>Ga0207714_1000775_pt1 | contig 21610 bp, 17 predicted proteins | sample PonA232FremontCA_2_FD_187270 | JGI IMG/M metagenome (GOLD analysis project Ga0207714, IMG submission 187270) | Marine sediment microbial community from Fremont, CA, USA - Pond A23 Sediment 2 (SPAdes) | ecosystem: Environmental > Aquatic > Marine > Unclassified | place: USA: Fremont, California...
ACCTCGCGTGCAGTTACGTCGAAATGTTTCGCCGTGTAGGCCATCTCCCGGAACATCGACGGCGAGTTGAGCATCACGTTGTCCGTCCCGAGCGCGACGGTCGTGTGATCGAGCAACTCCCTGATCGGCGCTTTTCCGACGCCGAGAACGTTGTTCGCCCGCGGACAGACAGCGATCGGTATCGATCGGTCGGCGACCCGGTCGAGGTGGCGCCCCTCGGCGTGGACCATGTGAACGAGCAACTCCGGGTCCAGATCGATCGCGGGGTCGATATCGGTCGCGTCCGGTTCGCCAGCGTGGATAGCGAACGGGACACCGGCCTCCCGGGCGGCCCCACGTTGGATCGTAAAATCGTCGTCGTTGGCGCCGCTCGCGCCGAACCCGTCCGCAACGTCCAGCACGGACTCGTCTCCGCTCCCGAAGATGAACGCGTCGATCTCAAGTCCGTGTTCGGCATCCCGGAGCATCCGTGCCCCCTCGACGCCGAACTCGCGGAAATCCAGACACGCTGCCGTCCCCGCCCGCTCCATGAGCCGGAGTGATCGGCGCATCGCTGTCACGAGTTCCTCACGGTCTGCCTCCCGCAGCCGCCGGTGTTTCAGGCTGTCGGGTGGGGCGACGGCTTCCTCGAGCGAGAGGCCGACGGCAGCCTCCTTGGCGACCGAATCCCCGAGGTGGGTGTGTGCATTGACGAATGCCGGGACGATGATGTCAGTTGCTGTCGTCTCCGTCCGCTCGACCGCTTCGATCCGGCCATCTTCGACGACGACACGGCCACGGACCGGCTCGAACGACTCACCGAGAAGCACCGTCCCTTCGAACTGTTCCATGAAAAATAGGGAGTATTCCGAACAGTATAACTTTTCAGTACGAACCGGCGACCGACACGGGAGAGTTGGTGGCGACCGATCGGAGAGACGAACGGCGTGGTATCTCTTCCGTACGCCGCAGTCCACGGTCCGTGTGACGCTGCCATCGGTACGCTATTGGTTCGGGGGTTCCGAGAGAGACGTATGCGAACGCTCGCCTTCGACGGCCGGATGGGTGCGAGCGGCGATATGCTCCTCGGTGCACTGATCGCCGCGGGCGCCGACCCGGCAGTGCTCGGCCCCGTCGAGGATCGGCTGGCCGTCCAGTACCGGATCGACGGGACGACACGGGCCGGTATCGCGGCGACGGATGTCCGGGTTCTCTCCGTCGAGGACGACTCCGGAACTGGCGGCGACCACGACGGAGCCGATCAGGTGGCCCACGAGTCCCACCACCACGACCACGCGGAAGGGTCGGGTCCACACCGGTCGTACAGCGACGTCGTCGATATCGTCGAGTCGATGACCCTCCCGGCGGGTGTCGAAGCGGACGCCACGGCCGTCTTCGAACTGCTTGGCGAGGCCGAGGCGAGCGTCCACGGCACCGACCTCGACTCGACGACGTTCCACGAGGTGGGTGCCGACGACGCCATCGCGGATATCGTCGGCACGGCCCTGTTGCTCGACGATCTGGATCCGGACCACGTCGTGACGACGCCGCTGGCGACCGGCGGCGGCGAGGTCGAGATGAGCCACGGCAGCTACCCCGTCCCGACGCCGGCGGTCGTCGAACTGGCAGCGAATGCTGGGTGGTCGCTGCGGGGCGGCCCCGTCGAGACGGAACTGCTGACGCCGACCGGGGCGGCGATTCTCGCCCACGTCGCTGACGGTGTCGAGCAGCTGCCCACGCTCGATCTGGAGCACTCGGGGTCCGGTGCTGGAACGAAATCCTTCGATCAGTACCCGAACGTTCTCCGGGTGCTTCTCGGCGAATCGACAGCGGGGCTCTCCCGGGATCCAGTGACGGTCCTGGAAACGAACCTCGACGACGCGACACCGGAGACCCTCGGCGGCCTGCAGGAGACACTGACGGATGCCGGCGCGCTCGACGTCTCGGTTCTCCCGGCGACGATGAAGAAATCGCGGCCGGGCCATCTGGTGAAGGTGATCGTCAAGCCCGAAGACACCAACAGGGTCGCGCGGCGACTCGCCGAGGAGACCGGCACGCTCGGCATCCGTGAACACGGCCGCGGTCACCGGCTGATCGCGGACCGCGAGTACCGGACCGTCCCCGTCACCGCCGGCGAGCAGACCGTCGAGATCGGCGTGAAAGTCGCCCGGCTCGGCGACGAGGTCTTCGACGTCAGTGCCGAGTTCGACGACGCGGCGGCGGCCGACGCCGACGTCCCGGTCAGGGAACTGCTCCGCCGGGCAGAACGGCAGGTCCACGACGACATCGCCGATCGGTGAGATCGCGGCTCACACTGGCGGCTATACATCCGTACAGATGTATCACTCCCGGTGGCGGTCCAGCGCTTCGCTGACCGTCAACTCCCCGAGAGCGACCTGCCGGGCGAGTTCCCCGTCGATCGTTCGGTTCCCGGCGCTTTGCTCGCGGGAGTGTTCCTGGATGCGCTTGATCTCGCCGGCTGTGGGTTCGATCTCCCGCGATTCGATCGGCTCGCCCTCGATCCGAGCGATGTTGACCGCCGCGAGGATGTCGCCGATCCCCCGGACGCCGGTCCCGAGGTAGGGTGTGGTTCCCGACTCGTCGACCAGTTCGACCGGGACCGCATCGAGTTCGTCGACGATCCTGGCCCCGATCAGCCGCGCGCCGTCGCCGATCCTGACCAGGGGGTTCGGCGCGTCGGCGGTCTGCTCGCGGACGACGGCCGGAACCTGCTCGGGCGGGACCTGGAAGGTGGCGACGATCATCTCCCCGGCGAGGACGGCGATTCCCGGCTGTTCGCCGGGGTCGATCCCGACGACGGTCCGGCCGCTCTCGCCACGCAGTGAGGCGATCACCTCCTCGACGGCGGCCCGTGCCCGGTCGGCGGTTCCCTCGACGACCGCTACCTGCGGTGGCACCTCCACCGTGTCGGCTTCGCCGACGAGTACGACTGTCGCCTCCTCGGGGAGCTCCGCTCCCGGCTCGACTGTCGTGAACTCCGCTCCCCGGTCGCGTAGCGCCGAGACCGCGTCGTGGTACAGTTCGAAATCCTCGGTGGCGACGACGATCACAGCGGCTGTTTGCGGTGGATATACTTACGACAATCGATCACCCACACCCGCCGTAGAACGGCGGGACTCCCTCGCTGACTTAGGTGGTCACTGCGACGGTCAGGTAACGGTCAGGTACAGCCCTAAGACGAGGATGGCGTTGTACAGTCCGTGTATGCCGGCGACAATGAACAGGCTCCCGGTCCGGGCGAAGATCACACCCCAGACCGCGGAGATGAGAAAAAGCAAAGACAGCGTCACGACCAGCGGCCCGATGCCGGCAGTGAAATACGCCGGGACGTGCGCGAGTGCGAACACGGCGCTTGCGACCCCGATCGCGACCGGCGGCGAGAACCGCTCGGCCAGATACTTCTGGATGACGTTCCGGTACAGGAGTTCCTCGACCGGCCCGTTGACCAGCAGCATCAACGGGACCAGCGAGAGGAGCAGCCGCGGGCTCGCGTCCTCTTCGACGTCGAAGGCGGCGTGATCGGCTGCCGGCAGCCCGAGTTCGGCGACCGCCGTCGAAGCGGCGAGCCAGATCCCGAAAGAGAGGCCGACACCGCCCACGAGCATCCCGAGTTCACGGCCTGTCGGCAGCCGGATATCGAGATACTCCACCCCCCGGCGGGTCACGTACAGGAAACCGACCGCGACCAGCACGTAGCCGAGATACTCGACGACGAACAGCACCGGAATCAACACCCTGATCGGGAGATCCACACCGAAGAGGAAGATCACGGCCAGCGAGACCGCTTGCCCGAGCAGGAAGGCGAAAAACGCCAGCGCGAGGACCGTGTAGATCGCAAACGGCCGGTCGGTCCCCACGACCGGGCGACCGTACTCCCGGAGTCGCGCGGCCGCGTACCGTCTGGAGCCATCGGACGCGATCCAGGCCACGGAGAGAAAAAGCACCACGACGCCGGCTTTTGCCGGGAGTGAGAGCGGACTCTCCGGCGCACCGACCGCGAGCGTCCCGGCGACTCCGGCACCGACGACGAGCGTGGCGACGACACCGTGGATGACCGCCGCGAAGATCGACGGAGCCAGCGTCTCGACGCTCTGGAAGATTTCGACGGCCTCGAACTTGGGGAGGACCGAGCCGACCCCGAGCGCGACGGCGGCGCTCGTGATCACCGTCGGTACGAGGAACCCGATCCCGACGAGCCCGAGTTCGACCGTCACGAACTCACTCGTGGCCGCGACGATGCCGAACCCGCTGGCAGCGACCACCAGCCCGAGGAGTGTCCCCGCGAGCAGCCGGGCGTGGACGAACGTCTCCGCGTCGGCGTCCGCGAGCACGAGCTGTGAGAGCATCGTCCCCTCCGATCCCAGCGGGTTGAGACAGAAGACACCGCCGGCGAACCAGACGCCGACGACGGCCAGGCTCGCACCGAGTGCCGTCGGGAACAGCCCGGGGTTCCCGACCGCCTGCTGTGCGAGGATCGGTGCGATCGGGAACAGATAGTAGTAGAGATAGACGAACTGGCCGGGGTTGCGAACGCCGCTGCGGGCGTAGCCGACTGCTGCCCGGAGCGTCCGTGACCGGCCCACGAGCGAGTCGGCCGTCCGACCGATCTGCTCGCTCGGTGGCGTCCCGGCGACCGGCTCCCCCTCCGTCTCCTCCCCGTTCGAGCGGTCCCGCGGGACGTACCAGTACTGTGGGGCGAGACGGACCACGAGTGCGAATGCACCGACAGTGGCCAGAAATATCCCGGCGACGGCACCGACAGTCCGCACGCCGAGTGTCGGCTCCATCGGTGAGCCGAGGAAAAACAGATCCGCGTACCACCCGATAGGAACGACGGGTTCGCCGGTCGGCAGTAGTTCGCCGATGCCGCCGCTGGCGGCCCCCTCCCCGAGCAGTGAACTCCCGCCGTAGATCCCGCCGAGGACGAGGAGATACAGCGATGCCGTCAGCAGTCGCCGTGTCCCCTCCGAGAGCCCGATCCGGTCGACGCCCAGCCAGAGCAGGTAGCCGAAGCTCAGCCCCGCGAGCAGGACCAGCAGGAACACCGGGAGACCGGCTGCGACGATCGCGAACACGAAAAGCGGCGTCCGGGCACCGACTGCGTAGACGACGACGAGCGTGAATCCGATACCGACGAGGACGAGCCATGAGGCGAGCAAGGAGAGCACCTTCCCGATCACGATCGCGCGTGTCGAGGCGCTGGTCAGGATCAGCGACCGGACGGAGTCGTCGCCGAGTTGCTGGACTGCCTCGAGCCCGGCCACGGCCGTGAGGACCAGCATTCCGGGAACGAGGAGGTTCCGTGACGCCGCGACGACCGGCAGCCCGACGCCGTTCCGGCTCGCCACGCCGGCCGCGTACGCGGAGCGAGCGAAAAAGAGGATGCCGGGCAGTGCGAAGATCGCGAGAAACACGAACAGGGCCCGCTTTCGTCGCGAACCCGTGGTCCGGCGGAACCGATCCTGCACTTCCCCGCGTGCGATCGTGATGCCGACGGCGAGGTCGGTCCGGAAGCTGTTCGATCCCATCGTTACAGTTGCCGATCAGTCGTGACGTCCAGAAAGACTTCCTCGAGCGATCCACTCCCGTCCTCGGTTCGCTCGGCCAGTCGCTCCGGTGTGTCCTCCGCGACGAGTCGCCCGCGGTAGAGCACGCCGACCGTGTCGGCGAGTTCTTCGACGACCGGGAGGATGTGCGAGGAGAGAAACACCGTCGTCCCGGTGTCGACCTGGTCGGTGATCAACTCGATGACGCTCCGGGAGGCACGGGGATCGAGGCCGCTGGTCGGTTCGTCCAGAAAGACCACGGCCGGCTCGTGGAGCAGGGCCTGGACGAGACCCACTTTCCGGCGCATCCCCTGCGAGTAGGTCCCGATCCGGCTGCCGGCGTCCGCCAGCAGGTCGACACGCGCCAGCAACTCGTCGATCCGTTCGTCGGCACGTCCGGCATCCATCCCGTGGATGTCGGCGGCGTATGCGAGCTGTTCCCTGGCGGTAAACGATTCGTACACCGGCGGTTCGTGGGGGAGATAGCCGACGTGTTCTTTCACCCGGTCGCGGTGCTCGACCGATTCGCCGAGGATCCACGCCGAACCCGCGGTCGGCGGCGTCAGCGTCGTCAGCATCTCGATCGTAGTCGTCTTGCCGGCGCCGTTCGGTCCCAGAAAGCCGTAGACGGTGCGCTGTGGGATCCGGAGATCGAGGTCCTTGACGGCGACCGTGTTCCCGAACCGTTTCGTCAGCCCATCCGCGCGGATCGCGGGCGTCTCCGCCCCGCTCGGAGCCGGGGTGTCCGACTCGTCCATTCAGCAAACAGTTGGTGAGCGTGCGCAAATGTGCTTCGGATCAGTCGTAGATCCCGTTCAGTTGCTCGGCCAGTGAGAGATCCTTCTCGGTGATGCCACCCGCGTCGTGTGTGGTGAACCGGACCTCGACTTCTCCCCAGGTGATGATCATCTCGGGGTGGTGCCAGGCGTCTTCGGCGACACCGCCGGCACCCGCGGCGAAGCCGACGCCGTCGAGATAGGAGTCGAACTCGAAGGTGCGGACGATCTCGTCGCCGTCGCGGTGCCATCCGTCGGGGAGCGCTGCCTCGATCTCGTCGTCGGGGAGTACGTCTGTCATACCACCTAATGCATTCTCGTGCAGCGACTAAACGGTTGGCCCGACGGGCTGTCGCGGCTCGGCTCACCGGCAGGGGAACCGCCACTCGCTTGGAGCGGTTGGTGTCCGGATCGAACGCCACTGGAACGATACTTGCAGCCAGCGCCGGTACGGTATCCGTAGTGTGTGTGGAATATAGTGAATACTCCAGTATATTTGTCCTGGTAAACGTATCGAATCCGGGAATACGGGGAGGGGGTTTACGCGTCTCTTGCTAACCATCTCCCGGTATGACCGCGCCAACGCAGTTACTGTTCGGTGCAGCCGGAGATGTCGGGTCGCTGCCGCTGGGCTTTCTCCCGCCGGAGCTGGCGAGTCGTGCACAGTTCGGCTGGACCATCAGCGTTCACATCCTTTTCGCTGCCCTCTCGATCGGTCTGGCCCCTTTCATCATTTATTTCACGTGGAAGGCCGTTCGGACCGGATCGGAACCGTACGAGCGGCTCCACTCGTTCTGGCTGAAAGTCTTTGCCGTCGGCTTCGTCATGGGTACTGTCACCGGCATCCCGATGAGTTTCCAGTTCGGGACCAACTTCCCGGGCTTTTCGGAGGTGGCCGGCGAGATGATCGGCGGTCCGCTCGCCTTCGAGGCGAAGATGGCGTTCTTCCTCGAGGCCGTCTTCCTCGGCGTGTTGCTGTTCGGTCGCGAGCGGGTCGGCGACCTGACGTACGTCGCCTCCTCGGTCCTCGTCGGGTTCGGGGCCTGGCTCTCGGGTTTCTGGATCCTCGTCGTCAACGCCTGGATGCAGACCCCGCGGGGGTACGAGATGGTCTCCCGGAACGGGATGGAGGTCGCCAAACTGACCGACCCCGTCGCCGCGTTTTTCAACCCGCGGATGGGGTGGATGTACGTCCACATGGTCAACGCGGCCGTCGTCTCTGTCGCCCTCTTCGTCGGCGGGATCGCCGCGTACATCGTCTGGAAACGACGCGAGTCGACGGCCTGGAACACGGCCCTGAAACTCGCTGTCGTGCTCTTGCTCGTCACAGCCCCGCTCCAGGCGATCCACGGCGACGCTTACGCGCGCCACGTCGAGGACACCCAGCCACAGAAGTTCGCGGCGATGGAGGGTCACTACGAGAGCGGCGAGGCTGATCTCCACCTCATCGCCATCCCGACCAGCCCCGACTCGATAACTGACCCGCGTGCGGACAATCTGTTCACGGTCAGCATCCCGGGACTCGCCTCATTCCTGGCCAGCGGTGGTGATTTCGGCGCGGACGTGACCGGCCTGGACGAGTACCAGGAGAACCCGCCAGTCGCACTCGTGTTCTGGTCGTTCCGTATCATGGTCGGACTCGGATTCCTGTTTATCGCACTGGCGCTGTGGGGTGGCTGGCTCACCTACAGGGGGCGCGTTGCCGAGAACGAGCGGTACCTGAAGTCGATGATGGCTGCGACACCGCTCGGGTTCGGTGCCCTGCTCACCGGCTGGTACGTCACCGAGATCGGCCGCCAGCCGTGGGTGATCCAGGACGTCCTCAAAACCAGCGAGGCTGCCTCGCCGACACTCGGTTCCGCGGAGGCGACGGCCACGCTCGCGCTTTTCGTGGTCGTCTACCTGGGCCTGATCCTGGCGGCGCTCTCCGTCCTGAAGTGGCTGATCGCGGCCGAACTCCGCACTCTCGACGTGGTCGAACAGCCACCGGAGGATGACCCTGAACCGGTCCCGGGGGTCGGTGGCGATGACTGAGCCACTGTTTCTCCCGGTCGACAGCTACCTCCTGGCCTCGCTGCCGGACGTCTGGTTCGGGGCCGTCATGTTCGCGCTCACGATGTACATCGCTCTCGACGGCTTCGATTTCGGCATCGGGATGCTGTACGGGACCCGGTCGGCCGAACACGAACGCGAGACGCTCCTCGCGGCTTTCGGTCCCGTCTGGGACGCAAACGAGGTCTGGCTCGTCGCCTTCGGGACGATGTTGCTCGCTGCATTCCCGCGAGTGTACTCGAAACTGCTCGCGGATCACTACCTGCTCGCGATCGGCTTCGTCCTCGCACTCGTCTTCCGCGGGGTCGGCCCCGAACTCCGCGAACAGCGGGCGGACGACCGCTGGCAGCGGGCCTGTGACCTCGCCTTCGTCGGTGGGAGCACGCTCGCTCCACTGCTCTTTGGCGTCCTCGCCGGAAGCTGGGTGTTTGCCGCCGGCCCGCTGTCGCTGCCGGCGCTTCTCACCGGCGTCGGATTCGTCGCGCTCTCGGTTGTCACTGGCGCAGCGTTCCTGGCCGCGAAAACCGATCCCGAACTCGCCGCGTCGGTCAGCAGATACGGGATCGCCGCGACCCTCGCCTACCTGGCCGGCGTCCTCGTGTTGCTCGGTGTCGTCGCCGCGACCGATGCCGGCGGTGCCGCGGGCACAGTACTCTCGGTCCCTGGTGTCACCGTCGTCGTCCTCTCCGTACTGGCCGGGGGTTCGGGAATCTCCTTCGCCCGCCGTGAGCGGTACCAGGCCTGGCTGGCGAGTGCGTTCGCGCTCCCGGTCCTGCTTGTATCACTCGTCGCAATGTTGCTGTATCCGACGATCTACCCCTCGACCGGGCTGACCGTCGAGGCGGCCGTCGTCTCGCCGCTGGCGCTGAACATGACGACCGTCTTCGGGCTCCCGGTGTTGCTGCTCGTGCTGTGGTATTTCAAATTCCTCTACGGTGTGTTCAGCGGGCCCGTCCGTGGCGAGTCTTACGGAACCTAGCCCGCGTCTGAAGACTCCGTCAGGCGAGTCCGCGTCGCCGGGCAGAACAGCCTTACTCTTCGGAGCCGTCCACTGCGGGTGCCGACTCGCCTTCAGACCCTTTCCCGACCATCCCCTCGAACAGTCCCTCCTCGGTGACTTCCTCCTCGATGTGGGGGTTGAACAGCCGAAGCGCCGTGTGGATCGTCGACCAGTCGTCGTTTTCGGCCGCGTCACGCAGACTGTTCGTCGGCGACGCCAGTAGCTGTGAGACCAGCGTGTCGGCCATCGACTCGACGACTGCCTCGCTCTCCTCGTCGAGGTCGAGTTTTTCGAACGTCTCTTCGAGCTCCCTGGCCTTGATCCGTTCCGCCCCCTCGTACATCGCGGAGATGACCTGGTCAGCGCGCTTGCGTTTGTACTGGTTCTGGAGCCGCTCGACCTCCTCGTCGACGATGGCCTCGACGTGTCTGGCGGCACCCTGGCGCATCTGTCGCGTCTTCTCGGTGACCGTTTCGAGCCTGTCGAGGTCGTACACCGTCAGGTGCGCGAAGCCGTCCGCGGCCGGCGGGATATCGCGCGGCCGGGCGATATCGACCACGAACGTCTCCCCGACCTCCGCGAGGTCGTCGGTGCCGAGGATCCACTCGGGACTACCCGTCGCGGAGATGACCACGTCGCCGCTCTCGAAGGCCTCTTTGACGGCATCTATCTCCCGGACGGTTACCGGATCGTCGAGGGTCCTGGCGATCGATTCCGCCCGCGACACCGTCCGGTTGACGACAACGAGTTCGTCGACACGGGGGGCGATCCGTTTCGCGGCCCGTTCTCCCATCTCCCCCGCACCGACTACCACTGCCGTCGTCTCGTCGAGTCCGTACTGTTCGCTCGCGAGTCTGACGGCCGCGCTCGCGAGCGAGACGACGCCCTCGTTGATCGCCGTCTCCGTCCGGGAACGTTCACCGACGTGGATCGCCTTCGTGACGGCATCGTCCAGTACCGAGCCGAGCCCGCCCGCCTGGCGTGCATCCTCGTAGGCGTCCCGGAGCTGGCCGAGAATCTGGTCTTCGCCGAGCACCTGTGACTCCAGGCCCGCCCCGACACGGAGGAGGTGTTCGAGACTCTCCTCGTGGTCGAGTTGCCGGACGGTATCCGCCGGCAGGTGTCCGAACAGCTCGACCAGTGCTGTCTCACCGTCGACCGGGTCCGCCGTGACGACGTACGCCTCGACACGGTTGCAGGTCTGGATGACAAAACTCTCCTGGACCCCGGGCTGGTCGCGAAGCCGCGTGACCAGCTCCTGCTGGCTCCCGTCGGCAGCTGCCTCGAGCTGGTCGATCGTCGCCGACGTGTGCGAGACACTGACCCCGGAGATAATCTCGGAATCCGTCATTTCGACTCACCCGTAACGTCTGTAATCACGTCCGTAGCTACCTGGCGAGCGTTCGTTCCCTCGCTATCTAAAGCCTTCCATACCGCCTCGGTCCTGACAACTGACCTGAGTGCCTCCCGGCGGTCCGGCCCGGACAGTTCCGCCCGGAGGCTGCCGGTCAGCTCCGCCATCTCCCCGGTCCCGTCGACGACCGGTTCGAGTTCCTGCCGGAGAAACCGGCTCACCGTCGGGCTGGTCGCGCCTGTGGACACCGAGACCACGACGGGGTCGTCACGGACCGTCGCGGGGACGACGACGCTGCCGATGTCCCGCGACCCCGACTCGTCGGCCCGGTTGCGAAGGATGCCCCGCGCACTCGCGGCGCGTTCGACCGCCTCGTTCAGTTCCGGATCGTCGGTGGCGGCGACTGCCAGCGCCGGTTCGCACCTGGCCAGCCAGCCGTCGACGGAGTCGGGCGTCGGTGCCGCCCGGACCCGCTGTGCACCGCCGAAGGCGTCTCCCTCGAAACGCGGGCTCACCACGACGACAGTCGCCTCCTGCGCGAACCGACGGGCCTTGCGTGCACCGACTGGACCGCCGCCAAACACGAGCACGCACTCGCCCTCGAAATCGTGCATCAGTGGTATCATCCGCTTGTTGTCCCCCAGTCAGGTGTGGATCGATTTAAACGACTCGCCAGTTCCCACGGCGCTACAATACCCTCACCGTTCGAGGACAGCCTCGGAGGGGCTGTCGGCATCGCCCCGGACGACCGTCGCCTCGTAGCCGGCCTCGCGGACCGCCGAGAGGACCGCCTCCGAATCCGCGCCGGCCTCGTAGTAGAAGACGACATCGAAGGAACCGTCGCGGAGCAGTTGCTGACACTCCCAGACGAACGATTCGTCGGCGAGGGTTCGCCCCTGGTGCTGGTTCGATGCGAACTCCGGGTCGTCGGTGCCGGAGTAGACGAAAACCTCCGTCGGGTCGAAACCGGCCTGTTCCGCGATCAGCTCCCCGACCTCGACCGTGGCCTGGTGCATCTCGGGTTCCTGGCTGCCGTCGTAGGCAGTGTGGACGACCAGCCCGTCGAGTCTGATCTCCCCGGGCTGGAGCAGTTCCCACGTCCGGCGCCGCAGGTCCTCGTCGATCGCAGTGCTCATACCGTCACTTCCCGCCGGGGCGATTTACCGCTCACGGTTCGCCCGCGACAGCAAGCGCTGGCGACAGAGCACACCCGCCGCTGCCGAACCCCCAGTCCGCCAGAACCAGTGAAGCCGGCTTACAGCCGCTCCAGATTCTTGGCTCGTGGGCCCTTGTCCGCCTCGACGATTTCGAATTCGACCTCCTGGCCCTCTTCGAGGTCAGGGCCCCCGACATCTTCCATGTGGAAGAACACGTCCTCGTCCGAATCCTCTGTGTCGATGAAACCGTAACCGCCGGTGTCGTTGAAGAAATCAACCGTACCTTGCGCCATTGCACCTGAGAGTAGGAAGCCGCTGTATTAAAAGACTGTGGTAGGGGTTCACTCACCGGTGGTCGGTCACAAGCTACTTGTTTCCCATCCGCCCAGCTAGGGGTAGATGATCGACCGGCTCCGGAAACCCGTCGAGCAACTGTACGCGCACGTCCTCGAACGGGAACTCGGTGACACGCCGTCCCACATCGCGGTTATCATGGACGGCAACCGTCGGTACGCGGACACCCAGGGTGTGGAAAAAACTGAAGGCCACCGCGCCGGCGCGGATACGACGGAGGCGATCCTTCGGTGGAGTGAGGAACTGGGGATCGAAGAGGTGACGCTGTATGCCTTCTCGACGGAGAACTTCAACCGACCCGAAGCGGAGCAGGAGGCACTGTTCGACCTCATCAGCCGGAAGCTCCGGGAGTTCGCGGACGCCGACGACGTCCACGAAAACGAGGTCCGGATCCGCGCCATCGGCGAGACACACCGACTGCCACAGCGCGTGCAGGATGCAGTTCAGTACGCCGACCAGCAGACCGGGAGCTACGACAGGCTCTATCTCAACGTTGCACTCGCCTACGGGGGCCGTGCGGAACTGCTCGGTGCCACCCGGGAGATCGCACGCCAGGCCGCCGCCGGCGAGCTGGATCCGGCCGACGTGACGCCGGAAACGATCGACAGGACGCTCCCCGACGGACCGACACAGCAGGTCGATCTCATCATCCGGAGCGGTGGCAACGAGCGAACGTCGAACTTCCTCCCCTGGCAGGCAAACGGCAACGAGGCCGCGGTGTACTTCTCGACGCCGTACTGGCCGGAGTTCAGGAAGATCGACTTCCTGCGCGGCCTGCGGACCTACGACCACCGCGAGGAGTCCTGGCACCGGACGCGGATCCGTCGGACGCGGGCCGCCCTGTCGGTCGTGGCCGACGCGACCGCATCGGGGCCCCGTCGCCTCACTGGAACCCTCCGGGAGCAACCCTCGGTCGGCGACGAGGAGACGCCGGAGGGGCCGCCTGACTCGGCCGGCTAGGGGCCGTGCTCGGTGTGTTTCGGTGAGTCGGGTTCGGGATGTTCCGCCGCGGGGCTCTCCGTCAGCACCGTCTGCATCCGGCTGGTGAAATCCCAGCTGTACAGCCGCTCCGGTTCGATCGTGATGACGAGTTCGTCCCGGTCGTCGGTCAGCAGCATCGTCGCGAGTTCGGACTCCCTCCCGCCGAGATACCGGTCGATCAGTGAACCGAGCAACTCCTTGTCCTCGTCCGGCGACAGCGTGGCCGTTCCGGCACCGCGTACCCCCATGTACGGCGGCCGGTTCGTCGATATCTCGAAACTCACCGCGTCGTCGGCCCGGAGAAAACGGGCGACATCCGACTCGCTCCCGGTCGCACACCTGATCCGTCCGTCGTCGTACTCGTACCACAGGGAGAGCATCCACAGTCCACCCCCGGTGTGGTGACAGCCGAGCCTCACCGGCATCAGCGCGGCGTCGAGAAACCGTTCCATCTCTGCCCGTGACCAGGCTCCGTTGACTGTTGGCATTGTCCCACGTTCGGCAGGGTCCAGTAAAGTGGTTTGGTCGGCAGTGGCCGACGTGCCCGGAATCAGTCCGAGTTCGCGAGCTGCCTTCTCATCCGTTCACGGTTCGCGTTGAGGATCCCGTCGAGGTAGGTGTCCGGACAGTAGTTGACGCCGTCTGCCATACAGGGGAAGACCCCTACCAGCGAGCCGTCGATGTAGATCCCGAACGTCGTCTCCGGCGGCGAAATCGTCCTGTACTGGTCGCCGGTCAGCGACGACTCCACCTCACGGTGGGTGAAGCCGGTCGACTGGATGCCCCCGTCACGCCACTGGACGAGTTCGAGTAACGTCTCGCGGAGTTCGCTGTCCGATCCGAGCCGCTGGCACGTCTCACACATGCAAACGTCCCCCCCCAGGGCGGTTACACTGTAGCTTCCGATGTGGTTGTTCGATTCCGCCCGATCCAGCTGTTCGATCGTCTCCTGGCGCAGATCGTGGGTCCCGTGGGCCGGTGCGTGTGACCGAACGAAGACCCTGACGTGATGTTCCGTCGCACTCTTCAACAACTCGTCGTGTCGCTCCCACCACTGCTCAAGTGACTTCGGTCTGTTTCTCATGCTGATACACCCAGTTATAGATTCCGTTCACATGTCATATCTTTCTAGACTATATTAGGGTTCCCCGGCGAAATTGACAGTATAAATACTCTCTACTGGTTTCATTTGCGTACGTATTTATATTTTTCAGCTACGTTTGTCCCAGATCTGAGTACCACTGAGATTCCACCGACGGAACACTAAAGAGTCCGCTCCTTCTTTACGCAGTAATGGCACAGGGAGCGCTGACTCCGGTCCAGCAGGAGACACTCGCGGTGTTTGGTGGTTCCGGGGAACCGCTGACCACACCCGAGGTCGCGGAGACGCTGGCTGTCGACCGGCGGACGGCCTACGCCCGGCTGGAGCGACTCGTTGACGATGGTTTTTTGCGCACGAAGAAGGTGGGCGCGAGTGCCCGGGTGTGGTGGCGGCCCCGGGAGAGTGACCGGGCGGACGACACCACTGCGGATCACGAGGGTGCCACCGGGTCCGACGATGGGGGAACTGCCGGTCAGACAACGGACGAGGAGTGGTCGTTCTCGGTGAAACGCGCGATGGACGAGGCGCCCGCCGGGATCACCGTCACGGATCCGACCCGGCCGGACAACCCGATCATCTACGCGAACGACAAGTTCGAGGAGGTGACAGGCTACTCGCCAGCGGACGCCCGTGGGCAGAACTGCCGGTTTCTGCAGGGGGCGGAGACGGCCGTCGAACCGGTCGCGGAGATCCGGGCGGCGGTCGACAACCAGGAAGACGTCGAGGTCGAACTCCGGAACTACCGGAAAGACGGGACCGCGTTCTGGAACCAGGTGTCGATCACGCCCGTCCGCGACGATGACGGCTCGGTTGTCAACTACGTCGGATTCCAGCAGGACATCACCGAACGCAAACGGCTCGAACGCGACCGCAGACGCCAACTCCGCCAGCAGGAGGCGGTCGCGGACCTCGGCAAGGAGGCGCTCGAAGACCACGATCTCGACACCTTGCTGGCCGATGCTGGGGCACTCGTCGCGGAGACGCTCGACAACGACTACTGCAAGATCCTGGAGTTCGACCGTCCCACCGAGACACTCCACCTCCGGCAGGGCGTCGGCTGGGCGGACGGTGTCGTGGGTGAGGCGACGGTCTCGGCGGTCGAAGCCGACTCGCAAGCGGCGTACACGCTCTCGGCGGAAGCGCCGGTCGTCGTCGAGAATCTCGCGGCCGACAGCCGGTTCGATGGCCCGACGTTGCTCACCAGTCACGACATCACCAGCGGCATCAGTACCGTCATCGGCTCGCCGGACGATCCGTGGGGGATCCTCGGCACACACGATACGGACCAGCAGACGTTCCACGAGCAGGACGTCACCTTCGTCCAGTCGGTTGCGAACATCCTCGCGACCGCGATCGACCGACAGCAGGACCGGGCAGAGTTACGACGGCAGCGCACCGAACTCGCCACGCTCGTCAACCTGAATACGGTCGTCCACGAGACGACCGAATCGGTCATCGCGAAGTCGACGCGCGCGGAGATCGAACAGGCCGTCTGTGACAGACTGTCGGCGTCGGAGTCGTACGAATCCGCGTGGCTGGCCGGGATCGACTCACAGGCCAACAAACTCGATGTACACGCATCAGCCGGCGGGGACCAACCGGAACCTCCCATCGGGGCGGCGAATCTCGAAAGTCACGAACAGCTCTGGAGAGCGATCCGCGAGCAGCACCTCCGACTCGTCCCGGAGCCGTCAACGCTCGGGTTGTCGGCCGGTGAGAACAGGGCCGAGAACCGATCGGTTGCGATCATTCCGATCGTCCATGAGGGGACCGTTTACGGGGCACTCGGGGTCGCCGCCGACCGCCCGACAGCGTTCGGGTCGGCGGAACGGACTGTCATCAGCCGACTCGGCGAGGTCGTCGGCCACGCGATCGCCGCCGTCGAGCGGAAACGCGCACTCGTCAGCGAGGAAGTCGTCGAACTCACCTTCCGGGTGCCGGACGTCTTCGGTGACCTCCCGACACCCGGGGACGGGTCGGGAACGATCACCTTCGACGAGGTTATTCCGATACAGGACGAGGAGTTTCTCGTCCACGGAACCGCGACCGACGACGCGAAGGGAGTACTGACGACCATGATCGAGGAGGTCCCGGGCTGGGAGTCGGTGAGTTTCACCGAGGGGGGAAGCGAGTACACGTTCGAGGTGAAACTCTCGGACCAGCCGGTACTCGCGAAGTTACTCTCGCTGGGTGGCTCTCACGAGGAGTCCGTCATCGAGGACGGCGATTACCGGCTGACCGTCCAGTTGGATCCGAGTGCCGACGTCAGACGACTCACGGAGACCGTCCGGGAGAGCTTTCCGGCCGTCGAACTCGTGACGCGCCACCAGACGACGCGGGGAACCGGCTACCGGGAGACGCCCCGCAACAGTATCACGAAGTCGCTGACCGACCGCCAGCAGACAGTCCTCCGGGCCGCCTATCACGCGGGGCTGTTCGAGTGGCCCCGTGACAGCACTGCCGAGGAGGTCGCCGATTCGCTCGAGATCGCCCCCTCGACGTTCCACCAACACCTCCGCAAAGCCGAACGGAAAGTCGTCAGTTCCGTCCTCTCTGCGGATCAGCTCTCACCTCCCGACTGAGACCTGATACCGGTGGCGAACGTGCCCGTGTCGACCCGTTCGAACAGTTGCCCAGTCTATTTGTGCACCCGAGTAGTAGTATCAGTATGTACGATGAGATTCTCTTCCCGACCGACGGAGGTGACGGTGCGGCCGTCGCCTTCGACCACGTTCTCGATACTGCGGCCGCCCATGATGCGACGGTACACCTCCTCTTTGTAGCTGACACGACGCTGATGAGCACGACTCGAATACAGGGTGAAATCATCGATACCCTCGAACGGGAAGGCAAAGACATCGTTACTAAGACCGCTGCCAGTGCAGAACAACGGGATGTATCCACTGTGACAGAGGTCATTCAGGGTGAACCCTACAGCACGATTGTCGAGTACGCTGACTCCCGTGAGATTGATCTCATTGTCATGCCGACACACGGACGCCAGGGACTCGAACGGTTCCTTCTCGGCAGTACCACCGAACGTGTCGTCAGGCAGGCAAACGTCCCCGTACTCACGATCCAACCGGACGAAGACAGGACGATCGAATACCCCTACCAGAACGTCCTCGTCCCGACCGACGGGAGCGAGTGTGCAAACCAGGCGCTTGCGCTGGGTGCCGACGTGGCGAATACCCACGGGGCAGCGCTTCACCTCCTGTCTGTTGTCGCTTTCACGAGTCTCGGTGTCGACGTCCGTAGCGAGATTCGGACGACGGCCCTGGAAGAACGGGCCAACGACCTGGTTGAAGATGCGAAGAAGTTCGCAACCAACGCTGGTGTTGACTCGGTCTCGACGACAGTCGGGTACGGAGCGTCGATCCATCGAGCGATTCTCTCCTATCTCGACGATCATGACATCGATCTCGTTGTGGTCGGCACGCACGGGCGAACGGGCTTCGATCGGTACCTGCTCGGCAGTGTCACAGAATATCTCATTCGAACCGCTTCGATCCCGGTGTTGACGGTTCGTGAACCTGTCTCCGAAACATAATTCAGGTGCGTAGACCACCGAGAGCGACATGCGATTTTCGGGAACATTTTAACTGTTACAGGCTAAGTCCCCGTCCTCAAGGAGCGACTGCAAGGAGCGAGTAGGGCGAGGATACAGCCGTCACTACGTGATTTCCCCGAACGTTCAAGTGATGATACAACGAACAGAACGATAGTGGTTGAGGAGACGTTCAAGTACGCTGCAACGCCGGACGACAACCCAACAGCCACGGCTGCGTGGGACGACATTCAAACGTGTAGGGAAGTGTACAATCATGCCCTCACGCAAGAATACCGGCCACGCCCCGACTACGACAAACCATCATATACGGAGATGCAAAACAGACTCCCTGATTGGAAAGACCAGTGGTCGGAGTGGAGTACTGCATACTCCAAGTGCTTGCAGATGGCTGTTCGGCGCATCAAACAAAGCGAAAGCGTGCTTGACTCACTCCAAGACCGAGGCTACGACGTTGGGCAGTTGAAGTGGAAACCCCCGCGAGAATTCCGCAGCATCATCTACAACCAGTCCGGCTTTGACGTGGATCATAACACGGGCCGAACTGGTCACGCACGCGTGAATTTCTCCAAAATCGGTGACTTCCACCTCAACTACCACCGCCCACTCCCCGACGACGGCGACATCACGCAAGTCATCTTAAAAAAAGAGAAAACTGGTGACTGGACCGTCAGTATCGTCGTAGACTACAATCCAGGATACTCGGAGAAACCCGCTGTCGAAGACATTGATCCGGAAGAGACGGTTGGGATTGATCTCGGTATCACAAAATTCATCCACGACTCGAACAATCACTCGTTCGAGTCACTCGACGAGCAACAAGATCGTGAACGCATTGACCGTCGTCACCACGACCTCTCCCGGAAAGAGTACGGGTCGAATAATTGGGAGAAAGCCCGGCAGAGCCTTGCTCGGGCGTACGAGGGGTTGCATAATCGTCGGAACGATTATCGAGAGAAACTCGCGCACGAGTACACGACTCGATACGACGCGGTGTTCCTCGAAGACCTAGACGTGAAATCCATGACGGAAAGTCGCAGGAACAGTCGGAATGTGGCTGCGATGTCGTGGCGGAAAACAATTCAAGCGTTCAAGCGTCACGGGGAGAAAAACGGGTGTCATGTTATCGAGGTTCCGCCGGAAGGAACGACGAAACGCTGCTCACAATGTGGCTGCGCGACAGAAAAGCCGTTGTGGGTGCGTGAACACTCGTGCCCAGCGTGCGGGTTCGAAGCTGACAGAGACCACAACGCAGCATTAGAAATCAAGCGCCTCGGACTAGAGAAACTTGGAGTTGCGACGAATACGAAACCAGTAGGTCAGGGCATGGCCGAATCAACGCCTGCGGAGACTGCGCTTGCTGGGGACACTGAGGTGACATCCGATGATGTGTCTCCAAAGCGCGTCGTTGAAACAGGAAGCCCCTGCCTCAAGGAACGAACCGCGTCAGCGGTGAGTGAGTAGGCAGGGGTAGTTCACACTGGCCCCGAGTCTTGTCAATAAGATAGATAGACCGGCACATTGGAGATGCACGAGTTTCAGAATAAAGCAGAGTCAGATGCGGCCTCGCTTGGAAGAACCCTCTCCACAGTATGACCAACAACGACCCGGATACGCCACACTCGGAACCGTGGCACGCAACGCCGGCGGACGACGTTCTGTCTGCCTTAGCAGCTGCTGAAGAGGGGCTTTCATCCGACGAGGCAGACCGCAGGCTCGGGGAGTACGGGACAAACGACATTCACGAAGCTGATCGGACGTCAGTTCTCAATCTACTCCTCTCCCAGTTCCGCAACCCGCTTATATATCTTCTCATCGTGGCGGCCCTGTTGTCACTCGGTACCGGCTTTCTTCCCGGCGGTGAGCCGAGTTACGCCGAGGCGGTGTTCATCAGTATCATCATCGGTGCCAACGGCGTGTTCGGATTCGTCCAGGATTACCAGGCCACCCGGTCTATCGAAGCACTCCGTGAACTCGCGAGTCCGGACGCAACCGTCCGCCGCGACGGACGAAAACAGTCCATCGAGGCAGAAGAGGTCGTCCCGGGAGATATCGTGTACCTCGAACAGGGGGACGCGGTTCCGGCTGACGCCCGGCTACTTGACGCCGACGAGTTACGGACAAACGAGTCCCCACTCACTGGGGAGAGTACACCCGTCGAAAAAACAGCTGGAACCGTAGACGAACAGACGCCGCTGGCCGAGCGCCGCAACATGGTCTACAAGAACACGACCGCCGTGAAAGGCCGAGGCAAGGCGGTTGTCGTCGAGACTGGCATGGAGACGGAGGTCGGTGGAATCGCCACGCAACTGGACGAAGCTGACGATCGCCAGACCCCGTTCCAGGCCGAGGTCGAACGTCTCGGAAAACAGATTGGCGGGCTCGTCCTCTCGCTGATCGTGCTCGTCGTCGCTGTCCAGTATCTGTTCACCGCAACGGATCCGGTAGCGGTTCTCCTCGTTGGCATCACCCTCGCCGTTGCGGGCGTGCCGGAGGGACTACCCGCAGTCGTGACGTTCACGCTGGCCCTGGGGGCACGGGAGATGGTCGACCGGAACGCACTCGTCAGACGGCTTCCGGTCGTCGAAAGTCTCGGATCTGTCGACGTTATCGTTACCGACAAGACGGGGACGGTCACCGAAAACCGGATGACCGTAACTCGACTCTACGCTTCGGGATCCGTCGTCGACCTGGCTTCGTCGAATCAACCACCAGCGACCGGCGATGTGGACGACAAGCGAGTTGCTGCCGATGGTAACCAAAACGATCGTGAGGCAGTTGTCACAGTACTGCGATGTGGTGCCATCTGTACCAACGTGGACCGAACGGACGACGGCGAGTATCGCGGTGATCCGACCGAGATCGCGCTCCGGCGGGTAGCAGACGACGCGGATACCGACCTGGACGGCGAACGGCTCCGGGAAATCCAGTTCTCCTCCCAGCGAAAGCGGATGACCGTCGTCGTCGACGATGGAGAGCCAACGGCCTACATGAAAGGGGCTCCGGAGGTCGTTCTGGAACGATGTGACGCGATCCTCGAAGATGGCGAGGTACGCGAACTCACCGATGAAAAACGACAGGAGATCCTCGACGAGACGCAGTCGTTCGCGGCGGACGCGTTGCGAGTTCTCGGATTCGCGTCGAAGGCCGTCGAGGATCCATCAGCCGACGCGGAGCAGATCGAAGCGGGGATGATATTTCTCGGTCTGCAGGGGATGCTCGATCCACCGCGTGAGGAAGTCGAGCAGGCGATTGCTGACTGTCGGTCGGCTGGCATCCGGACTGTGCTGGCGACTGGTGACAATCTCACGACGGCCCAGGCCGTCGGCGACCAGATCGGGCTCGACCCCGACGGCGCACGCACTGGCAGCGATGTCGGTGAACAGTCCGAAGACGAACTGGGGCGAACCATCGGAGATGTCGACGTGTTCGCCAGGGTGACACCTGATCACAAGGTTCGCATTCTGAACGCGCTTCAGGACAACGGACACAACGTCGTGATGACTGGCGACGGCATCAACGACGCGCCGGCACTCACGCAGGCGGATATCGGGGTGGCGATGGGACAGCGCGGTACTGACGTCGCTCGGCAGGCGTCTGATATGATCCTCCGAGACGACAACTTCGCCACGATCCGTGACGCCATCGAAGAGGGGCGGGGCATCTTCGAGAACGTGCGCAAGTTCGTCAACTATCTCGTCTCGACCAACACCGGCGAGG
>Ga0207714_1000776_pt1 | contig 21597 bp, 17 predicted proteins | sample PonA232FremontCA_2_FD_187270 | JGI IMG/M metagenome (GOLD analysis project Ga0207714, IMG submission 187270) | Marine sediment microbial community from Fremont, CA, USA - Pond A23 Sediment 2 (SPAdes) | ecosystem: Environmental > Aquatic > Marine > Unclassified | place: USA: Fremont, California...
CTCTAGTCGGCACTGGACTCAATTTTCGCCTATTGCGGTTTGAACAAGGCCAAGATGTATTATGAAACCCAGCGAAGCGCTCCACCCGCCGAGCCTCGCGACCAATTCGCTCATAATTCAACAAGTTAGACACATTTTCATATAAAAAAAACCGGATGGAAAGCGTGCTCGGCCGTCGGAGATCGTCCTTCTTCCGGCCCGGTCGACGCCCAACTGAAACCCTAAAGGAATACGCCGACGCTGGAGTACTGTATGGCATCAGTTATGATGAATCTTTCGGACATGAAAAATAAGTCCATGAATGAGCTCATGGATCTGGCAGTCAGCTACAACGTGGAAAATCCGAGCAGTCTGCGGAAACAGGAGCTCATATTTGCCATCCTTCAGGCCTATGCCCTGCAGAACGGGGATATCATGGGTGAGGGAGTGCTGGAGATCCTTCCCGACGGCTTCGGGTTTCTCCGTTCGCCGATGTACAATTATATGCCAGGGCCTGACGATATCTATGTCTCGCCCTCCCAGATCCGCAAGTTCGGACTGCGCAAGGGGGACGTCGTCTCCGGGCAGATTCGCCCCCCCAAGGAAGGGGAGCGATACTTCGCCCTGCTCAAGGTGCAACAGGTCGGGTATTCCACTCCGGAGGAATCGAAGAAGCTCGTCCTCTTCGACAATCTGACCCCTATCTATCCGGATGAAAAGTTTGTTCTTGAGAACGGGAAGGACAACTATTCCGCCCGTATTCTCGATCTCATCGCGCCCATCGGGAAAGGCCAGCGCGGGCTTATCGTCTCACCCCCCAAAACCGGCAAGACGATGCTCCTGCAGACCATTGCCAATTCCCTCATGGTCAACCACCCCGACGCCTACCTGATTGTCCTTCTTATTGACGAGCGCCCCGAGGAAGTGACCGATATGGAGCGTACCGTGGACGGTGAGGTGATCAGCTCCACTTTTGACGAGCCCCCGCAGCGTCACGTCCAGGTCGCAGACATGGTGAACGAGAAGGCCAAGCGCCTCACTGAACGGGGATACGACGTGGTCATCCTGCTTGACAGCGTTACCCGACTGAGCAGGGCCTTTAACGCCGTCACCCCCTCGTCCGGCCGTATCCTTTCCGGGGGCCTGGATGCCAACGCCCTGCAGCGCCCCAAGCGCTTCTTCGGAGCAGCCCGGAATATCGAGGAGGGGGGGAGTCTCTCTATTATCGCCACCGCCCTGGTGGACACGGGGTCACGGATGGATGAGGTCATTTTTGAAGAGTTCAAGGGCACCGGGAACATGGAGGTCTTTCTGGACCGCAACCTCTCGGATAAGCGCACCTTCCCCGCTATCGATGTCAGCCGTTCCGGCACGCGGAGGGAGGAGGTCTTGCTCTCCGATCACGTGCTGAATCGTGTCTGGATCCTTCGGAAGGTGCTGTCCTCGATGAATTCTGTTGACAGCATGGAGTTCCTGTTGGATAAAATGAAAGGGACCAAGAGCAATCAGGAATTTCTGGACATGATGAACAAATAGCTCCTTTCCGCATCCCCTCGAGCGGTACGACAGACTTTGCCTTCCGGGCCGTAAAAGCTTGCAAGCCGGCATTGCTGGGGTGCATCGCCTTCAGCCTCTTTCTCGTCCAGAGGCGTTCGCATGTTAATGCGGGAATCGGAGCGAGAGAGGAGAGCGTGCTGTTCAAAAAGGGGAAAGCCCTCTGCTGCTTCCTCCTCCTTGCCGTGTTCGTGATGGTTGCGCCTGTCGTTCCGACACAGGCGGCCCTTGGCGATTTCAGCATCGAGGACGAGGCCGAGCTGGGTCAAAAGTTCAACATCCTGGTGCGTTCCCGCTTCCCTTTGATCCACGATCCGATTGTCGTGAATCAGGTCCAGGATATCCTGACCCGAGTCACGCAAACCCTGCCTTCTCAGCCCTTTGACATCACATTGGGGGTCCTCCGGGACGGTTCCGTCAACGCCTTTGCCGCACCCGCCGGATACGTTTTCGTCAACAGCGGCCTTGTTCTGGCCATGCGGAGCGAGGACGAGCTTGCCGCGGTGTTGGCCCACGAAATGGCCCATGTCACGGAACGCCATATAGCCAGAAACATCGAGCGCTCCCAGGCGATCAATCTGGCCACACTGGCCGGAGTACTTGCCGGAGTCATGCTGGGCGGAGGCTCGGAAGCCGGTCAGGCCCTTGCTGCGGGCTCAATGGCGGGCGGCCAGGCCGCGTCCTTGAAATACAGCAGGGACGACGAGCGCGAGGCGGACCATCTGGGGCTGCAGTATCTCGCCCGTTCCGGTTACGATCCCGAGGGGATGGCCAGGGCCTTTGAGCGTATCAAGGAGCGCATGAGGCTGAGCGGATCCGGAGGTGGGCCGGCGTACATGTCCACACACCCCGGGGTGACCGAGCGGATCGACTATATTAGGGCCGTGGCGCAGCGCCTTCAGGGAGGTGCTCGTGGTGATGGAGAGCCAAGCCGACGTTTCTTGAAGGTCCAGACCCTGATCAGGGCCCGGTATACGGATGCCGAATCCGCGTGGAACTATTTTCGGAAGCATGAGGGGAACTCCTGCTTCCGCCGCCTGGGCAGTGGAATCGCCGCGGCGAGGCTCAATCGGATTGACAGAGCCAAGGAGCTGCTCAAGGGTGAGTCCCCGTGCGAGCATATAAGCGCGCTGTGGCACAGGGAGCTGGGCAGGTTCCACTTCGGGCTGGGACAATTCGACAAGGCCCGTTCCCATCTGGAGAAGGCCCTTGATGAGTCGCCTGACGACTATATGGCTCTTTTCTTTCTGGCCAGGATCATGGGGGAGAAGGGCGAGATCGACAAAGCCGAGGAAGCCCTGCAACGGGTGATCCGCTATGTCCCCACCGATGCCCAGGTGCACAGGACCCTGGGCAGAATCCTCGGCCGTTCCGGAGATACATTCTCCGGATATCTCCATTACGCATATGCCGCCCTATATCGGAACCGCAAGGAAAAATGCGCGTCTTATCTGGAAAAGCTTAGGCAATTGGCGGGGTCGGGCCAGCAGCGGCAAAGGCTGGAGCGATTCGAAGAGAAATACGAGGCCCGCAAGAAGTACTGGTAGACGCGGCCCCGTGACAATGCATTCCATGGCTGCATCCGGGCCTCCATCCTCTCGATTCCAGTCGGAATCGAGGGTGATAGCAGACGCAATCCCGGGTTATGCGTTCACCTTGTGACGCCAGGGCCCCAAAAGCACGGCGTTGAACAAGCTCATTCCTTGACAGAAAGCGTGATTTCCAGGTAGTTCCCAAAACGGACATTGCGGAGAAATACACGGAGTTTTCCCTGAGCCCCGCTTCGGGCGGGAGGAATAGGCCAGGGAAAAACTCCTTTTTTTTCGGCCATGCGCCCCGGCTCAGTGAAGGATCGCTGCAAAGGGCGCATGAAAGCAGAGCGGAGCAAAGTCATTCCCGAAAAAAGGATAAACAAACAGGAGTAGTCTATGCTCGGTGAAAATCTCGCCTTCGCCATGGGGGCACAGGGCGGAGCAGGCGGCGAGGGCAATCCCCTGGTTGCCTTTCTGCCCCTGATCATTCTCTTCGTTATTTTCTACTTCCTGCTGATCAGGCCCCAGCAGAAGAAGGCGAAGGAGCACAGGGAAATGCTCGGCAGCCTGCAGAAAGGCGACTATGTGGTTACCGGAGGCGGGCTCTACGGCAGAATCACCTCCATATCCGAGGAGGACGTGCTGACCCTCGATTTGGGGGACAACGTGGAAGTCAAGGTCAACCGGAACTATATTTCCAGCAAGACGGACAAGAAAGTTATCTCCTCGGGCAAAAAGGGCTAGTCCGCTTCGAGCGGCCAGCTCGGCGACTGGTGTTCCCGTGCCCGCCCTTTCAGGACAGGAAAGCTACGTGGGCATGAACGTGCCTTTCCTGTACCGCGCGCTTTCAAGACCCTGATCGAGGGCCCTGAGAGCGCGCCGGCGCGTTGAAACAGGCCGATCCTGGATACGCTGCAGCCTCGCCAAGCCTCACAAAGGAAATCCTCGTATGCGCATCAGCCTGACCTACAGAGTCATTATATCAGCTCTTGTCATCGGCCTCGCCCTTATCTATTCCCTGCCCACGTTCCTGGGAAAGGAGAACCCCCTGCAGAGCCTCCTGCCCAATAAACAGGTCAAGCTCGGTCTGGACCTGAAGGGCGGAATGAGCCTGACCCTGGGCGTGGACATGGACAAGGCCCTGTCCAATTCCCTGGGGCAAATGGGCGAGAACCTGCGGGTTCAGGCCAAGGACGAGGATATCGTGATCATCCGGCCCAGGGTGGTGGGCAACACCAGCTTGCGTTTTTTTCTCCTGGATGCGGACAAGTCGGATCAGCTGGAGCGCATTGTCGAGCGCAACTATAACAAGGAGTTGTCCATCCAGGACCGGGAAAGCATGGGTCAGGGCAGAGTGCAGTACACTCTGGCCATGACCGAGAAGTACCGGAAAGAGCTCCGGGACATGACCCTGGATCAGGCCCTGAAGGTCATGCGGAACCGCATTAACGAGTTCGGGGTCTCAGAGCCGGATATCAGAAAGATGAAGGGCAATCGGATCCAGGTCCAATTGCCCGGGCTGGAGAATACCAAGCGCGCTGTGGAGCTGGTGAAGCAGACCGCCCACCTGGAGTTCAAGCTCGTGGACGAGGAAGCGGATGTTGATAAAGCGGTCCAGGGCCAGGTCCCGCGCGGATCCGAGCTGGCCTATATGCGGGAACGCCGCTCCGACGGCTCCTATGACAAGAAGCCGATCGTCCTCAAGAAGCAGCCCTTGATGACGGGCGAGCACATCGCCGATGCAAACGTTGCCTTCAACCGCTACAACCAGCCCTATGTCTCCCTCTCCTTCGACGACCAGGGCGGGCGCATCTTCGAGCGGGTTACGGGGAATCATGTGAACAGGCGCATGGCCATCGTCCTGGACGACAAGGTCTACTCCGCGCCCACGATCCAGGAGAGGATCCGCGGGGGCAGGGCAAGCATCACCGGCAACTTTTCGGACAAAGAGGCCCACGATCTGGCCATCGTTCTTCGGGCCGGCTCCCTGCCGGCACCGGTGAATGTGCTGCACGAGCGAAGCGTCGGCCCCTCTCTGGGGCAGCAGTCCATCCAGCAGGGAGTTACGGCCCTGGCAGCGGGCGGTCTCCTCGTCTTGATCTTCGCGGTCGTCTACTACGGTATCGGCGGGGTGATTGTGGATCTTCTGCTCGGCTTCAACATGCTCATCATCATAGCGGTCCTGGCCGGGTTCGGCGCAACCCTGACGCTGCCGGGCATCGCGGGAATTATCCTCCTGGTCGGAACGGCCATGGATGCGAGTGTGCTCATCTTCGAGCGAATACGGGAGGAGCTGCGAAGGGGCATGAGTCCGGCCAAGGCCGTGGACGAGGGTTTTGTCAAGTCCTCGCTGACCATTATGGACGCCAATGTGACCACGATCCTGGCCGCGCTCATCCTCTATCAGTTCGGAACAGGGCCCATACGCGGATTCGCCGTGACCCTGTCCATCGGAACCCTGGCATCCATGTTCACGGCAATATTCGTCTCCAGGGCCTTCTTCGACCTCTGGATCAAACGCAAGCGTCCCGGAAGCAGTCTGAACCTGTAATGTATCGGTCTGTTGCCGACTGAATTCGAGAAGCGCCTCCGGACCACCAAGCGCAAAGGAAGCCCCTATGGGTCTGCAGATCATCAAGTCTCACACCGCGATCGATTTCATGAGCAGGCGGAAAATCGCCGCAATCATTTCCGGAATTGTCATTCTCCTGGGTCTGGCTGGGATTATCTACCAGGGAGGCCTGAAATTCGGGATTGATTTCGCCGGCGGGATCAACGTCCAGGTCAAGTTCGACCGCGATATCGACGTAGGCGAGCTCAATAACGTTCTCGAAGGGGCCGGCCTGCCCGATCTCAGGGCGCAGCGTTTCGGCCAGAGCGGCAAGCACCAGTATCTGCTCCGTATCCCTTCGGGGACGCATGCTCCTGAAGAGGTACGCAGCACGATCCAGAAACAGCTGGATCGGGGCCTGGAAGCGGAGCATTCCATCCAGCGTCTGGAAATGGTGGGTCCCAAGGTGGGCGAGGATCTCAAGAACAAGGCCATGCAGGCCCTGTTCTACGCCGTCTTGCTCATCTCCATCTACATATCCGGCCGGTTCGAGCAGAAGTGGGGCATGGCCGGCGTCATGGCCGGCGGTCTGCTCGCGGCCCTTTACCTGCTGCAGCTTATCGGGCTTCCCATGGGCTACCTGGCACTGGCCGCCCTGCTCATTACCGTGGGTATGTGCTGGTATCTGCGTCTCAATTACGCCCTGGGGGCTGTTGCGGCCCTGGTGCATGACATCGTGATCACCGTGTGCATCCTGACCCTTCTGGGCAAGGATTTCGAGCTGAGCACAGTGGCAGCCCTGTTGACCATTATGGGCTATTCCCTGAACGACACCATCGTCAACTTCGACCGTGTCCGGGAAAATCTGCGGGCCAAGTCACCGCCCGCCTTGGTCGAGGTGATCAATCGAAGCATCAATCAGATGCTTAGCCGCACACTGATCACATCCGGGACGACCCTCCTCGTTGTCATATCCCTTGTGATCCTTGGCGGCGGCGTCATCCACGACTTTGCCCTGGCTCTGCTTATCGGGGTGATCGTGGGGACTTACTCCTCCATTTATATCGCCGGTTCGTTGCTTCTGGGAATCGGGCCCACTCCCGAGTCCGAGGAGTCCGGCGAAGCAGAAGGAACCGGAGCCTGATCGAGAAGCCCGGCCCAACAGCCGCATCCCCCCGCAGGATTGTCATACGGCTGTTGGGCCGCACTTCATTGTTTCCCACTTTTTGCCGTCTGAAAACGGCTGCACCACACCTCCCTTTTTGTCTGTCCCCTTCTGTATACCGCCACAATCCAATAGCCCATCGTCACAACGATGCGAACCGTGCCGTGGATGAACCTCAATTGCGGGAGGATCTCCGGGTTCACGTTTCGTGATCTCGTGTCTGGTGTCCGTCATCTGACGTCTGGAGTCTGAGGTACGGTCGTCACCAGTCATCAGTGCTTCCGGAATTACCTTCCCATTGGTGAGGCGCGTGAAAGCTCGTGTGGAGGAGCCGGTGCGAAGGGATAAAGGCTATTCTTCGTTCCTTCCGGCTTCCGGGGAAAGGGTGACCGGTCTTCCCGATCTGCGCTGCAGGGCGAGACGGAGCTTGTTCATGTCCACGCTGGAGACAAGCCCCTTTTCCTGGAGGAGGGTGTAGGCATGGGCTGCGAGATCGTCGATGCGGTTGTAGAGATCCGGATGGATCTCTGCCAGAACCTTGTCCTTCTTCACACCGAATTTGACGGGTTCATAAACGATATGGACCCGCGTATTTTTGTTCACCCGGGAAAAAATCCTGGAAATGTCCTCGGGGTAGAGGCGTATGCAGCCGTTTGTGGTAGCCCGTCCCACGGACCAGGCGAAGTTGGTTCCGTGGAGGCCTAAGTGAGTATCCCCCAGCCCCAGCCAGTAACGGCCCAAGGGATTCTGTTCACCGGGTTCGATTTTAGAGATCTCGTATTTGTCTTCAAGGCTCGGAGGAACGGTCCAGGATGGGTCCTTGACCTTTTCGTCGATGAGAAAGCTCCCTGTCCGTGTGGGAGTGTTCGGAGTGCCGATGCCGACGGGATAGCTGCGTATCACCTTGCGCTCGAAGTTGAAGTGGAAGAGGCGCATCTCCGCCAGATTGACAACGATTTCGTCCTCTTGGGGCTCCCGCGGAGGCCGAGGCGTGATCCACATCCTGGGGATGGAGATGCGCATGCCCGCAGCGGGCATCCAGGTGGCCAAATCGGGATAGAGCCGGTGAAGCTCGTGGAATCCGAGATCAAAATCGCGGGCGATATCCAGCAGAGTGTCCTTTTTCTGTATCGTATAGGTCGTCGTGCTGCCGATAACCGGAGCATAACTCCGGAAAATTTCCGACGAGGAAAAGGGATAGAAGAATTCGCCTCCCTCGGCCAAAGAGGGACAGAGAAGCGGCGATGTAGCCAGCAGCAAGAAAAGGGCTGTGCAGACTGGGAGTCGGAGGATGGCCGCTTTGATCAGTGGTCCAACAAAGCTGCGCATATGTCTCGAAAGTAAGGAAATGTTCGTATACTGCATGCGGAAAATGGAGAGGGGTGCTTGAGAGTTGCTCACATGGGCCCTGACGATTGTGTGTCAGGAATAAAGCGTGGAATTTGCCTTGTTCATTGGAAAAAGGGGGCACTCCGGATGAAAGGCGAATCCATGGAAAAGAATTCTTTCGGAGTCCCCCTTGGTTGATGGATGCATGAATCATGGGGCATTCCTCATGGACGGGTAGGGCCGCTTCCCCGCAGAAGAGGCGCACATGTTTGCCCCAGGAAAAGCTTCTCAGGGGTGCCGCGTTCGGTTACCCGGAGCCCGGCTTGCATGCGGGCAAGCCGGGAAAGGGAAGCTATTTGGACATCATCCTTTGAAAGATTCTTTCCGTCTTTTGGGCATGCCGCTCGGATTTTTGGGCGGATTTCCGGGAATCATCCGCGTACCTTTCAGCACGATTCGCGGCCTTTTCCGCGCGATCGGCAGCCTTTTCAGCCTTCATCTGGGATTCTTGAGCGCCTTCAGCCTGGTTCAAAGCCTTGTCGGCTTTTTGGTTGGCTTCCTGCACCTGCTGCTGCAGATCCTCTACCTCACCCGTGGAAGCGCATCCGCTGAGCATCAGTCCGGCGAAAAGCAGAGTGAGAAGTGCCAACAGAGGTGCCCATCGTTTCATTTGTGTCATAGTGACCTCCCTAGTGTTTTGGGATGATAGGACTCATACCTACGAAACAATTATGTGATAACTTTACCTTGCTCGAAAAGAATTGACAAGGCATTCGGGGGTATTCCTCGAAATCATCGTCTTCTCGCGGGGAGAGCCACAGCTTTGAGGAAAGCGTGCGAGGGGATTCGATGCCGGCTTTTGAGACCAGGGCTCAAGAAATGCTCCCTTGGGACAGAAAATGAAAAGGCTCGAGCGGTGATGCGCTCATTTCCGAGCATGAGGCAAACTTGACGGGGCGCGGGTCTTCCTCTAATACATGGATTATGATCTGAGAATCTTCATGCAATTTATGAAGGAGTGAGCCATGAAGTACGAAAACATCGCGGTCGACATCGGAGACGATTATGTGGCCCGTCTCACACTGTACAGGCCGGAACAGTATAATACCCTGAACACGCCGATGGCCGGAGAGCTCAATCAAGCCCTGCAGGAGCTGGACAGCGAGAAGAGGGTGCGCGTGGTCCTGTTGCGGGGATCGGGCAAGGCCTTTTGCGCGGGGATCGATCTCAAGGAGTATTCCGGGCAGACGCCCATGCAGTATCGGGAATGGATCGAGACCATGGAGCGGCCGCTTTCCACCATGGTCGCAATGAACAAGCCGGTCGTGGCCCAGGTCCACGGTATCGTCGCGGCAAACGGAGCGGGGATGGCTGCGGCCGCGGACGTGACCATCGCCGCGGAGGAAGCGCGTATCGGGCTCACCGCCATCAATGTGGGGCTGAATTGCGTTGGGCCGGTGATTCCGGTGAGCAAATGCGTGGGCCGGAAAAAGGCCCTGGAGATGCTCTTGTACGGCGACCTCTATCCCGCGGATCAGGCCCGGGATATGGGGCTCTTCAATAAAGTGGTGCCGGCCAGCGAGTTGGAGGAGGAGGCGCAAAACTGGGCCGCGATATTGGCTGCCAAGAGCCCGCTCGCGGTGCAGAACGCCAAGCGGGCCTTCTATACTGCCGCGGACATGGACCAGGAGCAGGCCATCCAGTTCATGAACGAGGCCTTCTCCAGGCTTTGCACCACCGAGGACGCCAAGGAGGGCATTTCCGCATTTCTGGAGAAGAGGCAGCCCGAATGGAGCGAACGATAGCAGGGCGTTGAAAATCTCCCAATTGCTGCGTTGTCCGGCACCTATTTGAGGTGACAAATGGCGTCTAATTGACTTGGCTTCACAAATAGGTGCCGGATTCAAGCTCTCATGGAGGCTCACTACGCCCCGAGCAAACATAAAAAAGGTTTCACGGGGTAAACTTCGAGTTTGCCCGGCACTCACTTTTTTATGTTTGCTCGTAATACATTGAACTTCGGGAAAAAAGTGAGCGCCGGGTCGCGCCTGGCCCTTGAAATGTTTGAACGCCCTGCCTGATGAGGATTTTCAATAGGCTGTTAGGCTCCATATGCCTTTTAGATGGAAGATACTCCGAACGCAAACACTAGAGTGATATTTCAGGGGGATGCGGCCCGGATCCGTGCCGGGCTGGACAGGCAGGCTCACCGGGGCTATAACCGGGCGTCGGAGCTCGGCGCAAGCCGGGCTCGGATGCGTTTGGATGCACCTCTCTGCAGAATGCGATCAGCGCCAAGGACAGCCCCATGCTCGAGGTCCTGACCACCATCATCCCCATCTTCCTGATTATCCTCACCGGTCTGGTTCTCCGGGGGATCGACTTTCTCCCGGGCCATCTGCTGGGACCCCTCAATCGCCTGGTCTTCTATGTGGCCATTCCGGCCATGATATTCCAGAAGGTGGCAGAGGCCGACTTCCACGCCCATTTCCAGCCCGTGCTCCTTGCGGGAACCCTTCTGCCCCCGCTGGTGATTTTCGCCCTGGGGCAGGCTACTCTCAGGGCCACCTCCATGTCCGGGAGCGAGTCCGGCACCTTTCTGCAGTCCTCCTACCACGGCAATCTGGGATACATCGGCCTGGCCGTGGCCTACTACTATCTGGGCGATCAAGGGCTGACCCAGGCCAGCATTCTGTCGGGATTCCTCATGCTCCTGCAGAACCTGCTCTCTGTGTGGGTTCTGCGGCCGGAACCCGGTAACGCCGGACAGAACAGGACACTGGCCCTGGTCAAGAAGATTCTGGTCAATCCGGTGATCCTGTCCGCTCTGGCCGGTATCGCCTTCTCCCTTTTCCGCATTCCCCTGCCGGAGATCATCTCCCGCAGCCTGAGCATCCTGAGCGGGATGGCCCTGCCTCTCGCCCTTATTGTCATCGGCGCCTCGCTCTCCGTGCGCCTCATCCGGGCCCACTTGGGCCAGGCCCTGGCTTCGGGGGGCTTTAAGCTCGTTCTGCTGCCGCTAGTGGGCTATCTGGCCTATCTCGGACTGGGGCTGGATAAGGCCGTGTTCATGCCCGGTCTCGTCCTGCTGGCAGCCCCTTCCGCAACCGTGACCTACGTCATGGCCGCGGAGATGCACGGTTCCCCTGATCTCGCCTCGGCCACGGTGACCCTGAACACCCTGCTCTCGGCCCTGACCTATACTCTGTGGCTCGGTCTGCTCTGAGCTTGCCCGGTATTTTGCAGCCCCGGCCTGCAGTCCTTCCTTCCGGTTTGACAGGGGGTACGCCGGGTGTCACGATTTGAGTGACCCTCGAAAAAACCGGTCCATACGCCCAACAACAGGGAGGGAGAAGCCATGCGTTTCGTTATCGTGGGAGGAGACGCCGCCGGAATGAGCGCCGCGAGCCGGGCAAAGCGCAAGATGCCGGAGGCCGAGGTAACCGTTTTCGAGCAGGGGGACGACGTTTCCTACAGCGCCTGCGGCATGCCCTACAGCATCGCTGACCCACGGCGGTCCATGCAGGAGCTCGTGGTGCGCGAAGCCAGCGCTTTCCGGGAAAGGCAGGGGGTGGACGTGCAGCTCGGCTGCCGGGTGGAGGGCATCGATCCCGCAAAAGGCCGCGTTTACGGCACATCGCAGGATGGAGAATCCTTTGAGCGCCCCTACGACAAGCTGCTCATCGCGACAGGGGCCTCGGCTGTTCGTCCCGATCTGCCGGGTTTCGAGTTGCCGGGCGTAGAGGTGCTCAAGAACCTGGAGCACGGACGCAGGATCAAGGACTATCTGGCCCGCAACCGCGTCCGAAGGGCGATCCTCCTGGGCATGGGCTATATTTCCCTGGAAATGGCCGAATCCCTGCGGGCGCTGGGCATCGAGGTGGCCATGGTCAAGCCCGGCCCGGAGCTGTTGCCCTGGATGGATCGTTCCCTGGCCGAGCTGGTGCGCCGGGAGTTGGAGGAAAACGGGGTGGAATTCTATCCAGGAAGGGAGGTTCACCGCATTGAATCCCAGGGCGACGGCCTGCGACTGATCTGCGGAGACGGAGAGCTAAGCGGCGACTTTGTCCTGGCCGGTATCGGAGTCCGGCCCAACAGCGAGCTTGCCGCGGATGCGGGGCTCGATCTCGGACCGGGGGGCGCGGTGGCCGTGGACCGCGCGATGCAGACCAGCCATTCGGGCATATTCGCTGCGGGAGACTGCGCGGACGCCTATCATGTCGTCACCGGGCAGAAAACCTGGATTCCGCTGGCCCTGAGGGCCAATCGTGCCGGCAGGGCCGTGGGAGACAATGCCTGCGGCGGCAATGTCCGGCTGGACGGAGTAACCGGCACCAGCGTGTTCCGGGTGCTGGGCCAGGAGGTGGCAACGAGCGGGATCAACGCGGAGCAGGCCCGGGAGCACGGCTTCGATCCGGCCGCGGTGAGCATCGAGACCAGGAGCCGGGCCCACGCGCATCCGGGCGCCCAAACCATTCGGGCCGCCCTTGTCGGGGACAGGCGTTCCGGACGGCTGCTCGGGGCGCAGATGGTCGGCGGAGAGGGCGTGGCCCATCGCATTAATGCGGCGGCGGTGGCCCTGCACGCCGGTATGGAGGTAGAAGTCTTCAGCCAGACCGATCTGGCCTATGCTCCGCCCTTCGGCCCGGTCTGGGATCCCCTGCTCACTGCCGCCCGTGAGCTGCTCAAAAAGCTAAGGGCCTAGAGCCGGGGAGATGCTTCTCCCGTTGGGGGAATCATGGAAAGGATTCAGCCGGATGCCCCGGTCGGAAGCAATAAAAAGCGGCCTCCCTGGAGGGAGGCCGCTGTATGCCCTGAAAGCAGGGATTGTGTCTAGGATTTGAGGATCCTGTGGGCGCTCTCGTCCCTGGCCTCGATCATGTGGGGGATGCCGGTAACTCTGGCGGTTTCCTCGTTCCCGGCGAAGATATCGTCCCGGTCCACGGTGTCGAGCCGGAACTTGCGGGCCCCGGCCATGAGCTGCTGCAGCCCGCAGCCCAGCTTGTCCGTCAGGGTCCACAGGGCGATGGCGCCCAGGGGGACGTTCTTCATCTCCTCCTTGCCCACCTTGTGCTGCACATCATAGTAGTTGGCGAAGATCTCCTCTTCGCTTGCTCCCAGGGAGCTCACCGTCTTGGGCAGCTCGTCCCAGTTGCCGTTGACCTTGTCCTTTCGTTCCGGATAAAGGACGCCCTCGATGTTGGCGCCCAGGAATCCGGGGATCATCAGGGAGCGACCCATGCAGATCATTTTGGTGTAGGGTGCGCCCAGGGCCATGCCCTTGAAGATGCTGTCCTCGAGGGCGAACCCGCCGGCAAAGGAGATGTCCACCACGTTCTCCCCGCGCGCGGCGAGCTCAGCGGCGTATTCCCTGGCCTTGGCATGCAGGTGGACCGAGGGAACGCCCCAGCTCTGCATCATGTTCCAGGGGCTCATGCCGGTTCCGCCGCCGGAGCCGTCGATGGTCAGAAGGTCCAGGTTCGCCTCGGAGGCGAACTTGATGGCCATGGCCAGTTCCTCCATCCCGTAGGCCCCGGTCTTGAGGGAGATGCGCTTGAATCCCAGGCTGCGCAGATAGCCCACCGCCTGGTGGAAATCCTCGCGCACCTGTTCCGTCTTGTCGTGCTGAGTGGCGCCCAGTCTGCTGTGGCGGGCAAAAGAGGTGATGGAGCCGTGCTTGAAGGCTTCCTGCACCTCGGAAAGCTCCGGATCGGGGTCGACCAGGTAGCCCCGGCGCTTGAGGAAAAGGGCGTATTCCAGGCTGGTGACCTGGATCTCGCCGCCGATGTCCTTGGCCCCCTGGCCCCACTTGACCTCCACGATGACCTGGTTGCCGTATTTCTCCGCGATGTATTCGGCAACGCCGTTGCGCGTGTCCTCCACGTTGAGCTGAACGAAGATGCCGCCGTATCCGTCGAAGTAGTCCAGGTAGGTGGAAAGGCGACGGTCCAGCTCAGGGGCCTTTTTGACCCGTCCGTTCTCGATTTCTGACTCCTTGTCCACGCCGACCACGTTTTCCCCGACCACGATGGGGATGCCGCACAGGGCCCCGCCGATGGCGAAGGAGTCCCAGTACTTGGAGGCAATGAAGGTCGAGCCCAGAGCCCCGGTCATCAGGGGCATGCGGGTCTTGGTGGTGATTTCGGAGCCGAACTCGGAGCTGATGTCCGCGTTGGTGAAGATGCAGTCGTCGGGGTCATTGCTCATTTGGGAGTGGATCCCGTGAGCGCCGTAGGCGTAGCCCTGGATGCGAAGGGAATTGTAGGACACGCCCACATGGCTGATATTGTCCGCACCCGCTGTAACCGTGCCGAAATCGCGGGGATACAGGAGCTTGCGGCCCACCAGGCTGGCGAGGAAGGTCTCGCACTTGCCCTTGCAGTCGGACCGGCAGAGGGTACACAGGCTTGATTCCGCGGGGTCGCCACGGTTGACGGTTCCCAGGACGTCGTTGCTCTTGGGGGTCTGCATGGGTGTCTCCTTGGGCTTACTGGGGTTTTTCGTGGTGATAGAGCCTTCGATTTACCGCCGCTATGAACGGGAGCCCAGGGAGTTATCCGTTACCAGGGGCCAAAAACACAAAGGCGTCCCGTGTCCGCGGCAGGAGCGGATGAGGGACGCCTTTGTCCGCCTCGTTGGCTCGCGACCGCACGCCATTGTACGGTCGTTCATCAGGCACACTTATCTTATCTGAGTAAGGTTCATTTCTATTAAATATTGTCATCATGTCAAGCAAAAGGAGCGATCAAGGATGGGTTTGAGTTGAAGTAACTGTTCACCAAATCATTCAGCGTACGCCTGCACGGGGCATTTTTCATCATGGACCTCCGACTCTGGATTTTCTAACGCTCGCCACGTGGGGGCATCCCTGCCCCCTCCGGCACTCACTTTATTTATACTTCTTCAAATCGTATCGAATTCCCAAAAAAAGTGAGTGCCGGATTCCCCCCGTGGCGAGCGCAGAAAATCAATCAGGGTCTAAATGATTCAAAATACCCCGTGCAGGCGTACAGTTTAGCAATGTGGTGAATAGTTACGAATTGAATACGATTCCGGGGAAAGGGGCGATGGGCTATGGGTGATGGGTGATAGGACTCGGGAGTCGGGAAACAAGGGACGGAGAAGGGTAACCATGACGGGTCACGAACCGTGAACACCCAGTTACAAGTCAGAAGTCTCTCTTCCGGGGAGAGGGGCAAGGAAAGGGGACGATAGCGCCGTCCCCGGCAGGAGAGTGGATCGTGCCCGGCAGGCGAAGCTATTCGCGCTCCAGGTCCTCGGAGATGAGGATGGCCTCGGCGATCTGGCGCAGGGATTTGCGCGAATCCATGCTCCGTTTCTGCATCCAGCGGTGGGCTTCCTCCCCGCTCATGGAGCGCTTCCGCATGAGGGTTTCCTTGGCGCGCTCCACCATCTTGCGCGTCTCCAGCTCTTCCTCGATGACGCGGGTCTTGACCATGAGCTCCGTGTTCAGAATGGCAACCGCTGCCTGGTTGGCCACGGCGTTCATGAGGTTGAGCTCCGTGTCCGTAAAGTCGTAGGGCTCGGACGTGAAACAGTTCAGGGCGCCGATCACCTTCTCGCTCTGCAGCTGCAGCGGCACGCCGATCATGGAGGACAGGCCGAGCTTCCTGGCCATGGCCTTCTCCTTGAAGCGGCGGCTGCGAAGGACATTCTTGATGCACAGGGCCTTTTTGTTGGTCACCACATGGCCCACCACGCCCTCGTCCAATTCCAGAACGCGGTTTTCCAGATACTCCGGGGCGATGGCCTGGGTGGCCTTGAGCCGGATCTTGGGAGGATCCTCGTCCTCGTCCAAGAGCCAGAGGGAGCAGATGTCCACATCCATGCCCTTGGCCGTGACCATGACAATAAGCTTGAGCAGGTCCTCGAGGAAGAGGTCCGAGGTAATGGCCCGGCTGATGTCCGTAAGGGCCTTGATATATTTGTCGCTGTTTCTTCCGTCCTGGATGGGCATGGGGACAGCATACTCAAACTCGGGGCCGCTTTCAATTGGCCAGTCCGAATCAGAGATCGAACTCGCGGCGTCAGAACACATCCCCTGATTTCCTTCTCCAATCGCGCTCCACCAATCATGACAGTGAATTCATGCGCGGCGCGGCTCTTATGGCTCGCAACGCCGGTCCCGCTCAGTTTGTTCATAAGCAATTCTTAACGCGTGTTAAAACATGGGCAATATGTGAAGCGAGTGGCCCCTGTAGCTGAAAGACGCGCTCATTGCGGCGTCCACAGGATTTGCGCTCCGCGGAAAGGCTTCCCCGAAGAGGGAGATTGAGGGGGTCCGGCCGAAACAGGACGAGCGAATAAAGAGGGGGGGAGGGTGAAGCGAAAGAAATACACCTGTGCGGCATAACCGGACATGGACCCCACTGCGGGTTATTTGCTCCGATGAAAGGGAAGGTGGCCCCGGATCTTGGCATTTCGGTTGCACTAAAAAGGAGCCCAGCGCGGGGACGCGGTGGGCGGCTTGCTTACCAAGGAGACCCATTCCGGTAAATGGCCCGCAAGGCGGCGGAGGGGTCCGATCCATGAGAAAAAGCCAAGCGGAGGAGCGCCGATTATGCATGCAACGATCCAAAAGCCCCTCGAGGAAATCCTTGAGCCCATACAGGAGGGGGATAAGGTTTTTGTTGTCGGCTGCGACAATTGCGCCGCCAAGTGTCGTTCCGGCGGACACGGGGAAACGGAGTCCATGGCCGCTCGTCTCGAAGCGAACGGCCGCGAGGTCACCGGATGGTGCGTTCCCCATCCCCAGGGCATGTCCCTGTGCAAGCTGAGCAACACCAGCCAGGTGCTCCGGGAGGAGCATGGACGGGAGCTCCGGGACGCGAATGTCGTGGTGGTCCTGTCCTGCGGCCAGGGACTTCACACCGTGGTGGACTCCCTGGAGGAGACCAAGCAGGTGCTGCCTGGATGCGACACCATTTTCGGCGGGGAGACCGTGGCTCCCGGGTTCGTGGCCGAATACTGCTCCCTGTGCGGAGAGTGCGTCGTGGCCTCGACAGGGGGGCTCTGTCCGGTGACCCTTTGTTCCAAGGGGCTGCTCAACGGTCCCTGCGGCGGAGCCGAGGAGGGCGGATGCGAGGTGGACCGCAGACGGGACTGCGGCTGGCAGCTCATCCTGCACAGGCTGGATCGGCTGGGCAAGCTGGACCGGAAGTTCCGCGAGGGCGGGGTCCGGGTCAAGGACCACGCCAAGAGCACGGGGCCCAGGGCCCTTGTGGTACGGGATTTCGAGCAGGAATTCGACTATGGGGACCAACAGCGGACAGTCGATACATCCCGGTCCTAGCATTTCGGATTGGGCCGGTAAGAACGGAAACCGGATGGCGAATCAGAAATCCACCGACCCCAAAAAGATCTCAAGGAGAGCATATCATGAAAATAACGGATCGCATTCGCAGCGGGGAGTATGTAGTGACCTCGGAGGTGGGACCCGCCAAGGGGGCCGACGAATCCGGAATACTCCAAGAGGCGGAGACGCTGCGGAAATGGGTCCACGCGATCAATGTCACGGATCAGCAGGGCGCTGTCATGAGGCTGGGGTCGCTCGCGGCGAGCGGGATGCTCAAACGCCAGGGCCTGGATCCGGTCTTCCAGTTGGCCTGCCGCGACCGCAACAGAATAGCCCTGCAGTCCGAGCTTCTGTCCGCTTCAGCGCTCGGGGTCGATAACGTCCTCTGCCTGACCGGAGATCATGTCAGCCTCGGGGACCATCCCCAGGCCAAGCCGGTATTCGATCTGGACTCCGTATCCCTGCTTTATGCGGGGAGTGAGCTAAAAAAAGGCCGCGATCTGGCGGGGAACACTCTGGAAACGGCTCCGGATTTTGATCTCGGATGCGTGGCGAGCCCCGCGGCCGAGCCCTTGCGACCGCAGCTCTACAAGCTGGAGAAAAAGGTCGACGCCGGAGCCCAGTTCGTTCAGACCCAGGCGGTGTACGATCCGAGGACATTCGAGGATTTCATGAAGCGCGTGGAGCACCTGAAGGTGCCGGTCATCCTGGGCATGGTCCTTTTGAAGTCCGGCAGGATGGCCCGGTTCATGAACAAGCACGTGTCCGGTATCCGGGTCCCCGAGCCCTTGGTCGAGGAGTTGGACCGGGCCGAGGACAAGAGGGCGGCGGGCGTAGAGATCGCTGCCCGTATAATCCGGGAGATGGGCGACATGTGCCAGGGCGTGCACCTCATGCCCCTGGATCGCGTGGGCGCGGTTCCGCGGATCCTGGAAACCGCGGGGGGTGTCGAGGCGGTGTAGCAAAGCGGCTCATGGGCTCGCGAAGTCGTTGATTGCCTCCCGGTCATGGACAGCTCCGTTCCGGTGTGTTATCAGTGTTTTAACATGCGTTAAATACACACCGAACAGGCGGGCTATGCGGGAACAGGAGTTGACCTCGTATTGGCAGGCGATAGCGAATATCGTTCAGGACGGGCTCATGGTGGTCGACAGGTCGGGAACCATTGTCTCCGTCAATCGGGGGCTTGAGGAAATGACCGGCTTTGCCAGGGAAGAGCTTTTGGGCAAGCCGTGCACGATGCTGAATTGCGACACCTGCGCCCGGGTCCGGGAAAAGGAGGGCGAAAAGTGGTGCATGCTGTTTCGGAGCGGAAGCCTGAGCAAACAGCGATGCATCCTGACCCGCAAGGACGGCTCTCCGGTGCATGTGCTCAAGAACGCCTCCATCCTGAACGACGAAAAGGGGAACGTCATCGCCGGCGTGGAAACCATGACCGACGTGACCGAGCTGACCCGGGCCACGAGCCAACTGGAGGCCTGTCAGCTGGAGACCCCTGCCGAGAGCGGTGATTCCGGGCTGGTGGGTCACTCCGTTTCCCTGCAGCGGGTGCGGGATCTGGTCGCGAGCGCCGCGTGGTCCGACGCTCCGGTTCTGATACAGGGCGACTCCGGAACGGGCAAGGAGTTGGTTGCCAGGGCGGTGCACGAGATGGGTCCCAGGCGGGAGAGCCCCTATGTCAAGGTCAATTGCGCGGCCCTGAACGAGTCGCTCATCGAGTCCGAGCTCTTTGGGCACGTCAAGGGGGCTTTCACCGGAGCTCACAGAGACCGCGCGGGACGTTTCGAAGCCGCGGGGGCCGGTTCGCTCTTTCTGGACGAGATCGGTGATCTGCCGGCCAGCGTCCAGATCAAGCTCCTGCGGGTGCTGGAGGAGAAGGTGGTGGAACGCGTGGGCGATCAGCGGCCCATCGAGGTGAATCCCCGCATCATCACCGCCACGAACAAGGATCTGTCACAAATGGTGGAAAATGGCGCCTTCCGCGAGGACCTTTTTTACCGGATCAACGTCATACCCGTCCGCGTGCCGCCGCTACGCGAGCGGTCCGAGGACATTCCCTCGCTTGCCGAGCACTTCTTTCGCGCCATCCAGGGGACCAGTCAAAGCGGCATCCAGGGCTTGAGCAACGAGGCCCTCCGAATGCTCGTGGAATACGACTGGCCCGGCAATGCCCGCGAGCTGCGGAGCGCGCTGGAATACGCCTTTGTCGCCTGCAACGAGGACATTATTCAGCCCTATCATTTTCCGGAATCGATCCTGCGCCGAGCCGAGAATCCGGGAAAGGGCACCGCCGACCCGGACCGGGAGCGGGAGAAACGGGAGCTGATCGAGGCGCTGCGGGCGAGCGGGGGGAACAGAAAGGAGGCGGCCAAGCGGCTCGGCGTCTCCCGGGTGACCGTCTGGAACCGTATGAATCGCCACGGGATCACCGTGGGCCAGGCTGTATACGACTGAGCGAAGCGACGGAAATTGCTCCTGCGCCTGCCTCTGGGCTTGCGCAAGGTCTATGGGAGAGCGGATTATGCCCTACTGCGTGAACCATCCGGAGAGGGAAACGAGCTATGTCTGCATGAAGCACGATATCGCCATGTGCGAGGAATGCGCCACCTGCAGGGACCCGGAGCTCTATTGCAAGCATCGAACCGCATGTCCCATCTGGTTCGAGTACAAGGAGAAAATCAAGGAGGAGCGACGAAAACGGAAGGAGAGCGAATCCGGCGTTTACGGGGAGAGCGCTGTGGGTTCCGGGTAGGCTCGGCCTCCTTGGAAAAGATTGCCGGAAAAAAGTGGTTCCGGCTCAACGGGGCTTATTTACTGGCTCACGTATGTGTGTTTTATTGAGTACGATGGTCAGCTCTCACCTTATCCAACCACATCCCAGGGAGTGAGTTATGTCATCTCGACCTCGCAAGCTCCTTCTTATTGGTTTCTGCACAGTGTTGGCAGCAGCCCTGACTCTTGCATCCGCGGCTGCCTCTCCGGAAGAGTCGGATCTTTCCGGTGGGGAGTCCGGGATTCCCGCTCACAACGCAACGTCCTGGACCACAGTGGATCATAGTAGGCATGAGGCCCTGCAGAAGGACTTCGATTCCGGGCCGGAGGTGACCGAGGCCTGCCTTTCCTGCCACAACCAGGCCGCCGAGCAGGTCCAGGAGACCATTCACTGGACCTGGCTCTGTCCGGCCGATCCCCAGGGGGTCATGGGCAAGAGAGGGCTCACCATAAATAACTTCTGAGTGTCCATCCAGAGCAACGAGGCTCGTTGCACATCCTGTCACGCGGGATACGGCTGGGAGGACAAGGATTTCAACTTCCAGGCCGAGCGGCGCGTGGACTGTCTCGTCTGCCACGAGCAGACAGGGACCTACAAGAAGTTTCCCAAGGGCGCGGGGAGGCCCGTGAAGGAGCCGAAAAAGTTCAAGGGCAAGATGTTCCGTCCCCCGGACTGGAACAAGGTATCCCAGTCCGTGGGCCGTCCCACGCGGAAAAACTGCGGAACGTGCCACTTCTACGGAGGCGGTGGCGACGGGGTCAAGCACGGGGATCTGGATTCCTCGCTCCTGGATCCCTCCCGGGAGCTGGATGTGCATATGACCGCTGCGAATGGGGGGCCGGACTTCGACTGTGTCCGGTGCCACACGACAACGAACCACCACATCGACGGTCGCTGTTACAAAAAGCCGGCGGCTGAGGAACGGGAAAGCCTGCTCGATGACGACAAGATTTCTCGAATTACATGCGTTTCCTGTCACACAAAAACTCCACACGAGGAAGGGCACAAGGCCAACGATCACACGGACAAAGTGGCTTGTCAGAGCTGTCATATTCCGGAGTTCGCCCGGGAGAATCCGACCAAGATGTACTGGGACTGGTCCGAGGCGGGCAAGCACGCCGAGGATGGCTCCATCCTGGTCCAAAAGGGTGACCTGGGCAAGGCGGTGTACCACACCAAGAAGGGCCGTTTCCGGTGGGCCAAGAACGTCGTTCCGGACTACTATTGGTTCAACGGGACCATGGAGTATCACCTGCTCACGGAGACATTCGATCCATCGGCGCAACCTCTGGAGCTGAACAGCCCCGAAGGGAGCAGAACGGATTCGGACTCGCTCATCTATCCCTTCAAGGTGCACCGGGGGGTTCAGCCCTATGATGCGAAAAACAACAAAATGGT
>Ga0207714_1000777_pt1 | contig 21561 bp, 22 predicted proteins | sample PonA232FremontCA_2_FD_187270 | JGI IMG/M metagenome (GOLD analysis project Ga0207714, IMG submission 187270) | Marine sediment microbial community from Fremont, CA, USA - Pond A23 Sediment 2 (SPAdes) | ecosystem: Environmental > Aquatic > Marine > Unclassified | place: USA: Fremont, California...
AGATTTCGGCAGCGGGGAGGTGCCGGCCCGGCTCCGGGAGTACGCAGCCGAACGCGCGAGCCAGCTCCCGGGCGCACAGTTTCCGCCAGCCGATCAGTTTTTTACCGACGGCGACTGTGACTGGTTTCGAGGGTTACGGGCCGACAGGGCCAGCGGAGACGGCCTCACACCCTCTGTCGACGACTAGCCGACGGAAACCGAAACGTTCAAAGACAACTCGCGGCAAGCGTTAGTTGCGTGCCTGGGTAGCTTAGCGGTAAAGCGCGTCCTTGGTAAGGACGAGACCCCGGATTCAAATTCCGGCCTAGGCTTTTTCCAAGCGACATACCGGGAGCGTTAGTGACGGATACGAGCGCGTGAAAAGCGGACGACGGATTTGAATCGGCAGCGACGCACCGACCGATGGCCTCTTGATGGGCAGGGCCATCCAGTCGGACGATGGATGGTGGCCTCGGGGTCGCTGTACTCGCAGCTTTCGTCTGGGGCGGGTACATCTATCTGCTCAAACGTTCGTTTTCGGAGTATCCGCCGGCCGGACTCGTGGTGTTGATCAACGCCTTTGCGATCCTCTGGTATCTGCCGGTGGTCGGCTACGACGGGGACCGTGTCGTCGACTCCGCCAGCAGTTTCGGAGCGGCCGAAGGCGGGATCATGCTGCTCGCCTCGTGTATGACCGCCGCGGCACTGATCCTCTTTCTGCGCGCACTCGCGACCGGGGAGGTGTCCTACGTGACGCCGATCAACAAGATCGTTCCGGTGTTTGTCCTCCCGATCGAGGTCGCCTTCCTCGGCCAGTTCCTGTCGCCGCTGCAGGTCCTCGGCGTCGTCGTCGCGACCCTTGCGGTCTACGTGGCCAACTACGAGCCGGGCGGGTTCTTTCGCCCGTTCGTCAGAGCGGCCAACTCGCGACCGGCCCAGCTCGCCCTGCTGAGTGCCGTCTGTTTCGCCGTCTCCGATGTCAGTAGACGGGTCGCGTTACAGGAGCTGGCTATCGCACAGCGGCTCTGGGTGCCACTGCTTTTCATCATCGTGATCGTGCTGTTACTTCCCTCGTTCCTCTCCGATCCGCCAGCAGTCAGCCGGACCGATCTCCCGAAGTTCGCCGTCGCGGGCGGACTCGTCGCCGTCGGTGAGCATCTGACGACTGTCGCGTTCGCGGCGCTGCCGGCGAGTATCGCCTCACCGATCGTCAACATGCAGGCGATCGTCGCGGTGGTACTCGGCGGCATCCTGCTCGGTGAACGACAGTTCCGCCTCCGGCTGTTTGCTGCCGTCCTCGCCGTGGCCGGGGTGGCGCTGCTCTCCGTCTGAAAGCGGTCCGGGAGTCCTCCCGCCGTCCGACCCCGGTATCCGACAAGTTTTTATATCTTAATCTCGCTGGCCGAACCACAAACAAACAACAGTAATGAATCTTCACCCCCATAAAAGAAATGTTTATATACTTTAAGCAGTTACTTGTAGTAAGCATGAAACCTTACCAGCAGCTGTCAGAGCGGGGGGCAGTAGTCGCCCGACGCGAAGACAGTGACCACGTAGAACTGGCAGCAGACTTCGGCCCAGGAGCTGATATCTCCGTCGATGTCGTCGACGGCACGGTTATCGTCGTGGCCGGTGGAGAGAGCCACGATATCGACGTGGACGGAACGCCACAAGCGTTTATCAGAAATGGGATCCTTACCATCAAACAAGGAGAAGAGGTGGACGCATGAAACTGACAGTCAAACCACTGAAACAGAAAGACGCAGGCCGCGGACTCGCGGCAATCGACAGACAGGCGATGACGGAGATGGAACTGGAGAACGGCGATTACATCATCGTCAACGGTGATTCGGGGCGGACGGTCGCCCGTGTCTGGCCCGGTTACCCGGAGGACCAGGGGAATGGGATCGTCCGGATCGACGGCCGGCTCCGCAAGGAGACCGGCGTGGGGATCGACGACACCGTCACCGTCGAGAAGGCGGACGTCCAGCCGGCGACCGCGCTCACGGTCGCCCTCCCGCAGAACCTCCGTGTCAGGGGGAACGTCGGACCGATGATCCGGCAGAATCTGAGCGGTCAGGCGGTCACGCAGGGACAGACAGTCCCCGTCTCGTTCGGACTCGGGCCGCTGTCCTCGATGTCCGGACAGCGTATCCCGCTCAAGATCGCGAACACGGAACCGAGCGGGACCGTCGTCGTGACGGACTCGACGGAGATCGAGATCAGCGAACAGCCTGCCGAACAGCTCACCAGCAAGGCTGACGAAGACCGCGAGACCCCGAGTGTCACCTACGAGGATATCGGTGGCCTCGACAGGGAACTCGAGCAGGTCAGGGAGATGATCGAGCTGCCGATGCGCCACCCCGAGCTGTTCCAGCAACTCGGCATCGAGCCGCCGAAAGGCGTGCTCCTGCACGGGCCGCCGGGGACCGGGAAGACACTCATGGCGCGGGCAGTTGCCAACGAGATCGACGCCTACTTTACGGACATCTCCGGCCCGGAGATCATGTCGAAATACTACGGCGAGTCCGAAGAGCAGCTCCGGGAGGTGTTCGAGGAAGCCGAGGAGAACTCCCCGGCAGTCATCTTCATCGACGAGATCGACTCGATCGCTCCGAAGCGGGGCGACACCTCCGGAGACGTGGAGCGACGGGTCGTCGCACAGCTGCTCTCCCTGATGGACGGGCTCGAAGAGCGCGGCCAAGTGATCGTCATCGGCGCGACCAACCGCGTCGACGCGATCGATCCCGCACTGCGCCGTGGCGGCCGGTTCGACCGGGAGATCGAGGTCGGTGTCCCGGACAAGGGTGGCCGCAAGGAGATCCTGCAGGTCCACACCCGCGGGATGCCGCTGGTCGAGGGGATCGATCTCGACCAGTACGCAGAGAGCACGCACGGGTTCGTCGGTGCCGACATCGCCCAGCTCAGCAAGGAGGCCGCGATGAACGCGCTCCGCCGGATCCGACCGGAACTCGATCTCGAAGAAGACGAGATCGACGCCGACACGCTGGAGAAGTTACAGGTCACCGAGCAGGATTTCAAACAGGCGATGAAAGGCATCGAACCCTCGGCATTGCGGGAGGTGTTCGTCGAGGTGCCCGACATCACCTGGGATCAGGTCGGTGGGCTCGAGGAGACAAAAGAACGGCTCCGCGAGACGATCCAGTGGCCGCTGGAGTACCCCGGTGTCTTCGAGCAGATGGATATGGAGGCCGCGAAGGGTGTCCTGATGTACGGTCCGCCGGGGACCGGGAAGACGCTGCTGGCGAAAGCGATCGCAAACGAGTCCCAGAGCAACTTCATCTCGATCAAGGGGCCGGAGTTGCTCAACAAGTACGTCGGCGAGTCCGAGAAAGGCGTCCGCGAGGTGTTCGAGAAAGCACGGTCGAACGCACCGACAGTCGTCTTCTTCGACGAGATTGACTCGATCGCGGGCGAACGCGGACAGCACAGCGGCGACTCGGGCGTCGGCGAACGCGTCGTCTCACAGCTGTTGACCGAACTCGACGGGCTCGAAGAACTCGAAGATGTGGTCGTCATCGCCACCACGAACCGGCCCGACCTGATCGATCCGGCGCTCGTGCGCCCCGGCCGGCTCGACAGGCACGTCCACGTCCCCGTCCCGGACGAGGAGGCCCGCCGGAAGATCTTCGAGGTCCACACCCGGCACAAACCGCTGGCCGACGACGTCGACCTGGACGACCTCGCGGGCAGAACTGACGGCTACGTCGGTGCGGATATCGAGGCCGTCTGTCGCGAGGCGTCGATGGCCGCCAGCCGCGAGTTCATAAACAGCGTCGACCCCGAAGACGTCGACGAGAGCGTCGGGAACGTCCGCGTCACCGCGGCCCACTTCGATCAGGCCCTGGACGAGGTCGCCGCGAGTGTCGACGAGGAGACCCGGGAACGCTACGAGGAGATCGAAGACAGATTCGGCCGCCGCGACACCGAAACCAGCGAGCAGGGCGTCGGTCGGACCTTCCAGTAGCGCCCGATCACTCGGTCAGCCGCCCCATGAGGCGGTCGCTCAAAAAAAGCGAGACGGCGGCGAACACGGTCACCCCGATGACCGCGAGGGGGCCCGGCGGACTCGAGAGCACCGTGACGACGCCCGCCCAGACCAGCAGGATGACACACACCGAGATCAGGAAGCGCCAGGTTTCCATACAGACCGGTAGACGGGAGAGAGTAAGTCCGTTTTGAATCTCTATCAGCCGTCAGACGCCGACGCCGGCGCAACCCCGTAATCACAGAGCCTGCAGTCGCCGTCGAGTCTGACCGTGTTGTCTCTGGTGATGTCCACGGGGGCGACGTCGCCACGGAGCTGCTGGCTGGCCGACCTTTTGAACGCCTCGAACCCGGTCTCCCGCTCCGGGAGGGGCTCGCCGCGGACCATCACGAGCCAGTACCCCTCCGGATCCGCCGCGACGACTGGCATCAGGAGTTCGCTTTCCGTCCGCGCCCACAGGGTCGCCTCGCGGCAGTTCTGGGCACAGCCGTCCTGACCGCCGGAGTTGTCGTTCGGGACAGCCAGTTTCAGGACGTAGCGCTCGTACCCCCCTCGTTCGTACCCACGCTCCGGAAATTTGTAGACGAGTCGCCCGGCGCCCGCACCGATGGCACCGCTGTCGCGGAGCTGGCGGCGGAGCTGTTTCGCACGGGCGTGGTCATCGACCAGTTCCGCGGAGTACTGTCTGCAGGCGTAGGTGGCCAGGTCAGCCCGATACTCGCTTACGAGTCGGAACGACTCTGGATCGGTCGTTTCGATCACATCTCTCCCCCTCTGTGTAACAGAGTTGTATCCCAGAGGCAAAAGTTCCGTTCCATTGACAACCACTGCGGTAACTGGTCCACTGCAGTGGCAAAAACATCCCGAGTGCGACAATCTCCCCACCGGAGCCGACAGCGACCCCGGTGTGCAGGCTCGTAAACAGGAGACTCGCGACCGCGATGGCGAACGCGGGGTGGCTGCTCTCGGCCAGGTGGCGCTGGAGCAGGCCGCGGAAAAACAGCTCCTCCATCGGGACACCGACGAACGTCGACAGTACGAACAGGACGGCGTAGAAGCCGGGCGCCGTGGCCTGGCCGGCCTGTGACTCGGCGGGCTCGATCCCCAACACTGTGAGCAGTCCTGTCGTACCGACAGCGACGAGCATGAGCGCGAGCCCGACCGCACCCCCGACCAGTGGTGACCCGGCGGAGTTCCTGCCACTGGGTAGCCATAGGCGATGGAAGCGGCTTCGAATCGCACTGTTATGAAAACGGCTGTTTCGGTCGGAGCAGTTTACGGCGGTGACTCGAACTCGACGGCCGTCTTGATGACCTCGTCGCCGTCCTCGAAGGCCGGTTCGAACGCCCGGTAGTCGACGACGTTCGTCACGAGTGCGTCGAGCGCGGATTCGGGAAGTGTCCCGAGCCGGTCGGTCGCGTCCCGGAAGTGTCGCGGGCCGGAGTTGACGCTCCCGACGATCGCCTTGTTGTACATCACACACTCCTTGTGGAACCGACCGCCGTCGATCTCGAACTCCCAGGAGTCGGGGATCCCCAGCAGCGCGGCGACGCCGTTCGGGGCGAGCGCGTGGACGCTCTGTATCGCGTGTTTCGCGTAGCCGGTCCCCTCGTAGACCAGGTCGACCGGCTCGTGGACCTCGGGAACCGTCTCGACCGGCGTCTGCCGGGAGTCGACGTAGGTCGCGTCGAGCTGTTCGATCAGGTCGATCGTCGGGTCGGGCCGGTCACGCCGGCCGAGACAGTACACCTCCATCTCCCCGGTCAGCATCGCGACAGTCAACAGCCCCAGCGAGCCGTTGCCCAGCACCAGCGCGGAGTCGGGCTCCCACTCGAACGACGAGCGGGACGTGTACGCCAGTTCCAGTGCCTTCTCCGAGATGCTAACCGGTTCGACGAGGAAGCCGCGGTGAGCCAGCTCCGGGGGGATCTCGACGAGAAACCGTTCCTCGCTCGTGAAGTACTCGCTCATGAAGCCGTGTGCCCCGTCGATCCCCCGTTCGAGCGTGGCCTCCGGCGGCGCCATATCGGCCTCCTCGCGCGCGAAGTAGCCGTTCTCGCCTCCGGCCGGCGGCCGGCGGACCGTCGGGACGACGATGTCGCCGTGCTCGAAGCTCGTCCCGTTTGGCTCCTCGACGACACCGACTGCCTCGTGCCCTAACACCAGATACTCCTCGTCCTCGGGGAACCCACCGTGGGAACCACTGATGACCTCGTGGTCCGTCCCGTCGACGCCGACGCGCAACGTCCGCACGAGTGCCTCGTTCGGGGCCGGCTCGGGATCCGGCACGTCGAGCAACTGGGGCCGGGTCTCGCCTCGTTTGACGCCGATTGCGTTCATATGTTGCAGTACAGCAGCCAGCCCAAAAAATTTACTGGTTTCTGAGTAAATATTTTGATCCCAGCGGGACACAGCTGTTAATACAGGCCGGACCAAGCAGGAGATATGAGCCAGCCTCGTTCGCGCCGAAGCTATCTGACGACGGCTGGCTGCGTGCTCGCAGTCGGGCTCGCAGGTTGTTCACAGCAAACGTACGATGGTGAGCCGGCCAACGAGTTCGGGTACGAGACGACGGAGACCGCCGGTGTCGAGGTCCCGCTCGTGCCGATCGAGGACGCGCTGGGGTGGCACGGCGACGACGCAGCACTGTTTGCGGACGCACGGGGGAGCGAAGCCTACGAGAGTGCACACATCGCCGGAGCGGTCCACAGCCCGGCTCCGGACGGAGCCAGCGGGACCGATCCGGTCGAACAGCGGGAGACCGACACACGTGTCGTGACCTACTGTGGCTGTCCGCACCATCTCTCGACGCAGCGAGGGGCGTCACTGATCGGGGCGGGATACGCAGACACCTACGCGATCGACGAGGGGTTCGGGCCCTGGCGGCAAAACGGCTACCCGATGAACGGGAGCCGCGTGGAGCAGATCCCCGAGTCCTACCGCATCGACGGCCGGACCAGTGCCGGCGGCGAGGACGGGTACGCCTGGGTCTGGCACGACCCATCCGGGCAGCGTGAGGCGGCACCGATCGAAAGCGACGGCACGTTCTCGGTGCACGTCCAGTTCTACGACGTAGGTCTTGAGACCGAGCTGCGCCTTTCCGTTCCCGGAGGTGAGCGGACGGCTCCGCTCGCGGAGCTGGCTACCGGTGAAGTGGTGCTGTGAGCCGCGTGGGGCCAAGCGGTTGGAAAATTCGGCCTCCCCCAGGGTGGCGAATAGTTCCACGGATGTACAGCCACCAGTACGACCGCGCACCGCTCCGGACGGCGGACGCTGACGACCGGACCGCCCTGGAGGGGGAGCTGGAGCCGTTCTATCTCCTGTAAATGCTTACTCGAAGCCGAGTGAATCGCCAGACATATTCCGATTGCGAGTCGATCTCTTTCCATGAGTAAAGAGTATACCGACCTCCACGATCCGAACGCGGAGTATACGATGCGCAATCTGTCCGCCGAGACCATGGGCCTCTCGAACTCCCGGGGGCCGCGGGATATCGAGATTACGGACGTCCAGACCACGATGATCGACGGCAACTTCCCGTGGACCCTGGTGCGGGTGTACACGGACGCCGGTATCACGGGCACCGGCGAAGCGTACTGGGGTGCGGGCGTACCGGAGCTCATCGAGCGGATGAAACCGTTCATCGTCGGCGAGAACCCGCTCGACATCGACCGCCTCTACGAACACCTGATCCAGAAGATGTCCGGCGAAGGCTCCGTCGAGGGGGTTACGGTGACGGCGATCTCGGGGATCGAGGTGGCGCTGCACGACCTCGCGGGGAAGATCCTCGAGGTCCCCGCCTACCAGCTACTCGGCGGGAAGTACCGCGACGAGGTCCGCGTCTACTGTGACTGTCACACCGAGGAGGAGGCCGACGCGGACGCCTGTGCGGACGAGGCCGAACGTGTCGTCGAGGAACTGGGGTACGACGCGCTGAAGTTCGATCTCGACGTTCCTTCGGGGCTGGAGAAAGACCGCGCGAACCGGCACCTGCGCCCCGGCGAGATCCGGCACAAAGCCGAGATCGTCGAGAAAGTCACGGAGCGGGTCAGGGACCGCGCCGACGTCGCCTTCGACTGTCACTGGACGTTCTCCGGTGGCTCCGGCAAGCGGCTCGCAGCAGCACTCGAAGCGTACGACGTCTGGTGGCTCGAAGACCCCGTCCCGCCGGAGAACCTCGAGGTCCAGCAGTCGGTCACCGAGTCGACGATCACCCCGATCGCGGCCGGTGAGAACCGGTACCGGGCGACCGAGCACCGGCGGCTCATCGAGTCACAGGCGGTCGACATCATCGCGCCGGATATGCCGAAAGTCGGCGGGATGCGCGAGACTCGCAAGATCGCCGATATCGCCAACCAGTACTACATCCCCGTCGCGATGCACAACGTCTCCTCGCCGGTGGCGACGATGGCGAGCGCCCACGTCGGGGCCGCCATCTCGAACTCGCTTGCTGTCGAGTACCACAGCTACGAACTCGACTGGTGGGACGAACTCGTCGAGGGACCGGTCATCGAGGAGGGGACGATCACGATCCCCGAGGAGCCGGGACTGGGAGTGACACTCGATATGGACGCGGTCGAAAAGTACGCCGTCGAGGGCGAGACTGTGTTCGACGAAGCGTGAGCGATGGAGCTACCGTCGGGGCGAGTTGACCGGCTCGACGCGGTTCTCGACGCGGAGTCGGTGGCCGCCGTCTGGTTCGCCCGCCCGAACACGTTCGCCTGGCTGACCGGCGGGGACAACGTCGTGGACCGGACGGCCGAGACGGGCGTCGCAGCGGCGGGGTACGACGGCGACGAGGTGACCGTCCTCACGAGCAACATCGAGGCAGACCGGCTACGGGCCGAGGAACTGCCGGATTCGGTCGCCGTCCAGAGCTTCGAGTGGTACGACAGCACGCTGGCCGAGGCGGTGGCAGCGGAGAGCCCGACGCCGGCCGCTGCTGATTTCGACGTCCCCGGGTTCACACAACTCTCCGGTGCGACGGTGCGCCAGCCGCTCGCGGACGGGGATACCGAACGGTACCGCTCGCTCGGCGAGACGGTCGCCGGGAGTGTCGAGGAACTCTGTCGGTCCGTCGCGCCGGAGACGACAGAGCGGGCGGCCGCCGCACAGCTCCGCGGGAGACTGGCCGAACAGGGCGTCGAAACGCCGGTCGTCCTGGTCGGTGGGGGTCAGCGGGCGCCGGCGTACCGCCACCTGACACCGACCGAGACAGCCATCGGGGAGTACGCCATCGTGAGCGTCACGGCACAGCGGTGGGGGCTGTTCGCGTCGTGTAGCCGGACCGTCGCCTTCGATCCGCCATCGTGGCTGGAGGAGCGACAGACTGCTGCCGCGCGGGTCGAGGCGACCGCGCTGGCAACGACGCGGGCGGCCGGCACGAGCGACGGCGACGCCGGGGCCGTCTTCGAGGCGATCCGGGCCGCATACGACGCCGTCGGCTGGTCCGGCGAGTGGCGCAACCACCACCAGGGCGGCGCGGCCGGCTTCGCGGGCCGGGAGTGGATCGCGACCCCCGGGGGCGAGGAAGCAGTGACGCTACCGATGGCCTACGCCTGGAACCCGACTGTCGAGGGGGCCAAAAGCGAGGATACGGTGCTGGTCACGGAGGGGGGCTACGAGAGACTGACCGCCGGCGAGTGGCCGACCGAAACTGTGACCGCCGTCGGCTCCGACGAACAGTTCGAACGACCAACCGTCCTCGACTGCGGGTAGCCGAACTACTGCGGCCAAAAGGTAGGATATAATTGCCGCGTGGCTGATATCCGGAGTATGGATCCCGACGATTTTCTGGTCGTTCGCATCGTCTGGGACGTCTTCGATACACTGTTTATCAGGGGTCGGCGATCAGTGTTCCTCTACCTGTTCATCGTTCTGGTCTGGGTGAGCGTGATCGGCGCGGTCGTACTGCTCGAACCGGGCCCTCCCCTGGGGGCTGCGCTGGTCGGGTCGGGCGTCTGTGCAACGTTCGCTGCACTGCTTATCAACTGGAAAATTCAGCCGAAACGGTAGCAGTTCATTCGGAACCATCCGGATTGCGGGCAGTTTCGACGACGTCGACGGCGGCTCTGTTCGCGGCCACGTCGTGGACGCGGACGATGTCGGCACCGCGCTCGGCCGCGAGTGCCGTGGCCGCGATCGTCGGCTCGTACCGGTTTCCGGCGTCGCGGTCGACCAGGCCGAACATCGACTTGTGCGAGTGGCCGACCAGCACCGGACAGCCAAAGCCCTTGAACTCGCCGATCCGGTCGAGCAGTTCGAAACTCTCGGCGGCGGTTTTCCCGAAGCCGATGCCGGGATCGACGATGATCTGTGACCGGTCGAGCCCCGCCTTCTCGGCGAGTAACACGCGTTCGGTCAGTGCGTCGACGACATCCTCGACCACGTCGTCGTAGTGGATCTCTTTCCCCGGGATGACGGGCGCGTCGATGGAGTGCATCACGATCACTGGTACGTCGTACTCCGAGGCGACGAGGCGCATCTCGGGGTCTTCCAGGCCGGAGACATCGTTGAGGATATCCGCGCCCGCGTCCAGTGCAGCGCGTGCCACCGCGGCTTTCCGCGTATCGATGGAGACGAGCGCGTCGAGTTCGCTGATCCGCTCGACGACCGGCAGGACGCGGGCTTTCTCGTCCGCGACGGGGACCGGCTCCGCGCCGGGTCTGGTGGACTCCCCGCCGACGTCGACGATGTCCGCGCCGGCCGCGACCATCTCCTCGGCACGGGCGACCGCGTCGGCCTTCTCGTCGAACTCGCCGCCGTCGTGGAAGCTGTCCGGCGTAACGTTGAGAATGCCCATAACCGCACAGCCGTCCTCCCAGGGGTAGCCAGCCTGCTCTGTTTCTGTCCCGATCGAAAGCGTCTCGCGTATCTCGGTCGCGAACGGGGCGAGACCGAACGGCTGGCCGTCGAGTTTCCCGACGAGGCGCTTGAACTGCGCCATCGTCCCCATCAGAACGACGTCGAGGTTCTCCCCATCCTGGTCGTTCAGGCCGGAGACAGCACACTCGCCGCCCAGCGAGAGCATCTCCTCTTTGAGATAGCTGGCCTGGCGGGGCTGGACGCGGGTCTTGAGAATGCGGTGGACGGCCTTCCCGCGCATTCGCCACTGGCCGGGTTCGGTGACGTGTGCGCCCTCAAGGGTCCGTTCGGCCGCCGGAATCGAGTCGACACGCTTCTGTACGGTGGGCCGGGCCCAGCGCGTGCGTGCCTCCGCGACAGTGTACAGCGATCCCGTGACGAGCACGCAGTCGTCCGCGGACGCGGCTTCGAGGGTGTCCTCGAGCGCACCGGCCACGTCAGCCCGCGTCTCGACTGTCGCCGTCGTCTCCGCCTCGAACGCTCGCGCGAGAACCGTGTCGTCCTCGGCCCGGTCGAGCGAGGGTTCACACGCGGTCACCCGGTCGGCCACGTCGAGCGCCCGCGCGATGCCGCGGTGGTCCTTGTCGGCCATGACACCGACGACGAGGTGGAGCTGGTCGTACTCGAAGGAGTCGAGCGTCTCGGTGACACACTCACAGCCCCGGGGGTTGTGCGCACCGTCCAGAACCACGAGCGGCGACTCCTCCATGATCTCGAACCGGCCCGGCCAGTGGGCGTTCCGGAGGCCACGCGCGAGGACAGCCTCGGGGAGTCCGTCGCCCCCGTCGGACAGTTCCGCCGGCGGCTGGAGCGGACCGACGGTGTCGTCGCCGACGATCCGGTGGGCGAGCGCCGCGGCGACGCCGGCGTTGCGGGCCTGGTGAGAGCCCAACAGCGGGAGCCTGGTCTCGACGCTCCACGCCTCGGCCTCGATCGAAACGACACCCTCCAGCCCGTCGCGGCCGCCGTAGGTGACCGAGACGTCGCCGGGGGAATCCCCTTTCATCCCGTCTGTCCGTGAGACGACGACACTCCCGTCGACCGCGGCCTCGATCGCCGCGAGTCCGTCACCGGTCGCGCCGGTGACAAGCGGCCCGTCCGCCGGTGCGACGCCTGCCTTGTCGGTCGCGATCGTTTCGATGTCGTCCCCCAGAATGTCGGTGTGTTCGAGCGCGACGGTCGTGACGGCGCTCGCGATGGGATCGACGACGCTGGTCGCGTCGTGTGTGCCGCCGATACCAACCTCGAGGATGGCGACGTCGACGTCCTGGCGTCCGAACTCCCACAGCGCGAGCGCGGTGATCGTCTCGAAGAATGTCGGTGCGTCGCCGGTGGATGCGCGGTCGGTGATGTACTCGCCGGTCCGGTCCGCGAACTCGACGAGTGACTGTTTGGCGAGTTTCCGGCCGTTGATGCGGACCCGCTCGCGGATGTCGTCGAGATGTGGAGATGTATACAGTCCGACGTCCAGTCCCGCGGTCCGGAGTACCGACTCGACCATCCGCGCGGTCGAGCCTTTCCCGTTGCTGCCGGTGATCTGCACACAGGGGATCCCCTCGTGTGGCTCACCGAGTTCAGCCAGGAGTTCGCTCGTGGCCTCGGTCCCCGGACGCGAGCCGAACCGCCGCAGATCGAAGAGGTAGTTGGCCGCCTGGTGGAACCTCATGCCTTGGACCTTCGGTCCAGTCCTCTTGGAACTGACGGTCCCGTGTTCAGAGTTGCTGGCGCTCGGTGTCCGGATCGATCCCTGCAGTCGCGAGATCCTCCCTGATCCGCTCGCGTAGCGGGGTGGGAACGGTGCCGCGACCGACCGGGACGGCCGTCTCGCCGGCGTCCTCGGGAGGGACCTTCCAGTAGAGGACACAGCCGCTCGGCTCGTAGTACTCGATGCTGTACCGGTCTGTCGCGCCGCTGTAGTGGACGCGGGCGGCCCCGGCCTCGACGTGCCACCCCTCCTGGGCCGCCAGCCCGTCGAGTTCGGCGCTGTGGCCCCCGGCCGACCCGGGGCTGTCCTCGGCCGTCTCCGACTCACTCTGGCCGGGGACCGCAGGACTGGCTCTGTCAGGTGCGGAGTCGTCGTCGGTCATGCAGCAAGCTACTCGCGGCTGTGGCTTTTGCGTTCGGGTCCGGTCACGGTGGGTTGTCAGGCGCGGGACCGACACTCCCGCCGAGCAGCACCGTCCAGCTGAGGACAGCCATCGCCGTGAGTGCCACGAGCATGACCAGCAGTCGGATCTCGAGTCGCTGTAACACGAACGCTTGGTCGGGGAAAAGAAAGGAGACGAAGAGATACCCCGACGCAGTCAGGCTCACAACGAGCGACAGGACGGCGAGCCGGAAGCGCACGACGGCGTTCATACGCGGAGTAAGGGAGGGGGCTGAAATGATTGTTCCGCTGGCGGCGGCGGTCACCAGGTCTCGATACAGCCGTCCTCGATATCCTCGACACAGCCCTCGCAGTCGGGGTGGCCCGCCTCGAAACAGGACGGGCGGCCGTCGCGGTCCAGCCGGACGGCGCGTCGCTCGGCGTACCGGCGGCAGACGATCCGTACCTTCCCGCCCTCGGTCGGGAGATCCGACCTGGCACTCGCACGCGCCTCGCTGAACGCCTTCCGTGCCTCCTCGTACTGCCGCCCGGCGTCCTGTAGCTTCGTTTTCAGAAACCGGGAGAGACGGTCCGGGTCGGTCATACCCCACGTTGGGGTCACAGCTTGAAATATCTTCGATAGCCGGGAGTTTGCTCTGCGCGCCGGCACAAACCGGCGTATGTACACACTGGACCAGCTCACGGCCGTGCTGTGACCCGCGGCGAGTTTCACTTTCACTCCGGTTACGGAACTTTTTATATAATCGGGACCCAACCTCCGTATGTCTCCCATTGAAAACCACGCGGAGACAGAGAACACAATGACTGAGAGCGATTTACGTACACAGGCGACGGAGATACACGAACAGTTTTCGGACCAGCTAGAGCTGACAGTCGACGAGGTCGAGAGCCGACTGGAGACGCTGGTCAACGAGTACAAGGTCCCCACGAACGAAGCGCGCCGGAGCGTCGTCAACACGTACCTCGACGAGGCGGGGATGGAACGGGACGACCTCGGCGGCGGCGGCAACGAGAAAGTCGACATCGCCGAGATCGACAGCCCCGAAGAGTGGGTCGACGTGACGGCGAAGGTCGTCGACCTCTGGGACGCGGACAGCGACGCGGTCGCACAGGTCGGGCTGCTCGGCGACGAGACCGGGACGGTCAAGTTCACCAAGTGGTCGAAATCCGAGCTGCCGAGCCTGGAAGAAGGCGCGGTGTACAGCCTCCGAAACGTCGTCACCGACGAGTACCAGGGCCGGTTCTCGGTCAAGCTCAACCGGACGACGACCATCGAGGAACTGGACGAGGAGATCGAGGTCGGCGAAGAAGACGTGGAGGTCGAGGGCGCACTCGTCGACATCCAGGCGGACTCCGGACTGATCAAACGCTGTCCGGAGGCGGAGTGTACCCGCGTCCTCCAGAACGGGCGCTGCTCGGAACACGGCGAGGTCGACGGCGAGTTCGATCTCCGCATCAAGGCCGTCATCGACGACGGCGGGGACGTGTACGAGGTCATTTTCGACCGGGAAACCACGGAAGCGTTGACCGACATCGACCTCGAACAGGCCCAGGAGATGGCGATGGACGCGCTCGATACGTCGGTCGTGGCAGACGAGATGACAGAGAAGATCCTCGGCCGTTACTACCGCGTCACCGGACCCACGTTCGGGCGGTACGTGCTGGCAAACGAGGTCGAACGGCTGGGTGGGCCGGCCGATCCGGAAGCAGTCCTCATCAAAGCGAGGTCGATCTAGATGGCAAGCGTGCCAACCCGCGAAGTCGCGAAACGCGTCTTCGCACGCGAGTTCAACGACGCAACGTACACGTTCAAAGAGAGCGACGACGACCGCGCCCCGGTGTACGTCCTCCTGCCGACCGGCGAGAGCGCGAACCGCGTCTTCGTCGTCGGCACGCTGACGGAGACCCAGGACGTCGGCGAGGACTCCGAGTACTGGCAGGGCCGGATCGTCGATCCGAACGGTGACACCTTCTTCACCTACGCCGGGCAGTACCAGCCCGACGCCGCGTCGATGCTGCGGGAGCTGGAGCCGCCCGCCTACGTGGCCGTCGTCGGGAAGCCACGGACCTACGAGACCGACGAGGGGGAGGTGAACGTCTCGATCAGGCCGGAGTCGATCAACGAGGTCGGCGAAACGGTCCGCGACCGGTGGGTCGTCGAGACGGCCGAGCGGACCCTCGACCGGATCCGATCGTTCGAGGAATCCGACCACGACGAGTACGTCCAGATGGCGGTCGACGAGTACGACCTGCCGACGGAGAACTACCGGCGGGCGGCCGTCGAGGCGCTGGAGACGCTCGAAGAGGAGACCGCAGAGCCTTCTCCCTGACCGTCTGGTTTCAGCGAACAGACAGGTGTCTGACAAACGTTTTAATACGATGAGTGCAGTATGTTGGCATACATATGGGCAACAAAAACAAGACGATCTCCTTCCGCGTGAGCCAGGAGAAATTCGAAACGTTGCGCGATATCGCGGAGGAGCGCGACATCTCGTTGTCTGCTGTCTTCCGGGATTACGTGGACATGCTCGTTGCCCACGACGGCCAGGTCGAGGTCGCGCCGGAACACGAGATCAGCAACTCGAGTGCGGAGAGTTCGACGTCGAGTTTCCCGCCGAAAGTCGAGGTCCCGAAAAGTTTCGTCCGGGAACACGAACGGCTCGAACTCGAAGCGGAGCATCTGCGCGAGCAACTCGAGGAACACAAACGGTACGTGACGAAACTCCGACAGGAACTCGACGAACACGACCAAGAGGACGTGGTGCACCTCGACGAACTCGACGGCGAGAAAGAGGACGACTCCCCGTACCGGATCGGCAGCGATTTCGAGGATTCGACGTTCTGACCTGGCTACGTCTCGAACCCGAACACCCGCTGTAACTCCGTCTCCACGTGATCGACGAACGTCTCCAGCAACTGCTCGAACTCCGACTCGGGGACGTCGACGTCGACGCGTGCGTAGGGATCTTCGGGCAGTTCGACACTGAACCGGCCGTCCCCGTCGTAGACCGGTTCGCTCTCGCTCAACACCTGCCGGTCGATCGCCCGGAGGACCGTCGAATCACAGCGCCCGTGGAGTCGGTCGAACGCCGCGGAGTACGCTTCCTCCAGTTCCTCGAAGTAGTGGACGTATTTGTCGTCGAATTTCGTCTCGTCAAACTCGGTCATAGTCGCAGTTGGGGACCGAGCGGAAAAACAGTGGCCGTCTCCTGACGACAGGACCTCGCTGAAACGCTCGATGAACCGCTTCCAGGGAGTGTCCGTGCCGACCGCGCATGGAAAGCAATTTAGCCGGCGTCGGGCAAGGGACCGGTAATGAGTCTGGCCGATTCGGATCACGAACTCGTCGTCGAGGAACTCGGCCGCGAGCCGTCCCCGGCTGAAGCGGCGCTTTTCGAGAACCTCTGGAGCGAACACTGCGCGTACCGTTCCTCCCGACCGCTGCTTTCCGCCTTCGACTCCGCCGGCGAACAGGTCGTCGTCGGCCCCGGTGACGACGCCGCCGTCGTCGCCCTGGACGACGGGACGTACGTCACCCTCGGTATCGAGAGCCACAACCACCCCTCCTACGTCGACCCGTTCGACGGCGCTGCGACCGGTGTTGGCGGCATCGTCCGGGACACGCTCTCGATGGGGGCGTACCCGATCGCACTCGCGGACTCGCTTTACTTCGGCGGCTTCGACCGGGAACACTCGCGGTATCTCTTCGAGGGCGTCGTCGAGGGGATCAGCCACTACGGCAACTGTATCGGCGTCCCGACGGTGGCCGGATCGGTCGCCTTCCACGAGGACTACGAGGGGAATCCGTTGGTCAACGTCGCCTGTCTCGGCCTGATCGACGATCCGGATCGGATGGTGACCGCGGAGGCGAACGAACCAGGCAACAAACTCGTCCTCTTCGGGAGCGCGACCGGCCGGGACGGGCTGGGCGGGGCCTCCTTCGCGAGCGAGGACCTCGGCGAGGACGCCGAGACTGAGGACCGCCCGGCCGTCCAGGTCGGCGACCCCTACTCCGAGAAACTCCTCATCGAGGCCAGCGAGCAACTGGTCGCGGACGGGCTGATCGAGTCGGCCAGGGATCTCGGGGCGGCCGGCCTCGGCGGCGCATCCAGCGAACTCGTCGCCAAGGGTGGGCTGGGTGCACGGATCCGCCTCGAGGACGTCCACCAGCGCGAGCCGAAGATGAACGCCCTGGAGATCCTGCTCTCGGAGTCACAGGAGCGGATGTGTTACGAGGTCCGCCCGGAGAACGTCGACGCGGTCGAAGCGGTCGCGGACAGGTACGATCTCGGTGCCTCGGTCATCGGCGAGGTGACCGACGGCAACTACGTCTGTACGTTCGAGGGGGAGACAGTCGTCGATGTCGACGCGGCGTTTCTCGGCGAGGGAGCACCGATGAACGACCTGGCGACAGCACCACGGCCCGAGCCCGAGCGGGATGTTCCAGCAGTCGGGCTGGCCGAGGCGGTCGAGACGCTGCTGTCGGACCCGAACACGGCCTCGAAACGGTGGGTCTACCGCCAGTACGACCACGAGGTCCAGCTCCGGACCGCCGTCCGGCCGGGTGACGACGCGGCGCTGCTCGCGGTCCGCGAGGCCGGCGTCGGCGTCGCCCTCAGTTCGGGGGCCGAGCCGAACTGGACCGACGCGGCCCCGTACGAGGGGGCGCGGGCGGTCGCACTCGAAAACGCGACCAACGTCGCCGCGAAGGGAGCGACACCGCTGGCGGCGGTCGACTGTCTCAACGGCGGCAACCCGGAGAAACCGGCGGTGTACGGCGGCTTTGCGGACGTCGTCGACGGGCTCGCGGAGATGTGTTCGACACTCGGGATCCCGGTGGTCGGGGGGAACGTCTCGCTGTACAACGACTCGCCGAGCGGCCCGATCCCGCCGACACCGACCCTCGCCGTCGTCGGAACGAAAGACGGCTACGACGCCCCCGGGCTCTCGCTGTCGGGCGAGGGCGAGTTGCTCGTCGTCGGCGACCCAGTCCTCGCCGGCGACACCGAGCCACGACTCGGCGGCTCGGAGTTTCTCGCGACCTTCGGCGGCAGTGACAGCTTCCCGGAACTGCCGGCCCAGCCCGGGGAACTGATCGACGCGGTCGCGACGGTAGCGGATCTGGATGGGACACTGGCGACACACGACGTGAGCCACGGCGGGCTCGCGGTCTCGCTCGCGGAGATGGTGACCGAAGACGCCGGCGCGACAGTCACACTCGACGGCGACGCACGCTCGCTGCTGGTCCACGAACAGCCCGGCAGGGTCGTCGTCGAGACGACAGCCCCCGAGGCGGTCAGGGAGGCCGTCGACGGGGTCGCGCCGGTGACCGCGATCGGGGCGGCGGACCGTTCGGGGACGCTAACCATCTCGGCGGAGTCGGACGCGGTCGAATTCGCAGCCGGCGAGATCGCCGAGCAGCGGGACATCATCCGGAAAACGCTCGACTAGGCGCGCGTGACGTTTCATAGTGTTTGTTGCGGTAATTTTCGTGACCACGGTGCAAATATCGGTGTTTCAAGCGGTGTAATCGATGTCTTGTTGAACTACGGCGGTAAAGGCTCGCAACAAACACTATCAGTTCGGAGAAGTACCCGCGGATTTATAACCGCTGGCGGGAACATGCCGACCATGGAGATACCGGATCGGGTCGCACACCAACTGGAGGGTGAGACGATACAGTCAGCAGTCAACCTCGGTGACGAGGATCTGATCTGTTTCACCCCGACGCGGACGATACTGTACAACGGCGAAGGGCTCCTGAGTGACGAGTCGACGGAGGTGTTCTCCCACGACGTCGAGCGACTGAAAGTATCCGAGGGGCGGCGCAAGATGAAGTTCTCCCTCGAGTACGTCGACTCCGTCGAGAGTTTCAGCGTGAACAAAAAGCGCGGCGAACAGGTACTCCAGCGCCTTCTGACCGGAATTCTCGAAATGCGTGACGTCCTCGAAGCCGATGAGGACGTCGCTGGCGTCTTTCTGTTCAGTGAACTCACGCTGTTGATCACCGACAAGCGACTGGTCAAACACGTCGGCTCGTACGTCTGGGACCCCGACTTCGAGGAGTACCCCTTCTCCGAGGTGACCGGGCTGGAGTTCGAGGAGGGGAGCGTCGCGACACAGATCGTCATCACCGTCGACGGCCGGCCGGAGCGGATCAAGGCACCGAGCGACCAGGCGAAGAAACTCCGGCGGACGCTGACGAAAGTGCTGTTCGCCTACCACGAGGTGTCGTCGCTGTCCGAACTGAACGAGGCAGTCGGCGAGGAGTCGGAGCCACCGGAGACGGAGGAGGATATCGGGCTCGGCCTCGACGAGGGGATCTCACCGCTCGTGAGCGGCGACGACGGGGGCGCCGAAGCAAACGAGGACGAAGAGGTCGACTCCCTCGCCGACGAGGGACCGACACTGGTCTCCGGTACGGAGGGATCGGGATCGACAACCGAGGGGAGCGAACCGGCACAGCCGGCGGTCGACCCGGCGGAGATCGAGGCCATGCAGGAACAGATCGCGACGCTCACGGAGGCCGTCGAACGGCAAAACGAGCAGCTACAGAGCCAGCGCGAACTCATCGAGAAACTGATCGAGGAGTTGCGGAAACGCGTCTAAAAAGAACGTTGTACCGAACGATACCGTTATACCGATGCGGGATAACTCTCTCACAGACTCGTAGCTGGCATGGAACGAACAGATGCTGGCGACACACCGGACCGTCGCTGGGTCCGGATCGGATTGGTCCTCTGTACGCTGGTGGTGGTGGTAGCCACGGCCCTCCTGATGCCGGCGTTCGGAACCGACGGCGTCACCGGCAGCCCGCTCGAACGGATCCTGCCCGGCGAGTCGGCCGGGGAGACGGCCGGTGACAGCCAGTTCGGGGACACCGGCGGACTGGGCGCGCTCAACCCCGGCGACAGCACCGGCGTCGGCGGTGACGTCGGCCTCGACAGCGAAACCTTCGCGACGACTGACACGGCGATACACTTCACTGTCGAGAGCCCGACGAGCAGCTACTGGCGAACGGGTGCGTACGACCGCTACACGGGTGCCGGCTGGGAGCGAACGGGCGGAACGGCACCGCTCGACGGACCGATCGAACTCGACGGGATCGACGGCGAGTCGATCGAGTGGGAGATCCAGTTCCAGCGCTCCGCGACCGCAGTGCCGACCGCCTGGCGGCCGCGGGTCGTCGAAGGGGTCGACTCGCCACAGCTCACCGATCAGGGTGCCGTCAGGACCGAACAGCCCATCGAAGCCGGGGATACCGTTCAGGGTGTGAGCTACAGCCCGCAGCGGGACGCAGGCGCCTTGCGGGCGACAGGAAGGGAGTATCCGGACGAGATCAGCGAGCGGTACACACAGCTGCCGGCGGACACGCCACAGCGCATCGAGGATTTCACGACCGATCTGACAGCCGACGACGAGTCGCCGTACGAACAGGCGATCACGATCGAGAACTGGCTCGAACGGTCCAAAGCGTACGACCTGGATGTTTCGGTACGCAGCGACACCATCGCCGATACGTTCATCTTCGAGATGGACGCCGGCTACTGTGAGTATTTCGCGACGGCGATGGTGTCGATGCTGCGCTCGCAGGACATCCCGGCCCGCTACGTGATCGGCTACTCGTCCGGCCAGCCGGTGGGTGAGAACACCTACGAACTCCGCGCGATGAACGCCCACGCCTGGGTCGAGGTGTACTTCGAGGACTTCGGCTGGGTCAGGTTCGATCCGACGCCCGCAGAACCGCGACTCTCGACACAGCAGTCGGCGCTCGAGGAGGCCGGCCAGGAGATCGATATCGACGACCTCGAACCCCCGGAGAGACTGAACCCCGGTGGAGACGAACCGACAGACGACGGCTTCCAGGCCACACTGAACCGGACGGCACTCCCCGGCGAGCCTGTCGAGGTGACCGTGACCTACGACGGGTTTCCGATCGCGTTCGATACGGTGTACTTCAACGGCGAGCCCGTCGGTCGGACGGACGCGGACGGAACCGTGGTCGGAACCGTCCCCGACGCCCCGGAACTACGGGTGACGGTGGCAGGGAACGGCACGCTCCAGACCGACAGGCGAGTCGGGACCCCGGCTGAAAACGCCTCCGTCCAGGACGACGAGCGCGTGACGTCACCGGCTACCTTCGGCGCGAGCGCTGGGACGACAACCGGCGTCGGGGCCGCCAGCACGACGGCGGGTGACGTGTTCGCACAGGACGACGACCAGCGGAGTGATACACACCCGATCGAGCGGAACGCGTCGCTGGCGGTGTCGGGTGACTTCTTCCCCGGCGAGTCGGTGACAGTGACTGTGACGGCGGGTGATTACCTGCTGGACGACGCGACCGTCGCAGTAGACGGGGAGCCAGTCGGCGAGACGGACGGGAACGGTCAACTCGAGGTCGACCTGCCCGAACGGACCGGGAACGTGACGATCACCGCGGAACGCGGCCTCGTCTCCGGGCAACGGATCGTGGAGGTGTCGGAACTGACGCTTACGGTACGGAACGGACTCGTTCCGGCGATGGCCCTCGGGACGGTGACCGTCGAGGCCCGCATCGGTGACGAGCCCGCGGCCGGCGTGCCAGTCGAGATCGACGGCACGG
>Ga0207714_1000778_pt1 | contig 21549 bp, 15 predicted proteins | sample PonA232FremontCA_2_FD_187270 | JGI IMG/M metagenome (GOLD analysis project Ga0207714, IMG submission 187270) | Marine sediment microbial community from Fremont, CA, USA - Pond A23 Sediment 2 (SPAdes) | ecosystem: Environmental > Aquatic > Marine > Unclassified | place: USA: Fremont, California...
CGACTGGTATTGCGACAAAGGCGTCAGTGGGCGCGAAGAGAAGCGGCCCGCACTGGACGACCTCATGGAGGCGGCTCGCCAACGAGCCATCGATTGCGTCGTGGTCTGGAAGTTCGATCGCTTTGCCCGAAGCGCGTCCCACCTGATTCGTGCCCTCGATGAGTTCAATCACTTAGGGATCCGCTTCGTCAGCGTGCAGGACAACATCGACACCGACAGCCCGATGGGGAAGGCCATGTTTACGATCATCGGCGCGATGGCCGAACTTGAATCCTCGCTCATCTCCGAGCGGGTACAGGCGGGGATGCAGGCAGCCAAAGAAGAAGGAAAGCACGTCGGACGCCCGCCGACACCAGACGAGACCATCCAAGAAATTAAGCGACTGGCAGGAGAGACCGACCTGTCGATCCGCAAGATCAAGAAGGCCCTCAAGGAGACCCGCGATGAGGACGTAAGTCGGGGCGTGGTCGGTCGCGTCGTCAAAGAGGTGCGCTCAGAGGAGTAACCCGGGGCCTGTGTCTCACTCCTATCACGAAAGCATCTTCAGAGCGAAAAAAGGAACCTTGAGGAGGACGAAACAGATTATCGATCTGTAGTTTAAACTGTACTAAACAAAATAAACTCATTTTACGACGCCATGCCAGATACCCGGCAACACTCCAGCTCCGAAGAAGCTTCTTCCGAAAGTGAAGTGGTTTCGGAAAAGTATCAAGAGAAGCTCCAATTTGCCGAAGAGGTGGGTCGAATTCTCGAAGACGACGGCCAGCCTCGAATTGCCGGACGCGTACTGGGTTGGCTCATGGTATGCAACCCCCCGTACCAATCATTCGACGACTTGGTCGAAGCGCTCGATGTGAGCAAGGGGTCCATCAGCACAATGACCCGTCAAATGATCGACTCGGGGCTTGTGAAGCGAGTGACCTTTCCGGGTGATCGGAAGAGCTACTACCAAGTGCAGTCCGAAGCTTGGGTGCATGTGCTTGAACAGCGTCTTCAGATGGCTAACCGATTCGCAGACGTAACTGAAGCGGGAATTGAAATGATGGAGGATGAGCCCGAGAAGTTACAGCGACGAATTCGAGAGATGCACAACTTTATGGTCTTTTTTGTCAAGCAAATGGAAGAGGCCATCGAAGGATACAAGCCGAAATTCGATGATGTGATTCCGGAAACTGGGTAAGGAAGCTTCTCTGGTACCAGCGGGCCCCGATCAGGCCTAGTCCTGATCGTTCCATGTCGGTTAGTGATCACGTTATGGCACACAGGGGCGGGCTTTGCTAAGGAAAACAAGGTTGGGGAGGGGAAGTGTCTTTAGTTGGGCTTCTTTCTCCCTCAAACCTTCACTCCTAGACAGGATCCGGCCCCCTTCATTTCAGTTTGTAGTATAGGTTCAGTATTTACTGAACAAAATGATAATGTCATGCTGTCTCCCGATCGACATTCATCCACTCCCGCCAGCACGGGCTGGAGGGAGGAGGCAAAGTGCCGTAGGCGGTGCCGAATGCTTCGGTCGGCCAAGGTGGTATTCGCTGAACGAGGATTTCACCAGGCGACGGTCGATGAGGTCGCAGCGCTTGCAGGCTTTGGAAAAGGTACTCTCTACAACTATTTCGAGGAGGGCAAAAATGAAATGCTCCATCATGCGCTCAACGGCATCCGAAGGGAGTGTCTGGAGATAACCGAGTCGGCCCTGACCGGCGTCTCTGAGCAAGACACGGTGGACTCTCTGCTTGAGGCGTTTTTTGGGGATCTGACGTCGTACTTCTACGCCAATCCTGTCTCGTTTCGAGTGCTCGACCAGGCAGGACGAGAGGGAAAGAAGCAGAAGTGTACGGGCGTTGGCTCTTCTCAGGCGGATGGTAAACCGCCCGCCCACATTGACATGGCGAGAAGGATACAGAAGGCCATCTCCAAGGCGCCCAGTTCCTCAAGCGTGCGAGAGGGACTGCGATTTCCTGTAAATAGGACCGTCCTCTACGGATTGGGGGCCGTGTCCACCTACCTGCGCTCAGAGGCCGTCTACCGTGCCATTTTGCCTCCTTCTGCCGATGACTATGAAGAGGCGCGTTTAAAAATGCAGGAGGAGAGGTCACTTGTTCTCCCATCTGGGGACACCCCAGGCGAAATCGCGGACGACATCTCAGCGATGCTTTTGAAGTGAGCGCTGTAGGCCAGGAGGAAAAGCGTCTACAGAGAGTGCAGCAACCATCTAACTCGATCACAGCACAGACATAGTCGTGACCTCGACCTTTCGCCACTTGGCGGCAACTTTACTCAACCCGTATCGGTCTTACGCCCAAGCCGGATCAGCGGGGTTGGGAATTCTCACAGGACTCCTTCTTTTCGCGAGTGGAATCGGCATCCCGAAAGCCGCTTGGGCTCAGCCTGCGCCGGACTCCAGTGTCAACGTCGTAGAGACGAGCCGAGAGCGGGCAGTCGGTCATCTTCCAGCTTCTGCCGATCCTTCAGAACGTTCTCTCAATGTGTCAGGGGAGACCCAACTGGAGGTGGGGCTTTCACATCAGAGGGGGCTTAAGCAGAGGGGGCTGGTTCAAGCTGAAGACTCAACGCAAGAAGGCACCGAGCTCTCAGTGAAGGCCGCCATTCGGCTCGCCCTGGAAGAAAACTACAGCCTGCGCGACGTGAAGCTAGATGTCGCGAATGCAGATGCTCAGGTCCGTGAGGCGTGGGGGGCGCTCTATCCGCAAATCAATGCGACGGGCAGCTACACCAGAAATATCAAGACGGCGAACCCGTTCGCAGGTAGCGATGTTACGGGGCTCTTTTCGGGAGGAGGAGCGACCGAGTGGGTTACCTTCAATGAGCAGGCGCGCACAGACGATAATGCCCAGACGGAGCCGATCACTATCGGAGAGTTTCGCGAGCGGCAGCGGCAGGGCCGGCGCGAGGCGGGGATCACGCCTGGGGGAGGCGGTAATCCCTTTGGGGTCGACAACGAATTCATCGGAGCGATCAGCGTCCGACAGACGCTTTACAACGGGCAGGCCTTCTCGGCAATTGATGGAGCCCAGACGCTTAAGCAGCTCAACAAGAAGGCTGTTGATCGGCAGCAGCAGGTCACCGTCAACGAGGTGCGGCAGGCGTACTATGACGCTCTCCTTGCCCGCCGACAGGTGTCTGTTACCCAGCAGAGCGTTGAGCGTGCCCGGGAGACGTATCAGGAAATCACCCAGCAGGTAAGTACCGGAACCGTTCCGAAGTCCGAGCGGCTTGGGGCCGAGGTCGAATACAAAAACCAACAGTCGCAGCTCATTCAGGCTCGGGCAGATTACCAGACGGCAGTCGATGGGTTAAAGCGCGTCATCGGCATCGATGTCGACCGTCCGATCCAGCTGAGCGGGACGCTGGATACGGACGACCGGAGCGAGTACTACCAGGTATCGGTGACCGATGCTGTGCAGGAGGCCATAAGCAACCGCCCGGACCTTGAGCAGGCTCGGTTGAGCGCGGAGCTCCAGGAAGTGCGCAAGGACACCGAGCAGTCGTCGTACCTCCCGACCGTGGCCGCCGTCGCCAATCTTAGCATGTCGGGGCGAGTTCCGGACAACCGGACCGTCACCTTGAGCGACCCAAACGATCCCTTCGAGTTCGACACCAACACACGCGAGTTCTTTGCGGACTCGTATTGGAATCCGTCGGCGAGCGTAGGGATCGAGTTGAGTTGGACCATTTTCAGTGGGTTTCAGCGGCAGTCACGAATTGAACAGCAGGAGGTTGCCCTCCGCCGGGCCAATCTCCAAGTGGACCAGCTTCTTCAATCCGTCCGACAGGAGGTCAGGCGTGCAATTCGCAATCTTGAAGCGGCTCGCGAGCGCATTCGTGCTCAGGAAACCACACTCGAGACCGCAAGGACGAACTACGAGTTCGCCCAACAGCGCCTCACGGAGGGCGTCTCCAGCCAGCTTCAGGTCCGTGAAGCGTCTCGGCAGCTCGACCAGAGCCGCCTAAACTACCTGCGGTCTGTTCGGGACTACCTGCAGGCAAAAAGTGCCTTTGAGACGGCGCTTGGAATACCAGCTGGTACGGACGACAACCTCTTTCAAACTGCTAAACGCTGACGTTTCTTTGTCAGCGCGCTGACCTCGTTTGAGCAGAGCGATATTTCTAATCTCCATTCTTATTTGGATGCGCCGATCCATGCTTGACGTACTTCGACCACAGAATTTGCTCTCGCTCTTTTGGGAGAGGACCGATGGGAGATCACTTGGAAACTCACTGCTGATGGTGATAGCCGCCCTCCTTATCGGTTCCTTGGTGGCCGGATGTGGGGGGGACACTGCGGCGACGGATCGGGGCACGCCGGGGGGGGCGGGAGTCGCGAATGATGAGGATGCGACCCAAGTAGAGGCGTATCACGTCCGACCGCGCTCCTTCGAGGATTTCGTGGAAGTAACGGGCACAGTGGAAGCGATCCACGACGCTACGCTCTCCGCTCAAGTGGGAGGGACGGTCGTCCGGCTTGCGGAGCGCGGGGCTCGCGTCGCCAGCGGAGGACTCGTTGCACAGATCGACTCGGTGGACGCCCGGGCCGCAATGGTGCAGGCCAAGGCGCAATACGAACTTGCGAAAGACCGTTTTCAGCGGCAGGAGCCGCTGTATCGGGACTCGATCATCAGCGCGCTGGAGTTTCAGGGGGTACGATCGGAGCTCACTCAAGCAAAGTCGGCCCTCATTCAAGCGAGGAAACGACTCAACAACACGAGCATCATCGCACCTTTTTCGGGAACGGTTGAGGAGCGGTTTGTGGAGAGAGGAGAGCAGATCTCTCCGGGTCAGGAGGTAGCGCGCATCGTCGATGTACGCCCCGCTCGGATTGAGGCCGGTATTCCCGAGCGATACGTCGGAGAAATCGAGAAGGGTACGCCGGTAGAAGCGCGCTTTCAATCCTCGGCGATCGGGACGGTCTCGGGAAGCGTGTCCTTCGTCGGCAGCACGCTGGATCCGGACAGCCGGACGTTTCCCATTGAGGTCACGTTGCCAAACACGGAGGGGACGCTGAAGCCGGAAATGGTCGCCCAGCTTCGACTCCGGCGGTCTGTCGTTGACAATGCCCTGGTGATCCCGCGAGTCGCCGTGTTGCGGGATGAGATGGGAACCGACGTGTACACTGTACGGCGCTTTTCCGACTCCCTGGGCGTGGCCCAGAACCAAACGGTGGAATTGGGCTCACAGTACGGCCCCCGGGCGGTTGTTTCCTCCGGGTTGAACGAGGACGACCGGGTGATCGTCGTCGGTCAGAATAATATCGCCGAAGGGGATACCGTGAACGTGGTGCAGATGCACGACGGATTGCCCAGCCTCGACAATGAGGTGGCCTCAGCAGGCAGAGCCTCCGCAAACTGACGTCCCCCGCTTCAGCCTCCCTTCCCGGTTTTTCCAGACACGAATACGGAACGGCCTTTTATGAAGATTACCAATCTCTCAATCAAGTACCGGACGGTGATGGTGGTGCTCACGCTGCTTATCACCATCGGGGGCTTGTATAGCTACGTCTCGATCCCGAAGGAGTCCAATCCGTCGTTGGACATCCCGTACGTGATTGTTACGACTCCCTATCCCGGGGCCAGTCCGGACGATGTGGAGAACATCATCACGCAAGAGTTGGAGAAGGGGATTCAGGATGTGAACGGCATTGAAGAGATGCGGTCGACCTCTCGGGAGGGCCTTTCCTCGATCGTCGTTGAGTTTCAGCCCAGTATCAACTCGACGGAGGCGTACCGGAAGGTGCAAGATGAGGTGACGACGGCGCAGGCCGACTTGCCCGACAGCGTCGAGGACCCAATGGTCAATGAGATCAACACCTCGGACTTTCCGGTTCTCACTATCAATCTTCTGACTGACTATTCGTTGGCCCGGTCCAAAGAGGTGGCCGAGGATCTGCAGGATGAGCTTGAGGGCATTGGAAGCGTTCTGGAGGCTGGCATCACCGGTGGGCTTGAGCGGGAGGTACAGGTTGATGTGGACTTATCGGCATTGAAGGGGTATGGACTCTCCTTCAACGACTTCGTCAACACCATTGAGTCGGAGAACACGTCCGTTCCGGGGGGGGACGTAGATGTCGACCGGCAAAACTATCTGGTGCGGATTGACGGCCGGTTCTCGGAGCCCGAAGTGATCGAAGATTTGGTGCTCCGGTCCGTGAATGGAAAAAACACGTACGTCCGCGACGTGGCGGACGTTACATTTGGGTTCAAGGAGCGGGAGACCTATTCGCGCCTCCAGGTGCTGAAGCAAGAAATGGAGGATGGGACCCTCAAGAAGGCCACCGGGGCACGCGAAGAGCCGCAACAGGTGATCACCCTGGGGGTTGAGAAACGGTCGGGGGACAACATTCTGGAAACCATCGCCAGCGTAAAAGAGACCGTTCGGAACTTCGACTTTCCGAGCGGCACGCAGGTGATTTACACGGGCGATCAGAGCGAGCAGGTTGAGACCCTGGTGACCGACCTGCAAAACAACATCATCTCGGGGCTTATCTTTGTAATTGCGGTGCTGCTCTTCTTCATGGGCGCCCGCAACGCCACGCTTGTGGGCATCGCAATTCCGCTCTCCATGTTCACGGCGTTTCTGGTCTTCCAGGCGATGGGCCAGACGCTCAACTTCGTGATCCTCTTCTCGCTCATCATCGCCTTAGGGATGCTGGTCGACAACGCAGTTGTTGTCGTTGAAAACATCTACCGATTCAGGGAGGAGGGCTACGGGCGATTCGAGGCGGCTCGTCTGGGAGCGGCAGAAGTCGGCCCGGCCATTACGGCCTCTACGGCCACCACGATCGGGGCCTTTGCTCCGATGCTCTTTTGGCCGGGCATCGTGGGGCAGTTTATGAGCTTCATGCCGCTTACGCTCATCATCACGTTGGCCTGTTCGCTTTTCGTCGCCCTGGTGTTGAACCCAGTCATCACCGGAATCTTCATGGACGTGGAGGGCCAGGAGGACGAGAATCCCCGAAATGAGAAGCAGGCCCGTCGCATTAAGTACGTCTCAATTGGCGGGACTTTGCTCGCGGGCCTCGCCATTGGGTTGGTGAACTGGAAAACTCTCGTCGTGATCGCGGTGGGCAGCGTGGCCGTGTACCTTCTTCACACCCGAGTGATGTCGGACCTTGGGGAGCGTTTCAAAAACGACGGCCTTCCTCGCATCCTGGAAAAGTACAGGAAGGCGCTAAAAAAGACCCTTGTCCGAGATTACTCCGTCGGATATGCCATGCTTCGCAACGCCGGGGCCCTGGCCGCCCTCTCTGCCGGGGCGCTCTTGGGGCTTCTCGGCGGTGCCCTCTGGTCCGTCGCGGGGCAGACCGCCGGTTTGATCATGCTGGTGCCGGCCGGGGTTCTGGCGGGGATCGCTGTACTGGGAATCCTCATCCACACGGTGGAGGGCGTGTATCTCGGAGGCACGACAAGCGTCAAGGTGGGGGCAGCACTCAGCGCCGTCATGGCCCTGTCGATTGGGCTACTGGTTCTTTCGGGGACGACTCCTTCGGTAGTCACGATGGGAGTCCTCATGGCGGGGCCCGTTGCGATCCTCCTCATCGGAGCCCTTGGGGCCGTGTTCAACAGCCGGGACTGGCTTATTCTCACCGACAGACGGTCGCTGGTCTTAAACGGGGTGTTTGGTCTTCTTATCGCGATCTTCGGGCTCTATGCTGCAGCCCCCACGCCGGTGCAATTCTTTCCGGATACCGATCCCGGACAGGTTCAGGTGACGGTAGATGCTCCTTTGGGCACCAATGTAGAGGCCACCAACACCATTGCCCAGACGGTGGTCGGGCGGCTGAATGGACTGATGGAGCGCGCTCCGGCAGTAAAGCAAAACGTTAAGAACGTGCTCGTTCAGGTTGGGGTGGGGGGAGATGCGGCCTTCGGCGGGGGAGAGCCGCGCCCGAGGCGACTGCAGATGACGATCAACCTGGTCGACTACGCCAAGCGGGCCGAACCCTCGACGCGCACGATCGACCGCATTCGGGGCACGATTCAGAACGTTCCGGGAACCGAGATCGACATCACCAAGCAGCAACAGGGACCACAGACTGGACCTCCGGTCAACATCGAGATTACCGGGCCGGAGTTCGACCAGATTGTTCAAATCTCCAAGGAGGTAAAGAGCCTGCTTGCGGAGTCGGACATTCCCGGCCTTGTGGACGTGAGCGACGACTTGAACGCAGGCCGCCCCGAGGTGCGAGTGAACGTTGACCGCCAGCGGGCGGGACAGTTCGGGCTGTCAACCGGTCAGATTGCCCAAACCGTCCGTTCGGCCATCGCCGGAACGAAAGCCGGGGAGTATCGCGATGGGGAAGACGAGTACGATATCACAGTCCGCCTCCAGAAGAAGGATCGCCAGAGCATTGAAAGCCTCAACGACCTGACGATTCCCTATCGGGGCGGGCAGATTCCGGTGACAGCCGTCGCAAACCTTGAGGAAGGCACGGGCTTCGGGTCCATCACTCGGGTCGATCAGGAGCGGGTTGTGACGGTTTCAGGAGATGCGGGGCCCGGCTTCACAGGACCCGAAGTGGTCAACAAGGTGAAGCAGGAGGTTGAGAGCTACCGACAAGATCTTCCCCCGGGATATTCCCTCTCCTTCACCGGCGGCAGCGAGGAGCAGCAGGAGGCCTTCGGATTTTTAACAACGGCCCTTGCAATTGGAGCGGCCCTCATCCTCATGGTGCTGATTGCGGAGTTCAATTCGGTGATTGCTCCCTTCATCATCATGGCGGCCGTGGCGCTGAGTCTAATTGGCGTCTTGCTCGGTCTCATCGTAACCCGCACGCCCTTCAGTCTCTTCACCTTCATCGGCATTATCTCGCTGGCGGGGGTTGTGGTCAACAACAACATCGTGCTCGTCGACTACGTGATGCAGCTTCGCCAACGCGGCGTGGAGAAGGCCAAGGCAATTATCGAAGGAGGTGCGACGCGACTTCGCCCTGTGCTCCTGACGGCGCTCACGACGATGCTGGGGCTCGTGCCCCTCACCTTCGGCATTAACGTCGACTTCGTGGGGCTGCTCACGGACTTCGCGCCCAACTTCCAAATCGGATCGTCGAACACCCAGTTCTGGGGGCCGATGGGTACGGCCATCATCGCTGGTCTTCTATTCGGAACGGTGCTTACGCTCGTGATCGTGCCGGTCATGTACTCGGTGTTTGATTCTCTCAGCGTACGGTTCTCTCAGTTCTTCGGGGGGAGTGTGGAGGACGCATCAATCGTGAGTGAAGCGGTGGCGACCGAAGGACTCGAGGAGAATGGGCGGTCAAACGGAGCAACCGTGGACGACAGACCGGACCATGAGGCGAAGGTGGCCCGGGCGGACGAGAGCACGGCCCGAGACGGTGTATCAGCTTCGAATCCTCCTGAGGAAAATGAAGCCTAAACGCCCCTGAACGCTTCTCTATAAGAGCGAGTGTCGACTCAGAGACTACACTGAGAGGAAAAAGAGTCGCACATATAAGTGCCCTCAACGAAAAACGGATCCCTCTTTCGCTGGCTTACTCACCAATTGACCATTTGCCTCGCGCTAAAAAGAAAAACGGATGTGCAGGCAGGCGTGGCCTCAAACCTAGCGCCTGCCGCACATCCGCCTCACACACTCTCGAATCCAGTCTCAATCCGAGATTATGCAAACGGCAATATCGAAAACCATCACTGCACTTTCAATTTTCGCCCTCGCAGGCATGTTGTGGGCGCCGCAGGCCCGTGCCCAAATGGGGCCTGATCCGTCTCCGGTAAATATCGGGGTTCGGGGCGGACTCACGCAAGCGGCCCTCTACGGGGATGACGTAGACGACTCGGGATACAGGTCCGGCTTTGTCGGGGGCGTTTTTCTTTCCTACGAGGTCAACCAGGCGTTTTCAATCCAGCCGGAAGTCCTCTATTCGAGGCGCGGCGGTGAAGAGGTTGATCTCGCGACGACGCCCGGTGACGACAACCTTGAGGCGCGGCACGACTTTCTCGAGGTGCCGGTCCTCTTCAAGCTGAGCGCCCCATTCGCCATGATCACACCGCGCGTGTATGCGGGACCATCGGTCGGATTCCTTCTGAACTCGGAAATTGAGGGCGAGGACGCCGACGACAGCTTCAAAAACGTCGACTTCGGCGGGGTCGTAGGAGGCGAAATTGCCCTCGATCTCAACCGCCAGACCGGCGGGGTTGTCGATGAGATTGCCATTGACGGCCGCTACAACGTGGGGATCGTCAATCTTGGCGATACCGACACGCTGGAGTCCGTGCGGACAAATGCCTTCACCGGCACGCTCAGTCTGCGGTTTAACATCTAACCGAGGCGCCCCTCCGGCTCTCCCACCAGGTGCGGTTCGTGAGTCTTCTTCACACGCACTGGGCACCACCGAGAATCAGGCATCGGTCCGGTGCCCGGGGCCGGGGAGGTCGGCGCATTCCCGGCGCCGACCTCCCCGGCCTCGGTACCAGAACATCTGATCGTATTTTAGGAGCATTGATATTATGCCTCGCCTCGATTCTTCTTGGCAGAAAACTGCCGCCTTACTCCTTTGGTGGACCAGCATGTCATTGGTTTTCCTATCGCAGGGGGCATCGGGGCAATGTGTCACGCCCGACAGGCCCCGAACGCCCGGCGACTGGCCCTCGTCCGCCGAACGCTGGGAGCAGCTTCGCCAAGAAGCGACCTGTTGGCGGTTGGCCGTCGGGGTGCTTACGTCAAGCTCGATTGCCCAACTTCGAGACAGCCCGGATGCCTGGGGCCAGAACGGATGGGGTTACAGCGCGCGTGCAGCCTCTCACCTTGGGGGGACGGTCGTGTATCTGGGGACGGAGCATGCGGTGTCCGCACTTCTCCAGACGCGCATTCGGCGGTATCAGCCGATTAAGGACGGCGGGTTTTTTCATCGAGCAGGACATGCGCTTCGCGCCGGGGTGACGGTGCGGGCGAGGGATGGGGGGCGCATTCCGGACGTTCCGCAGGCCAGCGGTGTGTTGGTTGCCTCCCTCGCGCGGAGTCAATGGGAACGTGGGCGCCCGAGGCCAGGGCAAGCTGGAATTGCGGTTGCGACCACGCTTGGATTTGAGGCGGTCCGTCATGTCCTCATTGAGTTTCTCCGTTAAGAAGGACACGCACCACTAACTGCTTCTCCAAAGCTGTTCCCAAATCATGCAATCAAACGAGACCCCTGGGGCAAAGGCCAAGCATGAATCCTTTCGGGACCGCGACGACCCGCTTCCCAAGCGCCTCGCCCACATGGCAATGCACGGCCTCGACAGCGTCTACGGGGCCTTCTCGACCGTGGGTGATAAGCCCGTCCACGACCCCGGCCGGTTTCCCTGGACGCAGCGACTGGAGGACAACTGGACGGTGATGCGCGAGGAACTGGACGACATCCTCCAGCATCGGGAGGCCCTGCCCAGCTTCCACGATATTGCCGAGGACGCCTCCACCATCTCTCAGGACGACAACTGGAAGACCTTTTTTCTCTACGGTTATGGCGTAAAGGCCGAAGAGAACTGCGCCCGCTGCCCCCGCACCACTGAACTCATTGAGCAGGTGCCGGGCATGACGACCGCCTTCTTCTCCATCCTGTCGCCGGGCAAACACATCCCGCCCCACCGCGGCCCTTACAAGGGCGTGCTGCGGTACCACCTGGGCCTGAAGGTGCCCGAACCCGTTGAGCAGTGCCGCATCCGCGTGGGCGATCGGATTGAGCACTGGGAAGAGGGGGAGAGCATGGTGTTTGACGACACCTACAACCACGAAGTGCGGAACGAAACCGACGGCGAACGCGCCATCCTCTTCCTCGACGTGAAGCGCCCCATGCAGCAGCCGATGGCGGCCCTCAACGACCTGGTGATGGGGCTGCTGCCCTACACGCCCGTCGTGCAGAATGCGCGCGAGAATCAGAAGCAGTGGTCCGAGCGCCTGGAGCACGCCGAAGACCAACAGCCGGCCTAATTCACGCGGATCAGCTGGGTGCCAAACCGCCATTTCGGCTTCACAGATCACTGCTCTCTTTTTCATAAACCAATCTACCAATCCATGAAGCCTCTATCAGGCCTTCCCGATCACGTTGTTGCAATGAAGACCAGCGGTCGTATCAGCGGTTCAGAACTGGATATTGCGACCGACCGAATTGACGCCGCACTTCGTCATCACGACCGGATCAGCTTATACTTCGAAGTCGATTCTCTCGAAGTATCTCCCGAAGCCCTGCTGAAGGATCTCCGTTATGGGTTCAAGCAGCTGACGCAACTCGATCGGTTTTATCGAGCCGTCATTGTGACCGATCAGTCTTGGGTTCACACGGCCGCGGAATGGGAGGATCGTCTTCTTCCCTCCATCGCCGTTCGTGCCTTCCCAGAAAACGAGAAGGGGGAGGCCCGTGAATGGGTCGCAAAAGCGCCTCCGGAGCCACGTCCTAGAGGTCTGGAAGAAATTCCGACCAGTACATCTCACGTTGTCGCGTTCCGCTTGAAAGGAACGATCACGGGCACAGACATCGATGTCGTTGCCGACCGCTTGGAGACGGCATACCAGGCACATGATCACGTGAATCTTCTTCTGCGGGTCGAGAGCGCGTATCGCTTTCAATTCGACGTGCTGCGAGAAGCTCTTTTCGATCTGAAAGCGCAGGCGACCCGCCATCTAGAGCGCTATGCAGTGGTCGGTGGTCCCAAGTGGCTCGCAGGCCTTGTGGAAGCTGTCAACCCGCTCTTTCGATTGGAGATTGCTCATTTCGATCCAGACGAGGAGCAGAAGGCGTGGGCTTGGCTTGGAGCCCAAGCAAAGGAGGATTCCGGGCCGTCACGTGTGTCATCAGAACCCAGCGAATAGCTCCATGTCCCGTCTTCGCGCTAAAAGCCTTTGGCGAATCACTTGTAAGCGCCACAAGGGAAGACGGCGAACGGCACCGGAGGATGTAGACGCAACCTCATTCTGAGGACTTCTTGCGACAGGTGTGCTTACGCTCGTAATGATGACCAGTCAGGGTCCGGGTGCAAGCAGCATCCTCGTAAACCCAAATATTTATTCATAAATGAGGCTCCCCGATGAGCAATACCAACACATGTGAACAGTACCGAAGCTTCTATTTCCGCAGCGGTGGGAGAGAGGTAATTCTCGCCGCACTGTTGATAGCGACTCTTTATCCCGCTCCTCTCTTTGGACAGGTGCAGGGTAGAGTCGATGACATCAAGAATTCCGAGATACGTGCCCCCTACAGTGCGTCTCAGCGAGGACCAATGTCAAGAGAGTTGCGAGGAGAGCTTCGGTTTATTGCGGGCGTCCCACAGCGAGACTTCAAACAGATCACCGGTGATTTGGGGTACGGAGCCAGCGGATCCGTTCGCGTTCCCCTGCGCGAAATTCCCCTTCAGATGGGGGTTGACTTCGGCTTTCTCTTCTTCGATGGCGCGACGCGCGAATTTGGACCAGATGCCGAGGCGACGGTCCGATATGATACCAACGTGTCAATGGCCCACGTCATTGGCCGATACTATCTCCATGAAGGGACGTACTCCCCATACATCGATGGGCTTGTCGGGGTGAAATATCTTTTTACGGACGCTCGCGTCACGCGTCGTGTCCTGCCGAACCTTGCGCCTGTTACGGGAGCTGATTTGAACGACTGGGCCTTCAGCTACGGCGCAGGCGCTGGGCTCGACGTTGCACTGTTTTCCGAGGCTCGGCGCTTCTGGTTCAATGCGCTTCTCATGAGTGCCGGGGCGCGATACCTTTTTGGCACGGAGGCAGACTGCATTGCCGAAGAGACTGGTGCAACGGGAGAGGTATCGACGACCCAGTGTGGGAGTACGGATCTCTTCATCCCCCAATTCGGCCTGACGCTACAATTTTGAAGGCGATGATCGAGGTCCATAACGAGTCGGGGATTTGTGCTGTCCGCGATGCAGCTGTGACACGTCAATAAGGGTCCATTGACGTGTATCTTCCGATCTCACTGGTGAATCGACTCGCGTCGTGGGACATCGGCGAACCGAATGAGCTACTTCAGTCGGGGTCCCGCGGCCGTATTTTCATCTCAGTAGCCGTCTCCATGCTTGAGCGCCTGAAAGACGAATTTTTCGACATCCGGCGCGAGGAATGGCCAACAGCCCTCGCGCTATCGTTCTTTTTCTTTCTGGTGATCGCGGTCTTCTGGGTGTTTAAGCCGATTAAACGGGGGCTGATGCTCACGTTCTACGACGACCGGACGTTTCAGCTGTTCGGCTTTTACATCGAGGCCTTTGGGGGAGCCGAGGCAGAGCAGGTGGGGAAGACCCTCAACATGATCGTGGTGTACGGCGTGGTGGTGCTCTTCACGATTTTAGTGCGCCGCTTCGAGCGCCAGCAGGTGATCTATATCTTCTGTGCGCTTCTGGCGGGAGCCACGATGGTCTTCTCCGTTTCGATCACGCAGCTCGACGCGCCCACGGTCTGGAGCTTCTACGTCTTCGGGGACATCTTTAACTCCATCATGGTCGCGTCCTTTTGGGCCTTTACCAACGACGTGATTCGGCCGCAGCAGTCGAAGCGGCTCTACGGGCTCATTGGACTGGGCGGCGTGCTGGGGGGGCTCGTGGGGGCGACGTACGTAAGTGCGCAGGTGGACGTGATCGGCCGCCAGCCGCTTCTATGGGGTGCGGCGTTGGCTATTGTGGTGATTGCTGCGATTACGTACTACGTGAACCAGCGGGAAGGGGAGGACTCAGGACGTGAAGACCCAGAACGGGAGGCACCAGACGCCGAGGCAGCGCCCCCCTCCACCAACGCAGCGTTCGAAGGCGCCAAGATTGTCTTCCAGTCGAAGTACCTGTTGGCGATTTTGGGCATCATCGGCCTCTACGAGATCGTGTCCAACATCGTCGACTATCAGTTGGCCAAGGCCATCGAATTGGCAGTGGCCAGCGGGGTGAATTACGACGCCGCGTTTGGATTCGTGGGGGTGTTGACGAACGTGGTGTCCGTTGGCGTGCAGCTCTTTGTGACGAGCTTCGTGATGAAGCGATTTGGCGTTGGCACGGCGCTTCTCTTCTTGCCTGTGGCCATTTTGCTCGGGTCGTTCGGATATTTGGCCGTACCGCTTCTCGGGATGGCAGTCTTCATGTCCGTGTCGGATAACAGCCTGAACTATTCGATCAACCAGTCGGCAAAGGAGGCGCTGTATACGCCTACCTCCCGGGACGCGAAGTACAAGGCGAAGGCGTTCATCGACATGTTTGTCCAGCGCTTCGCGAAGGTCGTGGCCGTGGGGCTGAATCTGACCTTTGCGGCTTTTGTGGGGGCGGCGGGAGCCCGTTGGCTGTCGGTGGCAAGCATCGCCGTGCTCATTGTGTGGATTACTCTGGTCCGGTTTGCGGGGGAGCGATTTACGGAGCGGGCCGAGGAGACCTCTTCGGTGCAGGCGGTCTCTTAGCGTCCGCGGCCACTCATGCGCCTGATCCTGGAGGAAACGTTGCCGCGCAACATCTATCGCGCCTATGTCCCGCATTTTTACTTCACTGTTTCGCCTGTATCCGGAGGAGTGGCGCCTGACTCTATGGATGACAGGCTACCATTTTCTCTTGCTCGTCACGCTCTACCTCTTGAAGCCGCTACGGGACAGCCTCTTTCTCTCGGAGGTGGGCGCTGCCGAATTGCCGTTCGTGTTTATGCTCGTGGCCGTGGTCGTGGCGCCGGTCAGCCTTCTTTATGAGCGGGCGGGCCGCTCTCTCCGAATCGGGCGACTGGTCTACGGCGTGACGCTGTTCCTCGTCGTGAACCTCGTTGGGCTTCGATTTCTGATTGCCACCGGTGCGGTGTGGGTCCACGCTCTCCTCTACGTCTGGGTCAGCATGTACGGCGTGCTCGTCACGTCCCAGTTTTGGTTGCTGGCCAACGCGGTGGTTGACGTCACTCAGGCGAAGCGTATCTTTCCGCTCTTGAGCCTCGGTGCCATCCTGGGGGCCGTGGCTGGAGGAGAGGTTACGGGATTTCTCGTCGAAGATGTGGGGATTCAATCACGCAATTTGCTCTGGGTCGCTGGTGGACTTCTCCTGGGGACTGCTCCCATCGTCCGGTGGATTCGGGACCTTGCAAATGAAGCCTCTGACAACGCGCCCCCGAATACCGAATCGGACGACGAGGCGGAGGACAGGCGGCCACAAGACGATCAAGAGGATGCGTCTGTGGAGGCCGGACTTTTCGACACGATCCGCCGGTCGCGGCACCTGCAGGCCATTATTGGAGTGATTGCGCTAACTGTGTGCACGACGACGTTTGTCGATTATCAGTTCAAGACAGTAGCAGCGGCCGCCTACCCCACCGAGTCGGGCCTGACGGCGTTCATGGGCCGTTTCTACGGGCGCGTAAGCCTCGTAGCCTTTTTGCTCCAACTTTTTCTCGGCTCTAAGTTCATTTCGCGTTTAGGCGTCGGCGGGACCATCGCCGCGCTGCCTCTTGGCCTCGTGGCGGCCACCGTCGGGATGCTCACGGCTCCGGGCCTGGTCGCGGCCACGCTCATGCGTGGCACCGACCAAAGCCTTAAGCACTCAATTGACAAGACGGGACGCGAGTTGCTTTTCATGCCCGTTCCCATTGCCGTAAAAAAGCGGGTGAAGGTGTTTATCGACCTCTTCGTCGATCATGGAGCGCAAGGGGGGGCAGGGGCACTCTTGCTGCTGTTTACTGCCGGGCTGGGGCTTGGAGTTTGGGGAATCAGCGTTATCGTGCTCGGGTTTCTCCTCCTCTGGTTGGGACTGGTCGTCGTTGCGCGCGGGACCTACGTTCATCAGTTTCGACGCCTCCTGCATCGTCGCACCGACAGTCACTCCGACGGAGCCCCGGACGCATCCTCCGGAATGTCCATCAGGAAGTGGGTGACGACTGCGATCGGACGCAATGGCACAAGAGAGATTGTGGAGGGGCTCCGTCGATCTGAGGAGGAGGACGTTTCCGTGCCAGCCTCGACATTACAGCAGCTTCTGGAGCATGATGCGCCGGAGGTTCGGCGACGGGCACTCCGCCTCTTTCGTCTTCAGGAGGAAGACGGATTTATTGAGACGGTCGCTTCGCATCTTGAGGATTCCGACGCCGAGGTGCGGCTGGAGGCGGCTCGCTACATTTATCAACACCTTCCGGAGGATCGTATCTCCTTGTTAAGAGAAGGACTGGAGCACGATGATTACCGTGTTCGTGCTGCCGGGCTCGGCGTGATCACCAAGGACGGCGGGCCGGCAGAGCGATCGCTTATTACGGAGCCGTTGCTCCGCGACCTCATGGCCTACGAAGGGGGGGCAAAGGGGGAGATCCGATCGGAAGTAGCACGTGTACTGGGTGCTCTCGAGGACCGGCCTTATCGAGTCGACATGCTCAGCCGCCTCCTACACGCAAAGGCCCCTCAAGTCGTGCGAAACGCCATTGAAAGCGCCGGATACAGCGGAGAGCGCGATTTCGTGCCACGACTTCTTGAGTTTCTGACCCACGAGACGTACCGAGAGGAGGCTCGCAAGGCCCTGACGGCGTACGGTGAGCGAGTGCTGGGGACGCTTTTTGACCACCTTACGGACCCGCGCGTCAGCGCCACGATCAGAAAACGAATTCCCAACATTTTGGAGGCGCAGCCCCGGCAAACGACCGCCGACGTGCTTCTGCTGAGTCTCGAGCAGGTGACTGTGCCCGTTCGTACGGCGGTCGTTGACTCGCTCAGTCAGATCGATCAGCGCGTACAAGAGCTCTCGCTGAATGAGGAACCGCTCCGAACCGAGATTCTTGTGGAGGCTCGGCGATACAAGTTGCTGGGAGAGTGTCTTCAGGTAGTAGACGCGATGGAAGGTCAAGGGGCGAGTTACCCGTCTGACCGGCTCGTATCGGCGCGCAGCAGCAGTCTTGAACGTCTGTTTCAGCTCCTAGGACTTCGGTATAACCAGCAAGATCTGCGAAACGCGTATCGTGGATTCACTTCGGCAGATCAGAAGCTCCAGTCGAGTGCTGTGGAGCTTTTGGATAATTTGCTGGAGCACGGGCTCAAAACTGAGGTCGTCCCGCTTTTGGCGGAGTCACTTGAGCACCGCTCCTCGTCACTCCGAGGAGGGGAGACGACCATCCGATCCGATGTTGAGGCACTCAGGTATTTGCTTCAGGAGGATGATCCGCGTCTGCAGGTCCCGGCGGTAAAGGTGGCTGTCTGCTTCGAAGAGACGGTGCTGACAAAGCACGTTCAAGACTTGACCGACCATCCGAATCTGAACGTACGTCGAGCGGCCCGTCATGAACTTGGCTGGCCCACCCCTCCCGAACAATCTGTTTCCGCCCCGAGGGAGAAGGAGTGATGTGCTCGTCCATTTTACGCACCCAACGAACTGTAACCGTGATATGGATTTGCTGCCGTCCCGCACGAGTATCGCGTCGTGGCTTCCGTGGACGCCGCCCCAGAAGCTTCACCGGCGGCGGCTGCAGCTTCTTCTGATTACGCTGGTGGTACTGATCCTGGTCTATCCGCTCTTTACGGAAGCACCAAAGGTTTTAAGCTTGCTCATGACGATCGTGTTGGCAGCGGCCGTTTGGGCGCTCAGCGAGGACCGGTGGGGGTGGTACGGCGCGGTTGGGTTGGGCCTTCCCCACCTTATCACGATCTGGCTGATGCCCGTCGCTCCCAGTTGGACGACCTCTCTTTTTCGCGCCATCGTGAGTGCCTTATTCTACGGGTTTACGACGATCATCGTGCTTCGCCACATTCTTCGTAGCCGGCAGGTGGTGCAAGATACGCTTTACGGGGCGGCATCGGCGTACCTTCTACTCGGCCTCAGTTGGGCGTCCCTTTATGCAATATCCGACCTGCTACAGCCCGGTGCCATCATTTCGGCAAACGGTGGTGAAATAGGCTGGATCGAGTACGTTTATTTTAGCTTCGTGACGCTGACGACCCTCGGCTATGGAGATCTCGTGCCGGGGCATGCCTCGGCACAGTCCTTGGCGATCCTACAAGGCGTGGTGGGAACGCTCTATGTGGCGGTATTGGTGTCCCAGTTTGTCGAGCAATACGCTGCACAGCAGCGTAGGTAGTATGTCCGGCCCTGGACGCTGAAAAGAGCCCATGTCCTCGGCCTGACTACTTGGCCGAATCGCTCCTCTTTTTTTACTGAGTGAGATGTCCGATGAGTATCCGACTGCCGTGCTGGCTGGGGCTTTGTTTAGTGCTCTGTCTTTCGGCGGACCTTGCGGCTGCCCAAAAAACTCGACGATCAGCCCCGCCGTCTGCTTCGCACGATCCCCCCCGCATTGGCCTGGTGCTAAGTGGGGGAGGAGCCAAAGGATTTGCCCACATCGGCGTCCTGAATACCCTTGAGGAGTTGGACGTGCCCGTGGACATCGTGACAGGGACCAGCATGGGCGCTGTCCTGGGCGGTCTGTATGCCGGAGGATACTCTTCGACAGCACTGGATTCGATTGCTAACGCCCAGGACTGGACGGAAGTGTTCAGCGATGCTGCGCGGCGCCGCCTCCGCCCGCTCGATCAGCGCGTGAGTGAAGAGCGGACCCTCATTTCTCTTCCGTTGGACGGCAGTGGCATTCGGCTGCCCACTGGGATCATCGCGGGACAACGCGTGTCCCAACTGCTCAATCGGCTGCTTCTGCCCGTCAGCCACGTCCGGGACTTTACCGCGTTGCCTGTTGCCTTCGGTGCCGTGGCCACGGACATTGAAACGGGCGAGGGCGTGTTCTTCACCGAAGGGTATCTGCCGCGCGTCATCCGGGCCTCCATGGCCATCCCGAGTGTGTTTGCGCCGACGGAGATTGGAAATCGAACGTACATCGATGGGGGCGTTTCCCGCAACCTGCCCGCCGGGGATGCTCAGGCGTTGGGGGCCGACCTCTTGATTTGCTCCAACGTGGGGGACCCGCTCCTGCCGGCCGACAGCCTGTCGAGCTTCGTGGACGTCTTGGTACAGGCCATGTGGTACCGGGCGGCGGCCTCCACCCAACGGCAATTGAAGAAGTGCGACGTGACGATTCAGCCGGACATGCAGGAATACGGCATGTTCAGCTTCGACAGCACCGCCGCCATCGTGGAACGGGGGCGCCGCGCCGCATCCAGCCACCGGGCCGTGCTTGCGGCACTGGCCGATTCCGCGGGCGGCCGAGAGCCGAGTCCGAAAAGCAAAATCGACCGGGCCTGGCGGGCGTCCATTAGGGAAATCGATATCGAAGGCGTTGCCCCCATTGTGGCCCAGCGGGTGCGGGCCGTGTTGGATCTTTCCCCGCCGGCGAGTTCAACGGCGGAGGAACTGTCGATGGCCATCGACCGGGTGTACGCGATGGATTTATTCAGTCAGGTCACGTACCGGCTGGTGCCCCATGCAGCCGGAGGCCGGGCGGTCACGCTCGTGGTGGAGGCCAAGCGGCGTACGCAGGAGCGTTTGCGCCTCGGCCTTCGTTACAGCAGCGCCTATCGGGCGTCCATTTTGCTCAACGCCTCGTTTCGGGATCAGCTCGGGATTGGGGCCACCTCCGAGGTGGACGTGCGTCTCGGAGAGGTGCTAGGGGCTGGATTGCGCTACACCGTCCCCGTCAGCTTCCAGCCCCGCCTTGGAATGACGCTGGAGGCAGGCGCCCGGCGCTTCCCGATCGATCTGTTCTCGAATGACAGACGCACCTCGAGCGTGCGGTCAACCGTGCTGGAGGGCGGACTCCAGTTCGGAGGCACATTTCTAAATGACTACGCAGTGGTTTTGGGCCTGACCGGGGAGGGCTTCACAATCAATGAGAATGTGGGGAATGGAAATCAGTTCAAGGACGAAGAAGGACTCCTCCTGGGAGAAGCCATGCTCTATGCCGACACCTTCAACCGGGCGAGCTTCGCTACGTCCGGGACGCAGCTGCTGCTCCGATCCTCGGCAACGAACGATGCGGTGCTCAGCAGCCGCACCTTTTCACAGCATCTGATGGAGACAGAGGGGCGGGTGCCCCTCGCGAAGCACCTGACAGGCATCGGCACCGCAATCTTGGGCCGAAGTCTGGGGGATTCGCTTCCCCTGTACCGGCGGTACTATCTTGGAGGCGCCGTTTCCTCCCAGATGTTTTCGAACCATCAGTTTCGTCACCTCGGCTACGCGGTGCAGGAGCTCTCTGGGCGAAGCGTTCAGGCGTTCGGACTCGGGCTTCAGGTGGCGCTACCGAAGGACCTGTTTATCACTGCGCAGTGGAACGCAGCCCGAACGGCTGAGACCTGGGACTGGACCCCGAGCACGGACGGCTTCGATAGTGGATTCGGCTTCACCCTGGGAGCGAACACCCTGCTTGGACCCGTAGAAATCACCCTCATGAGTCAACGCTTGAGAGGCCCCTATGCCGCGGGGATCGAGGTGGGACACGACTTTTGAAGTCTTCTTGGGGGAGGGACTCTGCGGACAAGCCATAGCTTCTCCCTGAAAGCCGATGCGAATGCACCGACTACATACCGGCAGGCCAGGCAAATCTGTCTGTGGGCCCAATAACCGTTTGAGCCGAAATCACTAGACCTGGTCGACGAAGCCTCTCCACTACGTTGACATTTTGCACGTATCCCGAAAGTACCCCTTTATCCGTCTTCACGCA
>Ga0207714_1000780_pt1 | contig 21537 bp, 17 predicted proteins | sample PonA232FremontCA_2_FD_187270 | JGI IMG/M metagenome (GOLD analysis project Ga0207714, IMG submission 187270) | Marine sediment microbial community from Fremont, CA, USA - Pond A23 Sediment 2 (SPAdes) | ecosystem: Environmental > Aquatic > Marine > Unclassified | place: USA: Fremont, California...
CTGTCGGAAGATCGTTATTGTGGTGTTAGTGCAGTTTATAAAAAAGCTATTGAAATGTCCACCGAAATACAGGTGCATGAGGAATAGCTTGTGGATGTTAGATAGTAGTATTAGGCTTTTTCTACCGGCTAATTGATATATAAACGAATTCCGGCAGGCAGAATGGCGAATCATGAATATCATAAACCTAACTATCAGTGAAATAAAAAATATGGTATATAAAATTTTAGTATTTAATTAATGTTAGTCCGAAAAAAATACTTTTTATCTATTTTTCTTATTATACTTAGTTATTATGCAATCCACCATCTAATATCCACCCTCTAATATCCACCATCTACCATCTAATATCTACCATCTAATATCAACCATCTACATCCATAATCTATCACCTACTATCTAAAACTCAGATTTAAACTGGTCTAAGAAACGTTTATCGTTTTCAAAATACAAGCGAAGGTCATTTACATTATAATTTAGCTGAGCTATACGTTCAATGCCCATACCAAAAGCAAATCCGGTATATTTTGTACTGTCTATATTGCAATTTTCCAGCACATTTGGATCCACCATTCCACAGCCTAATATTTCGAGAAATCCGGTGTATTTACAGACATTGCATCCTTCCCCGCCACATAGTGTGCATGATATATCCAGCTCCGCAGAAGGTTCTGTAAAAGGGAAGAATGATGGCCTTAACCGAATTTCCGTATCCGGGCCAAACATTTCTTTTGCAAAATAGATGAGTGTTTGCTTCAGATCTGAAAATGATACATCTTTATCAACATACAAACCCTCTACCTGGTGGAATATACAATGAGCTCTTGCGCTTATTGCTTCATTTCTAAATACTCTACCTGGTGAAATTGTACGGATTGGCGGTTGCGAATTTTTCATCACCCGAACCTGAACCGATGAGGTGTGTGTTCTCAATAAAACATCCGGATTTCGGTCAATAAAGAAAGTATCCTGCATATCCCTTGCTGGGTGAGCTTCAGGGAAATTTAACGCTGAGAAGACATGCCAGTCATCTTCCATTTCTGGTCCTTCGGATATGGTAAAACCTAGATTGGAGAAAATTTTGATGATTTTTTTTCTTGTTAATGAAATGGGATGTCTGCTGCCTGTTTCAAACGGATATGACGGCAAAGTAAGGTCAAATTCCTGTGTCTTTTTTTTCTTTTTTGACACGGATTTTAACTCATTTACCTTGTTTTGGGTTTTTTCTTTTAATTCATTGATTTGTTTCCCTACTTTTGGCTTTTCTTCATTGGGTATTTCCTTAAATTCGGCAAACAAACTATTCAATATTCCTTTTCTGCCGAGATATTTAACACGAAAAGCTTCAATTTCTTCGGGGTCTGTTGATTGAAAATTTTCGATTTCTTCCAGGTACTGCTCAATGTTCTCAATCATAATCTATAATTTATTAGATGATACCTTTATGACTAAAATAATTAATTATTCCTTTTTTGTAAATTTCTTTTTCTATTTCTTCCTCTGCTTTTTCTCCGTTTTCATTGTTCTTATATTTGTTTTTAAGAAACGTTTTATCTTCTTCTTTTAAAAAGCTTAAGATATACATTGATGCAAAATTCATCGCTTTTGTTTTTGTATCCTGGTCCAGTTTACTAAAACCGTAATTTAATTCCTGTACGCCAATCAGAAACAATATATTATGAATAAAAGGTTCCACGTGAAACTCTTTTTCTACGAAATCTTCTATTTTTTTCCATTCGTCCATCGAATCACCCTCTTCATTTAATTATGCAAAAATAGGGAATCTTTGTACAAATGGAATATAATTAGAAACTTAATTTTTATTATAAAAAAATCCGGGTAACTTAATCTTTTTGTATATTCGCATTGATTGGAAAAATAAAGATTTAAAAATGACTAAGAAAAGTTTAACGATTTTAATATTATTTATCTTCCTGTTTTCAATAAAATCATATTCGCAAAAAGTCGGTTTGGTGTTAAGCGGCGGTGGCGCAAAGGGTCTTGCTCACATTGGAGTTATTCGGGCACTTGAAGAAAATAATATTCCGATTGATTATGTTGCCGGAACATCAATGGGCGCTATCGTTGGCGGATTATATGCAATAGGTTATTCTCCCGATCAAATGGAAGAGATGGTGACTTCCAGCGATTTCAAACGGTGGGCCAATGGTGAAATTGCTGAGGAATATGTATACTATTTCAAAGAGAATGAAATTTCACCTTCTTTTTTTAATTTTAAAGTTGAGATGAAGGATTCGGTGCCTAAAGCAAAATTTCCCAGCAGTCTTGTCCCTACGCATGTAATGGATTTACAAATGATGAAATTTTTTTCCTCTGCTTCTGCCTCTGCAAATTATAATTTTGATAATCTTTTTGTACCTTATCGATGTATTGGAACTGATATTACGAATAACAAGGAAGTTGTTTTTTCCGAAGGGAATTTAGCATTAGCCATTCGTGCTTCAATGACTTTTCCTTTTTATTATAAGCCGATTAAAAAAGATAGTATTATCTATTTTGATGGCGGAATTAAAAATAATTTTCCATCGGATGTTATGATGGAAGACTTTAATCCCGATTTTATTATTGGGAGTAAAACTGCTGAGAATGCACCTGTTCCTGATGTTGATGATGCTTTTGGCCAGCTTCAGAATTTAGTTATGGGAGAAACAGATTATGAAGTACCGGATTCAATCGGAATTATGATAAATAACAATGTAGATGATATTGATTTGTTTAATTTTTCAAATGCTCCGACTATTATCCAACGCGGTTATCAGGCGGCTAATAAGAACATGGATTCTATTAAGGAAAAGGTTAAATACCGGCGCGATACTACTGAATTGAAAAAACAAAGATGGGCATTTAAAAGACAACTTCCCGATTTGGAATTTAATTCGGTTAATATAGAAGGAATTTCAAAAAGTAAACGAGTGTATATGAATAACTATCTTAATACCGGTTATGGCACTTATTCATTTAATAAATTTAAAAAGGACTATTTTAAACTGCTTGCAGATAATAGTATTTCGTCTGTTTATCCATTAGCCAGATATGATTCTGCCCGGAATTCCTTCGATCTGATTTTGGATGTAGATCAGGAGAGTAATATTAAAATAGGTATTGGCGGAAACATTTCATCCGGGAATATTAATCAGGGATTTGCAGAAATACGGTACAATCATTTAGGTCAATACTCAAAACAGGCTTACGCCAATGTTTTTTACGGACGACTTTACAGTTCTGCTAAAGTTTCCGGACGAATTGATTTTCCTACTAAACCGGAATTTTACCTGAAAGGCGCTTTTACCCTGAATCGACTTGACTATTTTAATAGTACAAGTGAACCTTTTTTTGAAGATGTTAAGCCTTCCTACTTCATCAAGAACGAAAATTTTGGAAAAATTGAAATTGGCCTTCCGATAAAGTATAGTAAACGTTTTCTTTTTGGTGTGAATGCAGGTAACATTAATCCCGAATATTATATGAAAGAGGAATTTTATAAAACTGACACCATCGATAAAACAAAAATGAATTACTTCTATCCTTATGTGGCTTTGGAACATAATGCATTAAACTATCGCCAATATGCAACCAGGGGAACATCATATAAACTTAAAGCCTATTACCTGGAAGGAAAAGAACGGTTTATTCCCGGAAGTAGCCACTTTAGTGATGATGTAATTACTCAGCATCAACGATGGATAAATTTAAATTTTCAATTTAAAAAGTATCTACCTGTTTCAAATCATTTCAATTTTGGGTTTTCCGGAGAACTGAATCTAACCAACAGGGATTTTTTCACTAATTATAATTCCACTATGTTGTCATCCCCTGCATATAATCCTTTTCCACACAGTCAAACCCTTTTCATGGACAATTACATAGCTCATAATTATCTTGGAGGAGCATTACATCCCATATTAAAGTTTTCTAATCGATTTCATTTGCGGTCTACACTTGCCGGTTTTTTGCCTTATCGCGATATAAACCAAAAAAACAATAAATTACCGGAGTATTCCAAAAAGTTTAAGAATTATTATTACCTTGGAAACCTTGCTCTTGTATACCAGTCAGTTCTGGGACCCGTCAGTTTAAGTATGAATTATTATAACAAGGAAAATCAAAATCTTTATTTTCTTTTTAACTTCGGCTTTATTTTGTCGAATGAAGAAGCATTAAAATAACGTAATTAGTTGAAACAGTTTCAGAAACTTTTTGGGCAAACAGCAATTTATGGTTTGGGGACAATTGTTCCCAGATTATTAAATTATGTTTTGCTAACCCCCTTTTTTACCCGAATTTTTTCAAACACACAATATGGTATATACACTGAATTATATGCTTATGTAGTTTTTCTGCTTGTTTTGTTAACTTATGGTATGGAAACCGGGTATTTCCGTTTTGCTAACAGTCATTCATCACCGAAAAAAGTATTTTCTACTATTATTTTTTCTCTTTTTTCAACCAGTGTGTTGTTCATTGTTCTTGTTTCACTTTTTAACGGAGAAATTGCCGAATTCCTTGATTATTCCGATAAAGGACATTTGATATTGCTTTTCTCACTGGTTGTGTGTGTTGATGCTTTTTCAGCTGTTCCATTTGCTAAACTCCGATTTGAAGAAAAAGCGAAAAAGTTTGGTTATCTTAAAATATTCAACGTGGTAGTTAACCTGTTTTTCATTTTTATATTTTTTATACTATTTCCTTACATTTATAAAACCTTTCCCGATTCACCTTTGCTGAGTCTATACAATCCTGACATAAAAGTTGGATATGCCTTTATTTCAAATTTAATTGCAAGTATCGCTACTTTGCTTTTATTATTGCCTGAAATTAAAGTTCGCATCGATTTTATCGATTTGAAACTGCTTAAAAAAATCTATTCATACTCCTTGCCATTATTATTTGTCGGACTTGCCGGAACAATAAATGATGTAGCTGATAAAATTTTATTAAAACACATTATTGAAGATCCCGAAGAAGCGCTTAAACAGGTCGGTATATACGGGGCCAATTATAAGCTTGGAATGCTTATGACGATTTTTATTCAGATGTTCCGTTACGCGGCAGAACCCTTTTACTTTTCCAAGATGAAGGATAAAGATGCCAGAGAGGTATATGCGGCTGTCATGAAATACTTCATTCTGTTTGGTTTACTTATTTTCTTAGTTGTAATGCTTTATATTGATGTTTTCAAATACTTTCTGGGTGATAAATTTCATAGTGGACTAAAAGTTGTTCCAATAATTCTGACAGCCAATCTTTTCCTGGGAATTGTTTTCAATCTTTCCATTTGGTATAAGCTCTCAAACCGCACGCAGTATGGTGCATTCATTACAATTTTTGGAGCCACTATTACTATTATAATGAATTTTCTACTTATTCCGACTTATGGATATGTTGGTTCTGCATGGGCTACTTTAACCTGTTATGTAAGTATGTTTTTAGTGTCATTCTTTTTGGGAAGGAAGTTTTATTTTATCCCGTATCCGATTAAAACCATCCTTTTTTACATGTTTATATCTTATGGAATATATTTCCTCCAAAACTTTATTCAATATCCAAATTTACCCCTTAAAATTGTTTTTAATTCGTTATTTTTGTTATTCTTTGTATTGATTATTATGAAGAAAGAAAAAATTGAACTGAAAGACATTAAAGCATTTTTAAAATTTAAAAAGAATAACCCAAATGAAGATTAAAATTATCAATAAATCTGATAATCCATTGCCCTCTTATAGTACAGAGTGGTCTTCCGGAATGGATTTGAGAGCAAATTTAAAAGAACCCGTTACTTTAAAACCACTGGATAGAACTCTTGTCCCAACAGGTTTGTATATTGAACTCCCGGAAGGTTATGAAGCCCAAATCCGGCCCAGAAGCGGATTAACTTTAAAAAAAGGAATCAGTGTGTTGAATTCACCCGGCACTATTGATGCGGATTACCGCGGTGAAATCGGAATTATTTTGGCCAACTTATCAAATGAAACAGTGGAAATTACTCCGGGTGAACGAATATGCCAAATGGTTGTTACCTCTTTTGAACATGTTGAACTCACAGAAGTTGAAGAAATAAATGATACGCCAAGATCCGCAGGCGGATTTGGCCATACAGGAACCCACTAAAAATTTAGTTATGAAACTTATTATCCCTATGGCCGGCAAAGGAAAACGTATGCGGCCGCACACATTAACAACGCCAAAACCATTAATTAAAATTGCCGGTAAATCTATAGTACATCATCTTATACATGAAATTAGGGATGTGTTAGAAGAATCAATAGATGAAATCAATTTTGTTATCGGTAGATTTGGTGAAGACATTGAACAGGAATTAAAAGATTTAGCCGGTGAAGTTAGTGCTAAACCTGTTATTTCATACCAGGACGAGCCACTTGGAACCGCTCACGCGATTTACTGTGCTAAAGAGTCCCTTAAAGGAGATGTTATTATTGCCTTTTCAGATACTTTATTCAAAGCAAATTTTAAACTGAACACCAATTCCGATGGCATTATATGGACTAAGAAAGTAGAAGATCCCTCTTCCTTTGGCGTTGTTCGGAAGGATAGGGATGAATACGTTGACGGATTTTTTGAAAAACCATCATCATTCATTTCAGATGAAGCGATTATTGGAGTCTACTACTTTAAAAAGGGCGAAGATCTTAAAAGAGAAATTAAATACCTTCTGGACAATAATATTCGTGATAATTCAGAGTTTCAATTAACTGATGCCCTTGAAAACTTAAGAAAGAAAGACAATCGATTTACGACGTCTGTTGTTGACCGATGGTTTGATTGTGGTAATAAAGACGCCACTGTTGAAACGAATAAAGAGATGTTAAAATATATTAATTCTGACAATTTAAAAGGTAAAGGCATCGTTGAAGAAAATTCAATCATCATTGAACCATGTTATATCGGAAATAATGTCCAAATAAACAATTCAGTTATTGGACCTTATGTTTCAATAGAAGATGAGACTATTATAGAAAATGCCTTGATTTCCAATTCCATCATTCAGTCTGACACAAAAATCAGATTGCTAAATGGGAAAAATTCGATGATAGGAAGTCACGTTGAAATTGAAGGTAATTTTGTTGATTTGAGTGTTGGTGATTACACTAATTTAAACTTATAATTTATGTATCGTTATTTTTTCATTATACTACTTGCTGTTTTTTTATTTTCTGGTTGTAATACGCTTCAAAAGACAACCCAATCCGAAACTAAATCAACTGTTGATACGAGTGAGACCAAAACACTCTCGGAGGATGATCAGTTGAAGTATCGGTTTGCATTTATAGAGGGGATGAAACAAAAAGCTCTGGAAAATTATAGTAAGGCGATTTCCTATTTCTACCGTTGTCTTGAAATTCAACCAAATTCACCTGCCGTTCAATATCAGATTTCCTTAGTAAATAATCTTCTTGATCAGCCAGAAGTAGCTCTCAGATACGGTAAAAAAGCAGTTAAAAATCACCCTGAAAATAAATTTTACAGGGAGCATCTTTTTCAGCTTTATCTTCGTCATGATCAACCAAAACAAGCGATAAAACAATACGAATATATTGTAGAGAATAATCAGGCTAAAGTTGATCATTTCTATGATTTAGCACAACTGTACCGGCAAACCAGTCAGTATGACAAAGCTATAGAAATGCTAAACCGTGTTGAAAAGCGAGCTGGAATTAATGAACAGATTCAGGTGCTAAAAAAAATCTTATATACCAAAGTTGGAGCAAAAGAGAAAGCAATTGACGAAGTTAAAAAGCTAATCAACAATTTTCCAGATGAAACCCGGTATTATGGGATGCTTGCTGAATTGTATGCCAGTTATAAGATGTATGATCAAGCCGATTCGATGTATGAAAAATTATTCGAAATAGACAGCACGAATTATATGGGACAGGTATCCCTGGTTAATTATTATGAATCACAAGAAAAATATGCTAAAGCCCTTGATCAATATCAAAAAGTAATAGATAACAAGGAAATTGATTTTGGCACCAAGTTTCTACTTTTTATGAAGTTCCTTGAAGATAAGAAAATTTATCTTTCAAATTATAATAAGATGATCGTTAATTTGGATTCCTTGTCTGCTGTATACCCTGATAAATATGAGACCCATACACTTTATACAGATTTATATTTAAAAACGAATAAATACAAAAAAGCGATTAATCACCTAGAAATTTTGGTGACTACGAAGCATGAAAAACCTGTTTACTGGGAGCAATTACTTTCACTATATAGTTATACCGGCAATTTTAAAAAAATGTACGACTACGGAACTAAATCATTAGAAAAATATAAAAGTAAATCACGCCTCTTTTTATTTACTGCTATCGCTGCCAATCAAACAAACCGTTCCGACACTGCTGTCACCATTTTAAAAGAAGGTTTAGGTTCTTTTGATTCTGATAAGGATATGAAGATTCAATATTACACACAATTGGGCGAAGCATACCGCAATATCGGAAATCATGATAAATCCGATTACTTCTTTGAAAAGGTTTTAGAATTAGAACCAGGGAATATTTTGGTTTCAAATAATTATAGTTACTACCTTTCTTTACGAGGTGAAAAATTAGAAAGGGCTCTTGAATTAATTAAGAATGCAATAGAAAATGAACCTAACAGCGCTGTTTATTTAGACACCTACGCATGGGTGCTTTTTAAACTTGAAAAGTATGATAAGGCTGAAAAAAACATTAAACGTGCTATCCGAAATAGTGCTTCAAATGATCCAGAGGTCTTAGAACATTTTGGCGATATTTTATTTAAGAATGGAAAGGTAGAAGAGGCATTGAAACAATGGAAAAAGTCCCGGGCTGCAGGTAATGATTCTGATGAGATAAAATTTAAGATACAACATCAAAAATTCCCCGAATAGTGAAATGAACAGATTTTCAGGTATAGCTATTTTAATATTAGGAATTGTTTTATTTGGTTGTAAAAGTAAAATGATGATTACCAAGACTTCGGATAACATATCTGAAGCCATGGAAAATCCTGTTTCTGTGCAAAATAAAATTGTCAGGAACAATATTTCCGATACCACCGTTACATTGAAAAATTTTAAGATTAATTATGCCTCTGATCAAGCTACACATAATTTTTATGGCGCTGCCAAATTAATTCCGGATAGTGCTATTTTGGTTTCCCTTCGTGCTCCTTTAGGAATTGAAATCTCAAGAGTTTTATTTAAGCCCCGGGAGGTTTTAGTTCTTGACAGAAAAGGGAATAGATACCTGGTTGGTGATTATGCTTATCTTGAAAATCGTTTTGGACTCGATTTAACCTTCAATTTAGTTAATAGCTTGTTAGTTGGTAATTTTCCCTCAGGTTACCAATTTCTCCACAGACGGAAACCTTTTAATTCTGAAGATTCCGCCCCAACAACAGACTCCTTATATGTCGGAGACTTTTTTCATTCAGTAAAGGAAAAATATAAATTTCAAATGTGGGTACATTCATCTCTTATTCGACCGGAACGCTTCCGTTTTTATAAAGAACGAAACTTTCAGGCGTTTTCGGTTAGGTATTTTGATTATGTTGAATATTCAAAATATTATTTACCAGGCAAATTACAAATTGAAGGCGGATCCAAAAACGATGAATATAAAATAGAGATAGATTATAGAAAAATAGAATTGTCCTCAGATAAACAAATTAATTTCAATGTTCCTTCAAAGTTCAAAAAGATACGCTTACAATGAGTTTTCATTCTAAAATATTTATTTTTTCACTTCTTTTCCTGTCGGTGGTTGCATCCTCACAACCTCTCTATAGTCAGAGCAAAGAGGAATTAAAAGAGAAAATTGAAAGCAAAAGAAATGAAATTAAAAATGCCAATAAAATTTTAGATGAAACTCAGGAAAGCAAGCAATCGACTCTTCACCAGTTAACTATATTAAAAAAACGGGTATCCTTAAGAAATGAATTGCTGGAACAATTAGATAAACAAGTTTCAAATATAGAAGAGCGTATTGAGGAACACCAAAATCAAATAAATAAGCTGCAGGATAAAATAGAACGATTAAAAAAGAGCTATGAAAGAATTATATACAATGCTTATCTGAATAATAAAGGATTTAATAAACTCATGTTTATACTTTCTGCGGAATCATTCAATCAAGCGTATAAACGATTTAAATATCTTAATCAACTCGCCAAATATCGTAAAGACCAGGCACAGCAAATACAAATTCAGAAAGAGAAACTTGAACTAAAGATACAAGAGCTAAAACATCTTCGTTCAGAAAAAGAAGAAATTCGTACCCAGAAGATTGATGAAAAACAGAAGCTTAAACAAGAGGAAGTACAGGTTAAGCAGCAAATTCATTCGTTGAGAAGAAAAGAATCACAAATTCGTGAAGAAATACAGCAAAACAGAAAGACTGTAGCCCAATTAGAAAAAGAAATAGAGAAAATTATTGAAGAAGAGCGGAAACGAACAAAACGATGGGAGAATCTTTCAGCTAAACATAAAGAACTTACAAATGCATTTGCCAGTAAGAAAGGAAAATTTGACTGGCCAATCAAAGACGGAGTTATTACAAGCGAATTTGGAGAAAATGCTCATCCGCTTTTACAAGGAATAAAAACATTTAATAATGGCATTGATATCAGTACTACAAATAATTCAAAAGTAAGGTGTCTATTTGATGGGATAGCACGTAAAGTTGTTTCCATTCCGGGTGCAAACCTAACCGTTATTGTAAGACATGGCAACTATCTCACTGTTTATTCGAATCTTGTTGACGTTAATGTTCGGCCCGGAGAGCAGGTAGCCAAAGGAGAGATTATAGGAGAGGTATACAGAGACAAATCTTCAAATGAGAATATTTTACATCTTGAGTTATACCGGGAAAATGAAAGATTAGATCCTGAAGAATGGTTAAATTAATTGCTTCATTCTGAAGAGAAGGGTGCTCTTTTCGCGTCTTGTTTAAAAAATTGTAATAATTTTGTCTTTATTTTTGTAACAAATACAATTAATTTGAGTATAAATTTAATTATCCCTTTATTAATAAATGTTTATGGAAAAATCCATTAAAATAGCATCTAAAATTGATAACATCAATAAAGTAGAAAAATTCATTGATGACTTTTCTGAAAAAAATGAAATCAATTCTGAAATTTATGGCAAAATTTTAATAGCCACAGTTGAAGCTGTAAATAATTCCATTGTTCACGGGAATAAAGAAGATATTAACAAATATGTAAATGTAAATCTAAAAATTCAAAATGATACGATTTATATCATCGTTGAAGATGAAGGCCCCGGCTTTGATTACTCGAAAGTTCCCGACCCGACTAAACCAGAAAATGTAGAGAACATTCACGGCAGAGGAATTTATCTTATGCAACATTTAGCCGATGATGTTTCTTTTAACGAAAATGGTACTATCGTAACTATGGAATTCAATAAAGAATAATGGCCATTTTTATTCATTGTATCAAAGAATTCTCTTCATTACCAGAAGAGCACTCACTCGTTCCTTTTCTTGAATGGCTCATTAATAATGAAAATAATCTACCAGGGGAAATCAATCTTATCTTTGTCGATAATTCCGAAATTTTGCGTTTAAACCGGAAATATTTGAATCATGATTATTATACTGATGTAATTACCTTTTATTATGAGAATCCCGAACAATTAGACGGAGATATTTTTATCAGTCCAGATAAAGTATATGAAAATTCTAAAGACTACCAGACTGATTTTAATAATGAATTATTGCGGGTTATTTTTCATGGATTTTTGCACTTGATCGGTTACGGTGATCAAACTGAAGAAGAACTTAGCCTCATGCGTACAAAAGAAGAATTCTATTTAAGAAAATATTATTTAGAAAAGAAATAGCTTATTTATAATTCCTTTTTTCCCACCTGAATATTTTATTATATTAATTTTGCAGAAAAATTTGAATTATGTTGAATCATCAATATGATATTATTGTTGTAGGTGGGGGGCATGCTGGAGCTGAAGCAGCTGCAGCTGCAGCAAATATGGGCTCGGATGTTCTGCTTATTACTATGGATATGTCCAAGATTGCCCAGATGAGCTGCAATCCTGCCATGGGAGGTATTGCTAAAGGTCAAATTATTCGTGAAATTGATGCCCTGGGCGGATATAGCGGAATAGTTACAGATTTAAGCATGATACAGTTCCGTATGTTAAATCTTTCAAAAGGACCTGCTATGTGGAGTCCACGTGCTCAGTGCGACAGAATGAAATTTTCAGAAATTTGGCGAGAGCAATTAGAAGCTATTCCTAATTTACAATTTTGGCAGGATTCCGTTTCCTCTTTAATTATCGAAGGAGAAAAGATTAAAGGTGTACGGACACAAATGGGGGTCAATTTTTATTCCAAAATTGTTATTCTTACAAATGGAACCTTTTTAAACGGACTTATGCATATTGGTTCGCAAAAAATTGAAGGAGGGAGGGCTTCAGAACCATCTTCCAAAGGTATATCTGAACAGATTAAAAGCCTAGGTTTTGAAACCGGAAGAATGAAAACAGGTACTCCTGCCCGAATTGATGGAAGAACAATTGATTTTTCAAAAATGAAAGAACAAAAAGGCGATGAACAACCACATCGGTTTTCTTTTATGCCACAGGATGGTGTACTACAAAAAGCACGGAGTTGTTATATTACTTATACTCATCCCGGCGTACATGAAGTCCTCGGTAAAGGATTTGAAGCTTCTCCCATGTTTAATGGAACGATTGACAGCATTGGCCCCAGGTATTGCCCGAGTATAGAAGACAAAGTAGTTACTTTTGCAGATAAAGATTCCCATCAATTGTTCCTTGAACCCGAAGGGGAGAATACGATTGAATATTATTTGAATGGTTTTTCTTCATCTCTTCCTTTAGAGGTACAATTTGAAGGCATCAGAAATATACCTGGTTTAGAAAATGCTGCTCTTTTCCGTCCGGGCTATGCAATTGAGTACGATTTTTTCAGTCCGACCCAATTGCATCCAACACTGGAAACAAAAAAGGTACCTAATTTATATTTTGCCGGACAGATAAATGGGACCACCGGCTATGAGGAAGCAGCAGCACAAGGGCTTGTTGCCGCAATTAATGCCCATAATAAAATTAATGGTAACGAAGAATTCGTTTTAAAAAGGGATCAGGCCTACATTGGTGTTTTAATTGACGATTTGGTAACTAAAGGAGTCGATGAACCATACCGCATGTTTACTTCCCGAGCGGAATACCGTATCTTGTTAAGACAGGATAATGCTGATATTCGACTTACCGAATATGGTTACCGCTTAGGTTTAGTAACGGAAGAAAGATATAGGTATTTACAAAAGAAGATAACATACCGTGACGAAATCATTCAATTTTTTAAGAATTATAGTGTTGCTCCCGAACAAATTAATGAAATGTTGACTGAAAATGGAACCTCTCCATTAAAGCAAAAGCGAAAACTTATTGATATTATTTTAAGACCCCAAATCGATATTTATAAAGTATTAGCTAACATTTCCGATTTACAGGAATTAGTTGATAATATCCCTGACCGTAAAAACGAGATACTTGAAGCATCAGAAATTCTTATGAAATATAGTGGCTATATTGATCGGGAGAAACATATAGCCGGAAAATTAAATCGGTTGGAGCATATAAAAATACCTGAACACTTTAATTTCGAAAAAATACAGTCCTTGTCTATTGAAGCCCGCCAAAAGTTGAGTAATATAAGACCGGATTCAATCGGGCAGGCTTCACGCATTAGTGGAGTTTCTCCTTCTGATATTAGTGTTTTATTAATTCATTTAGGAAGATAATGTTCCACGTGGAACACTCATTTAACAAAATCATACTATGAAAGAAAATCAACAAATCACCGGAAAAGTGGTAGACATATTTGAACAAAAAATCTATGGAGCAACGATATTTATAAAAGGCAACTATATACATTCCATTGAAAAGCATGAAGATGCAAAAGGTCCATATATTTTACCCGGACTAATTGATAGTCATATACATATAGAAAGTTCAATGATTACCCCCCGGTATTTTGCTCAGGAAGCTGTAAAACATGGCACAACCGGGACAGTTTCAGATCCGCACGAAATAGCCAATGTACTAGGAGAGAAAGGCATTCAAGCCATGATTGATGATGCAGAACAAACCCCTTTCAAATTTTTCTTTGGAGTACCCTCCTGTGTTCCTGCAACCCCTTTTGAAACCTCCGGAGCCGTTTTGGACAGCAAAATCGTTCAAAAATTGATTGCCAGGAAGCAATTTTATTACCTGGCTGAAATGATGAACTTTCCCGGAGTTATTAATCAGGATCCTGAAGTTATGAATAAAATTAAGCACGCACATGATAATAAAAAGCCTGTCGATGGTCACGTACCAGGTTTAACCGGTACGGATCTTGAAAAATATATTGCCGCCGGTATTACTACCGATCATGAGTGTGGCAATTATGAGGAAGCTGTTGAGAAAATTAAAAAAGGAATGAAAATTCAACTTCGCGAAGGAAGTGCTGCCAAAGATTTTGATAATTTATACAAACTAATAGATGAGTATCCCGATCAAGTGATGTTATGTTCCGATGATAAGCATCCCGATGATTTAATAGAAGGGCACATTAATCAGTTAATGAAGAAGGGCATAGAAAAGGGATTAAATCTTTTTAATTTATTAAAAGCTGCTGTCGTTAATCCGGCGCAACACTATAATTTGCCTGTTGGCATGTTAAGGATTAATGATCCGGCAGATTTTATCCTTGTTGATAATCTCGATGATTTTATTGTTTCTCAAACATATATTGGTGGAGAAAAAGTTTTTGATCAGGACGGTTCTCACCTTTCTGTTATGCCAGCAGAATTTCCAAACATAATGGAAGCTCAAAAGCTTGAAATTTCCGATTTAGAAGTTGAAAATAAGAATAAGCCTGTAAAGGTTATTAATGCAGAGGACCGGACATTGTATACTACTTTTGAATCCATTAACCTGAATTCAAACGATGATAAGTTGTATTCAGATACAAACCACGATATTTTGAAAATTGTTGTTCAAAATCGATATAAAAAACAAAAACCTAGTATTGGATTTATAAAGAATTTTGGCCTTCAAAAAGTAGCTATTGCTACTAGTGTTGCTCATGACAGTCATAATATAATTTGTGTAGGTGTTGACGATGAGTCAATTGTTTCTGCTGTAAATGAGATTATAAATATTGGAGGGGGTAATGTGGTTTACGATGGAAATACGCTAACTTCTTTACCATTAGAATTTGGTGGTTTGATGACAAGTAAACCCGCATCGGATGTCGCCGGGCAATATCAAAAATTGAATTCGATTACTAAACACCTGGGATGTTCCCTTTATGCACCTTTCATGACCTTAGCATTTATGGCTTTACCTGTAATTCCTGAGTTGAAAATTACTGATCAGGGACTATTCGACGTTACTCAATTTAAATATACAGCATTGTATGACGAGTAAATCTTAATGTTCCACGTGGAAACATATCTGTAATTGGGTTCTGATGAATGAAACACTAAAAGATAAGATAAATAATCTGCCAGATAAACCAGGCGTTTATCATTTTTTTGATAGCGATGAGAAAATTATTTATGTAGGTAAGGCGAAATCTTTAAAGAAACGAGTTCAAAGTTATTTTAATAAGCATACTTATGAAAATTACCGTTTAAAGTTATTGGTCAATAAAATTCAAGATATTCAATATATCGTTGTTGAATCAGAATCTGAAGCATTACTTCTTGAAAACAACCTAATAAAAAAGTACCAACCTAAATACAATGTTCAGCTAAAGGATGACAAAACTTTTCCCTGGATTTGCATTAAGAACGAACCTTTTCCGAGAGTTTTTTCTACCCGGAATGTAATAAAGGACGGTTCACAGTATTTTGGTCCTTATACTTCCTCCAACATGGTTCGTATTCTTCTTGATCTTATCAGGAAGTTGTATCCACTTCGGACCTGCAATTATAATCTTAGCGATGAAAATATAGAAAAACAAAAATTCCGGCCGTGCCTGGAGTATCATATTGGAAACTGCAAAGCTCCTTGCATTGGAAATCAGACGAAGGAAAATTACAATGAATCAATTGACAATATAAAGCGCATTCTTAAAGGGAACCTTCAGGAAGTTATCAACTACTTACATCATATGATGATGGATTTTTCCAGGGAGTATAATTTTGAAGAAGCTCAGGTTCTAAAAGAAAAGATTTCCATTCTTGAAAAATATAAAAGCCGGTCTACTGTTGTTAGTGCTACAATTCACAATGTTGATGTATTTACTTATATTGATGATGGAAAAAGTTTATTGGTAAATTATCTCAAAGTAGTTGCCGGCAGAATTGTACAATCACATACCGTGGACATTAAAAAGAAACTCGAAGAAGCTCCGGAAGAACTTTTACCCATTGCTATGGTCGATATTCGTGAGAAGATGAAAAGCAATTCAAAGGAAATATTAGCACCAATCGAAGTCGATTTTCCTTTTGAAGGCGTTAAAATTCATGTACCACAACGGGGTGATAAAAAAAAGCTCCTTGATCTGTCACAACGAAATTTGAAATATTATCATCTTGAGAAAAAGCGCAGGAAAGAACAACTAAAACGAAAATTTGAAAAAAAATCCGTTTTAGAAGAATTGCAGAAAAATCTGCATATGGATAAATTGCCAGTTCATATAGAATGTTTTGATAATTCAAATATTCAGGGAACTTACCCCGTTGCTGCCTGTGTGGTGTTTAGAAATGGAAAGCCTAAAAAGAATGAGTACCGCCATTATAATATTCAATCTGTGCAAGGTCCGGATGATTATGCATCAATGGAAGAGGTTGTTTACAGAAGGTATAAGAGGTTAGTCAGTGAAGGCGAAGAATTGCCCCAGTTAATCGTTATTGATGGAGGAAAAGGACAATTATCCTCGGCAATGAAAAGTTTACATCGCTTGGGTCTGAGAGATGAAATTGCCATTATTGGAATAGCCAAAAAATTAGAGGAAATTTACTTCCCAAACGATTCCGTTCCTCTGTATCTTGATAAGAATTCATCCTCCCTTCATTTAATTCAACAACTCAGAGATGAGGCGCACCGATTTGGAATTAATTTTCACAGGAAAAAACGTTCCAACAGTATCAAAGAAACAGCTTTGGAAAAAATCCCGGGAATAGGAGCGAAAACCGCCCAGAGTTTACTTCAGGAATTTAATTCTGTTGAACGAGTTAAAAAACAGAATCTTGAAGAGTTATCTAAAGTTGTAGGAAAGGCAAAAGCGAAAATTGTTTATGATTATTTTCAAAACGCTGCTTCACCAGAGAATTAATTTTCTCCCGGAATTCTTAGTCTTTTAATTCGGTCAATTCAATTATTTAATCTGAATAATTAAACGTCAAGCTTAGTTCAGATGCAAGGCATCGGAAGCCGATGACGTAGTCTCTGCTCAGGGCTCTTGTAACAAAGCAGATTTGCCAAAATTGTTGCACCTGCAAAAAAGGAATACGAATAATGATACAATTTCTACCTAAGTTGAGTGGTTTGAACGAAGTAAAAAAACGATTTACTTATCCGGCAGCTGCCTGACCGACTTAGAAATTGTCGGTTTTCACCGAACAGGTGAGGTTAAAACCATACAATTTCTTTGTCCCCGACACTTTGTGTACGGGGCAGGCAGTGAGTGAGAATCGCTCAATTTGGGTTCTAAAAAGCTCAATATTTCTATACACCCATCTTACTGTGATTGGTTGTAATATTTAGGTAATTGAACAAGTATTTCAAAATTCGGCAGATAACGATGGAAAAATGCAAAATATGACCTATGCTCTCTTGACATGTAGAATTTTTGGCGGTAGTTAACCCTGAGAAAGGAAACTAAGGTCCTTAGCGAATCGTTTTTTATATTTTGCAATTAGGCATGACCCGAAACAAATATAATTAAAGTGTCAACACAGCGTTTTTAGAATTTCTATTTTGAGGAAAAATAATGTGTTGAAAACAATCAACTCGATGGTTCTTATGACATTTATTTTTACTTCTGAATGTATCCATATACAATCAATATTAGAGTTAAGCATATAAATAAACAAAGCGGTTTATTTTTTTAAACCGCTTTGTTTATTTAATTAATAATTTTTGAGCTAAATTAAGCTTTCCGTTTCAAAAAGGATTTTATCTTATCATTCGGGTTAATTAACGTATTTTTTGAATAAAAGCCCCATAAATTATGAGAACGAATTAAAGTTCCACGTGGAACAATTTAGTTTTCGATTTTCTCTTTTACTGTTTTAACATTATCTCGCGTAATTTTTCCCGAGAGAATGTTATTGTATTGATTATTGTTGTTAAGAATTTCAATAGCCTCGTCTATCTGTTTGTCATCTTCTAAATTTGCCTGAATTGACCCTGCCTGATAATAATATCTGGATGCAATTTCCTCTTTTATTAATTGTTTTATTGAGGATTTAAATTCTTTGAGGTCTTTTTCTTTGTTGTTAGATAATTTGTCTTTTAACTCATTTATGGTTGATTCTGCCCGTGTATAATATTTTTCTCTTTTGGCAGTTTCAATTAACTTCTTCAGTTTTTCTTCACTTCTGGTTGTGTAATCCCAGTCTTTTTCATCAAGGAAGCTTTTAAAATTCTCAAAAGTGTTTTCTGAGACGTTAAATTTTGGTACCGGCGCAATAGAATCATGTTTTAACACAAAGTTTGTGACGTAATCGAAAATTAACCTGTTTGAAAGTAAACTTTGTTCAATTTTACTAAGAGTGGCGGACTCCTTTTTAATATCAGGCCGAATTCCGCCTCCGTCATAAACTTTTCGTCCATTTGCAGTGTTAAATTCTTTTATAAGGGAATCGGGAATTTCGCCAACGCTACCGTCTTCATTTCTGTTTGAATAGTCTTTTGCCTGGATACTTCTGCCGCTTGGAATATAATATTTTGCTGTAGTTACTTTAAGTTTTCCGTTATAGCTTAAAGGCCTTGTTGTCTGAACCAGTCCTTTTCCAAAGGTACGCTCTCCGATAACGACTCCACGGTCTAAATCCTGTATAGCCCCGGCTACAATTTCCGAAGCAGAGGCAGAAGCTCTGTCTACCAATATAACTAAAGGAATTTCTGTGTTTTCCGGGTCGGATTCTGTCCTATATGTATGGTTCCATTTCTCCACTTTTCCTTTCGTGCTTACGATAGTTTTTCCCTTCGGTATAAAAAGGTTCGCTACTTTCACTGCTTCGTCAAGCAAACCCCCAGGGTTGCTTCTTAAATCTAAAATAACTTTATTGAGTTCATTGTTTTTTTCTAAATCGATAAATGCATTTCTTACTTCTTCGCTGCAATTTTCTGTAAATTTTGAAAGACGAATATAACCGGTATTTTTTTCTTTATTGATCATACTGTAATAAGGCACGCTGTTTATATGTACCTTTTGACGTTCTACCGTTTTTTTTATAGTTTCTTCAACCCCCGGCCGATCTATAGTCAACTCAACTTTGGTTTCGGGTATTCCCTTTAAGTTATCGCTGATTTTTTCTAACTCCCAACCCTTTATTGACTGGCCATCTATTTTTAAGATCCTGTCTGCCGTTTTAAGACCAGCCTTATCTGCAGGAAAATCTTTATAAGGTTGTGAAATAATTGCATATTCATCTTTCCTTTGAATAAGCGCTCCAATTCCTCCATAATTCCCCGTAGTCATAAACTTGAAATCTTCCATGTCTTTTTCGGGAATATATTTGGTATATGGGTCCAGGCTTTCAAGCATCGACTCAATACTAGTTTCTACCAGCTTTTCGGGGTGTGTTTCATCTACATAAAAAAGATTCAGTTCTCTGAATAATGTGTAATAAATATCCAGACTTTTCGATATTTTGAAATCTTTTTCTTTTGTAAAACCAATTGCCGATAATATGCCAACAATTAAAACTAAAGCAATAAATTTTTTCGATCTAATGATTGATTTCATAGTGGTTTTGTAGTTTATAATTTAATTTCTGTAACAAATATAACATTAATTGGTTGCCAATATTATAGTAAAGTATGTTAAAATTTAGTTTGATTTTTATTTTGTTGTTTTGTTATACTGTCCTGAATCCTTTTTATAGCAGGAAGCAAATCTGTTTCGATTTTTTTGTAAGATAGAATTTCGTTATTTTGATAAATGAAAAAAAGAATGAGCTGTTGTCCTTTTGGAATTATCGAATAGAAGGGGGCTTTATGTAACCTGAAAATTTCTTTTATTTTCCGTCTTACTTGATTTCTGTCAACCGCACGTTTTATCTTTTTTTTGGGTACACTAAAGCCTGCTTTTATCTGTGGGATAGGAGATTTGCTTTGTTCTTGCTCTGCTGTAATTATCATCCAGCATATTTTTATCGTACCAAAACGAACTACCCTTCCTTCTTTTATAACCTGTTGAATTTTTTTCAGACTCTTTAAGCGTTCTTCTTTTGGGAAATTTTGGTGCATTGGATGAAATTTTTAATTACCCTGTCTTCCCCGGATTAATGAGTTAATAATAACCCAGGTTCAAAAAAACAAAAAAGGTTACCACTTCGCAACGTGGCAACCTTTCTCATTGAACTTTTTATGATTTTGTTATTTACTTTTTCCATTTATAAATTGCTCTATTGCCATAGTCATGGATGGAGCTTTTGAAGTTGGTGCCTTCAGATCAATGCGCAGTCCTGCATCTTTAACGGCTTTTGCTGTTTTGGTTCCGAATGTGGCAATTTTGGTATGGTTCTGCTCAAAGTCAGGAAAATTTTCGAGCAATGACTTTATTCCTGAAGGACTGTAAAAAACAAGCATGTCATAATTTACATCTGATAAGTCTGATAAATCAGAACAAACAGTTCTATAAAAAATGGCCTTTGTGTATTTGATCTTATTTTTATCCAGCTTCCTCGGTATCTCTTCTTTGTGGCTATCTGACAATGGAACTAAAAAATTTTCTTTTTTATGTTTTTTAATGATCTCCATAAGATCATTGAAAGTTCCATCTCCGTAAAAGATTTTTCTTTTCCGATAAACAATATATTTCTGTAAATACAAGGCAGTTGCTTCACTGCTACAAAAATACTTCATGGTATCGGGGACACTGATCCGAAGTTCTTCACACATTCTGAAGAAATGATCAATTGCTGTTCTGCTTTTAAAAATTATTGCAGAATGTTCAAGAATATCCACCCTGGATTTTCTGAATTCCTTAGAAGGGATTCCTTCCACGTGAATGAACGGTCTGAAATCTACCTGTAAGTCATATTTTTCGACCAGGTCATAATAGGGTGATTTCTTGTTTTCCGGTTCCGGCTGAGAGACTAAAATTTTCTTAATTTCCATTATACTAACTACCCTTTAATTTATGCAAATTATTTCTTGCCCACTTAGTTAAAACTCATTGCTAACCCATTCATAAAGAACTAAAAGAGGTAAAAATTCGAGAGCACAAAGGTACAAAATCAAATACAATATTGAAACTTTATTCTTTATAAATATTTGTAATCCCCTTAAAA
>Ga0207714_1000781_pt1 | contig 21534 bp, 16 predicted proteins | sample PonA232FremontCA_2_FD_187270 | JGI IMG/M metagenome (GOLD analysis project Ga0207714, IMG submission 187270) | Marine sediment microbial community from Fremont, CA, USA - Pond A23 Sediment 2 (SPAdes) | ecosystem: Environmental > Aquatic > Marine > Unclassified | place: USA: Fremont, California...
CCGGGGGACGATCCCCGTCGAGAACCCGGCGACGGGCGAGGTTGTCCACGAGGTGCCGGCGGGGACGGCGGCCGACGTCGACGACGCCTTCCAGGCGGCCGCGGCCGCACAGGAGGCCTGGGCAGACAGACCGCCCCAGGACCGCGCCGAAGTGGTCCAGAACGCGATGGCGCTGCTGGACCAGCACGCCGACGCGCTGACGGAGCTGATGGTCGCCGAGTCGGGCTCGACGGTACTGAAAGCCGCCCTCGAGGTCGAGGAGGCGACGATGGGAATGCTGGCGGAGTCGGCCAGCTTCCCGATGCGCTCGCAGGGGTCGACCTCGGAGTCGACGACGCCGGGCAAGCGAAACGAGGTCACCCGCGAGCCGGCTGGCGTCGTCGGCGTGATCTCGCCGTGGAACTTCCCGCTACACCTGGCGGTTCGGTCGGTCGCGCCGGCGCTCGCACTGGGGAACGCGGTCGTGCTCAAGCCCGACGAGAATACCCCAGCCGTCGGCGGGCTGGCGGTCGCCCGGCTGTTCGAGGCTGCCGGGCTCCCCGGGGGCCTGCTGAACGTCGTCACCGGGCGCGGGGAGCCGGCCGGCGAGCGGGTCGCCGCGAACCCCGAACTGGACGTGCTCTCCTTTACCGGCTCGACGGAGGTCGGCCGTCACGTGGGCGGGCTGGCCGCCGAGAACCTCGCCCGGCCGGCGCTCGAACTCGGCGGGAACGCCCCGTTCGTCGTGCTCGACGACGCCGACATCGACGAGGCCGTCGACGCCGGCGTCTTCGGCTCCTTCGTCCACCAGGGGCAGGTCTGTATCGCCATCTCCCGGCACATCGTTCACGAGTCGCTGTACGACGAGTACGTCGAGCGGCTGGCCGAGCGGGCCGCGGCGCTGCCGGTGGGTGACCCGTCGAACCCCGAGAACGCGCTCGGCCCGGTGATCAACCAGTCACAGCGCGACCGGATGATGGACTTTCTGGAGCGGTCGGTCGAGGCCGGTGCGACCATCGAGGCCGGCGGCGACTACGAGGACCTGTTCGTCGAGCCCACGGTTGTCTCGGGCGTGACGAACGACATCGGGCTCGGCTGTAACGAGCAGTTCGGCCCCGTCGCACCCGTGATCGAGGCAGAGAGCAACGAGGAAGCCGTCGGGATCGCCAACGACACCGACAAGGGACTCTCGGCGGCGGTCTTCGGCGAGCAGGGCCACGCCCGCAGGGTCGCCGACCGGATCGAGGCCGGGATGGTCCACGTCAACGACATGTCCGTCAACGAGGAACCGCACACCCCCTTCGGCGGCGTGAACGACTCCGGGCTGGGCCGGTACAACGGCGAGTGGATCATCGAGGAGTTCACCGAGACAAAGTGGATCTCCGTCCAGGAGGAGCCCCGCGAGTACCCGTTCTGAACAGTCCGGACGGAGGGGCCGTTCCCCGCTCGCCCCCGACCTGTGGGTGTCGACGGCGTCGGCGGGCCGTCGACCGGCGACGACCCCGAACCCGCTCGGCGGTGGATTGAAACCCGCTGGGGTGCTGGTAGCGGTACCGGATGAAGAACTGTCCCAACTGCGGCGAGCGCCTGTACCGGAGCGCGCCGGACAACGCCGAGTACGGGACGGCCGTCGTCGACGGTCGCACTTACCCCGATAAGTGTCCCGAGTGCGGGTACGACCTCGACTGACGGTCCGGCGGGCTCCGGAACCTATAGACGCCCCGGCGTCCAACGCCCGCCGATGGCGAGCGTCGCAGTCCTCGGCGACACGCATTCCTACCACGACCTCCGGGAGACCGTCCCCGCCTGGGTCCGGGCGGAGGTCGAGGCGGCCGACTATACCCTCCACGCCGGCGACTTCGTGACCCCGACCGCCCTCGAATTCTTCCGCGAGCTCGCGGCCGAGCTCGTCGCCGTCCGCGGCAACGCCGACGTCGGGGTCGACCTGCCGGAGGTGGCGACGCTGACGGTGGAGGGCGTCCACCTGGTCGTGACGCACCCGCCGGATGTCGGCGACGCCTCGCTGGACTGGGGAGCCTACGACCGCGCCGTTCTGACGGCCGTCGGGTCCGCCGGGAACGGGAGGTCGGCGGGCGGCGGGAAGCCGGTCGTCGCAGTCGCCGGCCACACCCACCGCGTCATCGACGAGGTCGTCGGTGGGGTCCGGCTGCTCAACCCCGGCAGCGCGACCGGCGCACTCCCCGCGGAGCGGCCGACGATGCTCCGCCTCCACGTTTCGGGGGGAAAGGTCGACGTGACCGTGCTGGACCCCGAGGGCAACGAGAGCGACCCGGAGGAGTGAGGCGGGGACCGGACCTTCTATGCCCGGGGCGCGCCTGGCGCGAGACGATGCTCGAGAACACGGTCTGTCTCGTCTGTGGCGGCGGGAACGGGATCGGCGAGGAGACGGCGGTCGCGATGGCCGACCACGGCGCGACGGTGGTCGTCAACGACCTCGGCGTCGACGTCACCGGCGGCGGGGCCGACGAGGAACCAGCCCAGGAGACGGTCGAGCGGATCGAGGCCGGCGGCGGCGAGGCGATGGCCCACTTCGGCGACGTGACCGACGTCGACTACACCCGCAAGCTCGTCGCGGACACCGTCGACGAGTACGGCGCCCTCCACTCGGTCGTCAACTACGCCGGCGTGCTCCGGGACCGGATGCTGTTCAACATGAGCGAGGACGAGTGGGACACCGTCATCGACGTCCACCTGAAGGGCCACTACTCGCTTCTCCACAACGTCGCCCGCCACTGGCGGGAACGCTACAAAGAGGAGGAGTTCGACCGCCAGCGCTCGTTTCTGTGCGTCTCCAGTGACTCGGCGGCCGGCCGGGTCGGGCAGGGCAACTACGCGGCCGCCAAGGCCGGCATTCTGGGCCTGATGCGGACCGCCGCGCGGGAGCTCGACCGGTACAACGTCCGGGTCAACGCATTCTGGCCCGCGGCGCTCACCCGGATGACCGACGACCTGGTCGACGACGTCGGCGAGGAGGAGTGGGGCCCACAGCTCACCACCGCTGCGCCCGTCTTCCTCGCCAGCGAGCGTGCCGAGGATATCACCGGCAACACCGTCGGCCTGCAGGCCGGCGAACTCACCTACATCTCCGACCCCGAGTACGAGCGGACCATGGTCAGGGACCTCGAGGCCGGCGGGGGCTGGACTGCCGAACGGCTGGCCGAGCGGTGGGACGACCTCACCGAGGGGTTCGACACCGAGAAGTCGGAGAACCGGTAGCGGGCCGGGCCGGAAACGAACACACGAGTCCGGACCGCGGCTCAGACGACGCCGCGGGTCAGCGACCCCAGAAGCGGCAGGCCAAGCCCCGCGCCGAGGGTGACGTAGGCCGCGGGCGTCAGCGCGAGCAGTTCGCCGGCCTCCAGCCGCGGTGCGACCAGGACGAAGGCACCGAGCACGACGAGTCCGAAGAGGAGGCCGCCGAGCACCGCCCGCTTGAGGTCGCGCTGGAGGACGCCGACGAACGCGCCGCCCAGCACCAGTCCCATCCAGTGCCCCGTCGCGAGCACGAGCCCCAGCGCGACGGCACCCGCCGTGACCAGCCACCGCCGGCCGCGGTCGCCGGTCCGGACCGCGGCGGTCGCCCGGGAGAAGCGACCCTGCGAGTCGGGGCCGCCGGCAGTCGTTTCGGCGCTCATCCGTCTGCCTCCCCGCTCTTTCCTTCGACGGTTATATCCGGGTCGCCGTCGACAGAGCGTGGCGCGGGCCGGTACTCCCCGTCTGCCCACAGCCGGAGTTGGTCGTCGTAGTGCTCGGAGAAATAGGAGCCGTCGTTGCCTCCCGGAAGGACCGTCACCGTCTCGCCGTCCATCGGGTAGACGGTCCGCTGGCTGCTGCCCGCGCCGCCCTCCTTCCGGAAGTTCATCACGGTGAAGGAGCCGCCATCGGTGGGGTAGCGTGGGTAGTTCAGCGCCCCGACCTGGCCGCCGAAGGGGTGGTCGATGACCGTCCGGTTGTAGTCGCCGTAGACCTCCCAGTCCTCGGCTTCGAGGCGGTCCACGGCCCGCTCCATCGCGCGGGCGAGCACCCCCGCCCGGTCGCCGCCGAAGGCCTCGTCGTCGGGCGGGAGCGTGACCAGTACCCACTCCTGGGGCCAGTAGGTGTTGTCCAGCCCCACGTCCTCGTAGTCGTCGCGCCAGGTTTCCTCGCGGAACGCCTCGTAGAAAAACCGGAAGAACAGCGCGGCCGTCGAGTCGCGGTCAAGCCGGTAGTCCCAGTCGGCCATGGCGTCCAGGTAGGAGTCGGCGGCGTCGGGCATCCGGTCGCGGGCGTCGAGGATGGCGGGCACCAGCGTTCGCGCCCTGACGTCGACGGTGTCGCGCTGGACCTCCTGCATGAGCTCTCGGTCGACCGCGGCGTCGCCCTCGACTGCGGCGTCGAGTTCCTCGTAGATACGGGTGCCCCGGAAGCCGGAGGCGTACTCCTGGCCGATCGGGTAGACCGGGTCGTCGACCAGCCGCTGGTTCGCGGTCCCGATGTAGCTGGGCTGGACGACGCCGGGCTTGTCCTCGAAGGGAACGAATCCCTCCCAGGAGGACTGGCCGAAGGGAATAAAGCCCTCCCACTCGGCCTCGCCGGCGGAGCCGTCGAAGACGCGGTCCCCGCGGACCACCTCGCCGTCGACCCGCCGTATCGGGATCTTCCCGGTCGTCCAGTAGAGCGTCCTGCCCTCGCGGTCGGCGTAGACGAAGTTCTGGGTCGGGGCGTCGAACAGCTCCAGGGCCTCGAGCACGTCCTCGCGGCCGGTGCTGCGGCCGAACTCGTGGATCGCCTGTGACTCGCGGGTGCCGGACATACCCGTCCAGGCGACGCCGACGTGCCGTGCTTCGCCGTCGACCTCCCGGTCGAGGAAGGCCCCATGGACGGTCTTTTTGACCGTGATTTCGCGGTTCTCGCCGCCCGCGACTTCCACAGTACGAGTCTCTGTGTCGAACTCGCGCCACTCGCCCTGATAGCGGTAGCGCTCGCGGGCGTCGTCGGTCTCGTAGGTGTACAGGTCCACGACATCCGCACCAGTGTTGGTGAAGCCCCAGGCGCCGTGGTCGTTCTCGCCGGCGACGACAAAAGGGATGCCGGGGAAGGCGACGCCGCGGACGTCCACGCCGCCGGCGCTGACGCGCTGCTCGTACCAGACCGGCGGCGCCATCAGCGTCAGGTGCATGTCGTTGGCGACGACCGGCTGGCCGCTCGCGGTGTGCTCGCCGGCGACGAGCCAGCTGTTCGAGCCCAGATACGGCGGCGGCTCGAACCGTCCCAGCCAGTCGGCGAAGTCGGCGTCGACGGCGTCACCGACGCGAGCGTCCGCGCTCGCCGCTTCGACGCCCCGGCCGGCGACGCCGTGGACCTCCCCGCCGACCCGGTCAGGGCGGAGGATCGGGTAGCCGTGGTCCAGCCGGGCGGGGTAGCGCCGCCGGTAGGTGTCGGCGTCGAGCCGGTCGCGAAGCACGGCCCGCTGGAGCGTCCGGAAACTGCCCGTCAACCCCCACGAGACCTGCGCGCCCACCAGCAACGAGGCGACGACGGACCACTCGCGGGGCTCGTAGCCCAGCAGACCGAACTCCAGGGGCAGCGGCCCCTCGTCGATGTAGGCGTTGACACCGTCGGCAAAGGCCTCGGTCATCCGCTCGGTGTCGGTCCCCGCGATGGCCTCCGCGGAGGCCTCGGCGGCACCGAGAAAGTCCATCCGGACGTTGAAGACATCAGAGTCGACGACCTGCTCGCCGGCGACCTCGGCGAGGGTCCCGCGCATCCGCCGGCGGACAAGGTCCATCTCGAACAGCCGGTCGGCGGCCTGCGCGTAGCCGACCGCGAAGTAGGCCGCCTCCTCGGTGTCGGCCTCGACGTGGGGGACGTGGTAGTCGTCGTACGTTATTGTGGCCGGGCCGTACGGGCTCTCGACCGTGGAGGGGACCCGTTCGGCGGCGTCCCAGGCCCGCCCGCTGAACGGCGCGAACCGCTGGAATAAGCCGCCGGCCGGGGAGAGGGCGGCCGCACCGGTGCCGCCAGCGACCAGCGCGCCCAGGACGGCCCGCCGTGTCGTCTCGTAGTCCATTCTCTCGAATCAGGGAGTGGCCAGTCAAAAAAGTGCCCACGGAGCCACACCCGACGGCGTTGTTTGCGAGTTGTTCCGGTCGTTCCCTGGGGTGCCTACCGGTTCCAGGCCGCGTTCTCCGGGTCGATGATCCGCTGGCGCTCGTCGATGGCGTCGAGCCGGTCGAGGTCCCCGTCGTCGAGTTCCAGGTCGCGCGCCGCCCAGTTCTCGCGGACGTGGGCGCCGGTTGCCTTCGGGATCGGGACAACGCCGTCCTGGGCGAGACACCACAGAAGCGAGACCAGGGGGGTCGAGACGCCGTGCCGGTCCGCGACCTCTTCCAGGACGGGATGGTCCAGTTGCGCCCGGCCGAGCGGGCAGTACGCGACCAGCGGGTGGCCGTGCTCGCGGGCGTATGCTCGGAGTTCCTCCTGCGGGAGCAGCGGGTGACACTCCACCTGGTGGGCGGCGACCGGCGCCTCGAGCAGGCCGCGGGCCTCGTCAAGCAGGTCGGGCGTGAAATTCGAGAGCCCGACGTGGCGGGTGAGCCCCTCCTCGTGGAGTTCGTCCATCGCCCGCAGCGTGTCCTCGGGGTCGTAGGCGTTCATCGGCCAGTGGACGTAGAGGAGGTCGACGCTGTCGACGCCCAGCCGATCGAGACTCTCCCTCGCCGTTCGCTTCGCGTCCTCGTAGGCGAGGTCCGAGGGGTGGACCTTCGTCGCGAGGGTGATCTCCTCGCGCGCCACGTCGGCCGCAGCGATGCCCCCGCCGACGGCTTGCTCGTTGTCGTACATCTGGGCAGTGTCGATATGCCGGTAGCCAATCTCCAGCGCCTCCACAACGGTCTCACGGCAGGTCTCCGGGTCCTTGTTCCCCGAGGTTCCGAGCCCCATCCCGGGCAGGTCGAGCGCCATACCCCGGCGACGGACGGAGCGATTGAAAACGTACCGACGAGGGCAAGCGAAGTAGCCGCCGGCTCCGCCGACCGCCGACTGGCGGCGGGCCTCAGAACACCTCGGCGATGGCCTCGTCCAGCGCCGCAACGCCCTCGTCGATCTCGGCCTCGCCGACGGTCAGCGGCGGGGAGACGATGACCTGGGTGTTCGGGCGGGCGCTGCCGTACAGGACGCCGCGCTCGCGGGTCGCGGAGAGCACGTCGTCGACGGGGTTGTCCTCGTCGGTGACACGGGGGTCGACGAACGGCTCGCCGGTGGCGGGGTCGGCGAACTCCACGCCCCAGAGGTAGCCCCGGCCGTGGACGTCACAGACCACGTCGTGTTTCGCCTCCAGGTCCCGGAGCCGGGACTCGAAGTGGTCGGCGTGGTCGGCCACGTTGTCGATGAGGCCGTTCTCGTACTCCTCGACCGCGGCGAGGCCCGCAGCGCAGGCGACCGGGTGCCCGGAGAAGGTCTGCCCCAGCGGGAACCCCTCCTCCTCGAAGTGGGCCGCGATGTCCCGGCGGGCGATGACCCCCGCAAGCGGGATGTACGCGGAGGTGACCCCCTTCGCGAAGGTGATCATGTCCGGCTGGACGTCCTCGGTGCCGATCCCGAACCAGTCGCCACACCGCCCGAAGCCGGCGATGACCTCGTCGCTGATCAGGAGGATGTCGTACTCGTCACAGAGCTCCCGGAGCTGCGTGAAGTAGTCGGCCGGCGCGGGGTAGGCGCCGCTGGTGCCGCCGACCGGCTCGGTCAGGATGGCCGCGATCGAGTCCGGCCCCTCGTTGTGGATGACAAACCGGAGGTGCTCGATGGCCTGGTCGGCCAGTTCCTGGGGGTCGTCGGTGCCGAAGGCCCGGGGCAGCGGCGGGAGGAACTTCCCGGAGCCCGTGGTGGCGGCGTGGCGCTCGATGGGGGCGCGGGTCTGGGGGTCGCCGGTGAACGAGCCCGCACCGTAGGTCGCACCGTGGTAGGAGCGCCACCGCGTGAGGATCTTGTTGTTGCCGGTGTACTCCCGGGCGAACTGTGCGGCAGACTCGTTTGCCTCGCTGCCCGAGATCGAGAAGAGAACGTCCGTCAGCCCGTCGGGCGCGACGTCGGCGAGCCGGCCCGCCAGCGCCGAGCGGGCGTCGTTGTGTTTCGCCGAGGAGACGTACTGGACCTGGCGGAGCTGCTCCTCGATTGACTCGATGATGGCCTCGTTGCCGTGGCCGGCGTTGACACAGTACAGCTGTGCGATGAAGTCGAGGTGCGTGCGCCCGTCGGCCGTGGTGACGTAGGCGCCGTCGCCCTCGACGATCTCCAGGGCCTCCTTGCCCGGGTCGTGCCAGTGGGGGAACGCGCGCGAGTCGTCGGTGGGTCTGCTCGCCTGCTGTTGGCCTGACATACGATACATGTTGTTAGGGACCGACTTGTAGTTACTGCCGGTTCGAGAGGTAGTGAGACACAGGGAACACAGAACCGGAGCGGGTGCCTACTCCCCGGCCACGCCACAGAAGTCGATGGTCGTCGCCGCGAGCACCTTCGCAGTGTCGACCAGCGAGTCCAGGTCGACGGACTCGTCGGCGCCGTGGAGGTTGTGACCCACCGGCCCGACCGTCGGGCAGGGGATGTCGTAGTAGTTGACGTAGAACCGCTCGTCCAGTCCCGCGAGGCCGCCGATGAACTGCCCCTCGGCGCCACATACGTCGGCGGCGTGCTCGCGGGCGAGCGTGACGACCGCGGCGTCGCGGTCGCACTCGTGGGGCTGGGCGTTCCAGCCGAACCACTCGACCTCGGGCGGGTGCTCGGCCAGCCAGTCGTCCTCCGCGACCACGCCCTCGACGGCGGCCTCGACCTGGCTCCGGACCTCCTCGCGGGTCTCGCCGGGCGGCCACCCGACCCGGCACTCGACGGTCGCCTCCGCCGGCACCGTGGAGGGCCAGTCCCCACCCGCGACGATTCCGGCGTTGAGGTTCGTCACTTCCCCCTCGGCGGCGGGGTCCTGGTTGACCGCCGGCTGGTAGTCGATCCGGGCCTTGCGCTCGCGGTCCAGCTCCTCCAGCGCGGTGACGACCCGGGCCAGCCGGTCGATGGCGTTGACCCCCTCGTAGCCGTAGGCGGCGTGGGCGGCCTTGCCTTCGACGGTGACCCGGACGTACATCACGCCGCTGCTGGCGATACCGACGTCGGGGATCCCGAACGCCTCCGGGATGATGGCGGCGTCGGGCTGGTAGCCCCGCTCCAGGGCCGCGAGCACCCCGCCGGTCCCCCCGGCCTCCTCGTCGATGGTCGACTGGAGGAGCAGGTCCCCCGCCAGGTCCACGCCCGACTCCCGGAGCGCCCGGTAGACGAACAGGTTCGCCGCGAGTCCTCCCTTCATGTCGCAGGCCCCGCGGCCGTACATCCGGCCGTCCTCGACGGTCGCCGTCCAGGGGTCGTAGCCCCAGTCCTCGGCCTCGACGGGGACCACGTCGATGTGCCCGGAGAGGCCGAGTGAGGGGCCCTCGCCCGCTCCCTCGACCCGCGCGACGGCGTTGGGACGACCCTCGTAGCCCACCTCGTCGTAGGTCTTGGTGTCGAAGTACCCGGGGTGGTCCCGGAACCGTTCGACGTCGGGCTCCCAGACGTCCGGCTCCAGCCCCAGCGACTCCAGCTCCTCGACCACCAGCTCCTGTGCCGGCCCCTCCTCGCCCGAGACCGAGGGGGTCTCGACCAGGCGGGCGAGGAGGTCAAACAGCTCCTCGCGGTGCTCCTCGATGTACTCCTGGACGTCGGCGGTCGGACCTGCCATGCCCTACCACGGCAGGGGGAGGTACTTAACGCTCTCTGTCGGGCGACTGAAGCGAGTGGCGGAGCGCCAGCCGACGGCTCAGTCGCCGTCGGGGACGAACAGTTCCGGGTCGTCGAGCGCGAGTTCGACCCGGTCGTCGGTCAGCGTCCGGAGGATCAGCGTCAGTTCGCCGGCCCCGGTAGCCTTCCGGAGGAGCGTCGCCGCGGCGTCGTCCCGGCCGCTGTAGTAGGCGGGGACGAACACCGCCAGGTCACGGCCGGCCGCCTCGACGACGACCAGCAGGGCGACGTAGTGTCCGGCCGTCGACCGGAGCACCTCGTAGCCGTCGACGCCGTCGGCGAGCGCCGCCTCCAGGTCCGCGAACTCGTTGTCGGGGACCAGCACGTCCAGCCCGAGGTCCTCGACGCTCCCGTCCCGTGCAGTCACGTCCCCCGGATGGAGTTCGAGGGTCTCCCAGCCCTCGTCGTCGTAGGCCGCGGCCTCCGCACGCATGTCCGCGAGCAGCGCGTCCCACCACTCCATCTCGGTGTCGTCCGGTCCCGGCACGCCGGGGGGAACGACCGGCCCACTCAAAAGGGTTCGCATGGCCGGCCTCAGGGTGGTCGTGTCCGAGGTGAAGAACTGTGCGATAAGCAACAACTCTGCGAGCGCGGGAGCTTGCCAGCCGGGGGGAGCGAGTGGGCGGCCGAACGTTCACGGACCAGCCCACGCCGACAGCTCCGGGTCAGCGACGGGGGAGATCGCCCCACAGACGGCTATAGGACCGACACTTTCATTATCTGGACCTGACACTGGTTGGATATGCCACGGGACGAAAGCGAAAGCCAGGTCGATCGTCGGACGCTGCTCAAGGCTGTCGGCGGGGCAGCCGCGACGGTATCAGTCGCCGGCTGTGGGGGGGCCCAGAACACACCCACAGAGGGTGGAGACGACGGCGGAGACGAGGATGACGGCGAGACAGAGACGGACACGCCGATGGGCGACGGCGAGACCGAGGACACGCCGACCGACGACGGCGGCGAGGAGTCCTTCTCGGTCGGGGTCACCCTGGGGCAGATGGATTCGGGACTGGACCCACACGACCACGCCGAGACGCCGACGAACATCATCGTCTCCCAGGCCTACGAGGGGCTGATGGGACGGGACAAGGAGGGGGCTATCATCGCGAAGCTGGCCACCGAGTGGGAGCGCGTCGAACCCGGCACCGCCCGGTTCACGCTCCGTGACGGCGTCACCTTCCAGAACGGCGACGAGCTCACCTCCGAGGACGTCCGGTACAGCATCCGGCGGGTCGAGACCGAAGAGGTCGGCGGTGCCCTCCCCCAGGACGGCGACCTCGCGGGGACCGGAACCCTCGAGAACGTCGAGGCCGGCGACGGCGAGGTGACCGTCACCTTCGGCGGGCTGAACCCGATCGTCTTCCAGCTGTTCGCCACCAACGGCCAGGTCATGCAGCAGTCCTGGGTCGAGGAGAACGGCACCGACTTCATCAACCGCAACGTCAACGGGACCGGCCCGTTCCAGCTGACGGGCTACGAGTCGGGCACCTCGGTCAGCTACGAGAACTACGGGGACTACTGGGGCGAGCCCGCGGCGGCCGACGAGCTGACGATGACCGCCTCCTCGGAGTCGAGCACCCGGGTCAATCAGCTGCTCGCCGAGGAGACAGACATCGTCACGAACGTGCCGCCACAGGAGATCTCCCGGGTGCAGAGTTCGGACGTCGCGTCGGTCAATCCGGTCCCGAGCACGCGGATCATCTTCCTGCAGATGCGCTATGACCTGGAGCCGTTCAGCAGCCAGCAGTTCCGGCAGGCGATGAACTACGCCGTCGACGTCGAGAGCATCGTCGAGAACGTCCTCCAGGGCTTCGGCGAGATCACCGGCCAGCCAACCCTCTCGCAGTTCACCGGGCACAACCCCGACATCGATCCCTACGGCTACGACCCCGACGAGGCCGAGCGGCTGGTCGAGGAGTCCGGACACGCCGGCGTCGACATCACGCTCCAGACGCCGATCGGCCGCTACCTCCGGGACGTCGAGATCGCCCAGGCGGCGGCCAACCAGATCGACTCGCTGTCCAACGTCAACTGCGAGCTCCAGCAGCGGGAGTTCAACTCGCTGGTCCAGGACGTGACCGCGCCCAACATCGAGGACCGCCCGCCCTTTACCCTGCTGGGGTGGGGTAACGCTGAGTTCGACGCCTCCCAAACGATCGTTCCGCTGCTGACCAGCGACGGCGCGCTCAGCATCCTTCAGAACGAGGAGGTCGACTCGCTCATCGAGGAAGCACAGAACGAGTCCAACCCCGACGAACGCGAGCAGGTCCTCCAGGAGTGCAACCAGCTGTTGCACGACCTGGCGCCGTGGGTGTTCCTCCACCAGCAGTTCAGCGTCTACGGGGTCTCCAACAACGTTCAGTGGCAGCCCCGCCCCGACGAGCTCATCGACGCGTGGACCGCGACGCAGAACTGACACACCACAGGAGAGATGTCGCTCGGTCGTCTGGCGGTCAAGCGGAGTTTGCAGGGCATCGGCGTCGTCTGGGGCGTCATCACTGTCGTGTTCGCTCTGCGCTTTATTACGCCCGGCAGCGTGATCAACGCGGTTGCGCCGCTGGATGCCTCCCAGGAGACCAGGCAGGCTATCGCCGCCGAGCTCGGCCTCGACCAGCCGCTGTACGTCCAGTACGGCCAGTACCTCGTCGAGCTGGTTCAGGGGGACATGGGCTTTTCCTACGTCAAGGGCCAGGCGGTGGTGACGATGGTCTTCGAGCGGGTGCCGGCGACCCTGGAACTTGCGGTCGCCGCGACCGTCGTCGCCATCGTCCTCTCGATCCCGCTTGGCGTGCTGAGCGCCACCCGGCGCAACTCGCCGGTCGACTACGGGGCGACGCTGTTCTCGCTGGGCGGGATCAGCACCCCGAACTTCTGGCTGGGGATCATGCTGATCCTGGTCTTTGCCGTCCAGTTCGACGTCTTCCAGACCAGCGGCCGGGGCGCGACCTCCGTCGCGGTTGTGGCCTCGCTGGTCGGCCCGGAGCCGTTCGTCGGGACGCTGCTGGAGTGGCTCTCCTATATCACTCTCCCGGCGATCGCATTGGGGACGTACTTCATGGCGCTGATCACCCGACTGACGCGGTCGGGGATGCTCGATGAGCTGGGCAAATCCTACGTCAGGGCGGCGCGGGCGAAGGGTGCCCCGGAGGCACTGGTCAGGTACAAACACGCACTTCGGAACACGCTGATCCCGGTGATCACGGTGCTAGGGCTCCAGCTGGGAACCCTGATCGGCGGGGCGGTCATCACCGAGGCCGTCTTCGCGTGGCCGGGGCTGGGGACGCTGGTCATCCAGAGCATCAACCTCCGTGACTGGCCGGCGCTGCAGGGCTGTCTGATCGTCATCGGGACGGCGTTCGTCATCGTCAACATCGTCGTCGACATCATCTACGGCTACCTCGACCCACGGGTGGTGTACGACTGATGGTCTCCCCGCGTGTCATCCGGAACCTGAAAAAGGAGTTCCGGAACAGCCTGCTCCCGAAGATCGGACTCCTGCTCGTGGTCGTGATCATCCTGGTGGCAGTGTTCGCACCCCTGATCGCACCACACGACCCGACCGCACAGAACCTCAACCAGACCGAACTCCCGCCGCTGGGGTTCACGAAGACCACCAACGAGACCACCGCCCAGCTGGTCGACGGCGAGATCCAGACGGTCACCAACGTGACGACCATCGATGCCAAGCTGTCCCACCCGCTGGGAACCGACGGGCTGGGTCGTGACATGCTCTCGCGGGTGATCTACGGCGCCCGCACGTCGCTGATGGTCGGGGTCCTCGGAACGATACTGGCGGTCCTCGTTGGCGTTCCGGTCGGACTCGTCGCCGGCTACAGCGGCGGGACCGTCGACGACACACTGATGCGGATCGCCGACGTCAGCCTCGCGTTCCCGTCGCTGGTGCTCGCCGTCGCGTTGATCGGGCTGTGGGGCCGGGCGACAGTCCCGATCCCGGACCCCTTCGTAGCGGCAGGGCTGGCGTCGGGGATGCCCACCTCGACGACGCTTCCCATCACGGTGGTGATCGTCGTCGGACTGGTGAACTGGGTGTGGTTCGCCCGCGTCGCCCGCGGAGAGGCGCTCTCCCTGCGCCAGCAGGAGTACGTCAAGGCTGCCCGGGCACTGGGCGCCGGCGACGTCCGGGTCATCGGACGCCACGTCCTGCCCAACGCCATGACCCCGATCATCGTGCTCGGCACGGTCCAGATCGCGGCGATCATCCTGCTGGAGAGCGCGCTTTCCTTCCTGGGGTTCTCGGGGACGACCCTCTCCTGGGGCTTCGACATCTCCCAGGGCCAGGACTACGTCTCCTCGGGGCAGTGGTGGATCGCGACGATGCCCGGGGTCGCGATCATGCTGTCGGTCATCGGGATCAATCTGGTCGGTGACTGGTTCCGCGACGCGCTGGACCCGGACATCGAAGGGGAGGGTGGCACATGAGCCGCGAGACCGAACTCCGGCGCCAGCCGCCGGCCGCCGCCGACACGCTGCTGTCGGTGCGTGACCTCTCGACCCGGTTTTTCACCGAGGAAGGGCAGGTCAACGCCGCCGAAGGCGTCTCCTTCGACGTCCGGGACAACGAGATCCTCGGCATCGTCGGCGAGTCCGGCTCCGGCAAGTCCGTGACCGCACTGTCGCTGATCGACCTCGTGGAGTCGCCGGGCCGGGTCACCTCCGGAGAGGTCTGGTACCGCGACGACGACCTCGCCGAGGAGTACCGCGACGACGACTCGGTAGCCGTCGACGGCGACCACGTCGACCTCCGGACCGTCTCCGAGCGGGCCCGCCGGGCGCTCCGTGGCCCCTCGTTCAGCATGATCTTCCAGGACCCGATGAGTAGCTTCAACCCCTCGCTGACGGTCGGCGAGCAGATCGCCGAGGCCGTCGAGGTCCAGCGCCGGGCGCGGGCCAACCCCCGGTCGACCCGGTCGCGGACCCAGGGGTATGGCTTCGGTCGCTTCTTCGTGGACACGCTCGTCCCCGGCCGGGGGTACGTCAAAACCGAGAGCAGGGAGCGGGCGGTCGACCTGCTCGAGCAGGTCGGCATCCCCGACCCCGCCGAGCGCGCCGAGGAGTACCCCAACCAGTTCTCCGGCGGGATGCTCCAGCGGGCGATGATCGCCCAGGCGCTTGCCGGCGAGCCCGACCTGCTGATCGCAGACGAGCCGACGACTGCGCTGGACGTCACCATCCAGGCACAGATCCTGAATCTCCTGCGTGACATCCAGGAAGAGCGGGGGATGAGCATCATCCTGATCACCCACGACCTGGGGGTGATCGCCCGGATGTGCGACCGGGTCTGTGTGATGTACGCCGGCGAGGTGGTCGAGCGGGGCACCCTGGACGACGTCTTCGAGAACCCGGTCCACCCCTACACCCAGGGGCTGCTGGGGTCGATCCCGGACCTGCAGGACCCCCAGCCCCGCCTGCAGCCCATCGAGGGCAACGTCCCCAGCCTGCTCGACGATGAGATGGGCGACCGGTGTTACTTCGCGGACCGGTGCCCGAAGGCGATGGAGGCCTGCCTGGAGACGCCGAGCGAGCGGCCGGCCGACGGAAGCGGCGAACACCAGGCCAGGTGCGTTCTCACCGACCGCGAGTACTCCCCGGCCGAGGCGCTCTCGGAGGACTACTTCGAGGACGTCGGAGCCGACGGTAACGGGGGAGAGACCGGAGGTGACGGGAATGAGTGACGCGGAGCCACTGGTCGAAGTCGAGGGGCTGGAGAAGTACTACTACGAGCAGGACTCGGTGCTGGACCGGCTGCTGGGCCGGGAGCCGGTCAGCGTGAAAGCCGTCGACGGGCTCGACTTCGAGATCTACGAGGGTGAAACCCTGGGGCTGGTCGGCGAGTCCGGCTGTGGCAAGTCGACGACCGGCGAGACGCTGTTGCGGCTGCGCGAGGCGACCGGCGGGCAGGTGCGCTTCGACGGGGAGGAGCTGTTCGGGATGGACGACGCCGAACTCACGGAGTTCCGCCGGCGCGCCCAGGTGGTCTTCCAGGACCCGTTCTCGAGTCTCGACCCGCGGATGACCGCCGGCGAGATCATCACCGAGCCACTGGACATCCACGGTATCGCCGGCCGGGCAGAGCGTCGCGAGCGGGCTATCGACCTCCTCGAGCGGGTCGGGCTCTCCGCCGACCAGGTCGACCGCTACCCCAACGAGTTCTCCGGCGGCCAGCGCCAGCGGATCGGGATCGCCCGCGCGCTCGCGCTCGAACCCGACTTCATCGTCCTCGACGAGCCCGTCAGCGCGCTCGACGTCTCCGTCCAGGCGCAGGTGCTCAATCTCCTGGAGGACCTCCAGGAGGAGTTCGACCTCACCTACCTCTTCATCGCCCACGACCTGAGCGTCGTCCGGCACATCTCCGACCGGGTGGCGGTGATGTACCTGGGTGAGATCGTCGAGACCGGGACGGTCGACGACATCTTCGAGAACCCCGCCCACCCCTACACGCAGGCGCTTCTGGAGAGCGTTCCCCGGGCGAGCACCACAGAACAGGGCCGCCGCGTCGACGCCCTCGAGGGTGACGTCCCCTCGCCGCGGGAGCCGCCGGCGGGCTGTCGCTTCCACACCCGGTGTCCATACGCCCGCGAGGCCTGCCGGAGCGAGAAGCCCGAAGCCGTCGAGGTCGAGTCCGACCAGTACGCCGCCTGCTTCCGGGCGGTCGACGACCACCCCTACTGGGAGAGCGAACCGCTCGACCACGCCGAGAGCGACGCCGAGGCCGGGGGCGGGGACGAGGCCGACGTCGCCGGGGACTGAACCGCTCGGGAGTCCGCGGTGCCGGCCCTGCTTCACCCGGCCCGTCGTCCCTCGGCGACGTTCGTGACGACGACCTCCTCCACCTCGCCGCGCGCGGTTTCGTCGCTGTTGATAGCGCGGGTCGCACCCACCGTCTCGACGGCGAACCCGGCGTCGTCGTACAGGTCGTAGGTGACGCCGCTGTTGCTGAGCACGAAGTCGACGCCGGTTTCCTCGAGGCGCTTGGCGGTCTCCAGCAGCCGCTGCTGGTCCGCCCGGTCGAACCCCTCGGCACTGTACTCGGCGAAGTTCGCAGTCGCGCTCATCGGCTGGTAGGGCGGGTCGAGGTAGACCAGGTCACCCGGCTCGGCGGCGTCGGTGACGTACCCGAAGTCCTCGTTGCGAAGGTCGGTCTCGGCGAGCGCGCGGCTGGCCGTGCGGATGCGGTCGGCCTGCACCCAGTCGGGGTCCGCGTAGCGCCCGATAGGGACGTTGAACCCGCCCGACGAGTTCTCCCGATAGAGACCGTTGTAACACGTCCGGTTGAGATACAGTAGCAGCGCCGCCTCCTCGAGGCGCTCGGCGGCGGTCGCGGGCCACTCCCCGCCCCCGTACGGCCGGCGGTTGAACCGGGCCCGTTGCTGGTAGAAGTACTGCTCGACCTCCCCGCCGTCCCAGTCCCCGTCGGCGAAGGCCTGGTCCGGGTCTGGCCCGGCGTCGGGGTCGTCGAACGCGCGGAGCCGCTCGATGAGGGCGTCGGGACGGTCCCGGACCACCTCGTAGAAGGTGGCCAGGCGCGGGTTGGTGTCGTTGACCGTCCCGCCGGTCGGCTCGAGGTCGAAGAACACGGCGCCACCCCCGAGGAAGGGCTCGTGGTAGCGACGGTAGTCGGCGGGGAAGCGGGCGTAAATATCCCCGAGGAGCTGTCGCTTGCCGCCAGCCCACTTCAGGATCGGCTTCGCCATTGGCCCGGGGTACGGCCGGTCGGGGTGATAAAGTGCCGTCCTCGGAAGACGAGTGAGGAGATTTTGTCAGTATTTAATTATATTTTTATTGTCAGTAGTCCCGGGCAGATTCGAACTGCCGTCAGTGGCTCGCTTCCGCGACCGCGAAGCCGGCCACGTCCAAAGGCCACTATGATTGGCCGCTACACCACGGGACTGCACACCCGAGTCGGGTCCCGGCCCGCTAAAACGTAACGCCTCGCCGTGGCTCACTCATCTCGAAGGACGGTGTCGACCTCGCCCAGATTCTCCAGCACGTAGTCGGGTTCGACGTCGCTGTCGGCCAGGTCCGTGCGGTCGGTAACACCCGAGAGTACGAGGACGGTCGTCATGCCCGCGCGCTCGCCGAGCAACAGGTCCGTGTCGAGGCGGTCGCCGACGACCAGGCAGTCCGCGGCGTCGGCGGCGGTGAGCCCGAGCCGCTCGAGCGCCAGGTCCCGCGCGACGTCGGAGGGTTTGCCGAGGATCCGGTCGGGCTCGCGGCCGACCGTCCGCGCGAGCGCGCCAACGATGGCGCCCGAGCCGGGGATGAGCCGGCCGTCGTCGTGTGGGACCGCCCGGTCCGGGTCCGAACCCAGGAAGACGGTGTCCTCCTCGACGGCGTCCATGGCGGCCAGCATGTCGTAGTAGTCGAAGTCGTTCGTCCAGGAGCCAAGGAGCACACTCGCCTCTGCGGGGTCGTCGGTGAGGCGGACGTCGGCGGCCCGGAGTTGCTCGGCCAGGCCCTCGTCGCCGACCAGGAGCACGGGGTCGTCGGGGTGGTGGTCGGCGAGGTAGCGGGTCGTGGCGACGCCGGCCGAGCAGGCCTCGCCCTCGCGGGCGTCGACCCCCAGCTCGCGCAGCCGCTCGACGTAGGCCGCCCCGTCCTTCGTGGGGTTGTTCGAGAAGAAACACACTCCACAGCCGTGCTCGCGGAGGGCGTCGACCCCCGCGGCCGCGCCGGGGATGAGGTCGTCGCCGCGGTAGACCGTGCCGTCTAGGTCGACGATGGCGCCGCTAACCATGCGTGGTGAAGGGGCCGGCCGGGAATAACGGCGGCGGTCCGGCGCGCCGGCCCCGGACAGTGATGGCAACGCCTTTGTCGGCCCTTGGCAATGACGGGGTATGAACAGGCTGCGGCGGCGGACCGGCTACTACGTCGCCCTGCTCGTCGGCTCGCTGTTCGTGTTCGCCGTGCTGTATCACGTCGGGATGTTCTACTTCGAGGGGGAGGGGAACACCTTCCTCCACTCCATGCAGGTGGTCGTCGAGACGTTCACCGCGACCGGCTACGGCTCCGATTCCCCGTGGTCGACCCCGCAGATGAACCTGCTGGTGATGGTGATGGACATCGCCGGCACCTTCCTGTTCTTCCTGGGGTTGCCGGTGTTGCTGTTCCCGTTTCTCCGGGACGCCTTCTCGACGACCATCCCGACGGACACGGACGGCGTCGACGACCACGTCGTCATCTGCTCGTTTACCCAGCGCAGCCGGCGGCTCATCGACGAACTCGAGGGCCTGGAGGTCCCCTACGTCGTCGTCGAGAGCGACCGGGACGCGGCCGAGGACCTGGTCGAGGACGGGGTCCGGGTGGTCCACGGCGACCCGGAACGTGCGGAGACACTCCTGAACGCCGGGCTCGGGGAGGCGCGGGCGCTGGTCGCCGACGTCGACGACGAGACCAACGCCTCGGTCGCGCTGGCGGCGAACGAGGCCCTTGAGGACGGCGGGGTACAGGTCATCACCTTCGTCGAGGACCCCGACATGGCCGACTACCACCGGTACGCCGGCGCCGACCACGTGTTCACCCCGCGGACGCTGATCGGCGAGAGCCTGGCGGGGAAGGTGAACACGGCCGCGCGGACGGAGGTCACCGACGCGGTCGAGATCGGGACGGACTTCGAGGTCGCGGAGCTCCCGGTCCAGCCCGGCTCCGAACTCGACGGCGTCACCGTCGCCGAGAGCGGGATCCGCGAGCGGACCGGGGTGAACGTCATCGGTGCTTGGTTCCGGGGTGAGTTCGTCAGCCCGCCCGACCCCGGCGACGTGATCGACGGCCGGACGGTCCTGCTGGTGGCCGGCAGCGACGAGGACCTCGAGCGGCTGAACGCCCTCACCAGAAGCGAGCGCCGCCGGCTCCGGGAGGGACAGGTGCTCGTCTGTGGTTACGGGGAGGTCGGCTCGACGGTCAAGGAGGCCGTGACGGCCGCCGGACTCCCCTGTACGGCCGTCGACGTCGCGGACAAGCCCGGCGTCGACGTTGTCGGCGACGCGACCGAGCGGGGCGTGCTGGAGCGGGCCGGGATCCACGAGTCGAGCACGGTCGTCCTCGCGCTCTCCGATGACACCCTCACCGTGTTCGCCACGCTCGTGATCCGGCAGCTGGACGTGGACGTGGAAATAGTCGCGCGGGCCAACGAGACGGAGAACGTCAGCAAGCTCTACCGCGCGGGGGCGGACTACGTGCTCGCGCTCTCGACGGTCAGCGGCCGAATGCTCGCGGCGACGATCCTCGAGGGGGAGGTGATCTCGGTCGGCCAGCAGATCGAGGTTGTCCGGACCGACGTGGGTCTGCTGGCCGGCGAGACGCTGGCCTCGGCGGACATCCGCGCCCGGACGGGCTGTACCGTGGTCGCCGTCGACCGCGACGGGGAGACGATGACCGGCCTCGACCCCGACTTCCGGTTCCGGGTCGGCGACGCAGCGGTCGTCATCGGGCCGGACGACGGGATCGCCGCGTTCACGTCCCTGGTCGACGGTGACGGGTCGGGCGACGGGTCGTGAGGGCAGTAGTGGGCCGGCCCCGCGACGGCCGTGGTGGGCCGGCACCCGGACGGCCCGCGGGCCGAGGGTGGCGCGCACTCGCCAGCCGACCCCCGTCCGGGAGTCAGTCGGCGGTGCGGTGGAGCGCCCGCCGGAACCGACCGTGGACCCGCTCGCGCAGCTCCTCGGCGAGCCCGCCGTCGATGTCGACCGCGGCAGCCGCCGTCCCGAAGAAGCCGCCGCTGCTCGCGGTGTCGACGCGGACCGTCCCCAGGTCACGGCGGCGCTGGAAGACCGACTGGCTGTTCGCGACCGTCTGGACCCGGTCGTAGGGGACGACGACAGTCTCCCGGCGCCAGAAGCCGTTGCGGGTCACGAAGTAATCCTCGCCGAGGTGGTAGCCACGGTGTCGCCAGGCCAGATGCGCCGCGGGCGGGACCACCACGAGCAGGCCGGCGGCCAGATACCAGAGCGGGAGCCAGCCGGTGAGCGCATCGACGGCCCACAGCCCGGCCGTCAGGCCGGCGACGGCGAGCGCGTACCGGACGGCGTAGCGGGTTCGGGCGCGCCGGGGCGGGCGGTCGAACTCGATGGCGCCGACGGGCTCGACCTCGCGGGCCAGCGCGAGCGCGCGCCCCCGCTTGGCCAGCGGAACCGCCGACTGCGAGCCCCCCTCCTGTCCCGGGCCGTACCCCGCCGTCTCGATGACCAGCCCGGCGTAGCCCAGCGCCCGCGCCAGGACGTTCTCGCGGAGCCGCAGCGTCTGGATCTTGTCGACCGGGATGGTACCGCTGTAGCGCTGGAGCAGACCCCGCTCGTAGCGGAGCTCGTCGGCCCGGCGGCGAAGCTCGAAGCCGTAGTACCGGAACACGGCGGTGACGGCGCTGACGACCCAGAGGCCGACCAGCCCGACCAGCGCGAGAAGCGGGCCGGCCAGCGAGACCAGGTCCGGTCCGGGCTGGAGCTGGGCCGCGACCTGCGGGGCAAAGCCCGAGAGCACGACCGACGCGAGCCCGAGCAGCCGCAGGTCCGCCGAGACGACACCGAGGATGACCAGCTCGCGGTCGGCGAGAGTAAAGAGGGTCTCCGTCTCGATGGCGGGTCGGCTGGCGCCCTCTTTGGCGCCATCTTCGGCCTCGCCGGTCGCCCGGCGCTTCCGTTCGCCGAGCAGTTCCTGGAGCCGCCCGGCCTCCGCGCGGCTGACGTAGCGGAGCCGGGCCTCGGTGCCGCTGCCGCCGGC
>Ga0207714_1000785_pt1 | contig 21451 bp, 23 predicted proteins | sample PonA232FremontCA_2_FD_187270 | JGI IMG/M metagenome (GOLD analysis project Ga0207714, IMG submission 187270) | Marine sediment microbial community from Fremont, CA, USA - Pond A23 Sediment 2 (SPAdes) | ecosystem: Environmental > Aquatic > Marine > Unclassified | place: USA: Fremont, California...
CCGGCGGATGGCCGAGGTCGCGAGCACCCGCTGCTCGACGTCGAGGTGCGCGGAGGGTTCATCGAGCAGGTACAGGTCGGCGTCCTCCGAGAGACACGCAGCGATAGCCACCCGCTGGCGCTCCCCACCCGAGAGGTCGGTCAGCTGCTGGTCCATCACTGCCTCCAGCTGGAGGGGGTCGGCGATCTCCGTCGTCCAGTAGGAGCTGCCGAAGTCCTCCGTGATGGAGGAGAGGAACGCGTCTACGCGCATCGGCTGGTCGATCTCGATGTACTGGGGCTTGTACGCGATGTCGAGCCGGGCGGGGACCGCGCCCTCGTCGGGTTCGAGGCGGCCCGCGAGCAGCTGGGCGAACGTCGACTTCCCGATCCCGTTGGGGCCGACGACGCCGAGCACCTCGTTTTCGCGGATCGTCCCGCCCTCGACGGTCAGCGAGAACTCTTCTTCCCCATAGCTCTTCGCGAGGTCAGGGTACTCGATGACGGTCTCGCCGGTCGACTGCGTCCGGGGGGCGTGCTCCTCGAACTCGATCGTGGTCTCCCGGATCCGCATGTTCTCGGCCTCCAAGTAGCCCGAGATGTACTCGTTGACCCCGTTGGTGGTCGATTTGGGCGTGGTGATCACGCCGAAGGCGCCGGGTTCGCCGTAGGCGACGTGGATGTTATCCGCCAGCAGGTCGAGGATGGCGAGGTCGTGCTCGACGACGAGCATCGAGCGCCCGCCCTCGTCGGCGAGTTCGCGAACCAGCCGGGCAGCGGTCATCCGCTGGCCGATGTCCAGGTAGGGGGTGATCTCGTCGAGGAAGTAGAAGTCGGCGTCGCGAGCGAGCGTCGCGGCCAGCGCGACCCGCTGGAGCTCCCCGCCGGAGAGGGTGTCGATGTCCTGGTCGACGACTGGGCCGATCGAGAGCCGCTCGATCAGCTCCGGGAGCGCGCCGCGTTCGTCGGTCCGCTCCAGGAGCGCGCGGGTCGTCCCGTCGAACTGGTCGGGAATCTGGTCGACGTACTGTGGCTTGCGGGCGACGGTCACCTCGCCCTCCCGCATCGCCTCCAGGTAGTCCTGGAGGGCAGTCCCGCGGTACTCCTCGAGGATGTCCGCCCAGTCGGGCTCGTCGCCGACCCGGCCCAGGTTGGGGGCGAGTTCGTCGGCGAGGATGCGGACGGCCGTCGTCTTCCCGATCCCGTTGGGGCCGAGGATGCCCGTCACCTGGCCTTCCTGGGGCGCCGGGAGCCCGTAGAGGGCGAAGGCGTTCTCGCCGTAGCGGTGGACCGGCTCGTCCTCAAGTTCCTGCGGGAGGTTGATGATCTGGATGGCGTCGAAGGGACATTTCTCGACGCAGATACCACAGGACTCGCCCAGGCAGATGTCCTCCGAGATCCACACCTGGTCGGGGTCGCCGGCGTGGGGCTCGTCGGCCTCGTAGCGCTCCTCGCGGGTGATGATGCACTCTTTGCCCGTCCGGTTTGGCGGACAGAAGTTCGCGCACTCGTAGTTACAGCGGTCGGGCTGACACCTATCGAGGTCGACCACGGCGATGCTGTCGTCGGCCATCGTTACAGTCCGGCACCGGCCGTCAGAAGCAGTCCCCAGGTGACAAACCACATCGCGAAGGTCATGAACGCGACGTAGAGGTTGTCCTTGATCCCGAACTCGCTGACGTCGATCCCGAGGAGGTGGAGGACCGGCAGCTGGAGCAACAGCGCCCCGATCATCAGGAAGAGGCCGGTCCGGTCGGTGGGACCGGTCGTCAGCAGCGCGGACCCGACGCCGGCGGCCACACCCATGATCGTGGCGAGCGTGGTGACGGTCACCCCGCGGACGTGCGGGCTGAACCCCTCGCCGCTCTCGGTAGCCATATCCACAGGTCGGCTATCCGTCCTCAAAAGCCGTTCGTTCCCCGGCGTCTGCTGGCGTGCGGGTGACGCGACCGCCGGGAGCGCGCCCCCCCGTCGGCGTCGCGGCCGCGGCCCCGGCGGTTTTTTGCCCGCGCCGGGCGTGTGAGGGGTATGACCGATGACCGGTCGGGGGAGTCGGCACCGGGGACGGGAAGTGGCTCCACAGTCGGGGACTCCGGAGCCGACGACGGCGGACCGACGGCCGGGGCCGACCACGACGGAACAACGGCCGGGGCCGACGGAACGCAAGAAGACGCCTCGCGGCCGGTGACGGCGCCGTTGCTCTTTCTGGTGGGGTTGATAGCGTTCGCCGGCGGCGCGGTCGGCTTTCTCGCGGACCTGGTGACCGGACACGACATCCTGCGAAGCCTGCTGGTCAACGGTGGGGGTGCGGGGTTGCTTGTGACCTGGGCCGCGGTCGACACGCTTGACGACCCCGACGCGCGGGTCGCGACCGCGACCGGGGCGGCCGGGACGGCCCTGCTTCTGTACGGGCTGTACATGGTCGTCGTCGGGCTGGTCGTGGCGGCGACCACGTTCCGGCACGAGCGGCTGTGGCTCGGGGCCGGGATGAGCGCGAGCGGCGCCGCGGGGATGCTCGTCGGCTTTCTGGTCTTCCCGCGGGAGTCGGTGCTGGGCGGCGCCGAGGGAGCGTCGGCGGGGGCGGACTCGGCGAGCGAGGATTCCGGCGAGTAGCCGACACAATCCCTCAATCTTTATACAGCCGGCGCGCACAGATCACCCTGATGTCAGAAACCGATGGGGACGGGATCGCGGACCTCCCCCCGAGCGCGAAACTGGTCTACAAGGTGCTTGAGTACAACGGCCCGCTGACACAGAAGGGGATCGTCGAGGAGTCGATGCTCTCCGCGCGCACGGTACGGTACGCGCTCGAACGGCTCGACGAGGTGGGGGTAGTCGAGGAGGATGTCTACTTCGCGGACGCGCGACAGAACCTCTACGAGATCACCGAGGAGTCGGCCCCGGAAGCGGCCGTGTCGGACTGACGGGCTCCGGCGTTTCCGTTCTCTCTTTGCTACTTCGCCGCAACCTGCCAGCCCCGCCTACCGGTGGGGTCCGTCACGACGGGGAAACGGTGACCGTCTTCCCGCGGTCGATGGCCGACTCCAGTTCCTCCGCGATCGCCGACCCGCGCGAGACCTGAATCTCCCCGCCGCGGGAGACCGTGGCGGTGAACAGGTACTCGCCGTCGGCCTCGACTTCGACGGTCTCGCCGGCGTGTCCCTCCAGCGGGATGATGACGTGCCGGCTGGTGATCTCCGGCGTGACTGTCTTCCCCCCGGCGCCTTGCCGGCCGCTGGAGCCGCCGGGACCGGACCCGCCGGCGCCCCCGCCGGACCCGCCCCGCCCCCCGTCGCGCTCGCTGAAGGTTCGGACGTCGATGTCGATCCCGAGGCGGTTCTCGATGTCGGAGATCCGGCCGCCGCCCTTGCCGATGACGCCGGAGATGTCCGCGTCCTCGACCCACACCACGGCCCGGTCCCGGCCCCGCAACTCCACCTCGACGTGGCCGCTGGCGACCGAGCGGATCTCGCGTTCGACCTCCTGTTTGGCGATCCGGTCGACGCCGGATTCGGGGGGAGCGCCGGGACTGCCGTCCCCCTCATCCCCTCCGAGCGGGACGGTGACGACCTGCCGGTTGAAGGTGTAGATCTCGTACTCGGGGCGGCCGGTCTCGAAATCGCGCACGAGGATGACCGGCCGGGCCAGGTCCTCCTCCATCAGCCCCTCCGGGACTTTGACCTCCGTCGTCACGTCGTAGACCTGCTCGACCTGGCCGGCCTCGATGTAGACGACGGTATCGACGACCTGGGGGATCAGGCCGAGTTCGACGCGGCCGATCAGCCGCTGGAGGGCGTCGATCGCGCGGGTGGCGTGGACGACCCCGACCATCCCCACGCCCGCCAGGCGCATGTCCGCGAACACCTCGAAGTCGTCGGTCTTGCGGACCTCGTCGTAGATGGTGTAGTCGGGCCGGACCATCAACAGCGAGTCCGCGGTGTTGGCCATGCTCCCCCCCAGCTCGGTGTACTGGGTGATGTTCGGCCCGACCTGGAGGTCCCGTGGTTTCTCCATGGTCTTGACCGCGTAGTCGGCGTCGGCGAGGTACTCGGCGACGGCCTGGGCGAAGGTGGACTTGCCGGCCCCGGGCGCGCCGGAGATGAGCACGCCGCGCTGGCGCTCGGCGAGGCGGTCGCGCAGTTCGTCGGCGTGCTCGTAGTCGTCCAGTTCGGTCTTGACGATCGGCCGGACCGCCGTGATCTCCCGCCCGTCGGCGAAGGGCGGGCGGGCGATGGCGACCCGGAACTGGCGGAACTGGACGATCGTCATCCCCGGCTGGTCCAGCTCCACGAACCCCTCGGGGCTGTCCCGCGTGGCCTCCTCGATGTCCGCGGCGAAATCGCGCAGCTGGTCGTCGGTCAGCACCTCGTCGCCGACCGCTTCGTAGTGCATGTCACCGATCGCGCCGCGTTTGGCCATCGGGACGACCCCGGTCTTGAGGTGGACGCTCATCGTCCCCTCGTCGAAAAAGCGCTCGATCGCCAGCCCCTCGACGGCCCGCTCGCGGGAGCGGGGGTCGAGAAACTCCACGTTCAGCCCCTTCGCGCGGGCGACCTCGGCCTGGACGTCGTCGCTGGTCACCAGGGTGGCGTCGCGGTCCTCCGCGACCTCGCGGATGAGCGCGTCGACCTCGCCCTCGCCGGCCTCGCGCTTCTCGATGGCCTGGGGGCGGCGGCCGACGTACTCGACGTCGATAGTGCCGTCGGCGTCCAGCTCCACGAGGCGCTGGAGCTCCGCCAGCCCCTCCCACCCGGTCTCGCGGCCGTCGTTTGCCTGTGCTTCGAGTTCGCCGACGACCGCCTCGGGGACGACGACGGTCGCGCCGGCAAAGCCCGTGCCGGCGGCCGTCGAGTCGGCGTCTGCGTCGGCGCGTACCCGCTCGGACACCCGACCGTCGACGACGACGCTCGTGTCCGGAACGATCTCCATACCCGACCTTCGCCGCGTTCGTTGATAAGGCCCGTGATGCGCACCGTCAGACGCCGAGCAGGACGGAGAGGTTCCAGCCGGTCGCGGCGACGCCGGCCAGCGCCAGCCCCAGGGGAATGCCCGCGGCGTGGGGAGCGGGGAGGAGCCGCCACGCGGCGTAGCCGGCGACGACCGTCCCGAGCTTCACGAGCGGGATGACGCCGAGGCCGTGCCGGCGCAGCAGCGGCCCGACGAGGGGGCCGGTCTCGACGACCCCCGCGGTCGAGAGCCCGGCGAGCGTCGTCGCCGCGTCGCCGACGACGAAGCCGGCGACTGCCAGCCCCCACAGGAGGCGGGAGCGGGCGCGCGGGGACAGCGCCGGGACCAAACGGACGGGGCCCATGCCGGCCGCGACGGGGAGCCGGGGGTTAGTTATCGGGCGATTGAAACGACCGGGCGGGCGGTAACGTGTCGCTACGGCCCGTCCGGGCACGTCCGCGTCCGGGTCGCGACGGCAGACTCAACACCCGTCCGGTCCACACCCCCGCATGGACGAACGCGAACTCGCCCGCCAGCTCGTGGCCATCCCCAGCCACGAGGACGAACGGGAAGCGGGTGACTACATCGAGCGGTGGCTCCGCGAGCACACCGACGCCGCCGTCGAACGGGACGACGCCGGCAGCGTCATCGGCCGCCGGGGACCGGGTGGGGAGGGAACCGACTCGCTGGCGCTGGTCGGCCACCACGACGTGGTGCCGCCCGACGAGTCACAGACCCGCGGTGAGGGGACCGGCGGGAGCTACGTCGTCGAGGAACGGTCGGGGCGGCTGTACGGACGCGGGAGCGCCGACATGAAGGGGGCGCTGGCAGCCGCGATGGTCGCCTTCCGGGACGCGACGCCGGACTGCGAACTCGTCTTCGCCTCCTTCGTCGGCGAGGAGCAGGGCGGTGTCGGCGCCCGTGCGGCCATCGATGGGGGATTCGCGCCGGATTACGCCGTCGTTGGCGAGGGGTCGACGGGGTACTCCGCGCCCGGCGTTACCGACGTCGCCGTCGCCCACAAGGGCCGGCGGGGGTCGACGGTTCGCGCCGCCGGTGTGGCCGCCCACGCCAGCGAGCCCGCGGCCGGCGAGAACGCCATCTACCGCGCGGGCGACGCCGTCGACATCGTCCGCGACATGGAGGGCCCCACGGCCGAGGTCCTGGGCCACGAACTCCGGGGGTCGGTCGCGGTCACGGAGATCCACGGAGGGACTGCCTGGAACGTCATTCCCGAGGCCTGCGAGGCGACCGTCGACGAGCGGACCGTCCCCGGCGAGCGCGCGCCCCTGGAGCGCGTCGAGGAGGTCGAGGGTGTCACCTGGGAGGTCGACCAGGACCTCCCGCCGATGGCGTGTGACGACCCCGACTTCGCCGACCTGGTCGTCCGGGCGGCCCGGCCCGTCCAGCACGGCGACCCCAAGCAGGTGGTCAAACCCCACGCCACCGACGCCGGCTGGCTGGCCGGGGCGGGGACGACCTGCGTGGTCTGTGGCGCCGCCGAACCCGGGGAGGCACACACCGCCGACGAGAGCGTCTCCCTCGAAGTGATCGAGCGCTGTGAGCGCATCTACCGCGGGGTCGCCGAGCGGCTGTGAGCGGTGGGGACACGGAGCCCGTTCCGGGGCGTTCCACAAGTGTTGGTGTGTAACATATTCTCGAGAATAGGCAAATTTTTATAGAACCACGAACAATCATCAACTGGAACGGAGGTGACCAGCCATGGCACTGCCGACGACACCGACCGACTCCTGGCTGGGGAACCTCGACTTCCCGAGCCAGCTCTTCGAGACCGGAGGTAACGACTACGAACTGTACGAGGAGGACGACGAGTTCGTCCTCAGCGTCGAGATGCCGGGGTTCGACCCCGAGGACGTCACAGTGACGTGGGACGACGGCGTGCTCAATGTCGCCGCCGAGAGCGAAGACGAGCGGCACAACCGCCGTCGCACCTACCACCGACGGTTCCGGTTCCCCCGACGGGTCGACGGGGAGGGGATCGTCGCCTCCTACAACAACGGCATCCTCGAGGTCCGCCTGCCGGCGGAGGTCGACGCGACCGCCCGGGGCCGGGAGATCCCCATCGAGAGCTGACGGGTCCGGCCGCGGCGCGGTGAGCCGCTCCCGTACCGTCCCGAACCCACCGCATTGATTGTTTTCGGGCCGCAATTCCCGGCCGATGAGCACCTACGACGCCTTCGAGACACACGTCGAGCGAATGACCTACGTCAACGACGCGGCCGGCCTGCTGAACTGGGACCAGCAGGTGATGATGCCCGAGGGTGGAACCCCCGCCCGCTCGAAACAGCAGTCCGCGCTGTCGGCGGTCAGCCACGAGATGCTGACCGACGACGAGCTCGCGGGCTATCTCGACGAGCTCGAGGACGCCGACCTCGACGGCGACCAGCAGGCGGTCGTCCGGGAGGTCCGCCGGGAACACGAGCGCGCCAAGCGCGTGCCCGAGGAGCTGGTCGAGCGCCTCTCCCGGAAGACCTCCGAGGCGCTGCCGGTCTGGGAGCAGGCCCGCGAGGACTCGGAGTTCGAGGCCTTCGAGGACGAGCTGGAGGAGCTGGTGCAGTTGCGCCGGGAGTACGCCGAGGCAATCGACCCCGACCGCGACCCCTACGAGGTGCTGTTCGAGGAGTACGAGCCCTACCTGGGGGTCGACACCGCCGAGCGGGTGCTGGAGCGGCTGGCCGAGGAACTCCCGTCGCTGGTCGAGGACATCGCCGACAGCGACGCCGAGCTGGCCGACCCCTTCGAGGGGAGCTACGACGTCGAGATTCAGGAGGAGATGGTCCGGGACGCGCTGGGTCTCCTGGGCTACGACTTCGAGCGGGGTCGGCTGGATACGTCGACCCACCCGTTCACGATGGGCACGCAGTTCGACGCCCGGATCACCACCCGCTTCGACCCCGAGAACCCCCTGGAGTCGGTGGGCCCGACCGTCCACGAGTTCGGCCACGCGACCTACATGCAGGGGCTCCCCCAGGAGGCCTACGGGACGCCGCTTGGCAGCGACCGCGACCTGACGGTCCACGAGTCCCAGTCGCGGTTCTGGGAGAACCACGTCGGCCGCTCGGCGGCCTTCTGGGAGCTCTTTGCGCCGACCGTCGAGGAGCACCTCGGGGAGTCGGTCACCCCGCGGGAGTGTTACGAGGTCGCAAACGAGGTCTACGACGACAACCCGATCCGGGTCGAGGCCGACGAGCTCACCTACCACATGCACATCATCCTCCGCTTCGAGATCGAGCGCGACCTCATCCGCGGCGACCTGGAGGTGAGCGAGGTGCCGGCGGTCTGGAACGACAAGATGGAGGAGTATCTGGGCTTCCGGCCCGACAACGACGCGGAGGGGTGTCTCCAGGACATCCACTGGACCCACGGCTCCTTCGGCTACTTCCCCACCTACACGCTGGGGTCGGTGCTGGCCGCCCAGATCGACGCCGCCGCCCGCGAGGACGTCGACGTCGACGCCCGGGTCCGCGCCGGCGAGTTCGACCCCATCAGGGAGTGGCTCCGCGAGCAGGTTCACAGCCACGGCGCCCGCTATACTACCCCGGAACTGGTCGAGGAGGCCACCGGCGAACCCTTCACTGCCGACCACTTCCTCGACTACGTCGACGACAAGTACCGCGCGCTGTACGACTGCTGAAGCGTGACACCCGAGCCGCGCCGGCCTATCGGTGTGTGACGCGCCGGATAATTTTTGCTCCCCGGCGGTCAACCGGAGGGTATGAACCTCGACGCCGAGCAACTCGACAGGTACTCCCGGCAGATCATCCTCGACGAGGTCGGGCCGGAGGGGCAGGGGGCCATTTCGGACGGGTCGGTGCTCGTCGTGGGTGCGGGCGGGCTGGGCTCGCCGGCCATCCAGTATCTCGCCGCGGCGGGCGTCGGCCGGCTGGGGATCGCCGACGGCGACGTGGTCGAGCGCAGCAACCTCCAGCGCCAGATCGTCCACGGCGCCGACGACGTCGGCCGCTCGAAGACCGACAGCACCGCCGAGTACGTCGCCGACCAGAACCCCAACGTCGAGGTCCAGACCTACGGGGACGTCGACCAGAGCAACGCCGCCGACCTGGTCGCCGACTACGACGTCGTGGTCGACGCCTCCGACAATTTCCCGACCCGCTTCGTGCTCAACGACGCCTGCGTCCTCGAGGACACGCCGTTGACCCACGGCGCCGTCTACCGCTTCGAGGGGCAGACGACGACCTTCTCCGGCGGCGAGCCCTGCTATCGATGTCTGTTTCCCGAGGCCCCACCCGAAGGGACGGTGCCAGACTGCGCCGAGGCCGGCGTGTTCGGGGCGGTCACCGGCACCGTCGGCTCGATCCAGGCGACCGAGGCGCTCAAACTGTTGATGGACGTCGGCGACACCCTGGAGGGGCGGCTGCTGGTCTACGATGCCAAACACCTCACCACCGACTTCGTCCCCGTCACCGCCAACCCCGACTGCCCGGTCTGTGGCTCCGACCCGATCGACTCGCTGTCCGGCGGCAGCTACACCGGGCGGTGTTCGGTCTCGGACTGAACACGGGCGAAGCGGGTGGGACGGACCGCTGTCAGACCCGCTCGACGCGGTCGGCGACCCCGTCGGTGTCGGCGTCGCGGAGGCCGGCGATGGCGTCCTTGAACGCGACGTGGTAGCTCGCCGGGCCGTGATAGGCGCCGAACCCCCCGTCGGCGGCGGCCTCGCCGGCCAGCCCGAACGCCGCGGTCCCGAGGAGGGCGGCCTCGGCGTCCTCGAGCACGCCCGCGAGCGTCGCGACGGTGCCCCCGAGCATGCAGCCGGTGCCGACGACCTCGCCCATCATCGGGTGGCCGGCAGTCACCTCGTAGGCGGCCTCGCCGGTGGCGACGATATCGGTCTCGCCGGAGGCGACGACGACGGTGTCGTAGGCCTGCGCGCAGGCGACCGCGGTGGCGGCGATGTCGCTGTACTCGCCGACGGACTCGACGCCCCGGACCTCCGCGTCCTCGCCGGTCAGTGCCGTTATTTCGCCGTAATTCCCCTTGATCGCGGCGACATCGAGCTCGCTGACCAGGCGCTCGGCCACGCGGTCGCGGGTGGGCGTCGCGCCAACACCCACCGGGTCGACCACGACGGGGACGCCGTGCTCGTTTGCGGACTCGCCGGCCCCGAGCATGGTCGCCTCGCCGGCTTGGCTTACGGTCCCCATGTTCAGCAGGCAGGCGTCGGCGCCGGCGACCATCGTCCCCACCTCCCGTTCGTCGTCGGACATCACCGGGAGCCCGCCCCAGTGGAGGATGACCTGCGCGACGTCGTTGACGGTCACGTTGTTCGTGACGGCGTTGACAAGCGGTGCGGCCTCGGCAACTGCATCGAGGTCCGCAAGCGAGAGGTCGGCGGGGTCGGGCGCAGTCATGCTGCTCCCTCCGGGTCAGTGCCCTCGCGGCGCTTCCGCCCCTCGGCGACCGCCTCGCCGAGTTTCCGGGTCGCGCGCGCCGGGTCCGCGGCGGCGGTGACCGCGGTGATGACCGCCACGCCGTCGGCGCCAGCCGCGACCACCTCGGCGGCGTTTTCGGGCGTGACGCCGCCGATCCCCACGAATGGAATGTCGACGGCCGCGTCGACCTCGCGGACGCGCTCCAGACCGACCTCGTGCTCCTCGTCGTCGATGTCCGCCTTCGATCCGGTGGCGTAGACCGCGCCGACACCGAGATAGTCCGCCCCCGCCGCCTCGGCCTCGCGGGCGGCCTCGGGCGTCGAGACCGACCGGCCGATGAGAGCCTCCTCGCCGAGTTGCTCGCGGGCCGCCGCGACGGGGAGGTCGTCGTCGCCGAGGTGGACGCCGTCGGCCTCGGCCGCGACGGCGATGTCGACGCGGTCGTTGACGATGAGGGGGACACCGGCCGCGTGGGTCTGCTCGCGGGCCTCGCGGGCGACCGCCAGCCGCTCGCGGGCAGTGGTGTCTTTCTCCCTGACCTGGACGACGTCGACCCCGCCCTCGAGAGCCGACGCGACCACCTCGGAGGTCGACCGTCCCTCGGAGAGAGAAGCCTGCGTGACCAGATACGTGCCGAACTCCATACCCCGGCCTCGGGCGCCCGGAGCTTACGAGTGCCGGTCCCCAGTCAGCGGACGACCGTGACTGGCACCGGCGAGTGGCGGACGACCGACTCCGCGACGTTGCCGACGAACAGCCGGTCGGCCAGCGAGCCGCCGTGGCTCCCGACTACGACCACGTCGTACGCTCCGGCCCGGTCGAGGATCGTCCGCGCGGGGTGGCCGGCGGCGGCCTCGGTGGTCACCTCGGCGTCACACTCGGCGGCGACCGCCCGGACGCGCTCGAGCACCGGCTCGGCGTGTTCCTCGATGGAGCGGTCGGGGTCCGCCGAGAGGGCGATCGCCGTCGCTTCCCCGAACATCGCCGAGGGGACGCCCACGACAGTCAGCACCGTCACCTCGGCGTCGGGGTGTGCATCGAGCGCGTATCTGAGCGCCTGTTCGGCCACCTCGGAGCCGTCGACCGCGACGAGAACACGCGAGACCATGTCCCGACTACGCTGCCGGCCGACAAGTATGACACGACGACACACGGTGGCCGGCGGCGATGGCGGAACGCCAACATACATTCCGCGGGAACCGGAGAAGCCGGTATGGTCGAGCCGCTGATCGTCGTCGGGCTCGGGGTTGCGGTGTTCGTCGGCTTCAACATCGGCGGCTCCTCGACCGGCGTGGCCTTTGGGCCGGCGGTCGGGAGCCGGATCGTCAGGAAAGTCACCGCGGGCGCGCTGTTCACCCTCTTTGCCTTCCTCGGGGCCTGGACGGTCGGGCGCAACGTCATCGAGACGATGAGCAGCGGGATCGTCGACGCGGCAGTGTTCACACCCGAAGCCAGCGTGGGCGTCCTCTTCTTCACGGGGCTCTCGCTGCTGGTCTCGAACATCTACGGCGTGCCCGCCTCGACGTCGATGACCGCCGTCGGCGCCATCGTCGGGCTCGGGCTGGCGACCGGGACGCTCAACGCCGCGCTGATGTTCACCATCCTCTCGGCGTGGGTCGTCGCCCCGCTGCTGGCGTTCGGTGTCGGCGTCATCGTCGGCCGGTATCTCTACCCCTACCTCGACGCGAAATTCGCCTTCGGACGCCTGGAAAACCCGCTGGTCGGCGTCGACACGGACGGCCGGCTTCCCCGACCCCGGCTCGACGCCGACGTCGCCCCGCGTGACCTGTTCGGCTCCGCGCTGGTAGTCGTCATCGCCTGCTACATGGGCTTCAGCGCCGGTGCCTCCAACGCCGCCAACGCGGTCGCGCCGCTGGTCGGCAACGGGAGCGTCGAGGCCAGCCCCGCGATCCTGCTGGCGGTCGCCTCGATCGGCCTCGGCGGGTTCACCATCGCCCGCCGGACGCTCGCGACCGTCGGCGACGATATCACCGACCTCCCGATCCTCGCGGCGCTGATCGTCTCGACGGTCGGCGCGACGATCATCACCGTCCTCTCCTACCTCGGGATCCCCGCCAGTCTCGCGGTGAGTACGACCTGCTGCATCATCGGGCTGGGATGGGGACGAGCCAGCCGCGCCCGGACGCTCGTCGAGATGGCGGCACCCACGGCTGCAGCCACGGGTGCCGGTCACGGCGGGGCCAGAGCCGAGGGCGACCCCGGGAACGAACCAGCCACCGAGACCCCCGAATTTAGTACGGGCGCGCTGTCGGCGCCGCCGGGCACCGACCCCGAGGATGGAGCTGCCGGCCCGACCGTCGGTGACCTCGCCGAGGGCGAGGTCGCCGAGGAGCCAGACGCGGAGGTCGCACCGATCGGCGAGGAGCGCCCGGAGGAGTTGCCCGCCGAGAGCCTGTTCGACCCTGCGGCGACCGCCCGGATCGTCAGCCTCTGGGTGATCACGCCGGCGCTGTCGGTCACCGGCGCCTACCTGCTGTTCTCGCTCATCGCGTGAGCCGGCCCCGGCGGGTCACTGCTGGAGGACGGCCTCCAGCGGCCGGACGGCGTCGGCGGGTGGCCCCTCGAAAGCGTCGGGGTGGAGACACCACCCCAGAAATTCCAGGGTGTCGACCAGCCGCGGCCCCGGCCGGTTCACGTAGTGGTGGCCGTCGACGACGTAGACCCGCCCCTCCCGCACGGCGGTCAGGTCGTCCCACCCCTCGCGGTCGGTGAGCGCGGGCAGGTCCCGGACGGTCTGGTCGACCCCGAACCCGCAGGGGGCGGCGACGAGCACCTCGGGGTCGTACGCGCGGACGTCGGCCCACTCGCGGGGCCGCGAGCGCGAGCCGCGCTCGGCCATCCCGTACGCGCCGCCGGCGATGTCGGCCATCCCCGGTATCCAGTGGCCCGCGACCATGACCGGGTCGAGCCAATCGAATACCGCGACCCGGGGCCGCTCGACGCCCGCCGCCCGCTCCTCCACGCGGTCGACCCGCTGCTGGAGGTCCTCGACGAGGTCGGCCGCCCGCTCCGCCCGTTCCAGGGCGGCGCCGACCCGCTCGATGTCGGCGAACACGTCCGCCAGGCTGTGGGGGTCGGTCGTCAGCACCTCGCAGTCGAGCCCGAGGTCGTTGACCGCCTCCCGGACCCGGACCTCGTCGACGGCACAGACGTCACAGATCCCCTGGGAGATGACCAGGTCCGGGTCGAGCTCCGCGAGCGTCTCGCGGTCGACCTCGTAGACGCCGCCGGACTCCTCGGCGTCCTGGACCTGGCGGTCGATCTCTGCACTCGTCGCGTCGGGGTCGACGCGCGAGCGGTTGACCGCCGGCTTCTCGTTGGCCGCGGGCGGGTAGTCACACTCGTGGGAGACGCCGACTGGCTCGACGCCCAGGGCGTAGACGACCTCCGTCGCGGATGGTAGCAGGGAGACGACGCGCATACGTCTCGTAGGTGGGCCAGCGGCAAAAAGCCGGGCGTCCGGCGGAGCAGTCACGGCGGTCAGCAGATCGGTTTGGGGTCGAAGCCCATCGCCTCCAGCCGGTCGACGTAGGCGTCGTAGGCGGCGTCGACGACCGCTCCTGCGGCCTCGGCGGCGTCCTCGGCCGCCTCGCCGTCGAGGCCGAGGTCGGCGGCGGTGTCGAGCAGGCCGTCGGCGACCTCCCGCAGGTCCCGGAACAGGTCCGCGCGGGCGGTGTCGGCCTCGTTGACGAAGAAGCTCACACACTGCAGGAACACCCGGTCGAGCACGAGCCCGAGGCCGACCAGCCCCGCGCCGGCCCGGCCGGCGTCGGTGTCGCCGGCGAGCAAGACGAAGGGGCTGTCGGCGGGGAGCGCGGCGTCCAGCGACTCGGCGACGCGGTCGGCGGCGGCGCCGAGGTCCTCGGCGGCCGCCGCGAGCGCGTCGGCGACCGGCCCGTCCGCGTCCGCCGCCCAGTCCGACAGCGTCGCTCGCGCGCTCGCCAGGGCGGCGCCGGCCGCCGAAAGCACCGCCGGCGTCTCCAGGCGGGCCTCCGTCAGCGCGAGCAGGCTCTTCTCGGAGCCGAGCCGGTCAAGCGCCGTGGCGTGACTCTCGCGCACGCGCTCGGTGACGTCCATACACCCACGTAGCGCGTCCCCGACTAAATACGTCCGCCCGTCCGGACCCGTCGCGTCCGCGCACGTCCGCCAGCGTCGGCCACGCGGGTTCGGGACCGGCCACGGGCGGCCGGGAGCCGCCGTTTATGTCCCTCGCAGGCGTAGGACGGGTATGAGCGACCCAGACGTGCCCGACACGCCGGAACCGCCAGCGGAGCCCGACAGCGTCGAGCCGGCGGCGCTTGCGGAGGCGCTCGCAGCCGGGGAGTCGGTCCGGCTGCTCGACGTGCGCGACCGCGACGAGGTCGACCAGTGGCGCATCGAGGGGGCCGGCATGACTTTCACACAGACCCCCTACGCGAAGTTCATGGCCGCCCAGGTCCGCGACGAGGTCGGCGACCTCGCGGCCGAGGTCGCGGGCGAGGGGCCCGTCACCGTCGTCTGTGGCCAGGGCGAGGCCAGCGACTACGTCGCGGGCGTGCTGACCGCGGCGGGCGTCGAGGCGCGCAACCTCGCCGGCGGGATGGACGCCTGGGGCCGGGTCCACCTCTCCCGGGTCATCCACGAGGAGCCCACGGTCGTCCAGTACGAGCGGCCGGCGACGGGCTGTCTGAGCTACGTGGTTCTCGACGGCGGCGAGGCGCTGCTGGTCGACCCGTTGCTCGCTGGTGTCGACGCCTACCGGGAGGACCTGGCCGGGCGCGGGGCAGAGCTGGTCGCCGCCTTCGACACGCACCTCCACGCCGACCACCTCAGCGGGCTGCGCGAGCTGACGCCCGGGGGCGGCGAGGCGGGGCCCGCGGGAGGCGGAAGGAGCGGTAGCGACGGTCCCAGTCGGCTGCTCCCGGCAGGCATCGACCGCCGCGAGGTGACCTACGGCGGCGAGGTGCTGGGCGACGGCGAGACCGTCAACGTCGGGGAGGCGGCCGTCGAGGCGGTCGCGCTGCCCGGCCACACGACGGAGATGACCGGGCTCGTGGTCGGGGACGTGTTGCTCGCCGGCGACTCCCTCTTTCTGGACAGCGTCGCCCGGCCGGACCTCCAGGAGGGGGTCGACCCGCGCGACCAGGCCGAACAGCTCTACGAGACCCTCCACGAGCGACTGCCCGCGGCCGGCGAGGACCCGCTGGTTGCGCCCGGCCACCGGCGGCCGGGGACCGAACTGGTCGAGGGGACGTACACCGCCCGGCTCTCGGCGCTTCGCGAGCGGGTCGAGGCGCTCGGACTGGACCGGACGGCCTTCGTCGAGCACGTGCTGACCGACGCGCCCCGGCCGGCCAACGTCGAGCGCATCCTCGCGATCAACCGTGGGGTGGAGACGCTCGGCTCCGGTGGCGACAGCGAGGGCGCCGGAGCCGCCAGCGGCGAGGATGCCGGCGACAGCGAGGCGTGGGTCGAGCTGGAGCTTGGGCCGAACAACTGCGCGGTCTAGAGGGGGGGACAGTGGAGGGGGGTCTAGAAGGGAAGGCGGTCGCGGATCCGGTCGAAGAAGTCGGGTTCTTCCTCCTCGGAGTCGGCGGGGCCGACGGCGGCCTCGTCGGGGAGGATCACCGTCCGGTTGTCGCCCTCGCGGGCCTCGATGAGTCCGTCGTCTTTGAGCTCGCCGAGCGCCTCCTCCAGGGTGTCGATATCCTCGTCGACGTGCGAGCGGAGTTCGAAGACGGTCATCCCCTCTTCGCGGCGGTCGGCGAGGGCGTCCAGCACCGCCACCTCCGTCCCGTCGCGGTCACGGTGCTCCGGCTTCGCTCGCATGTCCGGATGTAAGGCCGTGACGGGTCTTATACTGTGCGCTCGTGGCGGCCGGCAGCCACCGACCGGCGCCGGCGGGCAGCGCCGTCATCGACCCAAGCAGTACGCTTATGTGCGGCAGGCAGCCATCTCGTGACAATGAGTCTCAAGTGTTCCCTGTTCGGGCACGCGTTCGACGACGGCGAGGTCGAACGCGAGCGCGAGGAGCAGGGGAGCGAGGTGGTCATCACCATCCGCGAGACCGAGACGTGCACCCGGTGTGGGGCCGAGCGGGTCGTCTCGGAGAACAAGGAGGTCACGACCCTGGAGACCCCCTCGGACATCGTCGGCGACGACCTCGCGGACGCGGACGAAGCAACGACAGCGGCGGCAGAGGAGACGGACTCCGACCCCGACACCGCCGGTGCCGGGACCGTCAGTCAGACGCGAACGGCAGCCGCGGACGACGGGGGCGGAGCCGCGTCGGGCGGCGTCGCGGGCGGGGACGCGGGGTCCGGGTCGACGCCCGGTCCGGGCCCGGCGTCCGACCCGGACCCCGACGAGGACGACGGCGTCATCCTCGACGCGGACGACGAGGAGCCCGACGGGGAACGTGCACCCGGCGAGTGGCCCGAGGAAGACGAAGACGACACCGACGACGCGGATAGGGACGGGCCCGCGGACGCGGTCCCGGAGTGGCCCGAGGAGGACGACGGCGGGGACGAGGAGGAGTGGGCCCCGGAGACCGACAGCGAGACCCCCACGGAGGTCGAGCCGACCAGCACGGCCGTGACGGTGCCCGAGGGGTCGTTCCACTGTCCGGAGTGTGCCTTCTCGACGCCAGTCGAGGACTCCTCGCTGCGGGCGGGCGATTTCTGTCCGGAGTGTCACCGCGGGTCGCTGGAACACCGGACCTGACCCGGCCCGACCTGCGCTGGTCTGACCTGCCCCGGTCTGCCCCGCCCTGACTTGGCCCGCCGTCGGCGCCGGCGCTCGGGGTCGGGCAGCCGCGCGGGGCGCCGACCTCGGGGGGAGCGAGGCGTCGGCGGCTGACCGCGGGTGTGTCACGCACACACCCGAAGGCGCGTCCACGAAAGAGGTAAGACGCGCCCTCGCAAATGCCCGGCCATGCGCGAGTACAAGATGCGGCGCGGGGAGCACCTCGAGGACCGCGTCGAGGACATGGAGGCGTTCGTGAAGGAGTACTTCGGTGAGGTGACCGGCGAGACCGAGTACAAGGACGGGACCCTGCTCGTCGTCGAGGACCCGGACAACCCCGTCTTCGAACGGGTCGTCGCCGGCACCGTCGAGTACGGCAGCAAGAAGGACAAACTCGCGCTCGACATCGAGGAGCGGCCCGCCGAGGAAGTTATCGCGGAGGGTCACGTCGACGCCGCGGAGGACGCCGTCACAGTCAAAAACGACTTTCTCGAGGGAGCCACCGGCCGCGACGCCAAGGCCCGCCGCGACTCGATGAAACGCGACGTCGAGGACGACGCCGAGGCGCCCGACAGCGTCTGACGCCGGCCCGGTACCGCTCGACGCGGGCTCCGACTCGCGCGTTCGCGTTCCGCTCTCTCCGGACGTTTGCTCTGTTGAAACGCCGGGCAGACGAGAGCACGGCGTGCTGACTACGGAGGGTCTGTTCAGCAGGGGTCGAGTGGTTCAATCACTACGTTCCGGAGCGGGATTCGGGCGGGCGTGGGCTACTGGCACGGTACGGCCCGGTTCATTTACCCGACGCCACAGACTAGGTCAGCCGCTCGCCCGACACTCACGAGCGCCGGGGCGTCGGTGTTCCCGCCCGTGGTCGTCGGTGTGGCCGGGCTATCAGTGTGTAGGTTGTCGGTCACTCGAAAGGGTCTGCAACGTACCTGTCCTCGATGTCGTCCAGCGGGGTAGACATGTGCTGGACGTGGTGCATGCCTGAGATGACACCCATCACGGAGTGGATGAAAGCGTAGAGCACCAGCCCATGCACCATCGTGAAGACCACGAGACCGATGTTCAACAGCGAGAACCCGAGAAAGAAGTTGGCCGCAAAGACGCGACCGAGCCTCCGCAGCATGTCAGGCCCCTCCCTTTTCTGCGATGGGCTCAATCCCGAGGTCGTCACCGGCCCCCACGGAGTCGACCCGCTCGGCCCGGGTTTTGTCCCGGCCGACGGCGCTCCTCTCGGGGGTACACACCGCCCCGTCATGGGCGACTGTCCAGTCCGGCTGGAAGGGCGGGTTTTCGGCGGCTCCGGCCGGCCGGGTATTTTTACCGACGACTCCCCCGGCGACGAGCGACCGATACTGACCGTCTTGGTTGGGCTGGAGCGTCGCCTGTTCGACGGCCGCATGAGTCGCCGGAATCGACTCCATGGGCATTGTGGCGTCGAGGTCGGAACAACCTGCGAGCGCGCCTGTCAGCCCGAAAAGACATGCGTCCCGGGGTTTACCTCTGTGGAGGGCAGAGCTCATACCTCAACCTTCGACTCTCCGGTATAAAATCCTGGAGCGGTGTTTCAGGGCCCGCAAAGCCACACCGGCGTGAGAAGACGTGGATGTCGTCTTCCTGTTTCTCGCTCCGAAGCACCCCTGCTGGGTTTAACACCTGCTCTACCGATTGTCGGGTATGACTGAAGCTATCATAGCCGTACTATTTCTGTTGGGAGCCGTCTATTCGGTCTTTCGTGGTTCCTCAAACCAAGTAGCGGTTTGAACAGCGAGTGGTGGGGGTAAGAGGGACGCGACCTCCATCTTGGACAGGCACTATCCACCTGATGCCTGTCTGTCAAAATTGCCGTGACCGATACAGAGAGTGTAGTCAGCAGATCGCGGACTACAGAGATGCGCCTCTCAATCGGGCTTTATCTCTTGACCCACGCCGACTCGGCGAACGCGTCTCCACACCGGCCAGAGGGATTGCTCAAACACGTGTTTGACCGTCCTGAACCCGTTTATTCCCGGAGACGGTACTGCGACGTGTGCAATGACGACAACACGCCGTCGTCTCGTGAAGGCACTCGGTATCAGTGGCGCGGTGCTCTCGTCAGCCGGGTGTCTCGCTCTCGATGGGACCGCTTCAACCGAGACTCCGGCAGGCACAGACACGAAGACAGAGACGCCGACGGCGACCGCCGGATGGACCACCGAGATCCCGGAGAGTCCTCCGAACGTGTCCTGTTCGGCCGTTTCGCGGTCGACGGCCGAGCCGGTCGACCGCGAGACAGCGCTTGCACCCCGGGAGTATCCCGGGCAACCGCCATCGGACCCAGCGGGCGAGGCAGCGGTAGAGTACGTCATCTCGTTCGAACTGGCTTACCGGCAGAACGCCGAGATGGTAGCGAACACCGACGTGGCGACCGGCGGCGAACGCGACAGGTACCTGACGCGGTTCGACATCTCCGTCCGGAACTCGTGGGTCGCCGCGGGCCCCGCTGATTCGGCCGTCGTTCGACTGGAGTACGTCGGCTCCGGGACGATCCACCCCGGTGTGGAGTTCGATTACATCACGCAGTACGTCACGTACTATGTCGGTCCGACACGGGTCGTCCGGGCCAGAACGACACGGAACGATTTCGACGGGACCGACGCGCTGGACCCCGACCCCTGGGCAGACGGTGACCCGGTGGCCTGTTTCGAGGGATAGGGCCCCACAGGGCGGCGGCCGGTTCGGAACTATCCGGCCAGTACGCGCTGTGTATTCAGCAGCATCATAACTGGCTACCAACATACTGTCAAAAAGAGCGTGCTGGATGTGGGGGGTGCATGCAGCGGGTCGTCAAGATTCGAGTTCCAGGGTGGTGTGTTCAACCCGGAGGGAGGGGGTTCAGATAGGCAGCTAGACGGACCATTGCCTGTCCAAGGTCGGCGATAACGAGGTCACGTTCGTGATACCGGTCATAGAAATATAAGCCGGCCGGGAGGACCCCGAGGCCAATCAAGAACCCGGTGAAGGCGACTACTTCGGGCAGTTCAATCCCGAGAACGTACACGCCAAGCACAGGAATAGTTGTCACCACTGCGCCAATCCCGACTGCGTACGACGCCCGAACGACTTCGAATACAAGAGCGTGTTTCGAGAGACCGCGGTGCGTCACGTCCGCTGAGTCCGGGTCTGTTCCTTCGCTCATCAATCACCGGATGTAACTGTAGGAGAATGTGATTGTCGGACAGTTTCACACCACAAGACTTGACCGGCCCCTCTATTAGTCCTGTCACACACCCCCACTCTCTAGTCAGCACGGCCGCTGAGACCGGTCACCAAGGCTCGCAACGGCGCCGGAAGTTCAGTCCTCCAGCCCGAGGTCCTCGCTCATCGAGTTGCCAGCGCGCGGGACGCCCTTGACGGTGACCGTCTCGCCGGTCATAAAGGCGGCGGCGGGGCTGGCGAGGAACTGGACGACGTCGGCGATGTCCTCGGCGTAGCCGATCCGGCGGTCGACCCGCTCGCGCGGGGGCATCTCGTCGGCGTCGATCCCCAGCGTCTCCGCGACGCCGGGCGTCTGGATCAGCCCCGGCGCGACGCAGTTGACCGCGATCTCCTCTTCGGCCCACTCGACGGCCAGCGTCTCGGTCAGGTCGATGATCGCCGCCTTCGAGGCGCCGTAGTGACTCTCGCCCGGGCAGGGGTGCTGGCCGTTCACGCTGGAGATATTGATGATGTCGCCGCCCCCGTTCTCGCGCATGTACTCGCCGGCCGCCTGCGTGCAGTGGCGGGTGCCGTGGAGGTTGAGGTCGACGATGGCCTTCCAGCCGTTCTCGCTTATCTCCTCGAAGTCGGCGACGAACTCCCCGCCGGCGTTGTTGACCAGCAGGTCCACGCCGCCGAACTCCTCGACGGTCGCGTCGACGAACTCCTCGACGGCGTCGGCGTCCCGGACGTTACACTCCATGGCGAAGGCCGTTCCACCGTCCTCCTCGATGGCCTCGGCGACGGGGTCGACCCGCTCCTGGGCCCGCGAGCAGATGGCGACGTTCGCGCCCGCGTCGGCGAGACGTTCGGCGATGCCCTTCCCGATCCCCTGGCTGGCGCCCGTGACGATCGCGTTGCGGCCGTCAACGCTGAATCTCGACATGGGATCGAGTGTCAGGCGCGACACTGTATGTCTGTCGGGATCGGCGCGAGGAGAAACCGGTGGGGGCCGGGTCCCGGTCCGGAGCTACCGCCCGAGGCGCTCGCGGCTGATCTGGACGCCGGCGGGCGTGATGATGAGCTGGTCGTCGTCCTTCTGGACGATGTCGCCGCCGACCTCGCGGGCGACCTGCTTGAGTTCGTCTGTGATGTGTTCCATCGTGCGGTCCTGGGTGGTATGGCGGG
>Ga0207714_1000786_pt1 | contig 21442 bp, 17 predicted proteins | sample PonA232FremontCA_2_FD_187270 | JGI IMG/M metagenome (GOLD analysis project Ga0207714, IMG submission 187270) | Marine sediment microbial community from Fremont, CA, USA - Pond A23 Sediment 2 (SPAdes) | ecosystem: Environmental > Aquatic > Marine > Unclassified | place: USA: Fremont, California...
TGCCGCGCTGGATGGCGTCGATCCAGGCGGCGCAGGAGAAGGGGACCAGCACGCCGCTGGTGCCGAGCACCGAGAGGCCGCCCTCGATCCCCAGGCGGGCGTTGAGGGTGTGGGCGGCCAGCCGCTCGCCGTCCTCGATGCCGATCTCCAGCTCGAGATCGGCATCGGCCCGCTGCTCGGCGGCGGCCTCCCGTACCGCCCGCTCGATGTAGCCGCGCGGCTCCGGGTTGATTGCCGGCTCGCCGACCGGTATGGGCAGGCCGGTCCGGCGGATGGTGCCGACCCCGGTGCCGGCGCGCAGGCGGACCCCGTTGCCTGGCGTCCCCGGCCTTGCGGTGACCCAGACGGTGGCGCCGTGGGTGATGTCCGGGTCGTCGCCGGCGTCCTTGACGATGCCGGCGCACGCCCAGCCTGCCCCCTGCGCCTGCCGGGCGAGGGCGAAGGCCGGCGCCCGGCCGCGGGGGAGGGCCACGGCCACCGGATCCGGGAAGGCGCCGCTGAGCAGCGCCGTGGATGCCGCCCGCGCCGCGGCCGCGGCGCAGGCGCCGGTGGTCCAGCCGCGGCGCAGGGCGGTGCCGGCAGGTGCATCAGCGGGGTCGGCGTGGCCTCGGGTCATGCTCAGAAATCATACCGGATCCCCGCCCGTACGAAACGCCCCGGGTCGGCGTACAGCGACGAGTCGTTCTCGTTGTCGAGCAGGTTATCTACCCCGGCCTGGAGGGTTACGCCGTCCCACGCGGCCGGCGCGTACTCGGCGTCCAGGCTGGTGAGGGTGTAGGCGCTCTCCCACTCGGTGCCGTCGTAGACCTCGTCGACGTAGCGGGTGCGTACCTGCAGCTCGACCGGCCCGGCGGGTTGCCACAGGACGCTGGCCACCGCGTTCCACTCCGGTGCGTGGGCCAGCGTCTCCCCGGTGTCGCGGTTGATGGCGTCGAGGTAGGTTGCGGCGAGCTGTAGCTCGAGCGCTGGCTCGAGGGCCAGGCCGAGGTCGAGCTCGGCACCCTGGGCCCGGGCGTCGTCGACGTTGCGGAAGGTCTTCGCCGCTTTGTCGGTGGTTGTTGCCGCGGTCTTCGTGATCCGGTCGTCGAACTCGGTGTAGAACACGCCGAGGTCGTAGCGGCCCTGCACGGCCCCGGAGACCGCCAGCTCCCCGGCGAGGCCCAGCTCGTAGTTCCGGCTCCGCTCGGGGTCGAGCTCCTCGCCCTCGATGAAGTGGGTGCCCAGGACCCGCTTGCCGCTCGGGCCGACGGTGTCCACGAAGTAGGAGCGCAGCTCCGGGACCTTGAAGCCCTCGGCGTACTGGGCGCGGATCCGTGCCGCTGGGTGGAGCCGGTAGACGGAGCCGGCCTGGAGGGCGGTGTTGTCGACGTCCACCGAGCTGTCGTCGTAGCGGGCGCCGTAGACCAGGTCCAGGCGCTCCGTGGCCTGCCACTCGTGCTGCGCGAAGGCGCCCCCGACCCACTGGTCGTGCTCGGGATCCTCCGAGAGCTCGTGGTCCCGGTAGCTTTGCGTCGTGTGCTTGAGGCCGGTGAGCACGGTGTGCCGCTCATTGGGGCGCCAGGTGGCCTGGAGGTCGTTGACCCGATCGGTCAGGGTTACGTCCCGGGGGCCGAACTCGCTCGCCGCCCGCGTCTCGAAGCCGAACGCCTGCGGGAGCAGGAAGGTGTTGGAGCGCTCCATCTCGAAGCGGCTCTCGTAGAGCCGGTAGCGCAGCTCCAGGTCCTCCGTGGCCAGCCACTCCGCCTCGGCGGCGAGGTCCCGGCGCCGGCTGTCCTCGGCAAGGCGCGCCGGGAAGCGGTCCGCCTTGACCGTCTGGCTGTTCTCTTGCACGCCGGTCGGGATGGCCGGCTTGCCGCGCACGAAGGTGAAGTCGCGCCGGCGCTCCCCGTCCATGACCCCGGCCTCCAGATCGAGCCTCAGCGCCCGGGTCGGCCAGTGGGTGAGGCCGGCGCGCAGGTTGTAGACGTCGGCCCCCTCGCGGTGGTCCTCGTCGAAGCCGTAGCTGGCGTCGATCTTCCCCGTGTCTGGCTCGGTCTCGATGTTGGCGGTGGCGGGCTCGGCGTAGGCGTCGCGCTCCAGGGCGTCCGCTAGCAGGCGCCAGCGCGTATCGGCGTCACCGCCGCCCAGGTAGAGCGCGCCGTGGTTGCGCTGACCGCCCTGGCCGTCCGTCGGGGCGCCGGTCTCGACCTCCGCGCTGCCCTCGAGGCCGGGCTCCGGCTTGCGGGTGATGACGTTGATCACGCCGGCGATGGCGTCCGAGCCGTAGGCGACGCTGCCCGGGCCCTTGACGATCTCGACGCGCTCGACGTGGCTGACCGGGATGCGGTTGAGCTCGTAGCCGCGCCCGGAGGTACCCCGGATCCGGCGGCCGTCGATGAGGTAGATGATATCGGTACGGCCGCCGCCGCGGATGGAGAAGGTGTCGCCGTCCGGGCCGATGAACAGGCTCGACTCGCTGCGCAGCGCCTCGTCGAGCATGGTGGCGCCGCTGCGCTGGATCGCCTCGTCGGTGATGACCTCGGTAGCGGCCGGCGTGCGCTCGATGGCGCGCCGGGTACGGGTCGGTGCCGTGACCGTGATCTCGGGTAGCGCCTCGGCGTCCGCCGCCTCGGAGGCGGCCGGCGCGACGGCGAGCGGCGCTACGGTACTCGCGGCCAGGATCGAGCCGACGAGGGTGAGGCTTCTAGGCATGGGAGACCTCCTGGGCGCACACCCCGTGCGCGTCCGTGGGTGCATGACCCGCGGGGTGCCAGCAAGGAAGCCTTGGAGAGCGGGCTCGTCCTGAGCGAGGTGTGAGCACTCGCAGCCCCGGCCTGCCGCGCCCCGCGGTCCTCGGGTCTGCCGTGGGCCGGTCTCCGGGCTCGTGGGGTGGCGGCACAAGGGCCTCCGGCAGCAACCCGCCTTCCCGCGAAGCCCGCCCCGAGGACGGGGGTTCCGCAGTGGCTCACCCGGGGTTGCTGCAACCCACCTACCGTTGCGGGGGCAGCGCCGGCGTCACCGCCGTCGGGCGGCTGAACCGGACTTCCCGTTTAACCCGCCGGGCAGGGCTGATCCCGGCGGGCACCCACAGCGAGCGGGGAAATTAGCAAGGGAGGCCTTGGTGCTCAATGGCTCCGCGCTGCCGTAGCAGCGCCCGATCTCTGCGGTTTGACGCCGCGCCGTCGCCTATCTATAGTGCCTCGATCCTCAGGTGTCCCGCGTGCAGGCGCGGGTATCAACGGGAAGACCGGTGCAGCCGCTGCTGAGCGGCGAGTCCGGCGCTGCCCCCGCAACGGTAGGTGGGGAGCGGATCGAGGAGGCCACTGCGAGGCCACGTCGTGCGGCGGCGGGCCTGGCGGGAAGGCGATCCGCAGAGGGCCCTCGGCGGGCCACCCACGAGCCCGGAGACCGGCCTGAGGCGACCCAGGGGCCGCGGGGCGCGGCAGGCCGGGGTGGGCACGGTCTGCCGTCGGCGGGCCTCCCTCCTCCTGTCTCTCCCCCGCGGTATGTTCAGTCCGAGGCGCGCGGGTGGCGCGCCCCAAGGGGGAGCAACCATGCCGAGACCCATCCCTGTCGCCGCCGGCCTGGCGGCCGGCCTATTCGTGACGGCCGCCTACGCCGAGACTGAGGCCGGCGCCACGGATGCCCATATAGACACGAGCCGCCTCGATCCGCTGGTGGTGACCCCCAGCCGGGTGGTGCAGACCGTGGACGAGTCGCTCGCCTCCGTGACCGTCATCGAACGCGAGGCGATCGAGCGCCAGCAGCCGCGGCAGCTCTCCGAGCTGCTGCAGGGACGCGCCGGGGTGAGCTTTAGCAGTAACGGGCCGTTTGGGAAGTCCAGCGGCCTCAATCTGCGCGGCACCGAGTCCGGCCACACCCTGCTCCTCGTCGACGGCATGCGCCTGAGCTCAGCGACGGCTGGCCAGCCCGCCTGGCAGTTCTTGCCGCCGCAGCAGATCGAGCGCGTGGAGGTGGTGCGCGGGCCGCGCTCGTCGGTCTACGGCGCCGATGCCCTCGGCGGCGTGGTCCAGGTCTTCACCCGCCGGGGCGAGCCCGGCGAGCCGCGGGTCAACGCCTTCGTCGGCGGCGGCAGCCTGGGCACCTACGAGGCCGGCGCGGGGGTCTCCGGCGGCAGCGAGTCGACCCGCTACAGCCTCTCGGGGGGGCACTTCAAGACCGACGGCATCGACGTCCAGGACGGCGTCGGCGACAGCGCGGACGACGGCTACGACAACAGCTCGGTGACCGGCCGCGTCTCCCACCAGTTATCGCCGCAGGTCGAGCTCTTCGCCAGCGGCCTCTACGCCGAGGGGGCGACAGAGTTCGATCGCGCCTCCTACAGCTCGGCTCGCACCGACTTCGCCCAGGCAGCGGGCCGGGCCGGGGCGCGCATCGATGTCACCGAGGGGTGGCGCACCGAGATCGCCTACGGCCACAGCCGCGACGAGCAGGACACCTACTACGGGGGGCAGCTCGACAACCGCTTCAATACCACCCGCGACTACCTGAGCTGGCGCAACGACCTCGACCTCGCCCCCTGGGCGGAGCTCAGCGTCGGGACGGACTGGCGCGAGGCGCGGGTCTCCGGCACCACCGACTACGCCGAGACGAGCCGCGACAACTGGGGGGTCTACCAGCTGCTGACCCTGGATCTCGCCCGGCACCGGCTCGAGGTGAGCAGCCGCTACGACGACAACGAGGCCTACGGCGACCAGACCACCGGGCAGCTCGCCTGGGGGTATGCCCTCACCGAGCGCTGGCAGGCCCGGGCCTCCTACGGGACGGCCTTCAAGGCGCCGAGCTTCAACGACCTCTACTATCCGCCGAGTATGTTCTCTACGGGAGGGAATCCAGACCTCGAGCCGGAGGAGTCGCGGAGCTACGAGGCCGGCGTCCGCTACACGGGCCCGGCCGGCTACGTCGACTTGGCAGCCTTCCGCACGGACATCGACAATCTCATCGATTGGGCCCCGACACCCTCCGGGAAATCTCAGCCCCAGAACGTCGAGGAGGCCCGCATCACGGGGATGGAGCTCGAGAGCGGCGGTGCGGTGGGGCCCTGGCAGCTCCAGGGTGCCGTGACCCTGATGGACCACGGCAACCCGAACGAGCCCGGCAGCCGCCTCAACCGGCGGCCGAACGCGAGCCTGCGGCTAGATGTTGACCGCAGCTGGCAGGACCTCGAGCTCGGCGGCACCGTGGTGGCGCGCGGGCGCAGCTTTGAGAAGCTCTACGGTGGTGGGACCGAGCGCCTCGCCGGCTACGGCCTGCTCAACCTGCGCGCGGCCTACCACCTGGATCCGCAGTGGACGGTCCGCGCTCAGCTCAAGAACGCCCTGGACAAGGACTACCAGACGGCCGCTGGCTACAATCAGCCCGGCCGAGCGGCGTACATCTCCGTCCATTTCAACCAGCGATAGAGGCCCGGCTCGGATGGGTAATCGTCTCTCCAAGATCGCGACCTGCACCGGTGACGAGGGCCGGACCGGCCTCGGCGACGGCTCGCGGGTGGACAAGGACAGCCACCGCGTCGAGGCGTTCGGCGAGGTGGATGAGCTCAACAGCCTCCTCGGGCGGCTGCTCGCCCACGAGCTGCCCAGCGACGTGGCGCCGATGCTCGCCCAGGTCCAGCACGAGCTCTTCGACCTCGGCGCCGAGCTCGCGGTCCCCGGCAACCCGGCGCTGCCCGAGGCCGCCATCGAGCGCCTCGACGCGGCGCTAGCCGCCTACAACGAGGCCCTGCCGCACCTGAAGGAGTTCATCCTCCCCAGCGGCGGCCCGGCGACGGCGGACTGCCACACGGCCCGGGCGGTCTGCCGCCGGGCCGAGCGCCGGATGGTCGCGTTGAGCCACCACGAGGCGGTCCGGGCCATCTCCATGGCGTACCTCAACCGCCTCTCGGACCTGCTCTTCGTCGTCGCCCGGGTGCTATCGCGCTACGAGAACGGCGGCGAGGTGCTCTGGCGCCCGGCCGGGCAGCGGGAGGCCTCATCGTAGGGGACGCCATGTCGCGGGCCGCCTGTGCCATCGCCCTGGTCCTGAGCCTGATCCCGGCGGCGGCCGTCGCCGAGCGGTGCGTCGAGGACGACGCGGGGGCGACGGTCTGCCTGGACGCCCCTGCGGAGCGGATCGTCGCCCTGTCGCCCGGGGCTGCCGAGCTGCTCTTCGCCGCCGGGGCCGGTGACCGCGTGGTGGCGGCGGTCAGCCACGCCGACTATCCGCCCGAGGCGGAGGCGCTGCCCCGGGTCGGCAGCTACGACCGGCTGGACATGGAGGCCATCCTGGCCCAGCGGCCGGACCTGGTCGTCGGCTGGATCAGCGGCAATCCGACCAACCAGCTCGAGCGCCTCGATGCCCTCGATGTGCCGCTCTACCGCAGCGAGCCCCGGGATCTGCCGGACATCCCGGCGACCCTGGAGCGCCTGGGCCGGCTCGCCGGCACGGCGGAGGAGGCCGCCAGCGCGGCCGCGGATTTCCGCGCCGAGCTCGACGAGCTGGCGGCCACCTACGCGGACCGTGAGCCGGTGCGCGTCTTCTACCAGATCTGGGCCGAGCCGGTGATGACCGTCAACGACGAGCAGATCATCAGCGCCTCCATCCGCGTCTGCGGCGGCGAGAACGTCTTCGGCGACCTGGAGCGGCTGACGCCGCGGCTGGACCGGGAGGCCGTGCTCGCCGCCGACCCGGAGGCCATCGTCAGCGGCGGCATGGGCGAGGCCGACGACAGCTGGCTCGACGCCTGGCGCCGCTACGAGAGCCTCCAGGCGGTTCAGGCGGGCAATCTCTTCTTCGTGCCCCCCTCGACCCTGCAGCGGCCCACGCCGCGGGTGCTGACGGGCACCGCCGAGCTGTGCCGGAAGCTGGAGCAGGCCCGCCGGTGATCGCCCGATGCGCCGCCTAGTCCCGCCCCTGGCCGTCCTGGCCGCCGCGGCGATAGCCGCGCTGGCGGTGGCGGTGGGGATCGGCAGCGTCCCCATCCCGCCGGCGGCGCTGTGGGCCGTGGCCACCGGCGGCGGGGAGCCGCTCCACCAGACCCTGGTCCTCGAGCTCCGCGCGCCGCGGGCGCTGGCCGCCCTCGCCGTGGGTGGGCTACTGGCGGTGGCGGGGGCCCTGATGCAGGTCCTGCTGCGCAACCCGCTCGCCGACCCGTACGTCCTCGGCCTCTCCGGCGGCGCGGCGGTGGGGGCGCTGGCGGCGATGCTCCTCGGCCTCGGTGCGGCCCTGGTCTCCGGGGCGGCCTTCGCCGGGGCGCTGCTCTCCACCGTCCTGGTCTTCGGGCTGGCCCACGGCACCGGGAGCTGGACGCCGACGCGGCTGCTGCTCACCGGGGTCGTGGTGGCCTCCGGCTGGGGGGCGCTGGTGACCTTCATGCTCGCCGTCGGCCCTACGCGGCAGCTACCCGGCATGCTCTACTGGCTCATGGGCGATCTCGCCTACGCCCGCAGCCCGTGGTGGGCCCTGGCGGCCCTGGGTGTCGCTGTGGCCGGGGCCGTGCCGCTCGGGCGCAGCCTCAATATCCTCGCCCGCGGGCCGCTGCAGGCGGCGGTCCTGGGCGTGGCGGTACGGCCGCTGGAGTGGGGCATCTATGTGGCGGCCAGCCTACTCACCGCCGTCGCCGTGACCACCGCCGGCAGCATCGGCTTCGTGGGCCTGGTGGTCCCGCACATGCTGCGGCTGGTGCTCGGCAACGACCAGCGCCTGATCCTGCCGGCCGCGGCGCTGGCCGGCGGCGCGCTGCTGACGCTGGCCGACGTCCTCGCCCGCACGCTGATCGCCCCGGAGCAGCTGCCGGTGGGCGTCATCACGGCGATGCTGGGCGTGCCGCTGTTCCTGTATCTGCTGCATCGGAGCCGGGGGTGATGGCCGAGAGCCTGGCCACCGAGGCGCTGGTCGTGGATATCCCCGGCCGGGCGGACGGCCAGCCGCTAGATCTCGCCGTCAGGCCGGGACAGGTGTGGGGCGTGCTCGGCCCCAACGGCGCCGGCAAGACCACGCTCCTGCATACCCTGGCGGGGCTGCGCCCGGCGCGCTCGGGGACCGTGAGCCTGGCCGATAAGCCGTTGCCGTATTGGCGGCGCAAGGCGCTGGCGCGGCGATTGGGCGTGGTCTTCCAGGAGCGCCACGACGGCTTCCCGGCCACCGTGCTGGAGACGGCGCTCATCGGCCGCCACCCGTACCTCGCTCCGTGGGATATGGAGACCGCCGAGGACGTGGCCCTGGCGCGGCGGGCCCTGGCGCGGCTGGAGCTCGGCGGGCTGGAGGAGCGGCTGGTCGGCACCCTCTCCGGTGGCGAGCGCCAGCGCCTGAGCCTGGCCACTGTCCTGGCCCAGGAGCCGGGGATCTGGCTGGCCGACGAGCCCACCAATCACCTGGACCTGCGCCACCAGGTAGCGGTCATGGACCTGCTCGCCGCCCAGGCCGTGGCCGGGTGCGGGGTCTGCCTCTGCCTGCACGACATCAACCTGGCAGCGCGCTGGTGCAGCCACATCCTGCTGCTCTACCCGGACGGCAAGGCCTGCTGGGGGCCGGCGGATGCCATGCTGGTCACCGAGGCCCTCGAGGATCTCTACGGGCAGCCGCTGGTGGCCGCCGAGGCGGACGGGGCGCGGGTCTTCGTGCCTGCGAGCAGGGCATCGCACAAGCCGTGAGGAGCGCTATGCAGATCTGGGTCGACGCCGACGCCTGTCCGGCGCCCATCAAGGAGATCCTCTTCCGGGCCGCGGAGCGGACCCGGGTACCCCTGACCCTGGTGGCCAACCACCCCCTCAAGGTGCCGCCGTCGAGGGTGATCCAGGCGGTCCAGGTCGGCGCGGGCCTCGAGGTGGCCGACCACGAGATCGTCCGCCGGCTGGCCCCGGGCGATCTCGTGATCACTGCGGATATCCCCCTGGCCGCCGAGGTCGTCGAGGCCGGCGCCCGGGCGCTCGATCCCCGCGGCGAGCTCTACACCCCGGAGACCGTCCGCGAGCGCCTGAACATGCGCGACTTCATGGACACCCTGCGCGCCAGCGGCATGGACACCGGCGGCTCGGCGCCGCTCAGCCAGCGGGACCGGCAGGCCTTCGCCAACCAGCTCGACCGTATCCTGGCCCACCGCGACGGGGGCGGCTGATCGCCGAGGGCCGCTCAGGCGCTGTGGAGGTTGTCGTAGAGCTCCTGGAACTGCCCGGTGAGCTTGTGCCTGGGCGCCCAGTGGATCAGGGGCTTGGCGTTCTGGTGGGACTCGCGCACCTTCACCGAGGCGTTCAGGTGCGGCGTGAGGATGGGCAGCTCCTCGTGGGTCAGCTCGTCCACGAGCTGCCCGGGCAGGTTGGCGTTGGGCTGGAACTGGTTGACCACGATGCCCTCGACCCGGAGCGCCTCGTTGTGGTCCTCGCGGATCTCCTCCAGGTGATCGATCAGCTCGTACAGCGCACGCCGGGAGAAGTCGTCGCAGTCGAAGGGGATCAGGCAGCGCTGCGCGGCGATGAGCGCCGAGCGGCTGAAGAAGTTGAGCGCCGGGGGCGTGTCGATGTAGATGGCGTCGAAGGCCGGGCTATCGAGCTTGCCCAGGGCATCGCGCAGCTTGTAGATCTTGTAGCGCGATTCCAGCTTGTTCTGCAGCGCCTCCAGCTCACGGTCCGCCGGCAGGAGGTAGAGGTTGTCGAACGGGGTCTGGGTGATGAACTGGCCCAGGTCCGCCGGCTTGCGCGGCCCTAGCCGGAAGCCGAGGGTCGAGGCGTAGAAATCCGCGATGGTGTGCTCGTTCGCCTCGGCCTCCTGGCCCAGCAGGTACTGGGAGGAGTTGCCTTGCGGATCGGAGTCGACCACTAGGGTCCGCAGCCCGGAGGCGGCGCTGATGGCGGCCAGGTTGCAGGTGATGGTGGATTTGCCTACCCCGCCTTTCTGGTTGAAGATCACGCGCTTCACGCTTGCCTCCCGCTCCCGTTGCCGCCGGTTGGACGGACAGCCGACAAAGTCCGGTAAGTATCGGGCCATCGCTGATCCGGCGTCAAACCGGTCCCCGGCCCGTGGTACCGCATGCGGTTGCGATTTATAGGCGATGGCGAAACGATCACGTTGGCTATGCGACTGGTAATGGCGTAAGCTTCGTCCTGTGCTGGGCATCCCCGAAGCCGCAGGGAGTTACCGGGCATGTACAAGGTGATCGCCAGCGTCGACGGCTCGCGCTCTTCGCCCGCTGTGTGCGACTACGCGATCTGGGCGGCCCGACGCCTGGATGCCCCCCTGACCTTCCTGCACGCCATCAACACCCCCGACGGGGCGTGCGAGGGGGAGCTGAGCGGGAACCTGACCTTCGGTGTCCGCGACAGCCTGCTCAGCGAGATGGTCGAGGTCGAGGACCGGCGCGACAAGCTGGCCCGGGAGCAGGGCAAGGCCGTGCTCGCTGATGCCGTGGGCCGCGCCGTCGAGCAGGGGGTCGACGACGCCGGCCGCCTGCTGCGCAATGGGGACGTCGCCGACGTGCTGGACAAGGCCCAGGGGGAGATGCGCCTGCTCGTGCTCGGCAAGCAGGGCGAGGACGGCGACGCCCTGGCGCAGCACATCGGCAGCCACCTGGAGAGCACCATCCGCCGGGTGCAGCGGCCGATCCTGGTGGCCCCGCTGGCTTTCCGGGCGCCGGCGCGCTTCCTGATCGCCTACGACGGCAGCCCCACCGCCACCGAGGTGGTCGAGCGGGTCGCCGAGAGCCCCTTGCTGCAGGGGCTGGAGGCGCACATCCTGCTGGTGGACGCCGATACCGAGGCCAGCAGCGAGCGTCTGCGCGGCCCCCGGGAGCGGCTCGAGGCCGCGGGCTTTACGGTCCATACCGCGATCCGGCCCGGTAGCGTCGACGAGGCGGTCTGCGCCTACCGGGCGGAGCAGGACATCCACCTGGTCGCCATGGGCGCCTACGGCCACTCCCGGCTGCGGCACTTCTTCCTCGGCAGCACGACGACCCACATGATCATGCGCGCCAGCACCCCGCTGCTGATCCTGCGCTAAGAAGGCGACGCTATGGCGGTGCCGGCGATGCTGATCACTGCCCCGGGGTCGGGGCAGGGCAAGTCGATGATCACGGCGGCCCTGGCCCGGCTGCACCGCAACGCCGGCCGCCGGGTCCGGGTCTTCAAGCACGGCCCGGACTACCTGGACCCCATGCTCCAGGAGCGGGCCTCGGGCGCCCCCGTCTACCAGCTCCACCCGTGGATGACCGGCGCTGGCGAGTGCCGCGCCCGGCTGGCCGCGGCAGCCCGCGAGGCCGATGTCATCCTCGTAGAGGGCGCCATGGGGCTCTTCGACGGCGACCCCTCGAGCGCCGATCTGGCCGCGTTGGCCGGGCTGCCGATAGCGGTGGTCGTGGATGCCCGCGCCATGGCGGAGACCTTCGGCGCCCTGGTAGCCGGCCTGGCGCACCACCGGGCCGATGTCCAGGTGACAGGGGCCCTGGCCAACCGGGTGGACAGCGCCGGGCACGCCCGCATGCTCGCCGGCAGCCTGCCGGACGGCGTGGCCTGGCTCGGCGCCGTGCCCCGGGACGAGGCGCTGCGGCTGCCCGACCGGCATCTGGGCCTGGTCCAGGCGGACGAGGTGGACGATCTGGACGCGCGCCTGGACGGCGCCGCCGCGGCGCTCGCCGAGGCGGGCCTGGCAGGCTTGCCGCCGGCCGTGGCCCTCGAGGCCGAGCCGCTGCCGGCGCCGCCGCGGCTGCTGGCGGGGCAGCGGATCGCCGTGGCCCGGGACGCCGCCTTCGGCTTCATCTACCGCGCGAACCTGGAGCTGCTCGAGGCCATGGGGGCGGCCGTCCACCCCTTCTCGCCACTCGCGGATACGGCGCTGCCGCCGGCGGATGCCCTGTGGCTGCCCGGCGGCTACCCGGAGCTCCACGCCGCCGAGCTGGCCGGGAACGTCGCCATGCAGGCCGCCATCCGCGGCCACCACGAGGCCGGGCGGCCGATCCTGGCCGAGTGCGGCGGGCTCATGTACTGCGCCGAGACCCTGGTGGATGGCGAGGGTGCCGAGCATCCGATGCTCGGGCTCCTGCCGGGACGCGCCGAGATGGCGGGGCGGCTGACCGGGATCGGGCTGCAGGCCTGGGAGCGGGCCGAGGGGACCCTCCGCGGGCACACCTTCCACCACTCGCGGCTGCGCACGGCGCTAACGCCTGCGGCGGAGACCGTCCGGCGCAGCGGCAGCCCGGCGGAGCCGGTGTATCGGGTGGGGCCGTTGACGGCCACCTATTTCCACGCCTATTTCCCTTCATCCCCCGAGGTCGTCGCGGCCCTGCTAACCCGTTAGGCTGCACGCTCCGCAGCGGCCCGTGGCCGCCGCGATCGAGGCGCGATTGATAGAGGTGGTGACCGATGCGCGAAGAGGCGAAGGAGCCGCAGCACCACGCCGCCCGCATGGAGCGCAAGAGGGCGGCCATGGAAGAGCGCAAGCGCCGCGCCCAGCAGGACCGTGGCGTGCTGCTGGTGCTCACCGGTGCCGGCAAGGGCAAGAGCTCATCCGCCTGGGGCATGGTGGCCCGTACCCTCGGCCACGGCCGCTCGGCAGGGGTGATGCAATTCATCAAGGGCACCGAGGCTACCGGCGAGGAGGTCTTCTTCCGCGAGCAGCCCGGTGTCGACTGGCGCGTGATGGGCGAGGGCTTCACCTGGGAGACCGCTGACCGCGAGCGGGATGTCGCCGCGGCCCGCGCCGCCTGGGAGGCGGCCCGCTACTGGCTGCGTCCGGACGGGCCGGCGCTGGTGGTGCTCGACGAGCTCTGCCTGGCCCTGCGCTACGAGTACCTGGAGCTCGGCGAGGTGCTCGACGACCTCTCCCAACGCCCCTGCGCGCAGCACGTGGTCATCACCGGCCGCCACGCGCCGAAGCCGCTGATCGACGCCGCCGACACCGTCAGCGCCATCGAGCCGGTGCGCCACGCCTTCGAGGCCGGGGTGCGCGCCCAGCCGGGGGTCGAGTGGTGAGCGCCCGCGCCCTGATGCTCCAGGGGACCTGCTCCGGCGCCGGCAAGACGGCGCTGGTAGCGGGGTTGTGCCGATTGCTCGCGCGGCGCGGCGTGCGGGTGGCACCGTTCAAGCCGCAGAACATGAGCAACAACGCCGCCGTCACCAGCGACGGCGGCGAGATCGGTCGCGGCCAGTGGCTGCAGGCGGTGGCGGCCGGCGTGCCGGCCCATACCGACATGAATCCGGTGCTCCTCAAGCCCGAGGCCGAGCGCACCGCCCAGGTGGTGGTCCAGGGCCAGGCCACCGGACGGCTCGAGGCCGGCGCCTTCCGCGAGGCGCGGCAACCGCTGCTGCCGCCGGCGCTGGCGTCCTTCGAGCGCCTGTGCGCCGCCTACGACGTGGTGCTGGTGGAGGGCGCCGGCTCCCCGGCGGAGCCCAACCTGCGCGAGGGCGATATCGCCAACATGGGCTTCGCCGCGGCGGCGGACCTGCCGGTCTGGCTGGTCGGGGATATCGACCGCGGCGGCGTCTTCGCGTCGCTGCTCGGTACGCTGGCGTGGCTCGACCCGGCCGACCGGGTCCGGGTCGAGGCCCTGATCATCAACCGCTTCCGCGGTAGCCGCGAGCTGCTCGGCGAGGCCCCGGCGCAGCTCGCTGAGCGTGCCGGCGTGCCGCTTATCGGCGTGGTCCCGGCGGTACCGGACCTGCACCTGCCCGAGGAGGACGCCCCCTACCGCATGGCCGGCGCGCGGGGGGGCGGCCACGCCCTGCAGGTAGCCGCGGTGGCCTACCCGCGGCTGAGCAACCACGACGACCTGGACGCCCTGGACGCCGAGCCCGGTGTCCACGTCCGTTTCGCCCGGCAGCCGGAGGCGCTCGACGGGGCGGATCTCGTCGTCCTGCCCGGCTCCAAGCACGTCTTCGCCGACCTGGCCTGGCTGCGTGAGACCGGTATGGCGGAGGCGCTGCTGCGCCACTGCCGCTATGGTGGCCGGGTCCTCGGGCTGTGTGGCGGGCTGCAGATGCTCGGCGAGGCCATCGAGGATCCCGAGGGCGTGGAGGGCGGCGGCAGCGCCGAGGGGCTGGGCCTGTTGCCGGTACGTACCCGGCTGGCGTCGCAGAAGCGCCTCGCCGAGACGCGGCGCACTGCCGAGTGGCCGGCACCGGTGACGGTGACGGGCTACGAGATCCACCACGGCGTCACCGGCGCCCAGCCGGGGCTCTTCCCCTTGGTGGCCCGCTCGGCCGACGGCCGCGTGCTGGGCAGCTACCTCCATCGCTTGTTCGATAGCGGCCCCTTCCGGCGGGCCCTGCTGGCGGAGCTCTTCGGCCTGGAGGGGGCGGGCGGTGACGAGCAGGGGCGCATCCTCGCCGAGCTGGATCGGCTGGCCGATACGCTGGAGGGCGCGCTGGCGCCCGGGTGGCTGGAGGCGCTGGCGGCCGCCCGGCGAGGCCCGGGCGCGTGACGCGCTGCTAGCCGGCCAGCGCCGGCTCCAGGAGGTCGGCGATGCGGCTGTCGAGCCAGTAGCGCGGACGGCCTGGCACCGCGCCGGCGACGAAGCCCACGTGGCCGCCGCGCTCGGTGAGCGCCAGCTCGATCCCCGGGCCGACCTCCCCGGCAGCGGGGATGGCCGCGGCGGGGACGAAGGGGTCGTTCACGGCGTGGATCACCGTGGTGGGCTGGCGGATGGCGCCGAGGCGCTGCCGGCAGCTCGCCTGCCGGTAGTAGTCGGCGCTGTCGCGGAAGCCGTGGAGCGGGGCGGTGAGCAGGTCATCGAGCTCGCGCAGCCGCCGGATGCGCCGGATCCGCTCCGCCGGCACCGGGCCGTCCCCCCGCACCTCGAACTTCCGGGCGGCCAGCTCCCGCAGCCGGCGCAGCAGGTACGCCTGGTAGATACGGCCGAAGCCGTGCTCCAGGGCGGTGGTGCAGGCGTCGAGCTCGAAGGGCACGGAGGTCGCCACGGCCCGCGCCAGCGGCGCATCGCCCCGCTCGGCGAGCCAGTTGAGCAGCATCGAGCCGCTCAGCGAGAAGCCGACGACCGCCAGCGGCCGTTGCGGATCGCGGCCGGCCAGGGTGGTGGCGACCCGTTCCAGGTCGTCCCAGGCAGCGGCGTGGTAGGAGCGCCGGTGGCGGTTCGGATAGCGCCCCGCCCCGCGGGCGTGCATCACCACCGAGCCGATGCCGCGCCGGGCCAGCTCCGCCACGACGCCGCGGACGTAGGGGGAGTCGGCGCTGCCGCCCAGGCCGTGGCCGATGATCGCCAGCCCTCGCCCGGGCGGGCCCCAGGCCAGCTCCAGGAAGTCGCCGTCGGGCAGCTCGAGGATCTCTGGGATCAGCGGCGGCCCCGCGGGGCGGCGCAGCAAGGCCGGGTAGACGGTCTGGGCGTGCCGGCCCGGCAGCCACCACGCGGCCCGGAAGGGCGCCCCGCCGGCCGTCGTCCGCGCGCTGGCGTCCTGCTCGATCACGGGCTCCCCTGGGGGTGCCTGCCTCGGGTCGCGCACGTCACCCCTCCCGGGAGAGCACCGTGCCGATAGGCCCGGTGAGTGCCACGTAGTCCGTGGTATTGCAGTGCTCGCCGCCGGCGCGCGGCAGCTGGCAGGTGAAGGTGGCCCCGGCGCCGGGCTCGCTCGCGACCCGGAGCGTGCCCCAGTGGGCGTCGGCGATCAGCCGGCAGATGGCCAGGCCCAGGCCGCTGCCCTTGGGCTTGCCCGCCTGCTGCACGGAGATCTGGTGGAACTTGTCGAAGATGTGCTGCTGCTCCTCCTCGCTGATCCCGGGCCCGTTATCGGTGACCGACAGGCGCAGGGTATCGCCGGGGGCCGGGGCCAGGTGCAGCCAGACCTGCCCCTCGCCCGGCTCGGTGAACTTGGAGGCGTTGGAGAGGAGGTTGATGATCAGCTGCATCAGCCGGTCCGGATCGCCCTTGACGGCGTTGTCGTCGCTGTCGATGTCGACGTGCAGCTGCGTCTGCCGCTCCGTGAACAGCTGCCGGGTGGCCTCCACCGCCTCCCGGGCCAGGCGGGAGAGGTCCACGTCCTCCAGCTGCCACTGCGCCGAGCCGCTCTCGATCTTCGACAGGTCCAGCACCTGGTTGATCAACCGGGTCAGGCGCTCGCTCTCGCGGACCACGACCTCCAGGAACTCGCGGCGCTGGTCGGCGTCCATCTCCGGGTTGTTGAGCATGATCTCGCCGAAGGCGCGGATGGAGGTGAGCGGCGTGCGCAGCTCGTGGCTGACCATGGAGACGAACTCGTCCTTGAGCTGATCCAGCTCCTGGAGCCGCTCGTTGGCCGCGCGCAGCTCCTCGGTGGTCGACTCGAGCCGTTGCGAGCGCTCGATCGCCGTAGCCGCCGATCTGATCAGCGCCACGGTAGCCTCGTGGCCGAGGCCCTGGCCCTGGGCCAGGGCCTCGGCCACTGCCCGGCCCGTCGCCGCGTCGAGGGCCTCGGCGAGGCCGGATGCCTGCGCTGGCCCGAGCGTCCGCGCCAGCGCGGCGTGGCGATCGTCGTCACCGTCCATCAGAACTGCGCCTGCTGCTTGCGGACCTCAACCATCTGCTCGGAGGCCTCGATGGCGTGGCGCAGCGTGCGCACGCCGCGCTCCTCGAGCAGCGGGACCATCTGGGCGAAGATCTCGCCGGTTACCAGGGTATCGCCCAGGGCCGTGTGCCGGCCGCTGATCTCGACCCCCAGGCGGTTGGCGATGCTCTCGAGCGTGTGCTCCGGCGTGTGGTCGTGGAGGTAGACCGACAGCAGCAGGGTGTCGAGGACGGGGTTGTCGAATCGTACCCCGCACTGCGCCTCCTTGAGCCGGATGAACTTCATGTCGAAGGCGGCGTTGTGGGCGACGAGGACCGAGTCGCCGACGAACGCCTTGAGCTGCGGCAATGCCGTATGGATATCCGGCTGATCAGCGACCATCTCGTCGCGGATCCCGTGGAACTGGATGGACGCCTTGGGGATCGGCCGCCCCGGGTTGACCAGCTGCTCGAAGTGCTCGCCCTCCAGGATGCGGCCGTTGACCATCCGGACCCCGGCGATGGAGATGATCTCGTCGCCCTCGGCGGGCGACAGCCCCGTCGTCTCGGTATCGAAGATGACGTAGGAGAGCTGCGACAGGGGCTGATCGAGCCGATCGCCCTGGTCTGCCGCCTGGTCGGCGAGGGAGAAGTCGTAGAACTCGGGCCGGGGCGGCAGGCGCTCCTCAGGCTGCTCCCACTGGCGCCGCGAGACGGGCAGCGGGAGGCGCAGCAGGGCGTGGCCGCGACGGCGCGGGTGGGCCTGGCTCCAGGCCAGGCTGTCGTGGCGCTCCAGCACGCCGCGGGCGTTGAGCTGGCCGGTGGCCTCGGGCAGCTCCTCCTCGAGCCACGCCTCGAGACGGTCCGGCGGTACTGGCGTCCCCTCCCAGGAGAGGTCCAGGTAGACGCGCCGGTCGCCCATCAGCGCCTCGGCCTGGGCCTGCTTGACCCCGTGGTCTTGGCGCAGCCGGCGCAGCAGGTGCTCGAGGACCAGGCCGACGGCGTGGCTCTCGGCGTGCAGCCACAGCGGGATCCCGACCACCTCGACCCTCGGCAGGCCCTCGGGGCGCCGGCGCAGGACGCTGGCGAGGAGGTCGGCGCTGTTGATATCCGCCATGGTCCAGGGAGCGGATACGAGGCGGTACGTCTCCCTCGCCATGCGCTCGAAGCGGCGGCTGAGCTCGCGGCTCTCGGCGACCATCGTCTGCTCGAAGTCCTGGCGCTGCGCCCCGGCCATGGCGGCGTCGCCCTGATCGAGGCTCTCGGCGGCGGCGCGCAGGTTGGCCAGGGGCTGGCGCAGCGACTCCAGGGTGGTGCGCAGGGCGTGGTCGCGCCGGGCGACGCCCTCGATCTTGCGGGTGATATCCTCCAGGGTGAGCACGAAGCCGGAGCGCAGCGGGCTGGAGGCGGGCAGCAGGCTCATCCGGCAGTGCAGCAGCGTGCCGTCATCGACGGTGGCGCAGACGAACTCGGCGCGGTTCTCGGCGCCGGCGTGGTCTGCGTCCGCCTGGGCTAGCCGGTGCTGGAGTATCTCCAGGGTGTGGTCCACCGCGGAGCGGGCGAGGACGCTGTAGATGGAGCGGCCTAGCCCCAGGGCGCTGCTGCGCACGATCTCCCCGGCGGCCGGGTTGTAGAGCAGGACGCGCCCCTCGCTGTCGCAGACGACGACCCCTTGCTGGATCTCGCGCAGGACGATCTCCAGCCGGGCCTTCTGGCTCTCGGCACCCTGGGCCCCGGCGCCCACGGCCTTGGCCACCTCGCGGCGTGCCTCGTAGAGGTTGGCCCCGAGGGTCTGCAGGCTCTCCGGCAGCTCGCCGAGCAGGTGCATGCGCGGGATCTCCAGCTCGTGGGCCGGATTGGAGCGCGTCATGATCGAGGCCCCGCGGGCGACCGCGCCCAGCGGGCGGATGACTGCGGCGTCGAGCAGGATCCAGGCGGCGAGGATGCCCCCCATGAGCACGGCACCGGCGCCTACCAGGGCCAGCAGGACGCGCTCGCTGGCCGGCCCTTCCGGGAGATGGCCTAGCGTGAGGTAGCCGACGGCGCCCAGCGTACCGGCCGTGAGCAGGATCAGGGCCAGGGCCGGGGCCCAGAACTTGAGCCGGCGGCGGGCCGTGGCGCTGGCCATGGCTACGTCCCGCTGGCGAGGATGCTGTGCACGGTCTCCACGACCTCCTGGGTGGAGAACGGCTTGGTGATGTAGTCATCGGCGCCCATGGCCAGCCCCTTCTCGCGCTCGACGTCCCGCCCCTTGGCGGTGAGCATGATCACCGGCAGGTCGGCCCACTCGGGACGGCGGCGGATCTGCTGGCAGACCTCGTAGCCGTCCTTGCCGGGCATCATGACGTCGAGCAGGATCAGGTCCGGGACCTGCTCCTCGAGGGCCCGCAGCGCCTGCTCGCCGTCCTCGACGGTGCGGACCGCGAAGCCGGCCTGCTTCATCAGGAACTCCAGGGAGAGGACGATGTTCGCCTCGTCGTCCACGATCAGGATCTCTTGGCTCATCTTCGTGGCCGCCTCCTCTTGCGTGCTTGCAGCTCGCTGCCGTCCGCCGGCGCGCCGCCGCCACATCCTATCCTAAAGGCCAAACACCCCCTGTACCCGGTCCTGGAAGCGCTTGACGGCCCGCATGCTCGTGGCCAAGGACTGCCGAGTCAGGTCATCGAGGCTCGTCGGGTCGATGTACTTGTCCGGCGCCTCGCCGCCCTGGTGCTGCTCGATCTGGTGGGTCAGGAGCAGGTCGAGGAGCTCCTCGTGGGCGGTGAGCACCGCGTCGACCATCTCGGTGGTGAGGATCCCCTCGCGGCGTAGCGCCTTGAGGCGGGAGACGGTATGGGTCTCTCGGACGCCTGCGGAGAGGGCGTAGATGCGCGCGCCGTTGGCGATGATGCGCAGCCCCTTGCGCTTGATGTCGACCCGTCCTTTGCCCGCATCGTCGCTGGAGCGGATCAGCCGGTTGAACAGCCCGACCGCCGGCTGGCCCTCGGCGTCGTCGCCGGCGAGGAAGCGCAGCAGCCGAGGGCGCGTGCCGAGCTCGTCGATGACGTGCGCCCAGAGGTCGGCGACGAGCCCCTCGTCGCCGTAGAGCAGCTCGAGGTCGAGGAAGATGTTGCACCAGCGCCCCGCCGTCTGGCTCGGGTAGAGCGCCATGGTGGTGATCTGCTCGCGCCACTCGCTGAGCCGGCGGCGGTAGCCCAGGTTTCGGGCCATGATACCGCCCTTGCACCACGCGTAGCCGAGCTCGTCGAGGCGGGTGTTCACGCGCTCGGTGAAGGCCTCGAACCAAGCCGCCTCGGCCGGCTCGAGCGCCCTCGGCTCCGTCTCGCCGGGCGGGGTGTCGGCGATGATGATGGCGTTGTCCTGGTCCGGGTTGATTAGCGACTCGCGCCGGGCCAGCGAGCCGAGCACGAGCAGGGCGTAGTCGCGCGGCGGCTCGCCGAGCCCCTCGTCGCGCAGCTCGGCGAGGGCGAGGTCGATGCAGCGGCGCTGGAGCTGCAGGTGGTACTCGCTGAGCAGGTAGGCCGCGCGGCTCGCCTCGCGGTTGTTGTTCCACGCCTCGCGGGCGACGTAGCTGACCTCGGCGGCGACGGTACGCAGCTCGTCGAGGCTCGCCGCCCGGCCGATGCGCTCGCGCATCACCGTCTGTTGGGCGAGGACGGCGTGGAGCATGTTGGTCTGGGAGATCATCCCGATGGGGCGCTCGCCCTCCATGACCACCAGGTAGCGGACCCCCTCGCGGGCCTGGATATCCTGGGCCTCGGATAGTGGCGTCTCCGGCGTGATGGCCGTGAACCGCTCCGCCGCCTCGGCCACCGAGGCCTCGGTGCTCAGCCCGTGTGTAAAGACGGCGCGGGCCAGGGTGCGGATCGTCGCCAGGCCGAGCAGGGCCCCGGTCTCGTCGAGCACCGCGAGGCTGCCGATGCGCCGCTCGTCCATCAGGGCGAAGGCCTCGGCCAGGGTGCAGTCCGGCCGCCGGTAGGTCAGCGGCGTGGTCATGACGCTGCGTGCCTGCAGCGACAGGGCGCCGGTGGGGCTGCCGCGGTGCTGCCAGGAGTTGGCGCGGATGCGGTCGGCGATGATGCGGCTGAGGGCATCGGCGAGGCTCGGGTAGCCCTGCTCGAGCTCGCGGACGTCGTCGAAGGGGACCTCGATGACCTGCGTGGGGCGGGCGGCGCGGGCGGTGAGGCTGTACGGCTCGTCGTCGAAGTAGCTCGACAGGGCGAGCAGCGCCACCGGCTCCTGGGAGGTGATCACGCTCTGCGCGTCGATGAGCTCGATGCGCCCCTCGTAGACGATGTAGAGCAGGTCGCGGTCGGGGTCGCCGAGGTGGAAGAGGGTCTCGCCGGGCTGCAGGCTGCGGATCCGGCCCCGGGCGAGGAGCGCCTCGAGGGCCTCGTCGTCGAGCCCGCTGAAGGCGTCACCCGCGGCGATCCGGCGGATCTCCGCGCGGCCGATTGTTCCCCCGCCCGGGCCGCTCGCTGCCGAAGCGCTCATGGTTGCCCTCCTTGCCCGCCTGGTAGGCAGCCTCGGCCGCATCATGCCCCATCCGTGCGCAGGGGCACAATCGCCGTGGGGGTGTTACGCCCGGGAACGCGCAGCCGTTACGTGCGGTAACGCGTAACACGTGCCGCCACCGCGGGTGCCGCGTAACCCCTTGATCCATAACGCTCCGGTAAGTGGCACGATCATCGCATAGTCCCCGTTGATGGTCCCGGGCGGGGCCATCCTTCCTTCATAACTGATAAATGAGGGGGAGACTCCATGGAACCGATGGCCATATGGCTATTCATCTTCGTAGCCCTCTACTGGGGCTACTGTATCTTCTGGGGCATCAAGGGTGCCTTGTGGTCGCGCACGGCCAGTGACTACTTCGTCGCCGGCCGTTCCGTCAGCATGTGGGTGTTCATGCTCGCAGCGACGGCGACCTCGTTCTCGGGCTGGACCTTCGTCGGCCACCCGGGGCTGATCTTCGTGGACGGCTTCCAGTACGCCTACGCGTCGTTCTAC
>Ga0207714_1000787_pt1 | contig 21436 bp, 19 predicted proteins | sample PonA232FremontCA_2_FD_187270 | JGI IMG/M metagenome (GOLD analysis project Ga0207714, IMG submission 187270) | Marine sediment microbial community from Fremont, CA, USA - Pond A23 Sediment 2 (SPAdes) | ecosystem: Environmental > Aquatic > Marine > Unclassified | place: USA: Fremont, California...
TGCGGGGGCGGCCGAGCACATGGACCGGATCGACGAAACCTCGAAGGAGCTGCTCAAAAACGCCGAAGAGCACGCCGCCCCCTTCGACGTTCCCGTCGAGACCCACACTGTCATTTCCCACCGCTCCTTTGAGGAGGTGTTCGACGCCGCCGAGACCTACGACGCCGACCTGGCGGTGATGGGGTGGGGCGGCGACTCCCACGGCTCGCCCGGCCGCGCGGAGAGCGCCCTCGACGAGGTCACTGGGGACCCGCCGTGTGACTTCCTCGTCTTCCAGGACCGCGGGTTCGACCCCGACCGTATCCTCCTGCCGACGGCGGGCGGGCCGGATTCGGACCTCTCCGCGGAGACCGCCGCGGCCCTCCGGGAGGAGTTCGACGCCGAACTGACCCTGCTGCACGTCACCGACGAGGGCGAGGCCGCAGGTATGGACTTCCTCGCCGGCTGGGCCGAGGAGCACGGGCTGGAGGACGTCGAGTTCCGCGTCGAGACCGGCGGCGTGGAGGCCGCCATCGCGCGGGCGGCCGAGGACGCCACACTCGTGGTGATCGGGGCGACCGAACGCGGGCTGCTCTCCCGGCTGGTCTCGGGGTCGCTGGTCCTCGACGTGGTCGACGAGGTCGACTGCTCGGTGGTGCTGGCCGAACGCTCCCGGGCCCGGTCGCTCTGGCAGCGGCTGTTCGGGTAGCGACGTCGGACACTCCCCGGTCCGGGCCAGCCTGAACCCGGAGAGACGTGCACGGGACCGCACCGCTCGGGCCGTCTGCCGGGCGTCTGACGGAGAGTTATGTGGCCGGCTCCGCCAGACCAGACAAATGGCAGAGACCGAAGAGATCACCGTCGCCGACGTCAGCGACGGGCCTGGCAACGACGGCCGGCCGGGGGCGCCCGTGTCCCTGCCGGTCGTGGAACTGCTGACCGGTCGGGGCTTCATCACCGGCAAGAGCGGCAGCGGGAAGTCGAACTCCGCGAGCGTCGTCGCCGAGAAGCTGCTCGACAACGGCTTCGGCCTGTTCATCGTCGACATCGACGGCGAGTACTACGGACTGAAAGAGGAGTACGAGATCCTCCACGTCGGGGCCGACGAGGAGTGTGACATCCAGGTCGGCGAGGACCACGCCGAGAAACTCGCCTCGCTGGCCCTGGAACAGAACGTCCCCATCATTCTGGATGTCTCCTCCTTTCTCGACGAGAGCGAGGCCGAGGCGGTCCTGACGTCGGTCGCACGCCACCTCTTCGCGAAGGCCAAAAAGCAAAAACAGCCCTTCTTGCTTCTGGTCGAGGAGGTCCACGAGTACATCCCCGAGGGCGGGTCGGTCGGGGAGTGCGGGAAGATGCTGATCAAGATTGGCAAACGAGGCCGGAAACACGGGCTCGGTGTCGTGGGCATCAGCCAGCGGCCGGCAGACGTCAAGAAGGACTTCATCACCCAGTGTGACTGGCTGCTCTGGCACCGTCTCACCTGGGACAACGACACCAGCGTCGTCCGCCGGGTGCTGGACGGGGAGTACGCCACCGCCGTCGAGAACCTCGACGACGGCGAAGGCTTTCTGATGACGGACTGGTCCGAGTCGGTCCGCCGGGTCCAGTTCTACCGCAAGCAGACCTTCGACGCCGGCGCGACGCCGGGCTTGGAGGACGTCGAGCGCCCCGACCTGAAGTCGGTCAGTACCGACCTCGTCGCCGAGCTCGAACAGATAAGCGAGGAGGAACAGGCCCGCGAGACGCGTATCGAGGAACTCCGCGAGGAGCTGGACCGCAAGAACTCCCGGATCGCCGAACTCGAGGCCGAACTCCAGGACGCCCGCGACCTGAGCCGGATGGCCGACCAGTTCGTCGACGCCTTACTCGACCAGGCCGACGGGGCCGCGCCCGGCCGCACCGAGCAGGAGCGCATGCGCGAGCGCCGGGCACGTCGCGGCGAGGTCGCCGAACCCGCCGACACGTCGGGAACCGAGAGCGACACGACGGCCGGAGAGGCCGACGATACGCCGTTGACCGCTGCAGGAGACAACGGCGAGGACCCGTTCGGGGACGGCGAGACGGGCGACACCTTCGCGGCGGCGATGGAGACCGTGACCGAGAGTGCGGACCCGGGAGCCGCGAACGGCGACGCGAGCGTCGAGTGGCCGGCCGCGAACGGCGCGAACGGGGCGGCCGGCCCGTCGACGAACGGAGCGGTGAACGAGGGTGCGGTCGCGGACGCGGTCGGCGGGGAGGCCGCAGGGACGTTCAGTGCCGAGGCGACGCTCGGCGCGCTGAGCGACCCGGTCGGCGAGATGGCGAGCGAGGGTGGCTCCGACAACTGGAGCGTGACGGCTGCACAGGAGTCGCCGGGTGAGACCGACGGCCGGGCGGGTGGGTTCGGCGACGGCGAAGAACCCCTGGTCGTCCGGGAACTTAAAGCCGAGATCGGCGGGCTCGACACCCGCTCGCGGGAGATGCTGGCCCACTACGCCGAATCCGGGCCGGGGACGCCCCTGGACGCTCACCTGGGGGCCGGCGGCGACGGCGACCGGACCCACGCCTACGCCCACAACCGCCGGCTGCGCACCCGCGGGCTCGTCGAACACGTCGGTCGTAGCTACTACGACTACCGGCTCCGGGGCCTCCTGCGCGAGGAACTGGACGGGGCGACCGGGGACGAACTCGACGCCTACGTCGAAGCCATCGAGGAGACGGTTCTGGACTGAGCCGTCGTGGCGGGTAGCCTTACAGCGGGTCGACCAGGTCCTCAAGCGCCGCCAGCGGGTCCTCGGCCTTCGCGACGCCGCTCGCGAGGAGCACGCCGTCGGCACCCAGCCCGCGGGCCGCAACCACGTCTTCGCCGGTCGAGATCCCGGCGCCGCAGTAGACGTCGACGTCGGGGTCGACCCGCTCTGCGGCGGCGACCGCGTCCTCGACGATGTCGGGGTCCGCGCCGCTGACCGGCGTGCCCGTGCCGATCAGCTCCGGGGGCTCGACGGCGACCGCGCCGGGGCCGAGTGCCGCGGCGGCCGCGACCTGGTCCGGGTTGTTCGCACAGACGACTGTCTCCAGACCGGCACGGCCCGCTGCGTCGAGAGCGGCGTCGATGTCGGCGAGTTTGAGCCGGCGCTCGGAGTGGTTGAGTAGCGTGCCCACAGCCCCGGCGTCTGCGGCCGCCTCCGCGAGCGTGCTGCCGGTGTGGCTGCCGCCGGCGACGGGGCTGACGTGCTGTGCCCAGGTCTCGGCGCCGGTCGCGGCGACACGCTCAAGCTGAGCGGCTTGCGGGGCGACCGCAACGGTCGCGTCGGCGCCGGCGTCGACCGCGGCCGCGGCCTCGGCGACCGCGACCGGGTCGCAGGGGTAGGCCTTCAGGTTGACGAGAACGAACATACGGGGTGGGCGGCCGGGCCGGGCAAATAGGTTTCCTAGTCCTTGCGTTCGACCACGTCGCCGAGCGTGTACTCGCCGGTGGAGGAGCCGCCGCTCCACTCGGCGTCCTCGTCGCCGCCGCTGACCGTCAGGTCGACGTCGAGCGCCCGCTCGATTTTCCCCTGGACATCGTCGCTGGGGAGGGTGTCGCCGTGTTCGAGCTTGCGGATCAGGCTGGCCTTCTCGTTGAGCTGCTTGGCCAGATCCTCCTGGCTCATTCCGGCACTCTCGCGACCCTCGCGGATCCGGTCGCCGTAGTCCGGGGCGAGCTCTTCGAGGTCGTCGTAGACGTCGTCCCGACGGCTCCGGCCGCCGGAGGAGGAGCTCGTTGTCCCCCCCGATGACCCACCCGACGAACTGGAGCCGGAACTGGACGTCGAGTACTTCGTCGACGTCGAGGAGGGCTCCTCGGTGCGGACCTCCGTCCCGAACTCCGTGCAGTTGTCACACACGTCAAGCTCCGCTCCCTCGATCTTGACGCGGTTCGGGTCGGACGTCTCGGCCCCGCACATCTCACACTGGACCATACCCCCGCTTGGCTATGCCACCGGATAAATCGTACGCCAGCCCCCGGATGCTATCCCAGCGCCCGCATCGAGAAATAAAACCGCTGGAGTGCGGTGAGGTGACCGACGACGGCAAAGAGGACGAGTAGCCAGCCGACCGGCCCCAGCCCGGCGGCAGTCAGGTCGACGAAGGGGGTCACTGCCGTGACGACGGTGACGAGCACGAGCCGGTCAGCCCGCCCCAGGAGTCCGCCGTAGACGCGGTCGAGGTCGACCGCCTGGGCCTGGGTGCCGAGGTAGGAAGTCATCAGCACGCCCGTCACAGCCGCGACGCCGACCCCGTAGCGGTCGATGCCCGCGGCGAGCCCGGCAATGACCACGATGTCGGCGTAACGGTCAAGCACGTGGTCGAGCAGGTCACCCGCCCGCGAGTCCGTCCCGAGTTCGCGGGCAAGCGCCCCGTCGAGCACGTCTAGCCATCCGTTTACCATCACCAGCAGCGCGCCCGCCGGATAGAGCGTGGCGTTTCTGCCAGCGAACCCGAAGCAGACCCCGGCGGCCGCGGCGGCCGCGAACGCGACGACGCTGACGCCGTTGGGGGTGAGGCCGACCCGCTCGGCGGCGGCCACGAAGGGCGCGACCACCCGGTCGGCGACGGAGCGAAAGCGGTCAAGCGTCATAGGTAGTCGACGAAGGAGACCGTCCCCGCGCTCGGCTCGCGCTCGCCCGCGACCACCGAGCCGATGGCGGCCGCCACGTCCGCGGGCGACAGGTCGGTGGTGTCGACCTCGTAAACCCGGTCCTCACCGTGGCGCTCGACTGCCTCCGCGAGCACGACGTCCAGGGCCTCGCTCTCGGCGTTCTCCGCGACGGTCGAGTCCGGCTCGCCACGCTCGCGGAGCCGGGCTTCCATCTCCCCGGGGTGACACCGCAGGACGACCACCCGGTCGGCCGCGAAGTGGTGCGCCAGGTGGGACTCGAAGAGCACGTCGTCACGACCCCCGAGCCAGTCGGCGACCGCGTCGATATTCGTTACGAGCGTGTCTCGCCGGTCGTCGCGCCCGGTGGTGAACCCCTCCTCGCGGATGACGTCGTTGAGGTGGATCACCTCGAGGTCGGCGTCGCCGCCCGCTGCCAGCCGCTCGGTGGCGGTGGTCTTGCCCGTCCCCGGCGTGCCGGTGACGGCGACTCTCACCCGGCCAGCACCTCCGCGAGCACCTCGTTGAGCACGGCGACGGCCTTGCGGGTCTCCTCGCGGGTGCCACAGGAGACCCGGACGCAGTCGGGCAGGCCGAAGCTGGTGCAATCCCGGATGATGACCCCCTGGCGCTGGCTGGCCTCGGCGACGGCGGCCGCGTCGTCGACCTCCACGAGCACGAAGTTGCCCCCGCTCTCCCAGGTGTGAGCGTCAAGATGCTCGTGCATGTACTCGCGGGCCCACCGCGTGGTCTCGACGGTCCGCTCGACGTGGTCGTCGTCCTCCAGCGCGGCCAGCCCGGCCCGGCAGGCCACCGAGTTGACCGCGAAGGGGGTGTTGACGAGTTCGTAGGCGTCGGCCCACTCCCCGGGCACGAGCGCGTAGCCCACCCGCAGCCCCGCCAGGCCGTAGGCCTTCGAGAAGGTCCGCAAAACGGCGACGTCCTCCCGGTCCTCGAGCAGTCGGCGGGCACTCGGTGCCTCGCTGAACTCCCCGTAGGCCTCGTCGACGACCACGAGGGTCTCTTCGTCAGTCTCGTCGGCGACCGTTTCGACGTCCGGCAGGGAGACCTCGCTGCCGGTGGGGTTGTGCGGCGTCGTGAGGTAGACCATGCGGTGGCCGTCGTAGGCCTCCAGAATGGAGCCGGGTGACTGGGCGAAGTCCTCGGCCTTCGAGAGGCGGTAGCTGTCGACCCCCGCGTGTGTATAACGGGCGCTCATCTGGTAGTAGGCGAAGCCGGGCTCGGGGACGAGGACGCGGTCGCCGGGATCGATGAACGCGCGGGCCAGCAGGTCGAGCGCGCCGTCGGCGCCGGGGGAGAGCCAGACCTGCGCCGGCCCGAGGTCGAACTCCTCGGCCAGCGCGTCGGTGAGGTCGGTGTGGACGGCCTTGGGGTAGACGTGGAGGTCGGTGGCGGCCTCGCGGACCGCCTCGACGGCGGCGGGGCTGGGGCCGAAGGGGTTCTCGTTGGAGGAGAGTTTGACCAGGTCCTCGGGGTCCATGCCCAGGTCCCGGGCCACCTCCTCGATCCCCCGGCCGGCGCTGTAGGCGACGTGTGCCGATAGATCCCGCGGTTCCATGCACCGAAAAAGCGGTCGGCGGGTCTTAAGCGTGGTTACCTCCGGCGAGTCACCAACCGTTTTGTTCGGCCGGTTGTAGGAGCCGATAGGGCGTGTGGCCTAGCGGACAGGGCGAGGGGTTCCTAACCCCTCGATCGCGGGTTCGAATCCCGCCACGCCCGTGCAGCGACCGTAGGGAGCGAACCGGCATGGCGGGATTCCTGAACCTGGGGAGTCGCAGCGGCCGAGCGCAGCGAGGCCGACCGTCTCCACTCGGTTCGAATCCCGCCACGCCCGCTTCACGGTTCCTCACCTCCGTTCGGAACACGCTCGCGGGCGCGGCGTAGCTCGCAAACCCTTCGCGTTTGCTCACTCCCGCCACGCCCGTGCAGGGAGGAGCGGACGCAGTGGTACCGGCCGTCTTCATCCGGGACCCTCCACGCCACCTCGGGCGCTGAGGATTGTTCGCCTCAGACCCGGCGGGTCAGGTGGTCGCGGACGGCTCGCTGACACTCCGCACAGATGTCGTCGAGACGGGCGGCCGTCGCCAGCACGGGATGGTCGACCGGGAAGTCGGCGTAGAGGTACGCGACCAGGCTCCGGTGGTCGATCCCGACCTCCGCGCTCCGGCTGGTGGTCCCCTGAAGGAACGACTGCCGCTCCCGTGCGAAGGCGTCACACCGCTCCCGGTGCTCGGCGAGGGTATCGTGGCGCTGGCGGAGCGCGTCGAAGCCGAGTTCAGTCAGCGGTGTTTCGTCCGCCTCGGCGACCCACGCAGTGATGGCGTCGGCGGACGCCGCCGCACCCCCGAGGGCTTCCAGCTCGTGGTCTAACGCCCGTTGCATGACCGCCGTCTCGGCCCGACGTGAGGTGGCGGCGGCGACGACCATTCGGCCGAGTTCCGGAGTGAGAGTGGCGTCGGTCGCCGGCGCGAGCGCGACGGCGATGGACTCCGAGAGTTCCTCCCCGATGGTTTCCAGCAGGGGCTCGGGGTCGTCGGTGTCGTCGACGCTGTGTGGGCGCACCGTTTCAACGAACGCCGTTCGGACGGTCCGGCAGCAGTCGTCCATCGACGAACCGTTCCCGGGACGGACACCCGCGGTTGCCGTGACCCCCGGCAGGGGAGCGGTCGGGTCCGGCGAGAGGTCCCTCACCCGGTCGATGAACGTCCCGAGGGCGTCGTGTTTTGCGTGGACTGCCTCCCGCTCCGCGTCGGCGCGCGAGCGTGCCCGGGCGACGTGTGTCTCGACCGGCACGCTATACCTCCTGACGGAAGGGGATGCTGGCGAGGCCGGACGGGTACCGGTCGCGGTGGAGTTCGGGGCCGTGACCCGAACGCGCCCGGGCCGCGTCGCGGCGGTCGCCACGTCCGCCCGCAGGTCTGCACCCGGCCAAACCGGCTGCGAGAGTCGCTGTAGCGGTCGTCAGCGGAGTGTGCCTGCTCGGTTCCATACGTTTTAGGCTAGCCTAAACACTGATAATTCCATCGGTCGTCGTTGTCTGGAGCCACCGGGTACGGGGGCAATCCAGGGTACGACGAGCCCCCGACCGACGGGCTCCTGGCCGGGTACGACGCGAGGAGCGGTGAGCGACGCTGGCAGATGCGCACCGACATCGCGCCCCGGCACCTCGCCGCGGCGAGGGACCGGCCCCTCGGCGGGTTCACGCGCCCGACTGCCTGACCGACGTGCGGTCCCTCCAGCCGCGCGGGTCGGCAGTTTCCCGGCCCGACCGAAACGTTGTTCGCGGCGGTCTCCGTGGAGGGCCCATGGATACCCGGGAGCAACTCGCCGAGCTGGAGGAGTTCGACACCCCCACGGTCTCGAACGTCGTGGCGACGTACCCCGACGACCCGCTCTGTCTGGGGCTGTACAACCCCTGGAGCCAGGACTGGTACACCGACCGGCGGGTCGAGTGCATGTACCCCGACCTGGGACCGCGGGCCGGGTACGCCGTGACCTGCGTCTACGGCATGCCCGACCCGGGCTTCGGGGAGCTGACCTTCATCGACGTGGCCGACGCGCTCGAGGCGTCACCGGCGCCGACCGTGCTGGCACTCGAACAGGACTTCCCCGACGAGGTCGCGGAGGAAGTCGGGCTCACCGGCGGCAACATGACCACGGCGATGCAGTCGCTGGGCTGCGTGGGCTGTGTGACCGACGGGCCGGTGCGGGACATCGAGGAGGTGCGGCCGATGGAGTTCCAGTACCTGGCGACGGGGACCGCCCCGGGCCACGGCGAGATGGCGGTCCACGCGGTGAACGTCCCGGTGTCGATCTCCGGGATGGACGTCGCGCCGGGCGAGGTCGTCCACATCGACGGGAACGGCGCGGTGAAGTTCCCGGCCGACCGCCTCGGCGACGTCCTCGAGAACGTGCGGGCGCTCGAAGAGCGGGAGGAGGCGCTCCAGGAGCGGGTCGCGGACGCGACCAGCGCGGCGGAGGTCCGCGCGGCCTTCGCCGGCGAGGAGTACGGCGAGGACGACGGTGGGGATGAGGAAAGCGGCGACCGCGCGGGCGAGTAGCGCGACAGGCGAGCGACGACCACTCCACCCCGCTCGCACGTCTCCGGCCCACCGAATCTGTAAGTGGCTCCGGGAAGTCTGTGGGAGGGATGCCCTACCACGTCACCGTCGAACGCGACGTTCGCCACCCGGAGACCGGCGTCGTCCCCGGGCTCGACCGCCTCTTCGAGGACCCCGAGGTCGAACTGTCCTTTCTCGGCCCCGACTGCGGCCCGGAACTCGCCCCGGCGGACCTGCACGGTGCCGATGCGTACGTCTCCTACAGCTACGACCTCACCGTCGACTCGCTGGCGGGGGTCGACTCGCTGGAGCTCGTCACGCGGGCCGGCGCCGGCTACGAGAACCTCGACCTCGACGCGATGACCGACCGCGGTGTCGTCGCCGCCCACGCCCCCCAGGGGCCGACGGCCTCGGCCGCCCAGGCCACCGTCGCGATGGTCCTCGCCTGTGCCCACAACATCCCCCGACAGGAGCACCGTCTCAGAACGCAAGGGTGGGAGCCGGCCCGCGACCAGGGGTTCGAACTCCAGAACGCGACTGTCGGGTTCGTCGGCATGGGGCTCATCGGCCGGAAGGTCCTCTCGAACCTGGCGCCGTTCCGGGAGGACGGCCTCGAAGCGAGGGTCTACGACCCATACCTGGCCCCCGAAGAGGCCGACGAACTCGGTCTCGAGCGGGTCGGCCTCGACACCCTGCTGGAGACCTCCGACATCGTCACGCTCCACGTGCCGCTGACAGAAGAGACCCGGGGGATGCTGGGCACGGCCGAGTTCGAGCGGATGCAGGAGTCGGCCTATCTGGTCAACACGTCCCGCGGCGGGGTCTACCCGGACGAGGAGCTTGCGCGGGCGCTCCGCGAGGGGGAGCTCGCCGGCGCCGCCGTCGACGTCTTCGAGGACGAACCCGACGTCGAGGGGAACCCGCTGCTCGCCCTCGAGGACATCATGGTGACGCCACACGTCGCCGGCGTGACCACGGACTCGCTACGCCGGATCCACCGGATCATGGCGGAGTCGATCCACGCCCACGCGAACGGCGACCCGCCGCGAAACGTCCTCAACCCGGCCGCCTACGAACAGCAGACGGGCGAGCGTCTCCCGGAGGAAAAGGAGACCCCGTCGTTCCGCAGCTGACGGGGCCTTCCGGCAGGGACGAGAGCGGAGCAGACGGAGCCCTGCGGCGACCGCTCACCGCGAGAAGCCGTCGACCTGCTCTGTGAGCGCGCCGCCCTGTTCGGTGTACCAGTGGTGGAGGATTCGTGTGTCCGTGTTGAGGCTGAAGTCGCGGACGCCGAGGTCGAGGTACGCCTCGGCCGCGCCGGGGTGGAGTATCTCGGCGCGGGGGGCGACGCCCATCTCCAGCGCGGTCTCGATGGTCTCCCGTTCCGCTTCCTCGACCTCAGGAGCGTCGAAGGCGCCGGGCTCGCCGATGCTCAGCGAGTAGTCAGCGGGCCCGAACTGGACCATGTCGATCCCCTCGACCGCGAGGATCTCCTCGAGGTTCGCGACCGTCTCCTCCTTTTCCACCATGACCGCGACGACGGCCTCCTCACACCACTCGACGACCTCTTCGGGCGACGCGTAGCCGCCGACGTAGCCGTTCCGCCGGTCCGACCGGATGCCGTTGTCCCCCTCCGGCTCCGGGCGGACGGCCGCGACGGCTTCTTGAGCGTCCTCGACTGACCGGACGTCGGCGAACAGGAGGTTCTGGATGCCGGCAGCCATCGCGCGCTGGGCGACGAATCCCCGGGATTCGGCGTCGATCTTTATCATCATCGACAGGTCCGACAGCTCCGCCGCACGCGCCATGTGCTCCAGGTCGCGCAGGTCGTAGGGGGCGTACTCCGCGAGGAACTCGACGTAGTCGAAGCGGTCGGTCTGGCCGATGATTTCGAGCAGCCCCGGCCACTGGGCCTGCATCCGCGTGCCGATGCTCACCTCGCCGCTCTCGATCCGCTCGCACAGGTGGTTCACCACAGTAGTGGGAGACCCTCGGGCCTCGGTGAAGACGTTTCCCCCGGCCGGCTCCCGCGGTGGTCACGGGTCGTCGAGGCCGGTGAGCTCGAACCGTGCGCCGCCGGCCGCGCCCCCGGTCACCCGGACCGACCAGCCGTGGGCGTTCGCGATCTCCCGGACGATGGCGAGCCCGAATCCCGTTCCATCCTCCGAGGTGGAGTGGCCCGGGTCGAAGACCGCCTCGCGTTCCGCTTTCGGGATCCCCGGTCCGTCGTCCTCGACATAAAAGCCGTTTTCGAGGTCTCCGACGGTCACCGTCACCGCCTGACCGGCGTGTTCGACGGCGTCGTCGGCCCCCGGCCGACTGCCCGGGGGACGCTGTCCCTCACTGTCCCGACGAGCCTGCGAGTCGGGGCTCGTGGAGCCGTGCTCCACGGCGTTACGGATGAGATTCTCGAACAGCTGTCGCAGACGGCTCTCGTCGGCGCTGACCGTCAGGTCGGTCTCGACCCGGAGGGTGCTCTCGCCGGTCTCGACGGTCGCCCAGCAGGCCTCGAGCAGGTCGGGGAGTGCGACCAGGTCCCGCTCGCCAGCCGAGGCCCCCTCGCGGGCGAGCGCGAGGAGGTCGTCGATGAGCGTCTGACTCCGGTCCAGCGCCTCGGCGGCGTCCTCGAGGTGGTCGTTACCCGTCTCCTCCCGGGCCAGTTCGACCCGTCCCTGCGCGACGTTCAGCGGGTTCCGCAAGTCGTGGGAGACGACGCCGGCGAACTCCTCGAGGCGCTCGTTCTGGCGGGTCAGCTCCCGCTCGCGCTCGCGGAGCTGTTCGGTCCGCTCGACCTGTTCGAGTGCAGTGGCGATGCTTCCGGCCAGGATCTCTCCGAGTACCACGTCGCGCTGGTCGAAGCTTTCCGGCGTCGGCGAGCAGGCGATGAGGATGCCGTGCGTTCCGACCGGGAGGTGGAGTTCGCTCCGGGCTGCGGAGTTCGGGTTGTAGATGTCCGGGTCCTCGTGGACATCGTCGACGGCGAGCGGTTCGCCGCGCTGGTAGACCCGCCACGCGATGCTGCCCGGGCCGGTGAAGGTCGGCGGGTCACCAACCACCTCGCGGCCGGCGTCGGTCATGGCGACGGGGACGAGTGCCCCCCCTCCACCGCCGCCCGTATCGCTCCCGTCGTTGTTGGTCCCGTCGTCGTGCTCCTCGTAGAGGTGGATCGCGTTCGCGTCGAGACCCAGCACGTCCCGGGCAGTCTCGACACCGAGCCCGGCGACCTCCTCGCGGGAGGTGGCAGTCATCAACTCCCGGGCCGTCTCGTTGAGCGCCTCGAGCCGGCGCTCGTACTCTTTGCGCTCGGTGATGTCGCGGATGACGCCGACTCGCTCGGTCCGCCCGTCCGCCCGGGTGATGTTTATCAGCCGGAGCTCCGCGGGGATCGTTCCGCCGTCCGCGACGTTGAAGACGTTCTCGACGACACCCACGTTGCGCTCGCCGTCGCGCAACTCCTCGCGGACCTCCCGCGCGAGGCCGACAGTTTCGTCGTCGGCCCACTCGGTGATCGGGTCACCGACCAGGTCCTCGCGGTCGACGCCTTTCAGCGATGCGTACGTGCCGTTGACGTAGACGATGGTCTCGTCCTTGTCGAGGACGTAGACGGCGTCCTCGAGCTCCTCGAAGATGCTCTCGTAGCGTTCGAGTTCCCGCTCGCGTTCCTTGCGCTGGGCGATGTCGCGGAGCACGCCCGTCGACCCCTGTACCGTTCCGTCCTCTTCGAGGAGGGTGACCCGCGCCTCGACCGGGACCGCCTCGCCGTCGGCGGTGTGGAGTGTCCCCTCGAACTGGTCGACTTCGCGGTCGGTCTCGAGCAGCTCCCGGACCGCCTCCCGTCCCCGTTGGATGTCGTCCTCGTCGAGGACGAGTGAGGCGTGACTCCCGACCAGTTTCTCGCGGCTGTAGCCGGTCCACTCGACCAGCGCCTCGTTGACCGTCGTCAGAACCCCATCGAGGTCCAGCGCGTAGACGGCGTCGCCGGCCGCCTCGAGGAGCGCCTCGGTGCGTTCGAGGTCCCGCCGCGAGTGGTACTGTTCGACCGCGTTCCTGACGCGGTTGGCGAGCACGTCGAACTGGCCCGTCCCGTGCCCCTTCTGGAGGTAGTCGGTCACGCCCGCCGAGACCGCCTCGCTCGCGAGCTCCTCGCTGCCGCGGCCGGTGTAGAGGATGAAGGGAAGGGCCGGGTGGGCCTCGCGGACAGCCCCGAGGAGTTCGAGCCCGTTCCGGCCGGGCATCTCGTAGTCCGAGACGACGGCGTCAAAGTCCGCCCCGGCGAGGCGGTCGAGAGCCTCGGCTGCGCCCGCGGCCGTCTCGACGTCGAACCGTCCTTCGTCGCGTTCGAGGACGGTTGAGACGAGGTCCGCGAACTCCGGGTCGTCGTCCACGTGGAGCACGCGGATCGGGTCGACCATGCTGTACTGTATATTTCAAGCGGCGAAGTAAGGTGTTACTATCGCAGGCCCACGATCAGCAATATATCAACGGACACTGCCCACACGGACGGCCCCCGTGAACGACCAACACTTACCACCCCACCCCGCGTCGGGAACGACATGACAGTCGACCTCACCGCCGAGATCGAATCGAACACCGACGACCTGCTGGCGCTCGTCGAGCGACTGGTGGAGACGCCGACCGTAAGCGGCGACGAGAAGCCCGGCCAGGAGGTCGTTATCGAGCATCTCGAGTCGATGGACCTCGAGCCCGACGTCTGGGTGCCCGACGAGGCAGACCTCGAGGACCACGAGGGCTACGCACCGACATCGGTCACCGAGGAGGTCGGATTCGAGGGCCGTCCCAACGTCGTCGTGCGGATCCCGGGCAGCGGCGATGGGCCGACGCTGACCGTCGGCGGCCACATCGACGTCGTCGACGTGACAGAGGACGAGTGGACCCGGGACCCCTGGAGGCTCACGCGGGAGGGCGAGACGCTGTACGGCCGCGGCGTCGCGGACATGAAGGGCGGGCTGGCCGCCGTGCTCTTCACCGTGAAGACCATCCTCAAGTCAGAGGTAGACCTCGCGGGCGACCTCATCGTCCAGAGCACCATCGAGGAGGAGGCCGGGGGGACCGGCGGCGCGCTCGCGGCCATCGAGCGCGGCTACCTCCCGGACGCGGCGGTCATCGCCGAGCCCTCCGACATCCCCAACATCACCGTCGCCAGCGCCGGCGTGATGTACTTCGAGGTGGAGGTACCGGGGGTGAGTGCCCACGCCGCACGGAGTCACGAGGGGGTCAACGCGATCGGCAACGCAACGCTGGTCTACGAAGCCCTGGAGGAACTGGACCGCGAGCGGAAAGACCGGATCGACTTCGAGCCGGCCTACCGCGCCGACCCCGGGCTGGAGGGACACGAGACCAACATCAACGTCGGCCAGATCGAGGCCGGGGACTGGCCCTCGACGCTGCCGAGCCGGGCGACGATGTACGGCCGGGTCGGCTGGCCGCCCGGGGAGAGCCGCGGGGAGGTCCGGGCACAGATCGAGGCGGCCGTCGCCGGTGTCACCGGCCGCGAGGAGTGGACGGTCGACGCCGAGCCGACCGTCGAGTGGTTCGGATGGCAGGCCGCCCCTCACCGGACGGACAGCGACTCGGAGATCGCCCAACTGGCGAAGGCGGCCGCCGAGGACGTCACCGGCGAGACCGGCGCCTTCGTCGGCAGCAGCGGCGGCATGGACGAACGGTTCTACAAGCGCTACTACGGCATTCCGTCCGTGTCGATCGGGCCCGAACCGCGCAACATCCACGGGGCCGACGAGCACACGACGGTCACCTCCCTGGTCGAGACCTCGAAAACCTACGCCCGGGTGATCCCGGAGTACTGCGGAACTGCGGACTGACAGTTCCGGACCCCTCCGACCCGATTACCGGAAAAAGCCGAACAGCTGGTAGTCGTGGTCGGGCGTGTACCGCCTGAAGGAGAGGCTGTTCGCCAGCACGGAGACGCTGGAGGCGGCCATCGCCACCGCCGCGAGCACCGGCTGGAGCAGGCCAAGCGAGGCCAGCGGGATCATCGCCGTGTTGTACCCCAGCGCCCAGAAGAGGTTCTGCTTGATCTTCGACAGCGTCCCCTCGGAGACGCGGATGGCCTTGAGCACGTCCGCGGGGTCGTCGCGCATCAGTGTCACGTCGGCGGCTTCGATGGCGACGTCGGTGCCGCTACCGATGGCCGCACCCACGTAGGCCGCGGCGAGTGCCGGTGCGTCGTTGACGCCGTCACCGACCATCATCGCCTCGCTGCCGTCGGCCTCGATCTCCTCGACGGTGTCTGCCTTCTCCTCGGGCAGCACTTCCGCCTTGACCTTCTCGGGGTCGATCCCGACCCGCTCGGCGACCGCGCGGGCGGTGCGCTCGTTGTCGCCGGTGATCATCCACACCTCCCGGCCCCGCTCCCGGAGGCTCGCGACCGCGTCCGCGGCACTCTCCTTGACGGTGTCGGCGTCGGCGACCACGCCCACGACCCGCCCCTCCAGCGCGACCAGCATCGCGGTCTTGCCCTCGCGCTCGAGGCGGTCCATCGCCTCCTCGGCGGGCCCGGTGTCGACGCCCTCGTCGGCAAGCAGCTTGCGGTTGCCCACGAGCACCTTGCCGTGGCTCGTCTCTGCCCGGACGCCGTGGCCGGGGACGTTCTCGAACTCGGCGGGCGCCTCGGGTTCGACGCCGCGCTCGCGGGCGCCCTCGACGACCGCCTCGGCGAGGGGGTGCTCGCTGTTCAGCTCCGCGCTCGCGGCCAGCTCGAGGACCAACTCCTCCGTGACTTCGCGTTGCAGGGCGCCCCCGTCGGGGGCTCTCTCCCGTCCAGGCGTCCCCCCATCGGCCGCGGGGCTCCGGATAGCGACCACGTCGGTCAGTTCCATCTCCCCCTCGGTGAGCGTGCCGGTCTTGTCGAAGACCACGGTGTCGACATCGCGAACGCGCTCCAGGATGTCGCCGCCCCGGAAGAGCACGCCGTTGCGCGCCCCGATAGCCGTCCCGACCATCGTCGCCGCCGGCGTCGCAAGCCCCAGCGCGCAGGGACAGGCGATCAGGACGGCGCTGGCGAAGACGACGACCGCGAACTCGAAGACGCCGACCGCCGCGGGCCCGCCGGCCGCCAGCCCCCACAGCGGGAGCGCGCCGACAACGCCCGCGAGCGCCTCGGGGAACAGATACCAGACCACGCCCCAGAGCGCTGCGTTGAGGATCACCGCGGGGACGAAATACGCGGAGATCCGGTCGGCGACGGTCTGGATCTCGGGCTGGCGGGACTGGGCCTCCCGCACGCGGGCGACGATCTGCTGGATGGCCGTCTCCTCGCCGACCTTCGTCGCCTCGATTTCGAGGACGCCGTTCTCGTTGACCGTCGAGCCGATCACCTCGTCGCCCTCCCCCTTCTCGACGGGGACGGACTCGCCGGTGACCATCGACTCGTCGACCGCCGAGGAGCCCTCGACGACCACGCCGTCGGTGGGCACCTTCTCGCCGGGCCGGACCTTCAGCCGGTCGCCGACCTCCACCTCCGAGAGCGGGACCTCCTCCTCGGTGCCGTCCTCGCGGACCCGGGTGGCGGTGTCGGCCTCCAGTTGCAAGAGTTCCCGGACCGCGTCTGCGGCCTGGCCCTTCGAGCGCGCCTCCAGATAGTTTCCGAGCGTGATGAACGTGAGGATGAGCGCCGCGGTGTCGAAGTACAGCCCCTCGCCGGGGAGCCCGAGCAGGCGAGCGACGCTGTAAATGTAGGCCGTAGAGGAACCCAGCGCGATGAGCACGTCCATGTTCGCGGTGCGATTGCGGACGACCGCGGTCCAGGAGTTCTCGTAGAACTCCCGGCCGAGGACGACCTGGATCGGCGTCGCAAGCAGGAAGGCGACCCAGCCGAAGTCGACCCCGAGCCACGGGATAGTCTCCGGCAGGAGGCCCGGCGCGAACAGGTGAGCCGCCAGCATCGCCAGAAGCGGCGTCGAGAGGGCCGCGCCGAAGAGGGTGAGCCGGCGCTGGCGGCCGGTCTCCGCCTCGCGGGCCGCCTGCCGGCGGTCTTCGCCGCTCGTCTCGCCGCCCGCGCCGTCCACACCGTCACCCGCCTCCTCGCCCTCGCGAACTGGCGTGTAGCCGGCGGCCTCGATGGCCGAGTAGACGTCCGCGAGGTCGGCGTCCGCGGGGTTGTACCGGACGCGGGCCTCGTCGGTGGCGAAGTTGACGTCAACCCCGACGACGCCGGGCGTCTCCCGCAGCCGGTCGTCGATCGTCTCCGCGCAGTTCGCACACGACATGTCGGTGACGCCGACGGTAACGGTCTCTGCGGCGGCCTCGTAGCCCGACTCCCCGACCGCGTCGTAAATCGCGGCCAGCGAGACCTCGCCCGGATCGTACTCGACAGTCCCCTCGTCGGTGGCGTAGTTGGCTGTCACCGCCTCGACGCCCGCCAGCCCGCCGACTGTCTCCTCGATCGTCGACGCACAGTTGGCACAGCTCATTCCCCGGAGCTCCAGATGTGCCGTCCTCGTAGTCATCACCCTACCCTACGCCCCCCTCGTTCATCGTGTTTGCCACTCAAAAAGCGGAGCTGAATGTCCGCTTCACTTTTGATTCGAAACTGTATCCGGGCCTGAACTTGAGTTTCACACCCCTTCCCGCAGCCGCTCGTACCGGTCGACGAAGGTATCCCGGCAGTTCTCACAGCAGAAGTGATGGACTTCGTCGTCGAGAGTGACCGACTCGCCCTCGGGGGTGACGGTGTTGCCACACTCCTCGCAGGCCGGCGCGAGCTCGGACCCGCCCAGCTGCGGAGTCCAGGACTCGTCAGCCAGCGGGCGCAGGTCGTACTCGCGCACGTCCGCGAGGTCGACCCACTCCGCCAGGGCGCCGTCGCTGTCGGTCACGGTGGCGGTGCAGACCAGCCGGTCGTCGGCCGTCCGGAAGACGTGCTCGACCGCCTCCACGCCCGCGAGCGTCCGCTGGAGCGCCGGTCCCTGGCCCGGGGCTGCCTCGATGGTGACGAGCACTCGGGTTCCACCCTCCAGCAACTCCCGGTCGATATCGAGAGTGAACTGTCGGACCAGCCCGCTCTCCCGGAGCCGGTCGACCCGGTCCGAGACTGCCGGCGCAGACAGGCCCACCTTCTCGGCGATCTCGCTGTAGGGCCGGCGTGCATCCGCGAGCAGCAGCCGGAGGATCTCGCGGTCAGTGTCGTCGAGCCCGCGCATGCCGGGTCCTAGGGGCGGGGGAGTAAAAACGGGTTCGGGCCCCCGTTCGATTACGGTGTAGCGGCGTCCTCGGTCGCGTCGGCGGCCTCGACCCGGATGGTCTCGGCGACGTCCTCGGGCAGCGAGGTGGTCTCGCCGTCCGGGAAGCGGACGGTCACCATCCCGATAGGCGCGACCTCCTCGACGGACAGGGTCGTCCCGGGGGTGACCCCCTCGTTCTGGAGGTAGGCGAGCCCCTCGGGGTCGCGGTCCCGGACCCGCTTGACGACGACCCGGTCGCCCTCCTCGAACTCCGCGAGGGTGGCCCCCTCGGTATCGTCCATCGGGTCCAGGGCATCGTTGGGGATCGGGTCGCCGTGGGGGTCGACCTCGGGATCGTCGAGGACCTCGGCTACCCGGCGCTCGAACTCCTCGCTGATGTGGTGTTCCAGCCGGTCGGCCTCGTCGTGTACCTCCGTCCAGTCGTAGCCCAGCCGCTCGGCGAGATACGTCTCGATGAGGCGGTGGTGGCGGACCACCTCGAGTGCGACCGTCTCCCCCTCGGTGGTCAGTGTCACGCCCTTGTACTTCTCGCGCTCGACCAGGCCCCGCTCGGCCAGCTTCTCCATCATGCTGGTGGCGGTCGGCGGCGTGACCTCAAGCGTGTCGGCGATCTCCGAGGTCGAGACCGGCTCAGCCCCGCCGCGCTGGAGGTCGTAGATCACCTTCAGGTAGTCCTCCATCTCGGGGCTCAGCATACCCGCATGTAGACGGACCCGGGATAAAAACCCCCGGACAGGTGGGGCGGAACGGCGACGGACGACACGTCGCCGTCAGTCCGTGTCCCCGGAGAGGACACCCCACCGCGAGAGGAGCCAGAGCAGCCCGTATCCGGCGACGCCGAGCACGAACACCACGACCGGGATCAGAAACGGGCCGAACGTCTCGACGACCTGACCGGCGACCATCAGTCGTCCCGGTCCTTCATCAGTCGGCCGCGTCGGCCTCCTCGACGTCGACGCCTTCCGCGTGGGCCAGCAGGCTACAGACGTCGGTCTCGGCGTCGAAGCAGTCCGGACACTGGGGCTGTCGGTCGATGATGGTGTCGAGGCGCTCGGCGACGGTCTCGTCGATCACCGGCTCGAGCTGGCGGGCCTCCGCACGGAAGTCCTCGACCTCCAGCACCTCGAGCAGGAACCGCTCGATGATGCAGTAGTTCTGGAGGGCGTCGCGGGCTCGCCTGATCCCCGCCTCGGTCAGGTCGACGCCCTTGTACTTCTCGTGGGCACAGAGCTCCTGTTCCTCGAGTTTGCCGATCATCTCATTGGCGCTCGCCGGGCTCACGTCGAGCATGTCCGCGACCGCGCCGGTCGAGGCCGGCCCGTCCTCCGTCTCCTGGACCAGGTAGATCGCCTTGAGATACTGGTCGGCACTGTTCATGGGGATCGGCCCTCCATGAGCTGGGTCACTTCCTCGACGCCGTCCTCTTCCTCGTGCTGGATGGCCCGCAGCTCCGAGAGCAGCCGCTCGCGGTCGATGGTGAAAGTCGCCTCGGACTGTTCGATGGCCTCGATCAGGTCCGCGTAGAACTTGTAGGCAGTCTCCTCGTTACAGAGCTGGTCGTAGAGCACGCCGTCGAAGTCCTCGTCGGCCTCGTAGCGAGCCTCCACAAGCTGCTTGACCTCGTCGAAGGCGACGGTGTCGGCTTCCAGTTCCGCGACCAGCGCGTCGAGCCGGTCGCGGTGGGTCGCCGACTCCGCGGCCGCCTCCCGGAGGAGGGCCCGGACCTCGTCGTCCAGGTCGGCCGTGTCGGCGTGCTTCGCGGCGCGGGCCTCCACGACCTCCTCGAGCACGACCCCGATCTGGAGCAACCGGGCGAGCTGGTGGTCGGAGTCCACCGCCTGGACGCTCATGGACACCCCCCGATCCCGTGTGTGGCCGGTCCCAGCAGTCTCATGCGCAAGCGTCGGTGGTACGCGAACTTAAGCGGTTCCCTCAAGCGGAAGGCAGTGGAAAACGGAACTGGTGCTACTGCCGGAGCCGCTCGGCGACCCGGCCCTCCAGGTCCTCGCGGAACTCTTCGACCTCGATCTCCTCGAGGACGGGGACAAAAAAGCCCTCGACGAGCATGTTCGTCGCCTGCTGTGGCGGGACCGACCGGGAGGTCATGTAGAACAGGTCCTCCTTGTCGACCTGACCCACGGTGGCGGAGTGGCTTGCCTCCGTGTCGTGGTTGTTGATGATCAGCTTCGGTGAGGCGTCGGCCTCGCTGTCGTCGGACAGCATCAGGGTGTTCTCGCGCTGGTAGGAGTTGGTGTCCCAGGCTTCCCGGCCGACATCTTGAACACCTTCGTAGACCGAGCGGGCGCTGTCGTCGAGCACGCCCCGGGTGACCAGGTCCGCGGTCGTGTGTTCGTTCTCGTGCCAGACCCGGCTCGCCAGGTCGAAGTGCTGGTCGCCGTGCCCGAAGAAGGCGCCGACGATCTTCGACTCCGAGGACTCACCGACGAGTCGCGTCTCTACGGAAGTCTTGGTCAGCCTGGAGCCGAGGTTGCCCTCGATCCAGTTGACGGTCCCGTACCGGCCGGCGTGGCCGCGCTTGACCTGATAGTTGTAGGTCTCCTCCGAGAGGTCCTGGAGGGTGCCGTACTGGACGCTGGCGTTCTCGCCCGCGGTCGCCTCGACGACGCCGCTGTAGTAGCGCTCGCCGTCGACGTCCTCGCCTGTGGATTGCCGCTCGAGGATCGTCACCGAGGCGTTGTCCTCGGCGACGACCAGCGTGTAGTTGAACAGGGCACGGGAGTTCATCCGCGTGCGGATCGTCACCTCGTCGGCAATGGCGCCCTCGGGAACGTAGACGACCGTCCCCGCCGAAAAGAGCGCCGTCGACAGCGCCGTCAGATAGTCCCGCTGGGGGTCAACGACCGCGCCGAACTGCTCCTTGATGAGGTCGCCGTGCTCCTCCAGCGCCTCCGCCCAGGCCAGCACGTCGACGCCCTCCGCGTCGACGCGGTCTTTCTCCTGGGCGAACTCCAGCGGGTCGACGAAGCGCTCGTAGTCGAGCGCGTCGAGGTTCGTCCAGTCGCGCCCGGGCGTCCGGATGACGTCCGGCATATCGAGCTCCCCGAGCGCCTCGAGCGCCTCGAGGCGCGTCTCCAGCAACCACTCGGGCTCGCCGAGCTGGTCGCTTATCTCCGTTACCTGCTCCTCTGTGAGGTTTGCGTGTACCTGCGTACTCATGATTGTGTGGACACTCCGGGGGGAGTTATCCGAGCGAACCCTCCATCTCGAGTTCGATGAGCCGGTTGAGCTCGACCGCGTACTCGATGGGCAGTTCCTCCGTGATGGGCTCGATGAAGCCGGCGACGATCATCTGCTTTGCATCGTCGTCGTCCAGCCCGCGGGACTGGAGGTAGAAGACGTCCTCGTCGCCGATCTTGCCGACGGTCGCCTCGTGAGCGACGTCGACGTTCTGCTCCTGAATTTCCATGTAGGGCATGGTGTCCGACGTCGAGTCGTTGTCGAACATCAGCGCGTCACACTCGACGGAGGTCGAGGAGTCCTTCGCTCCGTCGGCCATGTGGACCAGCCCGCGG
>Ga0207714_1000788_pt1 | contig 21436 bp, 18 predicted proteins | sample PonA232FremontCA_2_FD_187270 | JGI IMG/M metagenome (GOLD analysis project Ga0207714, IMG submission 187270) | Marine sediment microbial community from Fremont, CA, USA - Pond A23 Sediment 2 (SPAdes) | ecosystem: Environmental > Aquatic > Marine > Unclassified | place: USA: Fremont, California...
CAACCATAAGCGCTGTTAGGCGCGACATTATTTCACCCCATCAAAATAGTAAATATTAACCATTTATCTAACCACTTTTTTAATGCGAAACTTCAGTAAGTAATTATCTGAATTCCGTATTAGTCCACTTAGCCTTTTTCTTATTAAATATAAAATATATGTTTAATTATTGCAAAGAGTGATACTTAATTTTCAGGGGGAAATTACTTAAAATAAATGCTGGTTTTTTCTTCTTATACTTTCAAATAAATTTTTTCAAAAACTTTTTAACGTTTTTGGTAATACGTTTAAAAAGTCCTGTTTTATTATTATTTTTTTTCTGATTTGTGTTATACTGCTGGGGATTTTTTGGTTCACTTGTTTCGCCATTTTCACTGTTTTTCTTATCTCTTTGATTTGTTTGGTCAGAATTATCTTTGTTTTCTGTTGTTGATGAAGCAGTTGTTATCTCTGCTTCATTTTTTGGTGATTGAGTTTTCCCACTTTCCGGATTTACTTCAGTTAAATGTTTAACAGTTTCCATGAAACCCTTTTCATCTACTCTTACGTTGTCTTTTGTTCCGTCTAATGTGCCGCTGAATACTGAGTTTTTGAAAGCTAACAAGTGGAATATTCTGTGTTCAATGGAATATTTTGAAATAAAATTATAAATATATACGTGTTGATTTTGTCCCAGCCGGAATACCCTGGCTATTCTTTGTTCAAGTTTTGCCGGATTCCAGGGTAGATCCAGATTGATTATGACATTGGCAGATTGAAGGTTTAGTCCGAGTCCACCCGAGTCTGTAGACAGGAATATTTTTAGTTCATGTTCATTGTGATATCTGTTAATAATTCGTTTTCTTTCTTTGGTTGATAGATCGCCATTGAGGTAAACATAATCGATTTCTCTCTTTTCGAGTTCCTGAATGACAAGCTCAAACATTTTCTTCCATTCACTGAAGATCACTATTTTATTATCTTTGTTTTCCATGACATTTTCCAGCAGCTGCATGAGTTCATTGATCTTAACGTCGTGCCGGTTTTTTTGATCGAGGATATATGTTGAATCACTTGTCATCCTCATACATGACAAGTTGATTAGCAGGTTTTGCCTGTCTTCTTCATTCAGGAAACCCTGTCTTCTCCATTTATTCACTAGTTGGCATACAATATCATAATAGGCCTGGTGATCGTTCCTTTGTTCTTCTGTCATCTCTACAAAGAAGTTCTTGTCAATCCTGCCCGGCAATTGATCTATAATCTCTTTTTTTGTTCGCCGGATCAATATAGGCTCCAGGGTTTTGTTAATTGATTTTAATCTTTGATAACCTGTTACTTTTCCTGTTTCATCAGTAATTTCGTGCTTGTCCAGAAATCGGAATAACGGCCCGAGTTTGTACATGTCGATGAATTCTACTATGGAATGGAGCTCCTGTAGTCTGTTTTCTAATGGTGTGCCTGTTAACACGATCGCAAAACGTGACTGTATTTTTTTGACGGCTTGTGCCGTTTTTGTTTTCCAGTTTTTGATTCGTTGTGCTTCGTCAAGAATTATTAAATCAGGTGATGCGCTATTAATGAATTCAATGTCATTCCGGGTAATTCCGTAACTAATGATCTTGTAAAACGCTTCTTCCCGGTAGAGCTTTTTTCTTTTGTGAATCTGTCCTTCAACTCTTAATGTACTTCGATCTGTAAATTTTTCGATTTCTTTCTGCCATTGATACTTTAAGGAGGTGGGGCATACAATCAGTACGTTTTTAACCTGCGAATAACGGGCGAAGAGTTCAACAGCTGCAATAGCCTGGATAGTTTTTCCAAGTCCCATTTCATCGGCAACCAGAATACGTCCTGCTTTAAAAGTTTTTAGTACTGCTTCTTTTTGATAAGGATATAACTTTCCATGAATAAGTTTGTCAAATATTTTGCTCTTTGTGCCTTTTGGGAAGAGCTTATTCGTGAGATGTTCTCTTTCCAATTGTTCTTTATGCCCCCGGATATATTCCCAAACGTCCGGATAAACTCTAAAATCCGAATCTATTGAAATGGCTTTACGAATGTATTTTTCAATTACTGCTAGCTGGTCGGGTTGAATCAAACCCTCTTTATCAGTAATGGGTTTGAATAATTGTTTTATTTGTTCTTTGTTTTTACCTGCTGATTTTAGTCGTAAGTTCCTTTCTTTCCCGTAAAATATACTTAATGAAGAATAGGACTGAGGTTGGTTTTGGTTAAAATATTTCCAGTTGGATTTTTTGTTTTTAAGATGTAGAAGTACGTTTTCAATGTGTTTACAGGTGCCCAGCCCGTTAACTCTAAAATCGGGACAAGAACAGAAATTATGGCTGTTTTCATTGTCTCTGATGGATACTTTGTAGGTTTTTTCTGATTTGGGGTTAAAAACGTTAAAATCTGAAAATACAGGATGATCGCCTATGTTCTCTATATCGAATTCCTGTTCGGCAGCAAATTGTTTTCTCAGGGCCGCTTGCCATTCGTCAATAGTAAGATCTTCTGGCTTGCGATAGTATGGAACTTTTTTTTGTTTTTGAGATGTTGTTTCTTTACCTGCCATGATGTTTCTTTTTAGGGATAAAGAAAGCAAATTATTTTACTAAAGAGAATTATATATCATATTGAGTTATTAACAGGTTGTCAACTATTCAAGGTGTCGGGGCCGAAACCGCCTATTTCTGTTTGTACGCTAAACAGACAATTTTCGAACAAAAGAAGCTATCGGGGGGCTTTTTTTAATTTTAGCAACAATATAACAATAGAGCAATGCAACAATAAAACAATATTCAAAAGAAATAAAAGCAACAGTAACCAGAACTCCGTGAATAAATCCTGGTTACTGCCAAGCTTTGTTATTTAATCTGTTAGAAAGTCAAAACCTTGGCATCACTTTTAAGGTATTCGCTTAGGGGTTTTCCCATTCCTTTTACTTCGAAACCCAGTTCTTTCAGCTCATCGACCAGATTGTAGCTGCCGGCACATGCAATACAAGCCTGAAGTTCAACCCCGTCTTGCTGCATCGCTTTTACTTTTTCCTGAAGTTTTTTATTTTCAGAAATCAGTTTTGCAGAAGGTCCCCATACAATAAGTGTAACTTCTTCGAACCATTGTTGTTTCTTAGCGTTATGCGTATACATAAAGGCTACTCGTTCAGCAACATACGGATTATCACTGGTCCATAAAATCACCAGCTTATCAGTATCTTTTGATTGGGTTTTATCTTGTGCCATAACATTTAAATTTGTGAGCGTTAAAACGCTTATGAGCGCGAATAATAAAATTTTACTTTTCATAGTTAATAAGTTTATAGTTAAAGATTAAGATGTTAGTTCTTGATGTTTTTTAATTCTTCTAATACTGATAATAAAAGTCCGGCACTTATCCGGGTTTTGTAATCGGGATTGATGTATTCAAACAATATGGTGCCAGAAGTGTCAACTACAAAAACTGAAGGCACAGGAAGAAACCCCTGGTTCTTTTCGTTAGATCTTTTGCTGAGCATGTCTGAATATTTTTTGGGTGCGTTGAATACTATACCCAAAGCCTTTAGAAAATCCCCATCTGTATCGGAATATAAACTGTAATTCAATTGGTGTTCTTTGTTTGTGGATTTTAGATTTTCAGGCGAGTCCGGGCTGATTGCCATCAACTGATACCCCAATTCGAGTATCTGTGATTCGGCCTGCTGAATTTCTGCAAGATGAGTGTTGCAATAAGGACACCATCCGCCTCTGTATATCAGCAGAATCGTTGGTTTTTTCTTCATGATAGTGGATGTGTTATGTTCTTCATCGTCAGGTGTTTTTAAAATTCCATCCGGTATCTTTTCTCCATACAGAAGTGGTGAAATGTCTTCAGCTTTCTCGGGTATCTGGGCAAACATCTGTTGCCCTATTGCAAAAAGTAATGCGATAATAAATACTTGTTTTTTCATCATAATATTCGGGTTTTTAACTAAGGAATTGCTTACTAATAAACAATTGTTTTTACGATTTGTTTTTGTGAATTGATAACCAGGAATAAACAGTGTGAAAAGAAAATTAATGCACGCTTTTCAGCGTAGTAAATCAAATTCCTCCCAAACCCCAATATAGTCGTTTAATGGCTTTACAACTTTTCTTTTAAAATGAAAAAGTTAGCTAGCTCTAAACAATAGAGCGAAATACTAAAAAACATCTTCGGTTTTTCTTAATCCATCTTCTTTTGTTTAGGGTTTTTTTATATTTACAATTCATTTTAGTCGAATGCCGCCACATTGGTTACGCAGTAAAGACAAATAAAATCATCATAACCAATAAAAATTAAATATTCTAACCAGCTTAATAAACACCAGGCATTAAATTTTAATAAACATAATTAGTTAAACCTTATAAAGCAAAGCAAATGAAGAAAATCTTTCAAAAAGCGGGAGTTCTGTCTAAAAAAATTTTCCGGCGGGCATTAGATTATGTTGAAGTGATAGGGAATAAATTGCCACACCCGGCCACACTTTTTGCATTGTTGGCTCTTTTGGTGGTTATCATATCGTGGATAGGTTCAGCAATGGACGCGCAAGCAGTTCATCCGGTAGACGAATCGGTTATCAAAGCAAAGAGCCTCGTAAGTGGAGACGGGCTAAGATGGATGTACACGAATCTTATTGACAATTTTTTGACATTCCCGCCACTGGGTTATGTTTTGGTTGTAATGATAGGTATTGGAGTAGCGGAGGGTTCAGGTTTATTCACCACCATGATTCGCTCACTGGTTTTGAGCGCTCCGCCTAAAATGATAACAGCAGCAATTGTTTTAGCAGGAATCCTGTCGCATCTAGCTTCTGAAGCTGGTTATGTTATTTTGATACCATTGGGGGCAATGATATTTCATGCACTAGGCAGACATCCGATAGCCGGTTTAGCTGCCGCTTTCTGTGGTGTCAGCGGCGGATTTGCTGCCAATCTCTTTATAGGTTCTATAGACCCTATTCTTGCAGGAATTTCTGAATCAGCGGCAAAAATCATTAGACCGGATATCTCAGTAAACCCGGCTGTTAACTACTACTTCATGTTTGTCTCCAGTTTTTTGGTAGTATTGGTTGGAACATGGGTTACGGAAAAAATTGTGGAGCCCAGACTCGGAAAATATGATGGCACTGCTGAAAGACTTCCTATAAATCAATTAAGTCCGATGGAAAAGAAAGGGCTCAGATATGCCGGATGGGCTGTGTTATTTACCCTGATAGTGCTGGCTATAACCATAGTTCCTGAAAATGGAGTATTCAGAGATCCTGAAACAAATTCTGTATTGCATTCTCCATTTTTCGACGGGATTATCATAGCTATCCTGCTTATATTCTTTATTCCAGGGCTTGTATATGGCCTTGTTGTCGGAACAATAAAAAGCGACAAAGATGTGGCCAAATTCCTTGGAAAATCTATGGGTGGAATGGGAGGATATATCGTTTTGGTATTTTTTGCAGCTCAGTTTGTATATTTCTTCAATTACAGTAACCTGGGAATAATTTTGGCTATTAAAGGAGCCAAAACGCTCCAGGTTATTGGATTAACCGGAATATCACTCATTGTGGCATTTGTTTTACTTTCGGCTTTGATAAATATGTTCATGGGAAGTGCTTCTGCGAAGTGGGCAATAATGGCTCCCGTATTTATCCCAATGCTGATGCTTATAGACCCGGCATATCATCCGGGGTTGACCCAGGCTGCCTTCAGAATTGGAGACTCAGTGACTAACCTGATTACTCCCATGATGAGCTATTTTGCATTGATTGTTACATTTGCACAGAAATATGATGAAAAATATGGTATAGGAACCATTATCTCCTCGATGCTGCCCTATTCTGTCATGCTAACCATAGCCTGGTTGATACTGCTGGTAGTTTGGATGGTATTTGGAATACCACTTGGACCAGACGGGCCAATTTTTTTACAATAATTTCCTGACATTAGGATTCATAAAATTTTAGAAAAGAGCGGTAAACGAATAAGATGTTTGCCGCTCTTGTTTTATAAGGCCTAAATGTTTTGTTTATAGAAAGTATTTTAAATATTAAATTGATGAATAGAGTTTTGAGCTTAAACCTAACAGGTTCCTGAAGACTGTTAGGTTTGCATGCTTATTATTCATTTCCCGCAACCACATTCCATGGTCTTATATCCCATTCGTTTATTAATCCGTTTTTTACATAGGGATCATTTTGGACAAATCTTTTGGCAGCATCGGAATTGTCTCCTTTGAATATAAGCACTGCACCGTCAGGAGGGTCATCTAATGCACCTGCCATTACAATTTCACCCTTTTCATAGGCATTTTGAACAAGTTGTAAATGCTCATCACGGAAGGGAGCTCGTTTTTCAATATAATTTTCAACGGTTTTGTAAAATAAAATGTAATACGTATTCATGGGTTTAGGTGTTATTTTTAAATAAATGGATATAGATTTTTATGAATTTACAAAAACAAGTATGAAGTCGAAACATATCTATATCGTCTTTCTGGTTATGTGAGTGGGTTTATTCTTTATTAATCATACATTAATGCAGTGTTTAACAGTTGTTCCGAATAACCATATATTTCATCCAACGAATCAATGGGTTTTCTGTATTCATCTTTATTCTCGTCAAATATGCCAATATATTTTTGTTTGCCGTTGAAATGCAATCTGCAAATAGGCTTTCGGTTGTTATCATCTAACAAAATACCAAAATAGGTTTGTTGGTCCCTGTGTACAATTCTATCTGGTTCTACTTTTTTTCTGAGCAATGCCCTGACAATATGATAACCTTCTATTTCTTCAACTGTTGTTACAATATTTCTTTCTTCATCCTCTGATGCTTGTTCTTGTTCTTCAACCTGTTGGTTTAATTCTTTTTCCAGAGCAGCCTTTATCCTGCTATTAACCATATCATTAATGGAAGTTCGTAAAGCTCTTTCCGTTATTTGTGTGAATTGTTCCAATGCTTTTTTGGTCATTTTACCATCATACACTTGTTTTGCAAAATATTTTACAAAATCTTCCGAAGGATTATTGAATTCTTTCTCAAATACTTCTTTAATCTCATTTACATATTTTAAGAAGCTTGCATTTGTAAGGATTTTGTCCACATCAAATGTTGATTTGTGAAATTTAAGAAGTTCATTAATTGAAGCTTCTTTTATATTTTCAAAATCAAATTCAAAAAACGGTTTATCATCCATTTTGTTTGGGTTCTCCAGATCACTGTAAAATTTATATTTAATACCGTTTGTAAGAATAGCAAAATGGGCATTTGTGACATTAAAATATCTTTGAAGCTGAGTATTATGAAGGTTTAGTTTATCTCCCCAGTGCTTACATTCTATAATAATTATGGGTTCATTATTTAATTGAATGGCATAATCTACCTTTTCTCCCTTTTTTATTCCTATATCTGATGTGAATTCAGGAATAACTTCATTCGGATTAAATACATCATAACCCAACGCTTGAACAAAAGGCATCACAAAAGCGCTTTTAGTGGCTTCCTCAGTTTGCGTACTTTCTTTAAGAGATTTAATTCTTTCTCCTAATTGTTTTATTTTGGCTTGAAATTCCATTTTGAAAATATTTTACAGTTATAAACAATTATTTAAAGATAATAATTTATTCAAGATTTTGTCTTAATTTATTTATTTCTTCACTTAGGTTATCTACCTTTTTTTCAAGGTCTTCATTGTTGTCGCTGACCATGGCATCTACAAAAATGGAATTTACAAGGGATAGTCCCAAAATACCTCCGGTCAATAGTATTAATATGAAATAGGCTTTTGATAAAAATGCAATTGTCGGGTTTGTTTCACTTGCTATTAATTCAGGAATTTCATACCATCCTTCAATTGTGAAAATTTTGAAAATTGTGTAAAAAGATAGAAAAGGATCTCCAAAATATTCAGGTGCGATGTTTTGGTATAAAAAACAGGTAACAATTGAGACAACAAAATTGTAGATAAAAAAGCCAAATATAACTATTACTGATGCTTTGAGTGCCTGATTGATGCCCTTTATCAATTTATTAACATTTGGGACGAATTGAATAAAACGGAAGAATTTAAAGACTCTTGCAATCCTGAATACCAAAAGAAATTGCAGCCCAATATCGTTTAAATTGAAGATCCATAGGATCAGTGAAGGTGTTGCAAGTATGACTAAAATTGCGTCGAATTTATTCCAGTTCTTATTCCAGTATTTGTTGAAGCCAAACTCTCTTATCTTTACAGCCATTTCAAAAAGAAAAATGATTGTAAAAAAGTTATCGGCAGCTTTGGCCAGATTTAGGTATCTACTATCAATCTCAAAACCCTGGATGAATATGGTTATGGCATTTAGGAGAATTATCCAGAGAACAAACCTGTCGTTAAGAAATAGTTTTTTCATATTTCAATGCGTTCTCTTGTTTCTTTCAATTTATTCTGTAAACACATGTTCTATATTGACTTGACTGTAAATTTTATTCTGGCTATGTGAAGATATCAAAAATTTATAAAAAGAAAACAGCAGGGGGAAGGTTTATATGGCAGCGGGGAATTAATCTTCAATTGTATCTTATTGTAATTTTTTTATAAAATATTAATTGTTCAAAGGCATTCGTTTCAGATGAGCACCAGCTGGCAAGACCGAAAAAGATGATTATATCCTCCTCAGGCCATTCAATGTGGCTAAAAAAGTTAAAATTAGCACGCCTGTGAATATTATTGTATAGGACACGCTCATATCCAGTAATACTCCAAAAAAGATCGGGCCAAGAGCTGTGCTGATTACCATGACTGTAATAAAAACACTCCGTATTTGTCCGATGATATCAGAGCCATAAATTTCCGCCAGCATAGCGTCTTTGATTGTTCTTCCGGTTCCGTGCCCCAGTCCGATGAATATTAATGCAACGGGATAAACGAGGCGATGATCAAAAAGGACGAGAGCTAACAGGCCTATCATATAAAGGAACATGTGAAAAGGGAACAATCTTTTAGCGGTAAACCGGTCAACTAATGAACCGATTCCAGTCATGCCAATGGCCCCGGCAATAGCAAAAGCTGATATCGAACCGGCAACCCATTCGGGGCTCCAGCCTTTGGCTTCTCCAAGTTTGAGTTGGAAGAAGAAGATGGCTGTGTTGGTGAACCCTACGATAAAAACAACCGGAGTAATGATCCAGAATTTCCTTTGCCTAACTACTTCCATTATTCTTACTTTTTTTTGCTTACTTTTAACGGCATGGGATTGCATTTGGTAAGCCCGTATTCTTGTTTTTGACCTGTTAAGCAAAAGAAGGGCCAAAGGAGCCACTAGTAAAATGCATGATAGAGCTGATACGTGGAGTGCTCCCCGCCAGCCAATGCTGCCAATAAAAAGGGTGATGAGAATTGGCAATATAGCTTCTCCGGCAGGATGGCCCAAGCTTGCTGCACCGATAGCTTTTCCGCGATCAGTGCTAAAATATCTGGCCATGCTCGAAACCGAAGTATGAGTCATTAAACCCTGACCAAATAGCCGTAGGCCGTAAAAAGCAATGACAACTATGATCACATGGTAGGAAAAGGAAAGTAGGAGTAATGCAGCAAAAAGACCAGAAATGACCATCAGGCTGTAGCGTTTTGTTTCTATCTTATCGAAATAACCACCAATCCATGGCAGTGTTAGAGCGCTTCCGATAGTTGCAACAGCGTAAATTGTTCCAAACTCTGTATTACTTACATTTAATAGCTCTTCAATTGAGGGCACATAAAGAGAAAGTAAAAATGTCTGGCCAAAACTGGAGAAAAACGACATTAATAGCCCAAACCCCAGTAAACTTAAATTGTATTTTAAAAACGTGTTTATTTGTTGTTTCAAGATTGATTGCTTCGTTTATGATAATTTTTAAAAATAATTTAGACTGCGCTTAAAAATTCTGTTTAAAATCATCCGTTTTTTTGTTGGCTGTATAGATGATGGCAATAAATATCAGCGCTGCAACAGGAACAATTATCCATTGATGGATGCCCAACGCTTCTGAAATATCTCCACTCATTGATTTTGATTTTAAGTGAGTTTTAAAGAATTCAACGTTTACTGCAAAGAAAACAATTCCCATTACTGTACCAATTAGTCCGAACCAGGCATCTTTTTTACCTTCGCCAATTCGGGAGAGCATTGTGCCGGGGCAATAGCCCAGCAAACCCATTCCAAGTCCAAAAATAAGACCTCCGACTAATTTCCCCAAATCCAGCGATTTTGGATTTAATGTGATAATATCTAAGCTGTCAAGCGTATAGAATCCGATCATTGAAAATGTAACCGCAGTGAGCATAAATTTCAGGATTTTAAAATCTTTTAGCAGCAACATCCCCATAACCCTTGGGTACTTGGTAATACCTGTTCTCTGGAGTGTATATCCGAAAATAAAACCTACTATTAATCCGATTAATATTTTTAGTATCATTATTTACGTCCTCCTGCTTTTGGATAAAGTATTTTCGCAATGATGATTCCCGTAATAAAGACAGATGCTCCGGCTACTATGCTGCCCAGAGAGAGATGTGCCCATCCCTGGAGAATATTCCCGGTTGTACATCCGCTGACCAGTACTGCTCCCCAGCCAAGGAAGAATCCTCCAAACAGAACGGTAAGATATCTTTTCCACAAACCCGGACCGTGATATTTCTTCCACACGGAAGGAATCGATTCAGGAGCATAGGTTTTGTTAATTTTGGCTGCTGCAAATCCTCCAAGTGCAACGCTAAAAAGCATTGTAATGGAAATTATTGCAGCCGGACTGTTTGCATATTTCTGAATCATCGGGTTTTCTGATAAAGCTGTAAAAGGATACTTAAATAATGTGGTGATGCTACCAAAACTTGAAGTTATTCCGAAAGGATAACTTTTGTAGCCTAAATTCTGGAAAGCAACATAGGTAGCCATAGCCAGCAGGGAAACAATTATTCCTCCTGTAAACCAGTGCCATTCACTATTTTGATTGTTTTTAATCTTCATAATGAAATGATTTATAGTTTAGATTCTGCAAAAGTATATTTATTTGTAGAAAATTTGAGCGGTTTAGAATGGTCAAATGTGAGTAAATATGGCAGCCTTTTATTCACGACGTATTCATTTTATTTTAATTCAGGGCATAAATAACTGCCATAATCTATCCGGTAGAATTGTCCTGATTAAGCGAAGCGCATTTTGCTGCAGCATTACTTGCATGCTCAAAGGATCTGGCTTCTGAAGGAATCTTTGTCACTCTCATCAAATTAATTGCATTAATGTAATAAAACAATAAACTATAGTTAGCTTTGCATTTTATGAGCAACCCGGTAAAAGGAATGATAAGTACCCCGGAATTAGCCAAATACTGATGATAAATGATAGATAAATGCCCCACACCGTCCTGACCCAGAAATATTTTATGAGTGTTTTTTTAGAAACAGGGTACTTGGTAATACTTATCAGAATAATAACATTGAGCATTTTAGGTAAACGTTTGAGAAACTGCGAGAGCCTTTTTTCAAACCTTTAATATTTTTTGCTTCTTAGTTCTAAAGGTGATGAGCGATAAAATTCTGTTATGATAACAAGAACGGCCATTTTATTGCGTCTTTGTTAGTTTAATGTACTGAATTTTCGCGCCTGACAAATCATTGGTTCTGTGTTTTCCCCCTCTGTCGTGGCAAAATTTTTATTTCTACCCAAATTGAGCGATTCTCACTCACTGCCTGCCCCGTACACGAAGTGTCGGAGACAAAGAAATTGTATGGTTTTCACCTCACCTGTTCGGTAAAAACCGACAATTTCTAAGTTGGGCCGGCAGCTGCCGGATAAGTTAAGCGCTTTTTTACTTTGTTCAAACCGCTTAATTCAGGTCTAATTTACTTAGCTATCTGTTTGCCCTGCTGTTTGTTTGCAAAAGCTACCAAAGACAACATCACCGGCACTTCTACTAGTACGCCAACTACAGTTACCAATGCTGCAGGAGAATTCAGTCCAAACAGGGTGATACTCACGGCTACCGCCAATTCAAAGAAGTTGCTGGCGCCAATCATAGTTGCAGGAGCAAGTACTGAAAAAGGCAGTTTTATTTTCTTTCCGATAAACCACGCCAGAAAGAAAATGAAATAGGTTTGTATCACCAAAGGTACCGCAGCAAGGACAATAATCAACGGATTATTCAGAATGTTATTAGACTGGAAAGCGAAGAGAAACACCAGAGTTACCAGTAAGGCTACAATGCTTATCGGTTTAAGCTTAGGCAGAAATTTATTTTTAAACCATTCCTGACCTCTTGATCTGATCAGCACTCGTTGGGTTATAACACCTGCCACCAGAGGAATGACTACGAAAATGAGTATGCTGGCCAACAATGTGTTATATGGAATTGAGATATTGGTAATTCCAAGTAAAAGTCCCACAATAGGAATGAATGCCACCAGAATGATCAGATCGTTCACTGATACCTGTACCAGTGTATAATTGGGATCGCCGTCGGTCAGGTAAGACCATACAAACACCATTGCTGTGCAGGGCGCAGCGCCCAGGATAATGGCTCCGGCGATATATTCTCCTGCCAAAGCCGGGTCTATCCAGGCCTGATATATGTGAGAAAAGAAAATCCAGGCAAAAAAAGCCATAGAGAAAGGTTTAATCAACCAGTTGACAATTAATGTCATGATTACTCCTTTGGGTTTTTTACCCACCTTTTTGATGCTGGTGAAATCAATCTGCAGCATCATGGGGTAGATCATCAACCATATTAACACTGCAATTGGGATATTTACCCTGGCGATTTGCAGATTGCTGAGCGCCTCCATGCTGTTGCCTGCATAATGCCCTAAAGCAACACCTGCCAGTATTCCTAATGCTACCCAAATTGTAAGGTATCTATCGAAAAAACTCATTGCTTTCTTTTGTGCCATTTGCTTTATTGTTTTATAGTTTGACAAGTTTTTTTATCAATCGAAATTAGTTTTGACGCAAATATACGTCAAAAAAATATGCTGACGTAAACGTACGTCGTTATTTAGAAATTTTAAGGGTATTTTATCCTGAAAAATTCAGGCTGTAAATGAAGTAAAGTGGGTTGAAAGGCCTAGAAACTGTTTTGAATTTATTTAGAAATTCTACTTCACCAAATTTGAAGAATTTATTTTACCAGCCCCGCCTAAAGGATGGACTATGAATTATATAAAACTATTGTGTTAAACCAAGATAAAATTAAATAGTTTCTTAAATATATTTATTATAGATTATGCGGCGTTTCCTGTGGGTGTCGTTGAACTAGGAATAATTCAGGATAGGTTCTGCAATATTATATTTATTTGTAGAAAAATGAATCAGATTAATCTGTTAGTTTGCTTTATTTCATATAGATAGAGGGACATTGATTTTGCAGTTAACATTGAGTTAACATTAAATTAATATTTTCTTTTAAATTCCTTAATATTTAATTAGCTCTATATATTAATCAAACATTTACCTTTGCTTTTTAAATCATTAAAATATAACTTTAAAGAAATATAACTAAAACGAAATTAAAATGAAAACGATTAACCATCAAAACAAAATCAGCGGTTATCAAAGTTCACCAAACTATGGATTATCCGGTATTGGACTGAAATCGAAGATGCATTATGTATTTGGCATTTTTTCAGTTGTATTTTTATTGATGCTTTCTTCATGTGGTGGAGGTACTGGTAAAAATGGCAAAGGCGGTTCGCTGGAAGGCCGAATAAGGGTTGACGGTTCCAGTACTGTATATCCAATTACTGAAGCTATTGCAGAGGAATACAGATCTGAACAGCCCTCTGTACGTGTAACAGTAGGTATATCGGGTACCGGTGGAGGTTTCAAAAAATTTAGCAGGGGCGAAACCGATATTTCAGATGCTTCAAGACCTATAAAAGAAGGGGAAATAGAACAATGTAAGAAAAATGGTGTTGAATTTGTTGAATTGAAGGTGGCTTATGATGGATTAGCCGTAATTGTGAACCCGGAAAATAACTGGGTTGATAACATTACAGTAGAAGAACTGAAAAAAATATGGGAACCCAAAGCACAGGAAAATATCACAAGATGGAACCAGATAAGGGAGGAATGGCCAGACAAAAAAATTAATCTTTATGGACCTGGTGTAGCATCAGGAACATATGATTATTTTACTAAAGTTATTGTTGGTAAGAGTGGTTCAAGCCGCGGAGATTTCACGGCAAGCGAAGATGACAATGTGCTCGTGCAGGGAGTAGCAGGTGACAAATATGGACTTGGTTTTTTTGGACTGGCCTATTATGAAGAAAACCAGGAAAAATTGCAACTTATCCCGGTAGACAATGGAAGTGGACCAGTAAAACCCAGCATAAAGACAGTTTCTAAGAATACCTACAAACCCCTTTCACGCCCTGTATTTATTTATGTGAGCAAAGAATCAGCTAAAAAGGAAAGCGTCAGGGATTTCGTTGAGTTTTATTTAACTCATGCAAAAAACATCGCTAAAGATGTAGGTTATGTGCCTCTTCCTGAAGAAGAATATCAGCAGGAATTGGATGAGTTCAAAAAATTTACAGCTGACTTACAATAAAAAACGGAGCGATTGATGAAACCTGGCAAAAAAACAGGAGAAAAAATAATTGAATTTTTTTTAGGCGGAAGCGCTTCAATAACAGTTTTTACTACGCTTGCAATTATTGTTGTTCTATTAGTAGAATCAGTAAGTTTCTTCCGGGAAGTTTCTATTATTGATTTCTTCACAGACACTCAATGGACGCCCTTATTCACGGATAAGCATTTTGGAATAGTAACTTTGCTTAGTGGGACATTATTAACCAGCTTCATTGCAATAGCAATAGCTCTCCCAATTGGTTTGTCAATAGCAGTTTTCCTCAGTGAATATGCACCCAAAAAATTGCGGCAAACGGTAAAGCCGATGCTGGAACTTTTGGCTGCCGTTCCTACAGTTGTTTACGGTTTTTTTGCTTTGATAGTGGTAACACCGTTTTTACAAACAATAATTCCCGGTTTATCTTCTTTTAGCAGTTTGTCTGCGGGTATTGTGATGGGTATTATGATTATACCCTATATATCTTCCCTGAGTGAAGATGCATTATTCGCAGTCCCTTATTCACTGCGTGAAGCTTCCTACGGTATGGGGTCGACAAAATTTCAAACCGCTTTCAGAGTCACCATGCCTGCTGCATCATCAGGTATTGTCGTTTCAATTATTCTGGCTATTTCAAGAGCTATAGGAGAAACGATGATTGTTACCATTGCCGCCGGACAGCATCCAAATTTCACTGCTAATCCACTAGTCCCGATTGAAACGATGACTGCTTATATCGTTCAGGTAAGCTTAGGTGATGTTCAGCATGGAACACTTGAGTATAAAACTATTTTTGCAGTGGGACTTACATTGTTTGTTTTTACTTTTCTGTTAAACACAATTAGCCATTGGATAAAGAATAAGTACAGAGAAGAATATGAATAATATTATTATTAACAGATTAAAAGACAAAATCTTTAAGGCCTGGGGAATAATTGCCACCTTTATAGGTATCATTCTTCTGGCTGTGTTTATCGGTGATATATTTAAAGACGGAATTCAAAGGCTGAATTTGGATTTCTTATCCAGTTTGCCTTCAAGATTTTCTGAAAAAGCAGGTATTAAGCCAGCGATGATGGGTTCCATCTGGATTATGGGATTTACTGCAATTATTTCTTTCCCGCTGGGTGTTGCCGCAGGAATATATCTTGAAGAATATGCCAGGAAAAATAAGTTTTCGTCTTTCCTGGAAATGAATATTTCAAATCTTGCCGGCGTTCCTTCCATTATTTACGGATTGCTTGGAGTACAAATATTTGTAAGAGCTTTGCAATTTGGTAATTCTATATTGGCAGGGGCTTTCACTTTATCTTTATTAATTCTGCCGATCATCATTGTTGCTACACGGGAGGCGATTAAAGCAGTTCCCAATTCGATACGAGAAGGTTCATATGGTATGGGTGCTACGAAATGGCAAACGATTTGGTACCAGGTATTACCAGCTTCTTTGGGTGGAATACTTACAGGTGTTATTTTGGCATTATCCAGAGCTGTGGGTGAAGCAGCGCCGCTTATAGCAGTCGGCGCCCTGGCTTATGTTCCATTTGTCCCATCTTCCCCGATGGATGAATTTACCGTCCTGCCAATACAAATTTTTAACTGGACTTCAAGACCACAACATGGTTTCATAATTAATGCTGCCGCTGCTATTCTCGTGTTATTAGCAATAACCTTAATTATGAACGGTATAGCTGTTTATTTAAGAAACAAGTGGCAGAAAAAACTGAGCGGATAAAAAAACATACGAATAATTATGGAGGATTTAAAAACAAAGCAAATGAGATTTGAGGATAAAGGCGTCGGGAAAAGCAAAAACAATAAAGGTAATGTTGTTGATGAGAAATCTGTAAATGAGGAAAAAGAGAAACACCCCGAGATGATAATACGCACGGAAAATTCTAGTATGTATTATGGTGATTTTCCTGCTATTAAAAATATTTCAATGGATATAAAGAAAAATTCCATTACGGCATTTATTGGTCCGTCGGGTTGTGGAAAATCAACATTTTTACGGGCTTTTAACAGGATGAATGATTTTATCGATATTTTCAAGCACACAGGTAACATTTATGTGAATAACGTTGACATTTATAATGATAAAATTCAGATAGAACAATTGAGAAGAGATGTCGGAATGGTATTCCAAAAGCCCAACCCCTTTCCTAAAACTATTTTTGATAATGTTGCTTATGGCCTTAAAATACAGGGAATGAAAGATAAAAACCTGCTTGAAGAACGAGTGAAGGATGCAATACAGCAGGTAGGCCTTTGGAGTGAAGTCCGGGATGATCTCAAAAGAAATGCACTGTCATTATCTGGTGGCCAACAACAAAGACTTTGTATTGCAAGAACATTGGCAGTAAAGCCTTCAATTATATTGATGGATGAGCCTACATCTGCACTCGATCCGATTTCTACAGCGAAGATTGAAGACTTAATCACGCAACTTAAAGAAGAATATACCATTCTTATTGTTACGCACAATATGCAACAGGCAGGAAGGATAAGTGATTCTACTGCTTTTTTGTATATGGGAGACCTCATAGAATATGACACAACGCATAAGTTATTCACAAAACCTAAGTTTGAAAAAACAGAGAACTACATAACAGGCCGGTTTGGATAAATAAATGATTTATAATTGATTGAATTATGGTAAACTATCAGGAAAAGGAGTTACAAAAACTAAGGTTGTCTTTGGTGGTAATGATGGATTACACCAGAGACCAGTTGCAGAAAGCCAAAAAAGCTATGGTTACACAGGATTTGGACTTAGCTGAGGAAGTTATACATAATGAAGCCAGGGTAGATGCATTTGAGTTGAGCATAAACAGTGATTGTAGTAATTATCTTGCTTTGCATCAGCCGGTGGCCGGGGATTTACGATTGCTTATCGCTTTAATAAAATGTGTAACAAACACAGAACGAATCGGTGATCATGCATATGGTATTGGCAGATTTGTACTAGATTTTGATTCTCAATTCAATAAGGAATTAATAGAGCGGTTGGAGTTAGAAAATATATTTGACACGGCCAATGACATGTTTGGTGATGTTATCGATGCAATGGAAAATGAAGATGCGGATTATGCAAGGAAAGTCTTCAGAAAAGATAAGTTTATTGATAATAAAAATTTACAATCTGCCGATGTAATTGCCAAATTTTATTCAGAAAATAAAAATCAGGATTTAATAGATGGATTATATCTTTTCCGCACTATAAACAAACTGGAACGGGTAGGGGATCAAATCAAAAATATAGCCGAAGAAATCATTTTTTATCTGGAAGCCAAGATTTTAAGGCATTCTAAAAAAGGCGAAGACAACTCCTAGCTGCCATGCATAAGCGCATCATCTCCAAAACATGTTTTTTCTATAGTTTATGCTTATGGGCTCACTCTGACAGCTGTTTGTTGTTTTGTTAATGCATTATACTTAAACCCAATTTGAGCGGTCTTCGCTCACGACAAAGAAATTGTAAAGTTTTCACCTCACCTATTCGGTGAAAAGCAACAATTTTTAAGTCGGTCCGGCAGCTGCCGGATAAGTAAAGCGCTTTTTCACTTTGTTCAAACCACTCAACTTAGGTTAAATTTATTGTTTGCTTATGACGTGGTCAACTAATTAGGCGTATTTAGAAGTAAACAATGTTAAGTATTATAAGAATTTAACAACGGAATTAAACAAAGAGAAACCATTAAAAATGCAGAGATGACTAAGAAACATGGTCAAATATTTTAAAAAGGAGTTATAAAAGCTCATTTTTTATTAACACATTAAAACATTAGATACATTTTTTTATATTTTATCGATAGTTAGCTATATCTTATTTTGCCTGCCTGCCAGCAGGAATTCTAATAGATATTTAGCCGGCACTTCTGAAATTGCCTATGGAAAGAGATAAATATTTTCTTACCCTGTTAAATTAAAAATCTATCTGAAACCGCAACTGTAAAATATCCGTTTTACCAATATCATGGAGTGTGACTATGCCATAATTTGCCATAATACGTACAGAAGGATTTAGATACCAGTTTAATCCTGCAGTTACTTCATTCATTTTCCCACCATTGTGGTCATTTAAATCAATCATTGAATACCTCACTGCAACTTCCCATGCTCCGGTACCGTTTTTTTCTCCTCCGAAATTTTCATTGGGTTTAATACGGCCAAAACCTCCTCCCGGATTTTTATAACTCTTATTTTCGCCTGTTATTAAATAACTGATTTGTCCGTAACCACCATGGAATTTATATGAATCTGAACTGTTAGTTGTAACAGCAGACTGATAAAATTCTCCCTGTAAAGCAAGAGGTCCCGATACATAGGCTAGTTCTGTATTGTATTGAAATACATTTTGAACCTCTTCTATGTCACCAGTATTTACATATTTCTCTGCCAGATGCGCTTCAGGTCTGGCTGAGAAACTATACGGTCCACTCATTCCCTGCCTGTAAGTAACTCCAATTCCTGTATGCAACAGTTGTTTTTTATCATTCTTCTGAAACGGTAAGCCTGCAATTCTTGCTGTATAGGAATAGTAATCATTAATATTTTTGTTGTTTCCGAAATCATTTGCATTGGTAAACATGCCAATTTGCCAGGAAAGTCGCGATTGTTTAGTTTCATTGTGTAATAAAAAGCCTGTATTTCTTCCGGGAGCAAAAGCACTGGCAGATGACCTTTCCATAAAGCTTATGTATTTTGAGCTTGTTAATTTCTCCAGGCTGAATGGTTCTTTATAATGTCCAATTTTTAGGTTTCCGGCTACAGGTATATCTGTTATTTCTATGTAAAGATCCTTTGCTTTTACTGTGCCTCCAGCAAAGCCAAGCTGTAGTTTGTAATTAATATTATTGTAAATTGTACCGGAATTAAAAACTCTAACCCTTCTGAATTCAGTTCCGTTGTTTATTTTTCCTGTCTTATCCTGTACATCTTCTTCCTGGGAGAAGAAAGCCCAGTCATTCATGATTCGCCCGCCGAATTTCATTTTAAAATGGCCATCAGAGCTATTAAATTTATAACCTTGTTCCCATTTGGTCTCGTATTCATTTTCCTGGCTGATGCTTAGCAGTGGTATAATAATAAACAGGCAAATAAAAAAAACTTTTCTTTTCATAATGGCAGATTTTTATTATTTAATAGTTAGGTAATCTACTATAAATTATATAGGTTTTAGAATAATTGTAATTAATACGATATTAAACCCAAATTGAGCGATTCTCGCTCACGAGAAAGAAATTGTAAAGTTTTTACCTCAACTATTCGGTGAAAACCGATTATTTCTAAGTCCCTCCGGCAGCTGCCGGATAAGGAAAGCGTTTTTTACTTTGTTTAAACTACTCAACTTAGGTTAAAGTTAATTTTTTTGGCAAATTAATAAAAATTGCACGAATTATTTGAGGATAATTCTGGGATTTTATTAAAATTTTAGAAAGTAAGTAGTTGATATCAGTTATTTTTTTGCTGGGTCATATACACAGTTATAAGGGAGGCGTAAATGCGAATCTTACCCGCGACAGGGTTTTAACGCGGATAAAGTAGAATATGCATTGTATAGAAGTTATGAATTCATTTTTATGACAGACTCAGAATAGGATAGCATAAAAAAATACCTAAACCTGTTGTATAATAGGACGAACAGATTTAGGTATCAATATTATGAAATTTCAGCTAAGTTCTGGAAAATTAGTTGCTCATCGCATTAATCGATTTCAGAGCAGTAATTTGAACAGGTGTCTCATGGGTGAGGTTATCGCTCACGGGGCAGCGATCTTCTATTTGTTCTACCCATTTATTCAGAGTTTCTTCATCCGCATCGGCATCGGCATGAATTTTTACTTCTATTCCTTTATAACCAGCTCTTTCTTCTTTGGATTGCCCCATAAACCTTGCCGGATTTAGATTTCCATTCAACTCCATACTCATTCCGCGAAGCGTAAATCCCATTTCTTTAGCTATCAGGTGACCCACAACAGTCAAACAACCTGATAAGGCCCCCAATACATATTCTACAGGATTAGCTCCTTCATCAGTTCCCCCAAGATTTTGAGGTTCGTCGATGGTCATGGTGAAATTACGCGCTTTAACTTCTGTTTGTGTAGCGTTTTTACTTTCTGCTTTTATGCTTACATTCATATCTTTCATAATAAACTATTTTTTATTAATTATTTATTGTTATTTTGTTAACATTGTTATGATTATAACATTATTTAACAACAAAATGTTGCACAAATTGGTGTTTTTTTAATATGAGTTTTGTCAGGTGAATTTTGTTTGTTCTATTGGTTCATTGTTCTATTGTTAAATTGTCGAATTGTTTCGTCAGTAGCTGAATTTACGTGGCGACCGACATCAGTGTTTCGGGTTCCGTGTTCCGGGTTGCGAGTTCGAAGCCGAAAGATGCGCTCTTTCGAGTGGGTTTGGAAATCCTCTACAAAAAAACCGGAATAAGAAACCACCCAGCCTTTCAAATTGCAGGTAAGATTGTAACTTTTTGTTTGCTGTTTACGGAACAGGTTCTTTTAGCTTTTGTTATTCATGTCGCACGTGTTACAAACGCGCGCTAGCTGGAGTTATTACTCTGAGCAGTCGCGGATGCTTGCGTCAGTAGTTTTGTTTATCCGCGAAAATCAGCTGCATCTGTGTCATCTGCTTTCCGTAATCTTTAAAGCTCAAGTTAATTTTTCCAGTGCACTCCGTACTCCTTCTTTGGATGGTATATACCCCCTGGCAACAACCTCACCATTAATTATCAAAGTAGGCAATACCCATGTTGGATATTGCTGTATTTCTTCAATATCATTTACTATCTGTATTTCTTCTGTTATGCCTAACTCCTTTAGTATCGATTCCAC
>Ga0207714_1000789_pt1 | contig 21429 bp, 18 predicted proteins | sample PonA232FremontCA_2_FD_187270 | JGI IMG/M metagenome (GOLD analysis project Ga0207714, IMG submission 187270) | Marine sediment microbial community from Fremont, CA, USA - Pond A23 Sediment 2 (SPAdes) | ecosystem: Environmental > Aquatic > Marine > Unclassified | place: USA: Fremont, California...
GAAACGGCACCCAAATCGAAACCCGAGCCGGCGCCCGAGCCGGCGCCCGAGCCGGCGCCCGAGCCGGCGCCCGAGCCGGCGCCCGAGCCGGCGCCCGAGACACAGAAACGCGACCCTATCGAAGAAGTGGATTTCGAAGGGATCGACGATGACGATGTAGCGGACCTGATGTAATGGCGGACGAACAGAGCGACGAGGCTAAGCTACGGGAACTGCACGACCTGCTTGAAGCCGTGCAGCACCACCAGACCACCAACCAAATTGAGTGGTACCGGCCGGTGCCGAAGCAGGCCGAGTTCCATAAGCTCGGGGGCCAGTTTCAACAGCGGATGCTGATGGCCGGCAACCAACTTGGGAAGACCCTGAGCGCCGGCATGGAGGTGGCGATGCACCTCACAGGCCTGTATCCAAGCTGGTGGCAGGGCCACGTGTTCCACCGAGCGAACCACTGGTGGGCCGCGGGCGTGACCAGCGAAAGCACCCGCGACAACCCCCAGCGCATCCTGCTCGGGCGCGGCCGGAGCTTTGGCACCGGAACCGTTCCGGCGCACACTCTCCACACCAAACCGGCAATGGCGCGCGGCGTGCCGGACGCCGTGGACAACGTCCAGGTGGTCCACAAAACAGGCGGCATCAGCACGCTCAAGTTCAAGAGCTACGACCAGGGCCGCGAGAAATGGCAGGGCGACACCCTGGACGGCATCTGGTGGGACGAGGAGCCGCCCGAGGACATCTACGACGAGGGACTGACGCGGCTGAACCGTCGGCGTGGGCTGGCGCTGATTACTTTCACCCCGCTCTTGGGTATGACGGAGGTGGTCCGCCGGTTCTACGAACCGGACCCCCAGGACAAGGGCCGGAACCAACGCGCCCTGGTCCACATGACGCTGGAGGACGCGACGTTCTACAGCGACGACGAGAAGGAAAGTATTCAGAACCAATACAGTCCCGCGATGCAGCGCGCCCGGATCAAGGGCCTGCCGATGCTTGGCGAGGGGCTGATCTACCCGTTTTCCGAGGAAGCGATCACGGTGGAACCCTTCTCGATCCCGGAGCATTACCGGCGGGTATGCGGCCTAGACCACGGGCTGCAACACCCGGCGGCGCTGGCGTGGCTGGCTTACGACCCGGACACCGACATCGTCTACCTGTACGACACGTGGAAGCAGAGCGACACGACCATTTCCGACCGAGTTCAGGCGTGGAAGCAGCGCGGCGACTGGATACCGGTAGCGTGGCCCCATGACGTCGGCGCCCGCGATAAAGGCGTGACAGGGCGCCCGTTCGCCGAGATTTACGAGAACTACGGCATGAAGATGCTGACGCACTCGGCGCGCATGAACCCGGACACCGGCGGCGCGCAGCCGCGTGAGCCGATCATCGAGGCGGTCTATACGCGGATGCGCACGGGCCGGTTCAAGGTGTTCCAAAGCTGCCGGGATTGGTTGAGCGAGCAGCAACGGTACCACCGCAAGGACGGTCAGGTCGTGGACATGGATGATGACCTGATCTCGGCGACCCACTACGCTCTGATGGAACTGCGGAACGCGGTGCCCTACTATTCCGCCCGCGTCACGCAAAGCGTTGCGCAAGGGGTTGACCATGATCCCCTCGGCGGGTACCTTTAGGATGGCCTATAAGCAGGAGGCGAATATGGGACTTTTTGGCGGAGGACAACCCGACATCGTGGTGCCCGAGCCGACGCGGACCCGGCCCCGGCAACCGCCCGAGAAGGAGCAAACCGATACCCAGGCTGCCGGGCGTCGCCGCCGGCGCCAGGGGCGCGGGCGCGGCGAGACCGTGCTGACGGGGACCCTCGGCGGCGGTGACGAGGACCAGACGTCGAACCTTCTCGGGGGCTGACCATGCCGGCGAAGGTGGACAGCATCATCGCCAGCATCCGGAATAGCGGGAAGGAAAAGAAATCGCAGTCCCAAGCGATTGCGATTGCGAAAGATCGGGGCCTGATTAAGCAAGATGGCGACAAGCTCGTCTTGACCGAAAAGGGCCGAAATGCAAACGGGTCCAAGCAGTAATGGCGCAAGACGAAGACGACCGGAAGATCAAAGCCGATTTCGAAGACGCAAAACAAGCTCGCCAGAACTGGGAGAGCTTGTGGCAAGATATCTCCGATCTGGTGGAACTGCGGAACGACTTTACGGTCAAGCGAGAGAAAGGCCAACCGCGCCATAACCGCGTCTTCGACGCCACGGCCATCCGCTCGAACAGCCAGCTTGCCGCGGGTCTGGAGAGCTTTCTCGTGAACCCGCGGACCAAGTGGTTCGAGTTGCGCATCCCCGGGGAACTCGGCGAGCGCGAGGACGTCAAGCAGTGGCTTTCCGAAGTGCGAGACCGGATGCTCCAGCACTTCTCGCGCCCGGAGGTGAACTTTTACCCGGCGGTCCACGAGGGTCTGATCGAGCTTGGTGCCTACGGCACGATGGTCCATTTCATCGAGGACCAGCCCGGCAGCGACGACAGCCCGCGCTTCGTCAGCCGACCACTCCCGGAGGTCTACGTCCGGGAGGCGGACAACGGCCGCATCGACACGCTGTACCGGAAGTTCACGCTGACCGCGCGGCAAGCCGCGCAGATGTACGGTGAGAACAACCTGCCCGAGCGTATCCAGAAGAAGCTCGCCAACAACAAGCAGAACGAGCCGGAGGAATTTCTCCAGGCTGTTGTGCCGCGCAAGGACTTCAATCCGGACAAGCCCAAGACGCAGGACAACAAGCAGTGGCGCTCGGTCCACTTCGCGATGGGTAAGGGCGAGCGCGTCCGCGACAGCGGGTTCGACGAGTTCCCGTTCACGGTGGCGCGGTGGACCAAGGCCACCGGCGAGGTCTACGGCCGGTCTCCGACGATGGAGGTCATGCCGGACATCCGGATGCTCCAGGAGATGAGCAAGACGGTGCTCCGGGCCGCGCAGAAGATCGTAGACCCACCGCTTCTCGTCCAGGACGACGGGACCATGAACCCCGTCAAGACGATGCCCGGTGGGCTGAATTACTTCCGGGCATCGGTGGCCGGCAGCCAACAGGCCCCGGTCCAGCCCCTCCAGACCGGAGGCCGCGTGGACATCGGCGTGGACCTGATCCAGCAACGGCAGACCGCGGTCCAGCAAGCCTACATGATCCCGGAGATTATCGGGCTGGTGAGCCGCGGCGATAGCTCGCCGCTGAAAGCCACCGAGGTGGTGGGGCGTCAGCAACAGGCGCTCCGCCAGCTTGCGCCGATCCTGTCGCGCATCCAGAACGAGTTCTTGGCCCCGGCGGTGGACCGCACGTTCGCGATCATGCTGCGCCGGGAGCTTCTCCCGACGCCGCCCGAAGACATCCAGGGCGCCGACTTCACGGTCGAGTTCGTGTCCCAGGCGGCGCTCGCGCAGCAAGCGGCCGAGAACGAGAACATCCTGAACTGGCTGCAACAGGTGCTGCCGGTTCTCCAGATCGACCCGCAGGCCGCGAACAACATCGACACGGATGAGTTCGTGCGCAAGACGGCCGAGACGAACAACGTCCCGCCCGAGCTTATGATCGACCGCGCGGTGGTCGAGGAACAGCGCGCCCAGGCGGCGCAGGAGCGAGGCCAGAACCGGCTGGTGGAGACCCTGTCGGAGGCCGGCCCCGGCATCCAGAGCTTGAGCGAGGGCGCCAAGACCCTGTCGGAGGTGTCGCGTGGTAGCGGACAGCAATAGCGAACAGCAGAAGCAACAGCAACTTGTTGACGACTTCAAGCAGGTGTTCAACACCGAAGCCGGGGAACGGGTCCTTCGTCATATCGAGGAGTTCTGCGAACTCCAGACCGATGGGTTCGACCCGGACCCCTATCGGATGGCCCACATCACGGGGCGCCGGAGCGTGGGCTTGATGGTGCTCCACTACCTGGAAATGTCGCGGGCCGAGTTTCAGCAACTCGTCCGCCGGCAATATGCGCAAGACGAATAGGAGGCACGGATGACCGCCGAAACCGATACGCAGACCGAGAGCCAGACCGAAACGCAGGGTGACGCCCAGGGCGAGAGCCAGGGCACTCTGCTCGGGGGCAGCGCGCCCGAACCGCAGGGTGAGAGCCAGACCGCGGGCGAAAGCGACGCGGGCCAACAGGGTACCGGCGAGCAGGGGTCCACCAATCCGCTCCTCGACATGATCGGGGACGAAGACCTGAAACGGGACCCCAGCCTCGGGCAGGTCCAGTCGGTCGAGGACCTCGCCAAGAGCTACGTCCACGCGCAGAAGCTCGTCGGCAAGGACAAGATCGCCCTGCCGACGGACGAGAACGACACCGAAGCGTGGAACGATGTGCTGTCCAAGCTCGGGCGCCCGGACAGCCCGGACGACTACCAGCTTCCCGAGGTGTCCGAGGACAGCGCCGTCAAGATGCCGGAGGGCATGGACCAGTGGTTCAAAACCAAGGCCCATGAGCTTGGCTTGACCAACAAGCAGGCGCGCGAACTGTGGGGCGGCTACGTCTCTGAGGTTGCCGAAAAGGAGGTGCAGAACCTCCAGACCCACGCCCAACAGCAGCGCCAGGAGGCCGAGAAGCAGCTCAAGAGCGAGTTCGGCAACGCCTTTCAGGAAAAGCTCCAGGACGCCCGCGAAGCTCTCAAGCAATACGACGTGGACGGCAGCGTGGCCCAGGCGCTCGACCGCACCGGTGCCGGTAACGATCCGGGCGTCGTCAAGATGCTGGCGCAGATCGGCGAGCAGTTCCGCGAGGACAAGGTCGGCGGTAGCTCCAAGCAATTCTCCCGGACGCCGCAACAGGCTCAACAGGAGATCAATGAGTTGAAGGCCGACAGCAACTTCATGCAGGCGTGGATGAACCCGAGCGCGCCGAACCACCAGAACGCGGTCGAGAAGCTGCGCGCGCTGTACGAGGAAGCGTATCCCAACGGTTGACGCCGGGAGAACATTGTCCTATGCTGGAGGCAGATTTCGGGTAGCCTTTAGAGGTCCGAACCAGCACAATCGCCAAAGCGTCCCGCAGGGGGTAGCGCGTAGGCATCAGAAAGGCAGTAGCACAAAGGGACCGAGAGGATGTCTTTCGAGGTAACTACGGCGTTCGTGAACCAGTTCCGCGATACCGTAATGATGCTCGCGCAGCAACGCGGGAGCAAGCTCCGCGGGACGTTCATGGAGGACACGCTGACTGGCAAGTCGATGTTCTTCGACCAGATCAGCCCCACGCAGGCCCAGCGTACCACGACCCGGCACGCTGACAGCCCCCTGATCTCGACGCCCCACCGTCGGCGTCGAGTCTCGTCCATCGACGTGGAGTGGGGTGACCTGATCGACGACTTCGACAAGCTCCGGATGCTGATCGACCCGCAGTCCGCGTACAGCCAGAATGCGGCCTGGGCGGTGGGCCGTGAGATGGACGACATCATGTTCGAGAAGTTCTTCGCCGACGCGGCTACCGGCGAGGATGGCTCGGGCACCACCAGCTTCCCGGCCGGCCAGCAGGTGTCGAAGAACTCGGAAGGGCTGAACGTGGACAAGCTCCGCGAGGCGCGGAAAATCCTGCTCCAGAACGAGGTCGATCTGGACATGGAGACGCCCTACATCGCCATCCCGGCGAAGGCCCAGGACGATCTTCTGAACCAGACCGAGGTCACCAGTTCCGACTTCAACACCGTGCGCGCGCTGGTCCAGGGTGAAATCGACACCTTCCTTGGGATGCGCTTCATCCGCACCGAGCGGGTGCCGACGGATGACTCCGGGGACTATCGCATCCCGGTGTGGGTCCCCAGCGGCATGGCTCTGGCCGTCAGCAAGGAACCCACGGCGCGTATCGAGGAGCGCCCGGACAAGCGGTTCTCGCAGTACGTGTACTACAGCATGTCGGTCGGCGCGACCCGTCTGGAGGAAGACAAGGTCGTCGAGATTGGCGCCCTGGCGTAACGGGTAGGCCCTTCGGGGCCTACTCCCTTCAACCTTAGAAGGAGACGAGAGAATGGCAGACGTGAAAAGCGCCCAGGTCACGGCCCTGGACGCCGAACCCACCGAGGTGTTGGAGCCGGGTACTCTCGGCGGCCGCGTCCGTATCGCCAAGTTCAGCGTGGACCTGACGGACGTCGGCAGCGGCGACGTGGCCTACTGCATCGACCTGCCGCCCAACGCGGTACTGCACGAGCTTCGCCTGTTCCAGGACGGCTCCGACAGTACGACGTTCGACTTCGGCAACACGACGCAGCCGGATGGTATCCTGGATGGTCAGGCGATCAACCAGGAACTCAGCATTCAGGCTGCGAACAACAATTCGACCGGCACCAACGGGTTCAGTCCCGAGGACTGGTTCAAGCCCCTGTGGGAAGCGATGGGTTATTCCAGCCGCGTGGCCGCGGGCAGTCGCATCCGGCTCAAGTTGACGCCGGGTAGCGAGCCGGCGAACAACACCGTGTTCGGGACCATCACCTACGTGGTGGACTAAGGAGGCTGCTATGGCAGTGGACTACAGCAAGCTCCGAAGCCTCGCTTCCGGCGTGCCGGTGTCAGACCCGATCACGCTCACCGCCGAAGAAACGGCCGACGCCAGCGGTTCGGGCGCGGACGCGGTGATTAACACCAACAAGACCCGGATCGCCGAGATCGAAAGCGTGCTCGCAAGCCTCGGGGTGATCGACCTGAGTTCAAACGAGTAATCGCTTCGGTCTGGACCTTTCCGACCATGTGTGCCATGATAGGGGGCAGGATGCGTTCCTGCCCTCTTTTTCTGCGCACGGAGGACCTATGCTGACGAGCATCTTGATCGGCGCCGGAACGACCCTGGCCGGCATCATCGTTCGCTTGCTCTGGAACCGCAAGGTGGGGCGCCATATGCGCGCCAAGTGGCACCGCCGGTGGCTCACCCGGTGCGGCGTCACCGTCGGCAAGACCATGCTGCGGATGCCGACCCCGAGCGGCTTTGAGCTATGGGAGGTAGAAGACCTGGACGGGTCCGACATGCTGCTGCGCAACCTGTCGTCGCCGGGCCACGAGCGAACCACGTTCCGGTGGTACCCCATCGCGCGGCTCCGGAAGGAGGGGATTGATTTCGTCGAGGTAACAGGGAGCGACGGCGATGGCCGACAAGGTTGAGCTTGCCAACCTCGCCCTCCAGGAGATGGGCGCCGAACCCATCACGTCCCTCACGGAGGACTCCAAGACGGCACGGGTTATGAACCTGCGCCTGGACCCCCTGCTCGATAGCTTCCTTCGGTCGCACCCGTGGAACTTTGCCAAGGACCGGGCGCGCCTGTCGAAGCTGGTGGAGGAACCGGCGTTCGGGTTCCAGTTCGCCTACGCGCTGCCGTCGGACTGGGTGCGCACGCTTCACGTGGTCACGGATGGGAACAACCTTCCGGAGCAACAGGTCACCGAGCCGCACTACAAGATAGAGGGCCGGCGTCTTCTGGCAAACCACGAGGAGGTGTTCCTGATCTACATCCGCCGAGTGGTGAACACCGAGGAGTGGGACCCCCTGGCTCTGGACGCTTTCGTGCTCATGCTGGCAAGCCGGACGGCTCGGGCGATCACGCAGAACCTTGATCTGGCGCAATCTCTCGCTAACGACTTCCGGACCAAGCTCCAAGAGGCCCGGCACACCGACGCCACCGACGAGCCGGCCCAGCGGATCGAGAGCGACGAGTGGCTCGTCTCCCGCTTCGACGGCGGGGCCACGCGCCCATTTGGCTTCCGCGGGATCGACACGGAGGGCTGAACATGCCAAGCCTTGACGTCGTTCAGACAAACTTCACGCGCGGTGAACTCAGCCCTCGCCTTCGGAGCCGGCTGGATTTCGAGGGCTTCTTTAACGGCGTGGCGGAGATGCGGAACTTCTTCCCGGTGGTCCAGGGCGCGGCGGTAAAGCGCCCGGGCACTCGGCACGTCAACCGCCAGGATGGCGCCGCGCGGCTGGTGCCGTTTGAGTTCAACGTCGAGCAGACCTACGTCTTCGCGTTTGAAGACCAAGCGGTGAAAATCTACACGGAAAACCCGGTCAGCGAGAACCGCCGCTTGCGCCTGAACAACACCGTGTTGTCGGCGCGCGAAATCGGGCAGTTCGCGATCACCAACGGAACTTTCGACAGCGACCTTTCAAACTGGACGACGTCCAGTGGGTCGAGCAGTTCCGTGACGCAGAACAACGGCCGCGCCGAAATCCAAGTCGCCGCCGGCGAAAGCGCGGGTATCGAGCAAGAGCTTGACGTTGCCCTGATCGGCACGGAAAAGGACCACTTCGTTCGCTTTGAAATCGGCACGGTCTTGGCGCAGAAAGGCCAAGAAGTGGAGTTCCGGGTCGGCACGGTATCCGGGGCACAGGACGTCCAATTTCACCGGCTCCAGCCGGGGACCCACCTCGTCAAGTTCAACCCCGGCGAAAACGACACGGTGTTCCTGTCGTTCAATGTCGTAGAACCTGACAGTGATATAACAGTATTTGTGGATAATGTCGTCGGATTTGCAAATGAAGATGTATTTCTGCCGACGCCCTATTCTGCGGATGAGGTCAATCAACTTTCTTGGGCACAATCCGCTGACATTCTGTTCTTGACGCACCCCAACTATTTTCCACGAGAGCTTCGGCGCTTGAGCGAAAACGAGTTCTCGCTCGTGTTCTACGACTTCAAGGATGGTCCGTTCGACGACCCAAACCAGACCGACACGGAATTGGAGTTCAGCGCAGCGACCGGCACGGTAACCGTCACCGCGAGTTCGACCGACGGGATTAACGGGGGAGACGGCTTCAAAGCGTCGGATGTCGGGCGGCTGATCCGGTTCCGGCCGGAGGACCCCGCCAGCGTGACCCCGGCCACCGACGGAACCACGGCGGAGTTCACCTTCGACTTCCCCGTTGCCTCCGAGGACGATGTCCGGGTGACGCTGACCAACATTGGCGGCAGCGAAGCAATCCAGAACATCGGCGAGGGGGCCACCATCGAAGCCATCCCCGAGGTGGACTACAAGCTGACGCTGAACGACGACGGCCGGGGCGGGACGGTGGACTTCGGCGTCTCCAAGCCGCCGGCGTCCGAGATCGAAGTCAATATCACCCGGGACAATTCGTTTTGGGGCTGGGCGGAGATCATCTCCGTCGAGAGCAACACAAGCCTGACCGTTGTGGTCAGGAATGACGGAGGTCTGGCCGGCCTTGGCCCGGCGCCGACGTGGCGCCTCGGCTCGTGGACCGGGTCCGGCTCCGGGTTCCCGCACGTGGTCACGTTCCACGACCAGCGGCTCACGTTCGGGAGCAGTTTCCGGAACCCGCAGAACCTGTGGATGAGCCGCACGGCGGCGTTCGACAGCCATCAGCCGACGGAAAGCGACGGGACGGTCAACCCGGACAACGCGCTCGACGTCGAACTCGCGACGTCCCAGGTGAACTTCATCCGGTGGATCAGTAGCTTCTCCAACGGGCTGGCGGTCGGCACCAGCGGCAGCGAGTTCCTGATCCGGAAGTCCGGCACCGCGGAACCTTTGGGGCCAGAAAACATCCAGGTCCAGAAACAGACGCGCCGCGGCAGCGCGCCGTTCGTGCCCGAGGCGAACGTGGGGCACTCGATCTTTTTCGTTCAGCGGGACCAGCAAACGCTTCGAGAGGCAGCGTTCGACTTCGACACAAATGGCCTTGTTGCCCGAGACATGTCCGTTTTCAGTGAACACCTTCTGCGTTCGGGCGTGTCACGAATGGCGTACCAGCAATCGCCGGAAAGCATTTTGTGGCTGTTGACAAATGACGGAAACCTTGTTGGGTTTACAATTGAAAGTGACCAACAGGTTTTCGGATGGACAAAGCATAACGTCAGCGGTAAAATCGTATCTATTACTGTAATCACGGACCCGGCGAGCGCAAACGACCGCCTGTGGATGGTCGTGGAGCGCACCATCAACGGCACCACGCAGCGCCACGTCGAGTTCATGGAAGGCCCGTGGTTCGGCGACCGGGACCCCGTCGAGGAAGCGTTCTTCGTGGATGCGGGGGCTACTGTGGTGAACCCGTTTCCGGACAACGCAGTCCGGGAGGGCCTGGACCACCTGGAGGGCGAGGAGGTTGCGATCCTGGCGGACGGCGCGGTCGCTGACCGCAAAACCGTCGAGAACGGCCGGGTGACCCTGGAGACCAACAACGAGAGCCGGTTGGCGACGACGATCCACGTGGGGTTGCCCTACACGGCTCGGATCGAGACGTTCCCGTACGACCAGGGCCAGCGCGGCAGTACCTCGAAAGGGAAGGTCAAGCGGATCAGCGAAATCGAAATCCAGTTTTTCGAGACCGTGGGTCTCTTGTACGGTCGCAAGGAACTCGACCGGTTGCCGTTCCGAAGCAGTTCGGACCCCATGAGCCAACCGGTGCAGCCGTTCACGGGCGTGCGCGAGGTGAAGATGCCGGCGGACTTCTCGCCCCAGGCCATCGTGCAGATCGAGAGCGACCAGCCGCTCCCAGCGACGATCCTGTCGCTCACCATCGACATGGTTTTCGAGGACCTGTGATGCACCGTGAAGACCTCTACCCCGGAGACGTGGACCGCATCGAGCCACAGGCTTCGCAGCAAGGGATCGACTTCTCGGCGTGGGATGGCGCGCCCGGATGGAAGATCGTGGACAGCGATGGGACCATTCAGGCGATCTTCGCGCTCCCCGAGGTGGAACCTGGGCGCGTGGCGGCGTTCACGATTTTCAGCCGGCACCTGACCGTGGAGGCGTTGAAATTCTCCGCGCGGGAGGCGTGCGATTTCCTTCACGAGTGGGGTGACTTCCGCCGGTGCGAAGCGTATGTTCTGGAAGGGAACGACCACGAGATGCGGTGGTGCTGGAAGACGCTCGGGATGAAGCTGGAGGGCAAGCTGAGAAAGTTTGCGCCAGACGGCCGGTCGTGCTATATTTTCAGCGTGGTGAGGGAGTAGACCATGGGCATCGAAACAGCCATCGCGCTTTCCGTTGCGGGCAGTCTCGTGACCGCGGCAGGCCAGTTCTCCGCGGCGCAGCAACGCGCCCAAACTGCGGAGACGAATGCGAAGCTCGCCCGCATTGAAAGCCGTCGCCAGCAACAGCGCGCCCAACTTCAACGCGAGATTGGGTCGGCCGAAGCGGAACGGCGCGCTCGTGCCGGCGAAGAACAGATCGGCGCCGCCCGGGCCGCGGTCGGGGCCAGCGGCGTCCAGCTAACGGGGACGTCGCAAGATGCTATTGCTGACGTGGCCCTTGAGGCTGAACTGAACGAGGAACTCGCCACCTTCGAGAGCGAAATCCAAGCCCAGGAACTGGAGCGTGGCGCCGCGCGCTCGCTCACCCAGGCCAACGCATTGGAGAGCAGAGCAGATGCAGCGAGAACCGCGGGGGCGATCCAGCTTGGTGGGTCTGTACTTGGCACAGCGGGTCAGGCATTGGGCCGCATTGGCGGCGGAAGTCCTGGCGGCAGCCCCGGCGGGGGCGCGGGCGGCGGCGGCCCGCCTAGCCCCGGTAATCTTGCTGGCGGCGTTGGCGGCGGTAGGTAAACACGAGGTTAATATGGTCCGCATTCCCGACAATTTTCAGTCCCGACTTCCGAACGTCGGAGCGCCGACGGGCGCTGGCCGCATTGACACCTCCACGGCCACGCAAGAGGCCCTGGCCGGCGCAGGCCGACAGCTTCAACAGTTCGGCGACCAGATGTTCCAGCAAAGCGTGACCGAGCAAGCGTCGAAACTTGAGCTTCAAGGTCAGCAACAGCTTGAACAACTCCAGAACGAAGCGATCCAGCAAGAGGACTTTCGCACCGCGCCGGATACGTTCCGCGAACGCGCGAAGAACACAGTCAGCGAAGTGGTCAACCGGGCCAACCCCACTGTTCAAGCTGAGGTCCGGGGCCGTCTGGCGCGGCAGGCGGCCACGATGACGAGCCAACTCCGCGAGCGCAGCGTCAGCATGAGCCGAGACGCGACCGAGGCCGCGGTCAACAACCAGCTACAGGCGCTCTCGAAACAGTACGCGCAGACCGACCGTCCCACCGCGCGAAAGGAACTGCGGTCGCAGATGCAGCAAACGGCGGAGCGGCTTCGCTCGGCGGGCTTGACCGGCCCGGAGGTGGAGCAACAGCAACGTCGCGCGCTTGCGACGGCGGACGCTGCGCGCGTCCAACAGCTTCTGAACCAGGACAAAGTCGATGGGGCTTCCGAGTTCCTGGCCCAGTCCGAAGACATCTCGGTTGACCAGACGCGCATCTTGAAGAACCGGATCGACGCGAAGCGCCGGGAGGTCAACCAGCGGCTACGCGGCGCGTTGCAGGTCGCCGAAGACCACTTCATGTCCACCGGGCAGCTTCCGAAGGTCAACGTCGGGCCGTTCGAGACGCTGGAGGAGTTCGAGAACCAAGCGGAAGGCACCGAGGTAGGGCGCGCGTTGCGGGGCCTGCGCAACAACGCATCGTTCATCCAAAACCACGGCTCGAAAAGCATTGTCGAGCAGCAACAGCAGATCGCAAACCTCCAGGGTCAAGCCCAGCGGGACCCCAAAGTCCGTCGCCGCATGGAACTGGCGAAGCGCACGACCCGCGCGCAAGTGGATGCTCTCCAGAGCGATGACCCCTACGGGGCCGCAGCCCAACTCGGCCTTATCAGCGCGCAGCCCAATCTGCCGTTGCAGTCTGCCGCCCAGGGGGCCGACGGGGGACCCGAACTGGCCGAAGCTCTGAACAAGCGGATCGAGGCGCAGCAATCGCTTACGGCCCACCTTACCGGGCAGCGCCCGGACGACGCGACGCTCGGCGGGCAGGTGGACCTGTTGAAGGAAAGCGAGCGCGAGCAGCTTCAAGCCCTCCTGGACAGCCAGCCCGCGGCCGCAGCCACCACGCTCCTGCAACAGATGTCCCAGTCCCTCGGCCCGGATGGGACCCGGAAGCTGGCCGGCTCCCTGGCGAAGCAGAGCAACATCGTGGGGTTTGCCGCTCAGGTCGCGGGCGAAAGCCCTTCGGTCGCGAAAAAGGCTTTGCGGGGGCGCGCCGCCGCGGACGCCGGGGTGAAGGTGCCGGGGGAAGCGGACACGGAGTTCCGAAACGCAGTCGGCCGTTCGCTGTCCATTCAGGCCCGCCAGCGCGTCCGCCCGGTGACGGACGCCATCTACAAGACGATGGTCATCGACCAGGACCTCGACCCGAATGAGTTCCACGCCGATCAGTTCCAGAAGGCCGCTCGGCTGGCTGTTGGCGGCACGCTGGATAGCTCGGGCGAAGTGCGCGGTGGCCCGGTAGAGGTCAACGGCCGCGTCACGCTGCCGCCGCGCCGGGGCATGGAGGAAAACGAGACCCGCGATGCGTTCGAGGCGCTGGCGGAGGAACGCAACGCGCCCGCCATCCAGAACCACGCAAATGGGCTTCCGGCCCGCGTGAACAGCCAGGGCGAGTTTGAACAGCTTAATCTCGAAGACCTGGAAGACGCGCAGCCGCGCCACGTCGGCGGCGGCCGGTACGTGATGCGGTTCAACCAGGACGGCAAGGCGATCCACGCGGTGGACCCCCAAACGGGCGAGCCGCGCGGCGCATTCGTTATCAACATGCGCGACGCTCTGGACAGCGGCGATCTCCAAACCAAGCCGCGGGAAGGCAAGACGATCATCGACATCCCGTTGCTGGGCGAAATCAACGTCGGCAGCACCGGGGTCGCCGAGGAGTTCGGCACGGAGCCGAACCAGCCGCAGCCCATCGGGCGCGGTGGTCCGGGCCAGCGCGGGCAGACGGAGTTCATTACGCCCGGGAACACCGGCCCGCCGATCCGGCAGGGCTTCGGCTCCATGTTCAGCCGGGCGTTCCGCGGCGCGGTGGACTTCCTGACCGAGGACGACGGCGGTGACCCCGGAGTGGTGACCGTTGACGTCCCGTCGCGCCCGCCGCGCGGCGTGGGCCAGACCTTCCAAGACCGCGCGGTCCCAAAGCCGGGGAACGACGCTGACCGTCCGCCGATCCCGCCGACGAAGACCCGCGAAGTCCTGCGCGCTCTCCAGGCGCAGGTCCCCGACATGACGGTCAACGAAAAGAATGAACTTGAAGTTCCGGATGACGTTCTCCGAAATGTCAAGTTCCAATTTGCCGACGAACGGCCGTTCGACGCGGCTCCATTCCAAATGCCGCGCGGCATCCGGAACAACAACCCCATGAACGTCAAGAACTTCGACATCCCGTGGCGTGGTTCCATTGATAACCCGACGGACGAAACCTTCGAGCAGTTCAACAATCCGGCGATGGGTATTCGTGCGGGTCTCCGCGACCTTATGAACGACCACCTCAAAGATGGCAAAAAGACCATTCGCGGGTTGATCGGTGAGTTCGCTCCGGAGAGCGAGAACCCCACCAGCGAGTACGTGAACTTCGTCTCGAACCGTGTCGGCGTGTCGCCGTCCGCTGAAATCGACTTCATCAAGCCCTCGTTGTTGCAGGACTTCGTCCGGGCGACCATCGAGTTCGAGAACGGGATACAGCCTTACAGCGACCGAACCATTGCTTCCGGCATCGCAATGGCGATTGAAAGCCAACCGGGGGCGTAAATGCCGTACTTCTCGGACTTCAACGAACTGGACAGCGCCAACCGGAACCCCACTCGGGGGCCGACCACGAGCTTCATGGAGAACGCCGGCGCGGCGTTCGACAGCTTCGTCGAGGGCAGCACCACGATTAGCCTCGCGCTGAACGTGGACCAACAGATCGACGAAATCAGCCAGCGCGTTCAGCAGGTGACCGGGCAGAACATCGAGCCGTCCGTTGGGGAGCGCATCATGGGCGAGGACCGCGGCCTTACGCGTGTCCCGCCCGAGTTCCTGGAGCGCGCCCGGGAAGCGGTGCGGAACAACCCGGAGACGCTGGGGGACCTACCTACCACAGAAGACGCAATCCGGGACCGCATCCGGCGCGAGGTACAGGCGTCGGAACAGGAAGCCGCGGACATCGCCGAGCGCGCGGGCATCTCGGGGACGCTGGGCGGGTTTGCCGGCACGCTCGGGGGTTCATTGACGGACCCGGCGTTGCTGGCTTCCCTCGCCGCCGGCGCTCCGGCCAGCGCCGGCATCATCCGCACGGCGTTGATCGAGGCCGGGATCGGCGCGGCGTCGGAGGTGCCAATCCAGGCTGCGGTCCAAACCCAGCGCGCAAACATCGGGCTGGACGCGGGACTGGACCGCGCGCTGCGCAACATCGCCGCGGCCGGCGTGGGCGGAGGTATCCTCGCTGGTGGGATACGGGGAGTGGAACTCGGGACCCGCAAGGCTTTGGGGTTCGACACCCGGCAAGCGGCCGAGACCGCCGAACAGGCAGGCCTCACCGAAGCAAGCGCCGACGTCAAGGCCGCGGCCGAAAACATCAAGCGCCAGACCGACATCGAGTCGAACAACCCATTCACCCGGGCGTTCCCCGAGAACAACGCCGTGTTCAACCGGGTTTTCGACGAGACCTTGAGCCAACTTCGCGATGAGGGGGTGACGCCAGGGTACTCGACCAACATCCCGGTGCGCGATGAGGCGCTACCGGAGGGCCGGACGGTGAACGAAAACACCGCAGACACGCCGGCCAACCTCATCGACCGCGATGTGATCCGCGACTTCACCGAGTTCGGCCGGATGTTGAAAGCGGAAATCCGCACCCGAGCGGACCAGCAAACCGCGGACGCGGTTCGCAGCGTGGTGACCCGGGAAGCGCGTCAGGTCCGGGACCCGCAGGCCCTGGCCCGAACGCTGCAAAGCGCCGAGGAAATCGAAGACCTTCGCCGTGCTTTCGAGCAGCGGCGCAAGGAAGCGCGCCGCCCAGGCGCCACCTCGCAGAAGAAGGCCGCGGTCACCCGCGCAGAACGCCAGCTTCGCCAGCGGATCGGGGAACTGTTCCCGCGGGCGGACGAGGATGCAGTCGAAGAACTGGTGCAAGGCGAGAGCCGCGTGCAACAGGCCCTGCGCACCGTCCAGCAATCCGGCCAGCGGCGTTCGCTGTCGCGCCTTTCGCGCCGCACGCCGGATGAGGTGGCGAATGAACTGCGAGGGATGGTGGAGCAGAAGCCGTCCAGCGCGGCAATGGGGCGGAGTTTCGCCCGCGCCACCGCCGTCGCCCGGAACGCCGAACGTATCCTGGAGGACCAGGATACGCAGATCGAGCGTTTGCGGCAGTCCATCGAAGACGATATACCGGGGGACCTGGAGGTATCCGTGGTCAACGCCGACGGGAAGCAGCTTACCAGCGTTCGGGGCGCGCTTGACGATCTCGACGACGAGCAGCGCCTGCGGGACGAAATCCGAAACTGCCTTGGAGTGGGACAGCAATGACGCTCGACTTGCGCGCGTGCCTGACCGCCAAAAGCGAGGAAGGCCGGGTCACAAAGGAGAAAGCCGAACGGGCCATCAACCGGTTCGAGGAACTGAACAAGGCCCTCGGCGACGCCCTGGAGGCGGGCAACCGCTTGGAGATCGAGCAGGCGGACGCCTTCCGCCGGCAGCAATGGACCCGGTTGAACGAACTGGTCAAGCAGAACGAGGTCATCAGTCGGCTTGACCGGAACGAAAACGTGGCCGAGCAGCGCATCGCCCGGAGCCTTTTCGACTTCACGACCAGCGGCCAGATTAACGAGCAGAGCGTGTTCCGGAATTACGAGGCCGTCCGGAAGACCACGCTCGCGATGATCTCCCAAACCATCGAGCGGTTTGAGCCGCGGGCTGCCGGGCTGCTCGACCCCGAGAACACGACGGCCGGCGAGACCAAGATGCGCGCGGTGGTCCGGGAGGTGTTCGGCGAGGACAGCAAGGACGCCGAGGCCAAGGAGATGGCCCAGGGCATCAGCCAGGGGTTGGAGTTCCTGCGCCAGGAGTTCAATCGCAACGGCGGCAACATCGACAAGCGTGAAGACTTCGGGATGCCCCAGCTTCACGACAGCCAGCGCGTCTCCCAGGTGTCGAAGGAGGAGTGGGTCTCCGAAATCAAGCCGCTGCTTGATCGGCGCAAGATGATCGACTTCGATACCGGCGAGCAGATGACCGAGGAGCAGATCGACGATCTGCTGTCGGAGAGCTACGACAACATTACGACCCACGGGCTGTCCGACTTCGACCCCACGCGGGGCATAGCCGGTGGCTCCAAGCTGACGTCTCGGCGCCAGCACATGCGGTTCCTCCAATTCCGCTCGGCCGACGATTGGTTCGAGTACCAACGGAAATTCGGCCCGAACGACGGGAACATAATGACCACGCTGACGGGCCACATCGACAAGATGTCCGCGGACATCGCGCAGATGCGCGTCTTGGGGCCAAATCCGCGATCCACGCTCGACGCCTTCGCGCGCACCGTTCGGAACCGCAGCGGGAAGCGCCTGGAGAACTTGTTGGAGAACAACCTCCGCGAGGTAAGCGGCGAGGCCAACCAGCCCGAGACGCCGGCGGGGATGGGGCAGAAGATCGCCGGCGCCGGCATCGCGGCGCGGAATTTCCTGACATCAAGCCTGCTCGGGCAGGCGTTCTTTTCGTCCCTGGTTGACATCCCGTTCAGCCAGATGGCCGCCAGCCACGCCGGCCTGCGCCCGGTGCGCCTGATCGGCCGGCACGCGCGCCTCATGCGGAACACTCGGGCCGGCCAGCGCCACCTGAACCGGCTCCAGCTTGTGAACGAGAGCCAGATCGACAAAGCGATGGCGGCGAGCCGGGTCAGCGGTGAGGTGCTCGGCACCCGGGGCGTGCCCGGTCTGAGCCGGCGCATCGCAGACGTGGTCATGCGCGCGTCGTTCCTCCAGCCCTGGACGGACATGGCCCGTGGGGCCTTCGGCGAGGAGTTCCTGGCGACGCTCACGGAGAACGCCGGCCGGACCCTCGGAGAACTGGAAACGCCGCTCCAGAACACGCTACGGCGCAATGGCATCGACGAGGCGAAGTGGGACACGATTCGCAACGCCCCGCGGTTCCAGATGGACGACCGCGGCACGGACATCATCCGGCCCTTTGAGGTCATGGAGCAGGACCGCGAGACGGCCTTTGCCCTCCAGCGGATGATCTCCAGCGAGACCGAGTTCGCGGTGCCGACAGGGCTGTCCACGGTGCGCGCGGAGATGCGCCGGGGCACGCCCCCGGGCACTCTGGCCGGCGAGTTCCTGCGCTCCGCCAGCCTGTTCAAGAACTTCGTCGGCACGGTGACGGCGCTCCAGTTCGGCCGCTTCGCGCAGATCGAAGGCGGCTTGAACAAGGCCCGCTACGGCGTGTTGCTCGCGATGACGACGGGCGCGATGGGGTTGGTGGCCGAAAGCCTCGCCAATCTGGCGGACGGCAAGGAACCACCGGTCATCGACCCCACGACGCCCGAAGGCCGCGCGAACCTTGCCAAATCCTTGTGGCGCGCCGGCTCGTTCGGCATCCTGAGCGATCTGGTCTTCACGGACTTCGACCGCTTTGGCACCAGCCTCGGGGAAACGCTCATGGGACCGGTGGTCAGCGAAATCGTGGGACCCGGGTTGAACCTGACAGCCGGGAACCTGCGCACGCTTCTCACCGAGGAGGGCGCCCTGCGGGAGCCGCTGAGGTCCACAGACGCCGGCCGTGACCTCGTCGAGTTCGTCCAGGGCCTAACCCCCGGGCAAAACCTCTGGTGGTCCAATCTGGCCGTGCAGCGCCTGTTCTTCGACGAGGCACAGAAGCTGGTGGACCCCGAGGCCGCGCGTAGCTTCCGGCGGATCGAGCAGAGCGCCGAGGAGCGGGGCACGGACTTTTTCGAGGGCGCCGAACCCGGCGAAGCCTTGGGCCTAGGGGAGTAGGCCGGCGGCGGCGATCTTCGCCACCGCCAGCCCCGTGGTCACCACGACACCGGAAACCGCGGCCCCGCCGAGAACCCGGGCGCGGAACCGCTCCAGGGCGCTGATCCGCTGCTCCAGGTACTCGTACCCTCGGGAGTGGGAATGGTCCGTGTGGTCGATCTTGCCCTCGATCTTCTCAAGCTGGAGCTTGATCGCGTTCATGTCCCCGCGGAGTTCCCCGATCTGGTACTCTCGGTTCTGGTCCTCCATTACTCGATCCCCCGCACTCGGACCCGGGCGCGGGAAATGGTCTCCGAAGGGTTCGAACTGAACAAGCGAAGCTGGTCCACGACCGTTGCGTTCTCGTGGGTGCCGGCCAACCACTCGAAAGTGACGTCGCCGGTAAGCCCTTCGGTGTAGATTTTCGTGTTCGCGTCCGGGTTCCGGGCGCCCCACACGTGGATTTTATAGTACGCGGTGTCCGCACTATCGTCGGCCGGCGGGCCACCGCGCCATTGGAATTGCTCCTGCCCGCTGGCGGCGTCCACGCGCGGCTCGCTGATGTCGAACGGCGTGGTCTGTTGGTTGTACCGGTAGTCGTTGGTGAAGTACGAGCTTCCGCCGTCGCCCGAGAACTGGATCGCCAACGCACCGCTGCCCGCGGAGAACTGGACCTCCGTCATCTCGATGACGAAGCGCGTGAACGACGTGTCGAGCGGAACCGAGATTTCGTCCACCGGCGCCGTGATGTTCGTCGAGAAGGTCAGCTTCTCATCTACGGAGCTTGCGCCCGTGCCGCTGGCGACGCCTCCGCTGCCGGCCACGGCAGCCGTCAGCACGCGCTCATTCTGCTTGGTCGCGATGCCGAACGTGAACGTCCCGTCGGTTTGGACGACGCCCTGGTCATCCAGGAAAAGACGCTGACCCGGCTCGAAGTTCGTGGACGTGTTCACGAACGTCTCGGACCCGCGGAGCGCCACCGTCACGTCATCCCCAGCGGCAAAGTCCTCCGTGGCGACACCGATCCACTGGTCGCGGTTTGTGGTGACCCCAGGCGTGGACCCCACAGTAACCCGGAGGGCAAAATCGTGTTCGGACTGTGACCCCCTATACGTTGCGACCACTGCCCCAAAATCCGAGTCGAATACGCCGGGTGCGCGGTTGTTTGTGTCTGCATCGCCGAGCGGAGACAGGAGCGTCAGCAAACCAGACGCCCCTTGCCCGCCGGGCAACAGGTTAATTTCCGGCCCGCTCGGGTCCACGAACCCGGTAAGCGCAGCTATTCCAGAACTGCCCGCAGCGCCAAGGCCAGGGGCTTCTCCGACGAAAACGAAGGTCCCGGTATTCGCGTCAAAAGTAGGATGTCTTAATGATGGTGACTCATCGCCAAAAGTAGATTGGCTCTCAACCGTAAGGTTAGCGCCAGTAGCAGAAATAACGGCTCCAAATAGGCCGCTATTATTTCCCCAAAGCGCCACAAAGAATTTGTTAACAGAGTCCCAAACCGTTCCGTAATTACCAAAGCCATTTTCACTAAGTTGGATGGAATTTCCGAAGACAATCTCGGTCCCGTTAAGAGTAATGCCGATTACAAAAGGCTGTTCTCCAATGGTTTCGGGCTGATATGCTACGCAAAAGGCGTTGTTTTCAGGCGAATATGAGAACCGACGCGCAACCGCACCGTTTGTGCCTCCGATTGGGTCCGATACAAAGCTACCAAACGAAAGAGTTTGGCCGACGGCATCAACCGATGCGGCCAGAAAACCGGCGTTATTGGAGCTTTCGATCCTTGCGCCGATCAGAATTACGCCTTGTTCGGGATCGTACCCGGCCCCGATGCTTACAGAGTTAGAAGCAATCTCTCCAGACGTCTGTTTTGCCCCTACAGATAGTGTAAGGTTGTTGTAATCCGGCTTGCACACGTAACCTACAAGTTCACCTGAAAAATCGCCCCCTGCGGTCTCATCTCGGGCAACGACGACGAAAGTGTCGCCAACGGAGTCGTATACTAGAGAAAGACTTCCTTCAAACCCGAATATAAATTCCTCAATAAACTGCGCCGGACCAATCGCGTCAACAACTTGGTTCTCCGCGTCCAAAGTAAATAGGACAATTTTCCATTTACCGTTATCGTCTCTGTCTCGGAATAACGCAGCGTGCGTTTTGCCCTTCGGGCTATAAGCGTGTTCTGATGGACCACTGTTGACTGTAATCAGCGTAGAGGTGTCGATGGCACCTCCGTTGGTCTCCGAACGCTTGACCAACTCGACCTCCGCACTACTGCGGAGGGCCACCGGATCACCGCGCTGGCCGTTTTCCGCGGCGGTGAAGGTTTTCGAGATGGAGGACCCACCACCAATGTCGCCGGCGTTCACGATGGTAGTTTCGCCGTCTTCGCCCTCCTCGCCCGGGTTGATGACGATGTCACCGTTTTCGTTGGTGCCGAGCGTGATGTCACCCGAGACCTCGTTGATCGAGAACACGTTGGCCTCGGGGGTCCACTCCCCGGAGGTGGGGTTAAAGCTGATAACGTCTCGCGCGTTCGGGCTGGAGGCGCTGACGTTGGTCAGGTCGCTCAGGGTCTGCGGCGCCGTGATGGTCAGGTCGCCGTCTTCATCGACCAAATCCTGGAGGTCGGTCAGCGTCGGGCAGCCTTGGGTGTTGAACTGAATGAACTTGCCGGCGCGGGTCTCGGCCGGCGGCAGGGGCGGGCAGTCCGGGTTCTCGCCCGG
>Ga0207714_1000791_pt1 | contig 21411 bp, 14 predicted proteins | sample PonA232FremontCA_2_FD_187270 | JGI IMG/M metagenome (GOLD analysis project Ga0207714, IMG submission 187270) | Marine sediment microbial community from Fremont, CA, USA - Pond A23 Sediment 2 (SPAdes) | ecosystem: Environmental > Aquatic > Marine > Unclassified | place: USA: Fremont, California...
CTCTTCGCGCAGCGCTCTGAGAATCCGCTTCAATTTGATGTTGCCTTTGACGTTTGCGGCTTGTTTCGCCTCCTCCTGGTCCACCGGCCCCCAGGTGGCTTCGACGGCGCGGAACATGCGCGCCATGAAGGCCATTTCGTGCTCCGATGGGTTCGGCTTGCCCACGGCTTCGAAGTACTGCTGGAACGCGTCGAGGTTCCAGTCAGACGGGAGCCCCAGCAGGTCGAGTAGATCCCACACCTCGACCGGGCTCACCTGCATGGGGGTCGCTGTGAGCAGAACCAAGCCGTCTGTCTGGCCCTTGAGCCGTCGGAGAAGACGCAGGAGCTGGTTCGGCCGGTCATCGGTGCCCGTTCCGCCAGCCCGCCGTCGGGCGTGGTGCGCTTCGTCGACGATTACCAGATCCCACGGCCGCGCATCGTTGAGCAGATCCTGGGCTCGGTCCGTCCGCCGCATGAGGTGGCTGGATGTGATCACGCAGGGCGCGTGTTCGTGCCAATCGTGCCTTCCCACCTTCTGGACCGGATTGGGCCCGAGTGCCGGTGAAGGCGCCCAGTTCAGCTGCTTGCCGTCGTAGATCGGCCAGTTCAGGTTGAACTTCTCGCGCAGTTCGATCTGCCACTGCCGCACGACGGACTTGGGCGCCATGATCAGGACGCGGTGCGCCCGACCGCTCATCCATGCCTGCCGGAGCAACAACCCTGCCTGGATCGTTTTACCGAGGCCCACCTCGTCCGCGATGAGCAACCGCGACGGCCAGTGCAGGTACATGCGCTCAAAGGCGCGCACTTGGTGTGGCCATGGGTCGATCGTCGACGTGGCTTCACCAACACGCTCACCGCCATTGGCGAAGGTGGGCGCGTGCGCGAGGAACGACCAGACGATCTGGCGTGGATGCGCAGCCGGTTCCGGAGCGGCTTCAGGAGCAGGTGACGCGGGTGTCGTCTCGACCGGTTTGCTGGGCGTGCCGTCCGTGGCCCGTTTCAGGCGGACGGGGAGCGTGTCGTCCTCTGGCGCATACCGGAGCAAATCCTCTCGCAAAGCCTGCGGCACGTCGATCGTGATGGCGGACGGCGACTTGTCCACCCAAAGCGCCTGGAACTCGCGTTCCTCGGCGTCGACGTGCGCATCGCCCCCGCCCCAGCTCTTGAAGACGTGGAAGGTGTCGACGTTGTGGCGCCAGCCGTTGAGCGTCTCGTTGATGCTGCCGTTGAAGGCGAGCCGGTCGCCGACCTTGTCCTCGATGATCCCCGCCTTGGGGTGAAAGAGCGCCGTGTCCGCCAGCGGGCGCCGAGCTCCGTCGCAGGGCACCGCAACCTTCACTTCCAGGTACCCCTGGGCGACCATCCAGGCGAGAAGCTCCAGGGCTTCGCGCTGGTCGCTGTCCTCGGCGTCGAGCGGTGCTTTCCGGAATCCCGCCTCCAGCGTCTCGCGCAGCGACTCCCCCTGCGCAATCGCTTCGGCCTCTTCATGACCGAGCGTATGGCCCACAACCATACGCATGCGGCCATTGTTGAGGATGAGGCCCTCCACGCCGCGCGCGGCCACGGACAAGGCCGTGGCCGAGAAGTATCCGGTGACGCGGTCATAGCGCTGGGCGCATCCGAGCACCGGGATATAGAAGGTCGAAACCAGGTCGCCGTGGCTCGGCGAGTAGTAGGGGGCCCAGGCGTGATCGGCCAGCCGGCTCACGCCGTCTCCTCCTTCAGCAGGCTGAGGGTATAGGGTTCGTCCACCTGGTCCGTGAACGCCAGGCGGCGCAGGTTTTCCAGGGCTTCGAAGTCCGACGAGGCCGGTTCGGCCGCGTCGGGGGGCGCGATCCCCGTGTAGGCTTTCGATGGCGGGAGCACCTCGAGCACCGCTTCGAGCGCGGTCAGGAAGTTCGGGTCCGTGGAAAGACCGGCCGTGTCCAGCATCTCCTGAGCCGCGCCGACGGTGCGCGTGCGCGCGATATGGGCGGCATGGTGCAACGCGTCGAGCATGGACTCGCTGCCGTCCGCCGCGCCAATGGCGCCCTTCGCGGTGCGCTTGCTGGAATCCCAGAGCAGGATGTCGCTCTGCTTCTTTTCCGCAACGCGGTTCACGACATCCTTGTCCATGTCGAGCCCGACGACGCGAGCCAGGCGCAGGGCTTCGTCGAAGGGCGCCCGCGGCGCTTCGAACGCGTCCCAGGCGAGCACGAACCACTCCGTGAGCCGATCCAGCTCGCCGCGGCGCTGCACGTTGGTGAGCTGTTGCAGGCGCCAGCCCTTCACCTCACGGCGCGCTGCCTGGAGCGCGTCATCCGGCGTTGCCGCATAGGGATCGAACTCGTCCGGGAACATTTCCGTCTGTGGTGTCCGGCGCCGGTTCTGCGGCCGTTCCTTTGGTGTGCCGCGTTTGACCGGCCAGTGCCGCGAGAAGACCTCCAGCGCCGGGCCGAACGCGGAGAGATAGCGGTCCACGCCGCGGATGCCGGCCGCCTCGAAGTCCGCGATGCGCGAGCGCACCGCCTTGCGCAGTTGTGGCTCCAGATCCTCCCAATAGACGGGCTCGTCTTCCTCGGCGGCGGTCCGGGGACGGCAGACGAGAAAGATCGTGCTGTTCGCGGCGGACTTGTCCTTGATGTGCATGGAGCCTTCGGCTTCGGTGTTCACCGGCCAGCTCGCCGTGATGATGAAGCCGGCCTCCATCAGCCCCGACGTCAGCGCATCCCAGGCGTGCGTGCCCTTGTGCGTGAACATCAGGGTCATGATGCCGTCGGGCTTCAGCACGCGCCGGCATTCGGCGAAGATTCCGGCCATCCGGTCACGATAGTCACGGTAGGCGAGATCCTTCGCGCCCTTCTGTCCCTTGAAGCGGGCCGGATTGGCGACCGCCTCGTGTTCCTTGTCCGTCAACGGCCGGCGGAACAGCTCCGGATAGAGATAACCGGCAGTCCGTTTGAGCCAGACGTAGAAGAAGTCCGACAACTCGCCGTACATGACGTTGTCGTAGTACGGCGGGTCCATGACGACGACGTCGATGCTCTCGTCGTCCAGATGGTCGAGATTTTCGCCCGGCTTGCATGTTATTTTTGCAGATCTACCCGACTCATCATCGTTTTTATTTCTTTTCATGTACTCGATATTTAATAGATTCTCGTCGCGCCCGTTGGCGCCTACTAGACGCACTAAATCCTCTATACATTTACGGGTGTGATTTGTAGACCATTCCAGACCACGCCCGACAATCGCGGGTGCCATTTCGGCATACGACCACTTGAATGAGAAATCATGGCGGTCGAAGGTATTAACCATAATCTCACGATTTACGTGCCAACGGCACATGCGCGAGTTATAATCACGCAGCTTGTCGAGAGCGAGGCTCAAATAACCGAATGCTGCTTTTGTTGCCTCACTCAATTCACCCTTGGCCTGCTCTTCTTCCAGCAGTTCGCGGAAAACTTCCACGCTGTAGCCGTGCCCCAGAAGTTGGCGCGGACCGAAGAGGTCGCGCCACCGCGGCATGCCGTACTGAATGGGGCGATCGTCGTTGATGTCGTCCGGAATCCGCTCCGTCGGGATGATGTCGAGCGCTTCCCACTCTGGGATCTTCTCGGCGAGGTGCTCGCGGATCTCCGCAACGTTGTCGTCTTCCGGACGCGGGGCGCGATAGCCGCGCACCCACTTTTCCCGTTTCTTGCCGGTCTTGGTCTGCGTATACGTGCGCTGCTTGTAGACGATGGCGAAGAGCTGATCGCCCATCTGCCCGGCCTGGGCCTGGCGCTTGATCTCGTCCCCATCCACGACACGGCCGCAATCCGGATAGGGACAGGTCGCGTCGCCCTTGGCGACGGTGCCCGCGGACTGCCTTTTCGTGCTGTCGACGATCTCGAACGAACATTCACGCTGCCCTGCCGTCGTGCTGGGATGTAGCCGAACACCTGTGCCGTCGGGCGCCAATCGCCAGTTCGGGGAGAGTGGAATGATACCATCGCAATATGGACACTGTATTGTACGTGACCATAAAAATCCGTTTACATCAATATCTTTATCTCCTTCAGTGAAAATATTTCTTAGTCGTTGCTCACATCGTTTACGGAATTCGCGACATATCCGATCATATTCATTAAAAACAGTTATTCCATTGACGATTGGCGCATTTAGTGTAAGTTCAGTGATAAAGCTTGCTACAGAATTCAAATCATTACCAAAAACTTCGAAGCCCAGACGGACTCCCTCGAAAGGGATACTCCCGCCGCCACAGGTAGGATCCAGCACTTTAATGTCATGCAAACTGTCCACATTCATTAATCCTCTTACCCATTCAAGATCCCTTACAGAGGGAGAATAGCGAAATGCTCTTGCATAACCATAGGGATTTGTGCCTAGGTCTTCTCCTGTTCTCTTCGCCACCTCAATATGCTTTTTTACCTGAACAGGATCGCCGTGAATGCCCAGAGCTCTAAGGAATAATTTTTCATCGGATTCTTGAGGTAGAATGGATGCTAAGATTGCGGCACGAGATGTCACAAGAGGGCGTCGTGCCCACCACACATGTAACGAATTGTTCGGTGGTAAGGCGTTGCCAGCCATTGAAAACCGACGCTCTCGCAAACTTTCTTCACTTAATGTCGAAATCGGTAGCCGCTCTTCGATGAGCCGACGCGTCATGAAATCAGCCTTTCTGTTTCGGATCGATCAAAAGAAAACGAAGGGCGGTCAATACGCGGCGCGGGTTCTTGCGGTGCATGGCCATGCCCAGCCAGTAGCCAGCTTCCTCGCGCCCCATCGCCTCGATGCCGTCGGCAACCATGCGCATGTTATCGCGCGAGCGCATGGGCGCGAGCACGCGGAAGAGCAAGCCGAGCCGAAGGGCCAATTCCTCATCGACCGGGAAGACGCGACGCTCTTCCAGCGGGAGCCCCCCGAGCGAAATGTTCGCGGCCTTGAGCTTCTTCATCACTCGGTGCTCGACCAAGGACAGGTTCCGCCCCTTGAGACCCGCAACGTAGCGGGGCTCGCTGCGTTGCGGCGAATTGGGCGAACGCCCCTGCCAGATCTCCAGGGCGAGGCCGTGCTTCGGATCGCGGCGCGCCCGCAGTTCGTAGACGGGGGCGGTGCTTGGCTCACGGACCACGGAAACACTCACGCTGCATCTCCCTGAGCTGTACCGGCCGAAGCTGTCGCCCGGACGAAGGCCGCCCCCGTGCCAAAGCGCCCGAGCTTGTCCGTGATTTTCTGCGGTTCCGTCCCGCTCGGGTCGAGACCTTCGGTGAAGGTCAACTGGATCGCCACGCTCATGTCCTTGTCCGCGGCCGCGCGAAGCTGGGGTTCGAGGAAGTCTTTGACCGGCGCCGCATCATCCCCTGGTCCCTCGAAGCGCAGGCTCAGCATGCTTCCCTGCTCGGTCTCGTACTCACCCTCGACCCAGGCGTACTTTGTCGCCTTCGGAATGGTGCCGGTGATGCCGAGAACCCGGAAGCCATCCGCCGGGTCGAACAGCTTGAGGTGAAGCGTTCCGATGGTGTCGAAGTTGGCGCTTCGCGCCTTGTCCCAAAGCTCGCCCAGGGCCTGCTTCAATGGTCCCTCGGCTGTGACCTCGCGGTCGCGGTCGCGGTCGCGGTCCGCGTTCGCCGGCTCGCCGCCGTCTTCCCGAAAGCCGCCCGGCACGCCGCCGCCAGAGTCCGGTCCTGTGCCACCGATCCCACCGTCCTGCGGCCCGGGAACTGGTTCGGAACCGTCGTCAATTGTTCTCGGTGAGCCACCGGTCGATTCCGGCTGCGCACCGGGCTTCGGCTCGGGCTTGGGCCAGATTTCGTGCTCGCGCGCGTATTGCGCGGTGTAGACGAAGCTCTGCTCGTCGATCTTGACGGTCGCCTCCGGCTGCCCCTTGGCCCAGATCAGCTCGCCGCTCTGATAGATGTAGTGGCCGTCCTCCACGCCCTGCCGGATGGCGCGGATGAAGGCGTCGTCCTTGACCAGGATGGGCAATGCGGGATCGCGGCGGAACTCAGCACGCAGCGCCGCCGTGGAAATCTGGCCCTTCTTCAGCGGTGTCTTGTCCCGGATGAAGGTCGGGTTGTCGGGGTCGTCCTCGGGCAGGCGCAGTTTCTTCCCCTCGCGCAACACTTGGACGATGTGCTTTTGCCCCTCGCCCGGCGTCTGCGAGGCGGTGTGGACCTCGATCGCCGAATGCGACAGGTCGAGCTCGCTGCCGTCGATGCGGTCTTTCGACGGATAGAGCACGTGCCGGTAACACTGCTGGATCGCCGTGGCGAGTTCCTGCTCGGACCGCCGGCTCTTCTCCCGCATCTGGTCCTGCTGGTGCTCGGCCAATTCATTCAGGCGCGCTGGATGCAGGAGATCCTTCAGCGCCAGGTGATAGACCACCTTGCGCCGCATCTCCGCCTGGCGCTGCCGATCCGCCAGCAGGAACACGAGGTTGTTCCGGTTCTTCCGGAGGTCGCCGCCGGCGCCGTGGGTGCGATAGATGCGCTCGACCAGCTCGGGGATCTCGACCCGGTCGGAGGCCACCTCCGCGGCACCGTGGTGCATGATGGCGAGATAGGGATGACCGCCGCCATCGTCGTCCGGAACCTCGTACGGTCCTCCGGGGAAAGGGATGGCGTTGAAAGTCTTCCCCTTGGCGAAGATCTCTTTCACGCGGTCGTTGAGATGACTCCCGGCCTCAGTCGGATCGACCTGCCCCTCCTGGCGCCGAATGATCTGCGTGAGATTCGCTTCCGCCTGGAAGCGCAGGGGCGCGCTCGGTCGATCATCGAGGTAGGCTGATTCCTCCTGAAACCGCGTGACCGCGTCGTCGATAAAGCTCACCTCACTCGCGGGCGACAGGATCGCGTAGCGGATCTCCTCCCTGGAGGCGCCTTTGAGTTGCTCGTTGAAGGCCAGGGAGTGGAGAAAGATCGTTCGCCCCACGTGCGAGCCATAGGCCGCCAGGCCGGCATAGTGTTTCGCATCCAGTTGTTGGGCGAGCGCCGGTTGCTCGCCCTCGACCGCGGCCACGTCGCTGCGCAGGGCGGGGAGGAACTGGCCAAGCCCGAGGCGTGTCGTGATCTCCTTGCGGATGGGATCGAAGCCCGGATCGATGTGATGGAGGTGCAGGGCGTGCGCGTCCTTCGGCTGCTGTTGCCAAAGCCGACGGATGCTCTGGCCCAGTATCCGCAGCATCCCGCGCACGCGCTGAAAGTTGTTGAGCGTCGCCGTCTTGTTGCGCAGTGTCTCGATGAGTTCGGGGTGAAACGGATAGCCGGACGCGAAGGCGTTGACGCGTTGTTCGCCGAGGCTGTCCTCGGGCAGCCATTCGCGATTCCGGGTCCAGAGATCACGATAGGATGCCACAACTTCGGCAGCTTTGTTTTCATCGACGCGCTCGAAAAGCCGGCGCACGAGCACACGGACGGTTTCGTCCTCTTCGGTGGGGTCGAGCAGCGTCGCCTTCCGCGCGGAGACGGCTTCGGCCTCCGCCATGGCGTCCGCGATGTACTGGTTCTCTTCCCGGTAGGCATCCGTGGCGACGCGCTGCTTGCCGACGGCGAGCGTGTAGACGACGGCTGCTTGGGGGGCGCTTTCCACGGCCTTGAAGAGGGCGGTGAGAAAGGCCGTCAACTGTCCGCCGGCGTCACGCGCCGAGCCTTGCGCGAGCTTGCGCAGGTAGACGGATAGCTCGTCGATCAGAATCAGCGTGGGCTCATCGCCGAAGAGCTGTTGGATGGTTTCGGCCCCCGGCGCCCCGCGCGACTCGTCGCTGCGGCGGACGAGTTCATATCCTTCCGCACCGGCCAGGAAGTACGCAATCTCGCCCCAGGGCGTGTAGGCACGAATGCCGTCCTCGAGGGGCCGGCCATTGTTCGGATCCGCGTTCTCGCCGTCGAACGCGGCGACGCGCACGTGACCGCGGGGGATGTGTTCGGTCGGCAGAAACTCGTCGGCGTTGGTCACCCCCTGAAGGCCATTCGCCGCATGCGCGAGCGCGATCAGGGCGTGCGTTTTACCGCCACCGTAGTTCGTATCCAGGCGGAAAATAGGTGAAATGCTTTCGCCGCTACCGGCCAGTCGCGAACAGACGCTCTTCAGGAGTGTCTTAAGACCTTCCGTTGGATAGGTCTGTGCAAAAAATTGCTTCGGCTCGCGATATTCGTTGGGCGCTGTACCTTTGAGAACGGATGCCAAGTCCGCGGCGAAATCCGATTCGGTGAACGAGCCATCAGTAACGTCTCGCCTTGGAACGCAGGCGTCAAAAATCGTCGGACAATTCATATTACCACCTCACATGGAAAACGCGGCCGAAAGGCGCAGTCATATCTGTCACTACCCAAGATGTCCTAACGCATACAGAACAACCCTAGCGCGTCGCCGATTGCTCGCGCACACTGCCAAATAACCACGTTGGTATGCCAGCGTTGGATCAGGGGTTGGGTTTCCAAACCCAGGTCTGATCCACGCCCATAAAGCGCCCCGGATGCCGCGCCATGTGCCGCCACACGGAAGTCTATCTGGGCTCTCCTCGCGATTTGGTACGTTTCCTGGGATGCCACCACGCGGGCTGCCTGGATGTCGTCGATCTCGAGCCGCCGCTCCCGCGCGCCCAGGGCAAAGCGCGGCAGCTCGAGGTGCTGGCTGCGGCGGCGGCAAGGTAGATCGCCGGCCGATTAAGATCGCTGGCCACGCGGGCGGTTGCGGGCCACCGGCATGCCGATACCTGTCCCCGTCGGGAGGACAGGATGGAGAACAAAACACCAACACTGGCGCCCGTGCCGGCGATCGCGGCGCACTGGCGCGTCCGGACGGAGACGGCCCGGCGCGTCCTGGCCGCGCACGGCGTGCCCACGATCGTCCGCGAGGGTCGCCGCTACGCGGCCTGGGCGGACGTGCTCACGATCGAGGGCGTGCCCGGTGACACGAGCGACATTCCCGTCCGGGAGCCGCTTTTGACCCGCGACGACGTCGCCGAGCGATACGGCGTCTCACCCCGGACGGCGCGGCGGTGGCTCAGTCTGGGGCACCTCCCCGCGATCCGGCTCGGGCCGCGGATCCTCCGGGCCCGGCGCGCCGATCTCGATGCCGACGACGCCCGGAGGCTCGAGGCGGCATGAGTGGCCAGAAAACAGAAAAATGGCCAGTAGTACCCGTCGATATTCCAAAAACGGAAAATCGAACACCATGTTACATGCCGGTTATGGGTGCGGACGATTTGACGTATGGCCAATATGGAACCACATGACCGGCAACGGGGGCGCAAAACGCCCAAGACTGGTGGGAGACACACATGACGACGACATGCCACAGCCTAGAGGACGTCCGGCGTCATCTGGGAGACCTCGGCTACGCCGGCCGGACACGCAACGACGTCGAGCGCGCGATCCGGCGCGCCGAGTGCCTGTACGCGGCGCCGCTCGAGCGCATCCCCGTCGACCTCGACAGCTTCGACGCGAGGTGGCGCGGACGCACGGACGGGCTCGTCCTGGGCTTCCGCAGCCAGCCTGGATTTGAGCGCTGGCGCTCGAAGGTTCGCGGCGCGATGAAGCGCGCGCTCGGCCTCAAGCACATCCCTGAAGCCGATGCCGGGACGCCGGATCCGTGGCAGGTCGTCCGCGAGCACGTCGCCGCGAACCTGGGCAACTACCAAGAGCTAACGCTCGACGTCCTGGCCGGCCGCGCACGCCTCTCGGGCCGCGCACCACACGAGATCGACGGGGCCTGGGCGGCGGCCGAGCACGCCCACCTGCGCTACGAGCGGCGCAAGGCGTTTCGGCGTGGGCTCCGGCTCTGCAACGACCTCGTCGAGGCGCGCGCGACGAACGGGCTCGCAGATCACCTGCCGGCGACCCCGGTCCCGGAACCCGCAACGGCGTCGCCGCGCGGCCTGTGCGGCCTCGGGCTGCCGCCGTCCTTCTTCGATGACCTTGCGGCGTGCCGGGACTGGTACGTGAGCAAAGACCAGGATCCGGCCTTTGTGCGTGCTCGGGGGGTCGATCCTAAGAAGGCGCGGTCGTGGCGGAGCTATGAAGCGGCCGTGTCGTGGCTCGTGCGCGAGCTGGTCGACGGCGGCCACCACGGTCCCGACGAGATCGTCGACCTGGCGAGCGTGTGCCGGTACCAGCCGCTCCTCGACGCGGCCATCGCCTTCTCCGAGCGCCGCGAAGCCGGGGACACGGGCCTCTCACGAGACTCTTCGACCCTGCACACGCGCGTCGCCCGGATCTCCTACATCGCCGAGCATTGGGTCGCTGTCGCGCCTGCGGAGCGCGACAAGCTCCGCCGCCTCCGCCGCTCCCACGGTGTGACGACGGCCAATGTCGGTCGGATCTCGCGAGCTCGCGAGGAATGGCTCCGGCGCCTGCTCGACGAGCGCGGACGCGCGCTTCGCGCCACGCTGCTCCGGGCGCCGGACACCCTCATGGGCTGGGCCGACACCCGCCTCGCGGAGTGGGAGTCGCTCTCGCGCCGCGAGCGGATGCGGTGCCTGCGCTACGCCACCGCCGCGACGCAGACGGCTTTGCTGCTGCGCACGATGGCGCTGCGGTCCAACAACCTGCGAGAACTCACGTACCGGGGAGACGAGGCGACGTTGATCCCGCCGAGCCGGCACCGCAGCGCCCGGATCGAAATCCCCGGCGCGCAGGTCAAGAATGGGCGCGATCTCGCGGCGCCGGTGGCCCGCTCGGCGTGGCCCATCGTCCGGCGCTGGCTGGAGGTGTACCGACCGCTCCTCGTCGACGCGCACCCCTACGGGCATGGCGCCGCCGACAGCGCCTTCGTCTTTCCCGGGACGGGCCCGACGGCCGCGATGGCACGCTCGACGTTCGCCAAGGCGTTCGCGGAAGGCGTCGGCGATCTCGGCCTCGGCATCACCCCGCACCTGTGCCGGCACGCCATCGCCACCCTCATCGTCAACGAGGACCGCTCCAACGTGGGCCTCGTGGCGGACTGGCTCGGCGACAAGCCGGAGACGGTGGAGAAGGCCTATCTCTTCACGGATCGCCAGCGCGCGGCCGAGTCCGGCCAGCGCGAGATTCAAAGGCTCACGCGCCGGGTCAGCCGGAGGGCGGCGTGATGGAAGACGTGACCAAGCTTCTCGACGGGGCGCACTGGCCCGACGGCTTCGCGCTCACCGCCTTCGCCGCGCTGTCGGACGGGCGGCTCGACCCACCGGCCGTGCGGCGGCTCGACGAATTTCTGCGCCACGTCGCCGCGCGCGGCGGCGATCCGACTGCTCCGACGGCGGCTGACTGGCGCACGTGGGGGTCGCGCGCCCGGATCGAAAAGACCTGCCGCGCCCTGGAAGCGGTGGCGCCGGCGGCCACGCATGCCGCGCGCTCCGTCCTCCGCGAGCGCCGGAGCGCGGAATGGCGACAGCGCCACCCGGTCCCGTCCGGCTCGGCGGCGGGCCCGGCGCGGCGGGTGTCGCTTTCCGAAGCGGCCTGGCCGCGTGCATGGCGCCGGGCGGTCCATCGGCTTCGGCGGCGCGCCGGGGCGCGCCAGCTCAACCTCGTAACGGGGGACGAGGGTGAGGTCGTCTCCCCCAAGGTTCTGCGCAGCCTGACGAACACCGTCGCGGAATTCGCACGTGTCGCCGCTGATGCCGACCTGGGGGAGGCCGTGTCGCACCCCCTGATCGATCGTTGGCTCGCGGGGCTCGAGGCCCGCGGCGTCCGGGCGGTCACCAAGGCGATCCGGCTCAAGGAGGTTCGGATCTTCGCGGCGGAGATCGGGGCGGACGCGGCCGTCGTCGATTATGTGCGCGCGCTCGCTGCCGCGTTCGCGCGTGAGGCGAATGGGCATCGCTCGCGGAAAGCGGCGACGTTTTTCGCACTGGATTTCGGCCTGGGCGAGGTCTTCGAGCGCGCTCGGACGTGCCGGCAGCGGGCAGCGGAGATCCCACCCTGGCGGGATGAAGCGCTGCACGCCCGGCTCGACGCCGCGCTGCTCGGCCTTTCCGTCGCCGCGCCGCTGCGGTGCGGCGACCTGCACCGCCTGCGGATCGGCCGCGAGCTCGACCGCACGACGGAGGGCTGGCGCTTGGCGATCGATCAGGAAAAGACCGGCACGATCTACGAGCTGCGTCGGCTGTGGCCCGAGGTCGGCGAGATGCTCGATTGCCTCGTCCTCGGCGGGCGCGACGAGAGCCACCTCTGGCCTCGCCTCGGGGCACTCAGCGGGCGAGCGCTCTTCGCGTGGGACGACGATCACGCGGAGCCGGTCGACGACGGGTGGCCCACGCAGGTCTGGCGCCGGCACCTCGGCGTCGGCGTTCACATCGTGCGCTCGCTCTGGGCGACCCACTACGCGGAGGAAGCACCAGCTGAGTCCTGGGCGGCGAGCGATCTGCTCGGCCACCGCTCCGGCCGCGCGCGCGAGGCCTACGAAATCCGCGTCCGGCGCCAGCGGGGCGCGGTGCGCACCCAGGAGCTCATCGAAGGACTGCTCGATGGGACATAAAGAACCCGTCCCCAAAAGGCCGCGGGACGAGAGAGGTTAACCACCGACGCAGGGAGGCGTGACGACGGCCACGAAGCGCACCGACACCCAAACATAGAGAGCCCCGGCCGCGGGACGGCCGGGGGTGCCCGACAACGCCGGACGCTCTCCAAACACTGCACTCGAAAGATCGTTCGGAAACGCCAGTCGGTCAAGCGGAAAAGCCACTTTTCCGAACACCCCCGCTGCGTGCCCGCGGCCGCCACCACGACACAAGGGAGGCGGCATGCCGCGTGCACCCGCGGAGAAGGACGGGTCTGCCCTGGCTCAGGGCCTGGCGGACCACATTCAGGCGCTCACCGCGGACCTACTCGGGGCGCCAATCAGAAAAGATGACGGCGAGTGGACCTTCGGGCGCGAGCATGGCGCCCTCAGGGTGACGGTCACCGGTCCGAACCGGGGCACCTGGTGCGACGTCGCGCAGGGCGACAGCGGCGGGCCGCTCGCGCTCGTCCGCCACTGTCGCGGCGTCAGCCACGCCGAGGCCCGGGACTGGGCCCGCGCGTGGCTCGATGGCGCAGCCGTCCGGACGCCCGCCCGGCGGGTCGTTCCGCCCGACACCGGCGATAAGGTCGAACCGGCGCAGCACAGCGCCGAGGCCCAGGCGATCGCCCACGAGGCCGTCGCCGCAGCCGAGATCCGCACAGCCGATCGACCAGCGCCGCGCTACGGCGCGCCGACGCACGACCTCCACGACGCCCGCACCCAGGCGCGCCGTGCCGTCGAGGCCTGGGTGAGCGAAGCCTACCGCTACACCGCGAGCGAGCGCGCCGCTCCGCCCGAGCACCTCGTCCGCATCACGGCCGGCGGCGGCAAGTCCCGCATCGTGCGCGCCGTCCTCACGCGGCGCCTCAGCCACTTCCGCTTCCACGCGCGACATCAGGGGAACGCCGCAGCGCGCGCGATGACGGGCGGGATCGTCGCCGTCCCCACGCACGAGCTCGCGCAGGAAACCGCGAGCGCGCTCCACGCTCAGGGTGTTTCCGCGGTTGTTTGGCGCGGCCGCGAGCACGTGGATGCGGACGGACATCCGGCGTGCGGCAACCTCGAGGCCGTCGCCGACGCCCAGGCGGCCCACACGCCGATCGAGAGCAGCGCCTGCCGTCGGCGCCTCGGCGACGGCGAGGTCCTCGAGTGCCCGCTTTACCAGCACTGTGCCTACCAACTGCAAAAACCGGCTGCGCAGGCAGCGGAGGTCGTCGTCCTCACGCACGCCTCGCTCTGCCACGAACCCCCGGCGGCGCTGGGCGGCCGGGCGTGGCTGGTGATCGACGAGTCCTTCGCCGACGGCGCGTCCCGCGGCGGCCCCGGCGCCGCTCTGACGCTCGACGCCCTCGCAGAAGCCCCCGCCCCGGGACTGGCGCCGGCCGCCCACGACCGGCTCGCGCGGCTCCGGCGCCGAGCGGCCGCCGCGCTGGCGGACGCGCCGGACGGGCCGGTGGCAACGCGCGTCCTGGAGGACGGCGGCATCGCCGCCGCCGATTGCCGCGACGCCGCGGGACTTGAATACGACCTCAAGGTCGAGCCCGATCTCTACCCCGGGCAGGCCGCCCGGGACCGTGCCCCCGCCGTGCAGCAGGCGGCGACGCACAACCGCCTCGTCGACCGGCGCGCACGCGTGTGGAAGCTCCTCGCCGACGCGCTCGAGCGCGGTCTCCCTGCCGCGGGCGGCGTCGAGCTCGGGCGCCACGAGACCGCGGCCGGCGACGCGCGCGCGGTGATCCCGCGCTGGCACACGACGATCCGTACGGGCTGGCCCAAGGCGGTCCTCTACCTCGATGCCACCCCGCGCCCGGCGATTGCGCGCCGGCACCTTCCCCGGCTTGAAACCGTCGCCGAACTGGAGGTTGATGCGCCCCATCTGCGCGTCGTCCAGATCCCGGACGCGCCGCACACCCGGCGCAAACTGGATCCCGGCGCCCAGAACCGCCGGCGGGACCAGAAGCGCACCGAGCGGCATTTGCGCGACCTCCACGCCTACGTGCAGCGAAAGGCGCGGGAACACGATGGCGGTCAGGTCCTCGTGGTCGCCCAGGAGCGGGTCGAGGCGGCACTCGCGGCGTACCGCTTCCGGCCGAACGTGGAGTTGCGCCATTTCAACGCGCTGCGCGGCCTCAACGCCTACAGCGCCCACGCTTGCCTGATCGTGATCGGCCGCCCCCTGCCCGCAGCCCCCGCAATCGAAGCCGAAGCGGCCGCGCTCACCAACGAAGCGCCGGTCGCGCGGCCTGAAGCCGGGTGGTGGTACGACCGCGTGCGCGCGGGCGTCCGGCGCCGCGACGGCGGGATGGATGCGCTCACGACCCCGATCCATCCGGACCCCTTCTGCGAGCAGCTCCGACGGCAGGTGTGCGAAGACGAACTCGTGCAGGTGATCGGCCGCCTTCGCGGGATCAATCGGGGCCCTGACGAGCCGGCCGAGGTCGTGCTGCTCAACGACATCGTCCTCCCGGTGACGCTCGACGCCATCCAAAGCTGGGAGACGGCCGCCCCGGATCCGCTCGATCTTCAACTCGCCCACGGCGTCGCCGTGGCCAATGCGAGCCATGCGGCCCGCCTCCGGCCGGATCTCTGGCCCTCCGCCGAGGCCGCGCGCAAAGCGGTCGCGAGGAGCCGGACACACCGCACTCATGATTCCCAAGAGCGAGATGTCCGCTTCCTCGGCGCCCTGACCGGCACGTATCAGCGCGATACGGGGGGGGCGAAGGCCGTGAGCTTCGTCTTCGATCCGACGCTGGTCGCCGAGCCAGCGGCCGCGATTGAGGCCGCCGTGGGGGATCTTGCCTTCTGCGACTACGATGTGGAGGCTTCCGCGCGTCGTCGGATGCTGCCTCCGTCGCGTTCGGGGGCAACTACCTCCTATACGACCGAAGCTGGGCATCTATCCGAGGCTTCAGACACATGCGCCGGTGGCGCGAAGGAGGACACTATCGCATGGTCCGGCGATCTCGTCCCGGACGAATGGTTCTAGTGGTTCAGCCGAATCGGAAGGTACCGAGCGAAGTCCGGATTTTTCCCCAAAAACCGCCAGCATAGGGGCATATCGGTTCGGCGGGAGGTGATCCGAAGCGGACGGTCGAAACCGTCGTTGGTTTGCGTGCCGGGGGACCAGGACCCGCAGAAGCCTCGAAAATCGCCGGAACCCGCGCTTTTCGCTCCCAGTAGGCTGAACTCTGTGATGCATCGATGTGAGACGGTCAAGCCATACCTAGCTTGTTATCGGAGCTTCTCAATCTGGGCGAGCAGTCGCGTCGCATACGCTTGGCCAGCATCCCAGACCCAAGAGCGGCGCACCACCGTGCACCACGCCGCGAAGCACGTCGCGATGAAGATGGCGGCCGCAACCTTATCAGCGGGCGGCGTGGCGCCGCCCATGTGCTGGGTAATAAGATCTGCGGTTGTCGCTACAGCCAAGGCCCCCGTTGTGGCGCGCCCATAGTGACGTAGCCCGAAAATATTTCGCCGAATGCCATAGCTCACGTTCTCTTTGAATACGAGATGGTCCCCGCGCGTTTGTTCCAGGAGCCAACGGACGCCAGTATCATATTGGTGATCCGCCTCTTCTGGATCTCGTTGTTCTTCGTCCTTTGACGGAATTCGAACCGCCGGGACTCTCTTGTTCAGAAACGCGTGGTACTTTCTCTTGGTGCCGGCCGGTACCGTAGTGTCACGATGGCGGAGAAGGATGGTGGTGGGCATCCCGCCCCAGGTCCGGATCAATTTACGCTGAGCCTGTCTTCCTCGGTAACGGGCAAGGTGCGCGAGGAACAGCAGGAGCCCGCAGGCGGCGGCCACGCTGAAAAGCGCAGCCGCCTCGGAGTAAACCTTGGGAAACCAGACCGCCACGACGACCACGAGAGGAAACAGCGTAAGAAGGGCAGGGGTCAGTCGCGCTCTCAGACCGTAGGTGTCGAAGTGAGCGGCCCAGTCCATCTCACTTGTCCACCTGGTTGTAGAACGGGTACGGGTCGGACGCTGACCAACCATCCCTGGATTCGGTGTTGAACTGGTGCCACAGCTTCGAGCCCTTGGTTCCGACGACCTTGCCGCCACGTCGGATAAATGCATTCACCACTTGGCGGCGCGGATGCTCTTCGGAGGACTCGCCTGCTGAAGCGACGGCGGTGAAAGACGGATCGGTCCCTTGCGGCTTGGTCTCTCCCAGGAACCGGTCGAGGAGCGAGGGCGTTACGTTTCGCCGACTACCATGATGGGGCACCTGCATCATGCTCAGCTTCAGGTTACCGTTGTTGGCTCCAGCGGTGTCCGCGGCTTCTTCCAGCGCTGCGCGCCCGGCGTCACCGGTGAACAACACCTTACGGTCAGCGACATGGCCAATTTGGACAACGCTGCTTTCGTTCGTGGCTGATGTCTCGCCGTCTTCGGAGAGCGTCTCGACGTTCCAACTCTCCATCAGCCAGGTAGTCGCGGAGCGTACGAGCTCGGCCACGCCCCCAAACAGACCCGGTTCCTGTTCGGCGCGGAACTTAGCCTGCGGGGTGCGGCTGAATTCGGGGACGAGGTCCAGGTATCGGTCGAAGGAGGGCGCCAACACCTGAAACTCGCCGATCTGGGCGCCACGAAACGGCGCCTCCATCGGTATCCCACGTTGGATGGCGATCTCTTCCAACCGGGCGACGTTCGGCAAGTCCGCACGCAGCCGCTTTGCAAGGCCGTCTGGAGTCCAGTTGCCGTTCTGGAAACGATGGACGAGGTCGTCGACATACAGCCACGGACGGTGAAGCCAGAGCACACCGACCTCAAAGCTCTCCACTACGTGGATGAGGCCCGAGCTATGGTCGTCGTCCGGATGTGTCAGGACCACATGGTCCATGAACGACGGCGAGCCGTAATTTGCATTGATGTGTTCAACGAGAGCTTCGCCGCTGTCCTTGGTGCCCCCATCAACCACATGGATGCACCAGTTTCCCTCATATCCATAACGGAGGCAGATCGCGTCCCCGCTTTTGCTGCCGTTACCGACGGGCATGAAATCGATCTCATAAGAGGTCATGCGTGTCTCCAGTTTGGAGTTCGTTGGTCTCGGAGATCGCCTTGACCCGGATCGCTCAGAGGGGTAGTTGAGAGGGTGTGTGAGACCGGATACCGGCGATCTGCTGGTTTCGGCGGCCCAGGGGGAGGGTCTCCCTGGGCCTTTCTTATTTTGTATACCTCTGTTTGGCTTTCTCTAGTTGGGGTTGTGTCATCCTCCATTTTCTTTGTCCAGTAGGCTGATAAATGCGCCGTTCAGCCTTAAACTTATTCATGTATGCGCGAAACGTACCGTATTGTACGTCTGGATATACTCTGTTTATTCGTTTCCAAAGATTAAGAGTCGCTTCTCCGTTATTACTGTCTTGCAGTAAAATTTTCTCTACGTGACTCCACACTTTATGTCTTCTGGCGTTCTTTGCATTCGAGGACTCTCCAGAAGCGATCTCCGCTTCTAAGATCTCGATCTTTCGATCGGTATCGTCGATCTCGCGTTTCGTTTTCTCAAGTGTGAGTGAGAGTCGGGCCTTCTCATCTCTTAGAGATTGCAGTTCTTGTCTGCGGCGGTCGTTGCTATCCATGGGGAGAAGATGACGATTGTTGAGATGCCTTGCAATAGGTTGCAAAATTTACGTATTAAATAAAATGTCTAACAAAAACCGGTAGTTATGGGTGTTGCATAAAGCTTAAAAATATGATACACAACAGAATGTTAACACATTCTGTTGTGTAAATCTCAACAAAAGCTCGAAAATCCGGCGAGATCGTGGTTATGGGTTTGCCGGGTAGGGTTCAGATTCTCCGTTCCTATTCGCGCCGACCGTTTGCGTGGCCTGCTGTGCAACGTAGCAACGTACCGACTACCAATTCGCGCGTGAGCTGGGGCCCTGCGTCCCCGATCCCGCGATTTCCGTTCTTGGTCCATCCCGGCTAATACCACGGGCGTGGGACGGGTCAGGGGCACGTTGAATGGCAGTCGACGTGGGATGCATAGGTTTGGGTTGAGCCCCCAGCTGATACTGCGGTCTTGGCAGGGTTGGGGAAAGCAATAAGCGGTCGATGACGCTTGAACGTCGCGCACAACACAGTCGAAGGCGGCACGGTCCACTCCAGGGATCCCGATAGGAATGACGACGCCGGGGTCACCGAGATCTTGGTCACGTGGCCGAAGGGACTGGCGGCTCCCTCTATTTTGGTCAAAAGCCCCGTCTACAGGGAGCTGCCGCGTCCTCGCCGAGTTGCAGCGGCATGAGCTGCATAGGCGGCCATGCTCGGATTGCGGTGCCAGACCAGTGCCCGCATCAGCTGCGGCAGGCTGCACCACGCGTCGCCGGGATCGCTGTAGGGCTCGGGCAGGATCGCCACGTGGTCCGCCATGATGCAGGCAGCGACGGTGCCCGCGTCGCCGAGCCGGCGCAGTGGCCACCGGGCCATGTCCGGGACGAGCTCCATGTGCGCCAATGCCACGAGCTCCTCCGCCCAGTCAGGGGGATCGTACTGGTCGGCCATTGGCTTGCCCCTTCAGCAAACGCGATCGCAACACCCATCGTTTAAGGATGGCGTGCGCGAGCGCGCGTTTCTTCGGCAGTCGATCCACGTCAATTACACGGGGCTGTTCTCCGCGGCCACGCGCACGGGCTCGCGGTCGCCGTCTCCGTCCGGGTCGAACGCGTTGAGCCGGTCGAACTCGCGCCGCGGCAGCGTGAGGACGATCGTCACGGTGCCGTCCGCACATTCCTCCAGGAGATCCCCGTGGGTAACCGCGTGATGCAGCACCGTCCGGGCGTAGCCCTCAGGCTCCTGCACCGGGTCGGGTCCGTGCGACGGTGCCTGCGCCGACGTACGCGCGTCTACGTCCCCAACTGCACGGTCGGAGGCGCCCGCGGCCGGGCGGGTTCGATCTCGGGTCATGTTGCCTCGCATGGCACTGTGTGCTCCGATATGATCACACTGTACCGCGATGTCGGTTCCGAGTCAATTATTCGTACCGAGAAAAGATACGGAAGGTGCTATGAACGCTACACAATGTCGTATGGCCAGGGCAGGCCTCCGGTGGGGCGTGCGCGATCTCGCCCGCTACGCGGGCGTCGCCGCATCCACGGTCCAGCGGATCGAGCGCGACGAGGACGTCCGTGTGTCGCGCTACCACACCGTCAAAGCGACCTTGGAGCGGGCGGGGATCGAGTTCACGGACGGCGAAGCCCCGGGCGTGCGGCTGTGGTGTGCATGAGGGCCGCGCGCTTCGGGCGGCGAGACCGTGCCGGCCTGGCCAACGTCCGCACCGCCGCAGGCGTGGGGAAAGACCCTATCGGCATAACCTCACAATTTTGTGATCGAGCGCCGAGGTCCGCGTTCCGAGGACGGCAACACCTCCGCTGGTGCGGCCGGCAGGCGATGCCGGCGAGCCTCGTCACGGAAGCGGATGCGCCTGATCCGGATGGCTGTCGATCTCGACCCATCTGCGGTGACCACCAATCCCCTCGGCCTCGCCACGGAGGCGGAGGTGGCTGCTGCGCTAGGTGTTTCGAGGCGCATGATAGGCCGGTACTGTCAGGAGGGTTGGCTCGGCCGCTACGTCCTTCCGGACGGGACACGGCGCATCGGCATTGACCAACTTTCCCAGTTTCTGGAACAGATGCGGAGGGAGCCATGGGACGGCACCGAACAGAAAACGGCGCCCCGAAGCTCGTCACCCGGCCAGAAAGCCCCTACTACCACATCGCATGGTACGATCCCGTCCGCCGCAAGGTGCGACGCAAAAGCACCGGAACAAGCTCCCTGGCGGAAGCAGAGGAACAGCTCCGCGTCTTCCTCCACGGAGACGGAGCAGAAGATAAAAGTGCGCAGCCCGAAGCCGACGGTGACCATACCGTCGTAAGCGTCGTTCAAGCGTTCTACGACCAGTACGCCTGGAAGCAATCGCAGGCTCCGGCGGTTCGCGCAGCGATCAAACATTTCAGCAGGTTCTTCGACGAAACCCGCATCTGTGACCTCCCGCGACCCGGCGATCAGCGCGGCGACACGATGGAGGACGTCGTCGAAGCCTACGCCGAGTGGCGGGCGAGCGACGGGGTGTCGATCTTCACCATCAATCGCGAACTCGCGACGCTTCGCACCGCCTGCAATGCCCTGCGTCGTGGGCAGCCCGATGTCATCGTTCCAGAGGTACCCTATCTTGAAGAACCCGAGATCGAGCCGAACTGGATCACGCAGGAAGAGTTTCAAAACCTGGTGGCCGCAGCGACGTATCGGCATACCCGAACGTTCATCGAGTTGCTGATTGCCACGGCCGCCCGGCCCGGCGCGATTTTCGAGATGCGCTGGTCGCAGATCGATTTCCGCTCGCGGCGGATCAACCTCAATCCTGTCGGTCGGGTTCAAACGTCCAAGGGGCGCCCGCGCATCCAGATGACGGACCGGATCTACACCTACCTGAGCGCGCTCCGCGCCGAGGAGCCGACGTCTACCCACGTCCTTGAGATGGACGGGAAGCCGGTGGTCTCGAATCTCAAGCGCTCCTTCCGCAGCGCCGTGAAGGATGCGGGGCTCGATCCGAAGGTCGTGACGCCGAAAACCCTGCGCCACACCGCCGCGTCCTGGATGGTCCAGGACGGCATGTCCTTAAAGAAAGTCGCCGAATTCCTGGGGCACGGTTCGACGCGCATGGTGGAGAAGCACTACGGCCACCTCCACCCCGACTATCAGCGAGAGGCCGTGGCCGTCCTCGAGAACCGCCTTCAGGACGCACCCGGCGTGCCGAGCGTCCCGGAAGCGCGCCACAAGAACGGCGTTGCACGCCAAAAACGCGCCACCGACAGCGAGGTTTCGAGTAGGAATTCCGATAAGTCCGCGAAAAACCTGGTGGAGCCGACGGGACTTGAACCCGTGACCTCTACAATGCCATTGTAGCGCTCTCCCAGCTGAGCTACGGCCCCACCGAAGGGAACGCGGGCTGTAC
>Ga0207714_1000792_pt1 | contig 21407 bp, 15 predicted proteins | sample PonA232FremontCA_2_FD_187270 | JGI IMG/M metagenome (GOLD analysis project Ga0207714, IMG submission 187270) | Marine sediment microbial community from Fremont, CA, USA - Pond A23 Sediment 2 (SPAdes) | ecosystem: Environmental > Aquatic > Marine > Unclassified | place: USA: Fremont, California...
TCCGCTTGCGGATCGACCCGATCGTACGAATAAAGGATCATCAAGGTCATCCCTTTTCCAGTCTGCCGTTTTTTATCCATATTCTGAATTCCGCCAGTGAACTGGGAATTGAAACGTTTAGCTTCAGCTTCCTGGAGAAAGGCGTCCACAGAAAAGTGGACAACCGGCTGGCCAGGCTGGGCTGTGAGATCGACCCGCCCACCGGTCGAGAACGTAAAAAAATGCTCGACTGGATCAAAGATCTGGAAAAGAAACATCGTGTCGGCATCCATCCTTGCTGTGTACCGCAAATGCCTCCCTCAAAATGCATCGATGGAGAAGAACTGATGCAATTGCACGATGAAGAAGCCCTAGTCAGCCTGAAACAACCTAAAAAACGCCGGCTGTGCGGATGCACCGAATCCATTGACCTCGGCGGCTGGCCCCCCAAAAAGTGCTATACGGGTTGCCTGTATTGTTATGCCAATGTGTAGGTTAAATGGAAACTATCATAATAGCCACACAGGATATGAGGCAGATGAAAATATCTACAAAACTCAAAAGTTATATAACAAAAGTACTATTCCAGTTTTATAGATAAAACTTTTGAAAGGCTATATTGAATCTCTTTAAGTTCATCCTCATTAATCCGACCTAACTTTTTTACAAATCTCCTTTCTGAAAGAGAGCGTATTTGAAAACAATCAGCTGACGAACCCTTAGACAGCTCATTTTCAGGACTCGGCTTAATCTTTACCATCCAAGGGGCCACCTCATATCTGTCTTTCCAATCTGTGAGAGGAACGATAATCTTTAATGGAAGTTTTCCTAATGCATCATCATTGACAATTATCGCAGGTCGGGTCTTTTTGATTTCTGATCCAATGGTAGGATCAAGATTGATTAACCAAATTTCACTTTGCTTCATAAAAATCTTCAAAGTCGATATTGGTAAAAGCAGTTAATTCTTTATCCTTTTTATAATCTGAGTATAATTCTTCTACCGCGTTGTTCATCTGCTCCCTTTCCTCCTGCTCCCGAATAGAGGCGATGGCCTTTTCGATTATGAAAATTCGCTGGTGAACAGGCAAACGCTTTATTTCTTTCAAAATCTCATCCGTTCGCATAATCATTCCATTTTGTATACAAGATATCAATAAAAAAAACGCAAATCATAACATCAGCCATATAGGCCAACAAAAATTCTTCTTTCCACCAAATCCTGCAACCCTGACTAACCTTAAGTTTTCCTCATGCAACACTTTTTATATTTCTTCCCGCTGCCACAGGGACAGGGATCGTTCCTGCCCACTTTGGGCTCTTTGATGAAGGGCCTGTCAACAGGTTCGTCTTCGGGCACAAATTCAGAGACGGAATCTTTTTCTGACAGATCATCCGTGGGTCTGGACCAGTTCTTCTCCAGGTAATCATACAGGTCGTAGATGGACAACACCTTCATTTTGTAAAATGAAAAGCCCCTTTTCCCAAAGGCTTTGTGAACGTCCTTTAGCGATCCACAGATGCTTTCATTTACACACCCGGCTTCATAAAGTCCGTCGATAGCCGGGATCAACTCCCTGAAGTTTCCGTCTATTACATCGCTTACTACAAAGCCCATCAGATCGGTATCAGTCAGGTTCTCCTTACCCCACGTCAAAAAATGCAACAAAACGCCCTTATACCACTCTTTGATTTGATCCCTTTTGTCCGGATGACGAAAATAATATTGAATAACCGCTTTTGAAACCGTACTTTTGGCGTAGGTATAGACACCCGGCTCAAGCATAAAATCGCCAAGCACATCCAGGTTGTTATCGACCAGTTTATACAAAGGCTGCCAGAAGACTTCCAACAGAAAATCACCATACCAGAAATCAGCAAAATCTTCACCCTGCCGCAAGGTATCCAGTATGTCGTTGATGGCTTCGCCGGCTTCCAACTCTCCCAACAGGGAAACGGCATGAAAAGGGGAAAAGGTCTGATGGGGTTCAATTTCTCCTTCATCCATCATCTCTTTAAAATATTCGAACCGGCAAATGGAATCGCGCAGCACCTTCCGCAGGTCATCAATCAGCGATTCACGGGGCATGGCCAGGATACCGGCCAGCACCTCCCGGTCAATGCCGTAATCGGCCGTATAAAGCTCATGGATCAGCTTATGCGTGAACTCCGGCGGCTGATCGGTTTGAACGGATGCATCGTAGGATGAAAATTCGGGTGTTATTCTGGCTCGCTCTTCTGCGGTAATATTCTCCCGGGCACTTTCAAGGGTGGCTTCCAGAACTAAATATTCGCCCTTTCTGACATCGTCATGATCGGGGGCGATATCCCGAAGCATGTCCAGGCGCGATTGGGCTGACTCGATATCTCCCACAGCAGTATAATACCGGATGGTTTCAAAATAGAAAGCAACAACCTCAGAAACGTGAAACAGCTGCCGGTTGGGGCACAAAGCTTTCAGCTCCATCTGTTTACCTAACACTTCCGGCATCTTATGGTAATCACCCTTATCGCGGTATTCCCTGGCCTTATTCATAATCCCAAACAAATAATCGGGATGCTCTTCCAGGATCCGGTCATTCACCTCATAAGCTTTCTCTTCATGCCCGGTATTCATCAAGGCCACGGAAAGGTAATTCTTGAGTTGGGGTACATTGGGATACTCCTTGATCTTGCGGATCAGGTAATCAATGTTTTTCTGTCCCCCCTTTATTGCTTTTCGATGAATCTTTGCCATCTGATCCATCAAATCGGCGGGAGTTTGGGATATCTCATTGAACAGCTCCGGATCGTCGGTAATTGTGTAGCCGTGTATGGTAAATGATTGGTCCATGTGTTTTTGATTTTTATACCTCCAAATTACAAAATTGGATGCAACAAATTAAACCCAATGGAATTTCAATACCTGGAATGAATGTCAAGGGCAACCTTAAAATGATTCTTCTCCCTGTAAGAAATGATATTCCGGTGTTGCAGCTGTCCTACAATGATGGCCGGGTGGGTATGGTATTTTTGAGCATAGTCCTGAATATCCTGATTGGTGGGTTTACCTGTGGCAAACAGTTTTTTCAATGCCGATTCCGGGAACAAAAATTTTTGAGCGAACTGGTTGGCTTCTTTTTCTTTTTGCTCATCCCGGGGATTACCCTCCAGATCCTCCAGAAAAACCTGTTCCCTTCTATGTTTCAAAACAAACAGGTTCGCATCATCCTCTACTTCACTCAAACAATGCCCGGATGTCTTTTTCGGTGAGCTGTTTGATGAAGCTCTGCTCGGCGCTGATCCGGTCGGCGGCTAAATTTTTAGTTTTCTCAGCAAATATGGAAGCAAGGTATTTGTTGTTCCAGAGAAGCACTTGCAAAACAGCCACCTTGGATTGCATCTCATCGTATATTTTTGTAATTTGATTTAAAACCGGCAGCGTATGGAAGCAATAAAATTTACTTTCGAAATAAAAACATTACATTAGTATGGAATAATATAATTTTTTGCTGGCACAATTAACAAGGTGTTTTCCAGTTAAATAAACAAAAAAGAACTTCATGAGATATGAAATAAAAATAGAAAAGGCTCAGGAAGCCGAAGGAACTATTAACCTTGAAAGGTTAGCCTCCATGGCCAGGGGTATCCTAAAAATCTCTGAAGGGGCGTTTAATATTCGGTTAAAAGGAATCAGCATTACAAAAGGAAAAAGAAGCGAAGTTATCCAGAATGCATTCAATGTTACCTTAACAGGGATCGATAAGGGAAGTACGGTTCTTTCTATTAACGCCAAGACATTTCAGGAAACACTTCAGCCATATCAACTGAACCTGTTCCGCCAGGAACAACAAAAGGAGCTCGCCGGGCATACACCTGTCTCCCTTTTTATTACTACTTTTCAGCAGGCAATGGATGAAAAAAAGAATAAAAATTTGTTGGACAAACCTCTGCTCAATGAATTGAAACAGTTTAGGAAAGCATTTAACAATGATGAGGAAACATTAATCTTTTCCAATCAAAATACAATACCTGTTCTTCGAATAAAAAGACAGGATTTCGAAAGGATCAGAACACTGGAAAGAACCATTCCGGAACCCGAACCGGTCATCATTAACGGTAAAGTTGAAGAACTTAAATACAGCAAATTACGAGTGAAGATACAAACCGATCAAGGCAACATAGACGGCTTTCTATCTGAAGATATTTCCTCAGATGTGATTGCCGGATATTGGGGAAAAGTCATCACGATCTCTGGCATATCCCACTATAATCCAGAAGGCAAGCCAATCATAGAAATAAAAAACATATATGAACCCGGAGAAGGTGATCGTTATTTTTCCAGGAAACCAACCAATGAGACCGTCGAGGAACAAATACAACGCCAGCAGAAAGAGAAAGGATTAAACAATCCATTATCGAGCCTGGTAGACCAATGGCCGGGGGATGAAGAATTTGATGAGTTGCTCAACATGCTTTCCAAATGAAAAGGTATCTCCTCGATACGAATATCTGTTTGGCATACATCAGAGGACATAAGCTATATAAGAAAGTGGAGGCTGAACTCAATTTGATGTCCGATGATGCATTGATTTTGATTTCCGTGGTCACAAAAGCCGAACTGATATCATTAGGAATACAAAACGGCTGGGGAAATAACAAAATCAAAAAACTAGAATCATTGTTAAAAAAGCTTTTTCTGATCAATATCAATGAAGCGGATAAAAACCTGATACAAACCTATGCCCGGATAGATGCCTTTAGCCAGGGAAAACTCTCTGGCCTGTCTAATAAATATACTTCCCGTAATATGGGCAAGAACGATCTTTGGGTAGCTGCTACCGCTTATGTAACTCAAGCAGAATTAATCACAACAGACATGGATTTTGACCACCTGGATTCAACCTTTTTAACAATCCATAATTTCTGAACAGCTCATCATTTTTTCTTAAATTCACCCATTGATTAAACAATAACCAGACGCCGTTTATGCCGCGATTCCGGACCATCGAAGAACTGCTTCTGGAGCTTTACCGCAACCGGGGGCTGTTGTCGGGGATGTTTGGCAAGCGGTACCTTTCGGTTACCGAGGAAGAAATCCTGCCGCTGCTGGATGATGACCCGGAGAAGCTGGAGCGGCTGGTGGGATATGGCATCCTGGAGAAGGAACACAACACCTACTCGCTCGACAGCCAGCTGCGCGAGTTCTTCGAAGAGTTCCTGGAGATCAACGAGGAGGTGCACGTGCTTTACATCCGGGAATACCTGGATAAGATTGACAACCTGCGGAACTATTACCTGAAGGAGACCAACCAGCGGCGCAAGAACCAGCACAGCCAGAAGATCAAGCACTACCTGCGGCGCATCAACCGGGTGACCCTGGGCAATGTGAAGACCCTCCGCAAAAAGACCGACGACACCTACAAGGCCGAGACCAACTACGAGGTCAAGCGCGATACCCTGAAGGACCTGCGGGACCAGCGCGATAAGCTGGAGGGGGTGCTCCAGGCCGTCGAGCAAAGGCTCAGCGATGAGCTCTTTTTCCGCAACGCCGCCGACGAAGAGTTCCTCTTTATCATCCACCTCACCAAAATCAACATACAAAGCGCCCGGCACAACCTGCTCGAGATCCAGCAACAGATCATCGACTACCTCAACCAGGTGGAACACCGCAGTGCTGTGATCGAAAAAGTGTTGCGGCTAAAAGACATCAAAGACAAGATGCAGCTCAACGAGCTTACCGACTTCGAGCGGCAGGTCAAAGATATTGCCGGTCTTCCGGCCCTCAAACGCGAACAGTTCAGAACCAGGCTGCCGCTTCGCCTGATCAGTGAAGACGAGCAGCTCCACCAGCTGATCCGGAAAGTGGCGGCTAAAAAGCACAGCCGCCACCTGGAAAAGTTCAATGTGGCCGATGAACTGGCCGACAAAGACCTGGAAGACCACTACAAGACAGCCCAAACCTACAACCTCGACAAGCTCTTTAAGATCTTCCAGTCGAAGGACCAGGACCTGTTCCGCTTCATCCTCTGGCACCCTTTTAACCGGGAAGTGGACCAGCGGGAGCGGCTGAAGCTCTTCTGCCGGATGGCCTCCAAGTTTGCCGACCGGCTGCACTTCACCCATCAAACCGAACAATACCATCACTGGGAATACGCCCTGATATATCCCAACAACAAAAAACAAAGCCATGCCCGAGATACCCAAAAGCGATAAAATTTTCGACTGGCTGAGCAAAGGCAACTTCATCAGCTCCAACGCCGTTGACCAGGACCTGCGGCATTACTATGCCATCATCGAGGAGAACTTCTCCGCCCTCTACCAGCTCTACGAGCAGGTGGGCTATAGCCTGGAGGAAGGCAACAACTATTATCACTTCGGGAAAAAAGACGAGCTGCAAAACAGCCAGTCGGTGGAGAAGAAGATTGAAAAAGCCCACAAATGGATCGATATGATGGCCTTTTTCACCACCTATGACCCCTCGTTCACCCGCGGATATCGCTTCTCCCCCAGCGATGTGCTTCGCCAGATCAACGTCAACGTGGAACTCAAGGAACAGCTGGACCAGCTCAGCGACCGCACCAGCAAGAAAGACGGCAACTACCGCGACATACTGGACAGCGTGCTGAAGAACCTCAGGGACGAGGGCTTCATCGACCTGGAGAATGAACGCACCCAGACCTACAAGGTGCTCGATGCCTGGCATTACCTGGAACAAATGGTGATGGCCGTAAATATCAGCGAAGAGGAAACCGATTCAGGCGAAGCACGTACATCGAGTTCTTCTCATTGACCTCAAGAGTTTTAAGGCTCATCATTAAGCCAAACATGACAAACCCATGATCCACTTAATAAACCTAGTTTTCCCATGCAGCAACTGAACCGGATCATACTGATGAACAGCGCCACGGTGCCTTACCAGGAGATTGAACTGGACGGCAACATCCATTTCATCGGCACCCAGGGTGTGGGCAAGAGCACGGTGCTCCGGGCCATCCTCTTCTTCTACATCGCCGACACCCGCCGGCTGGGCCTGTCGAAGGAGCAAAAATCGTTCGCCGAATACTACTTCCCGTATGTCAATTCATACATCGCATACGAGGTGCAAAAAGGAGAGCGCCTGTTCACGGTGTGGCTGCTGAAAAAGCAGAACCGCCTGGCTTTTCGTTTCATTGACGGGGCTTTCCGGCGGGATTGCTTCATCGGGAAGAACCAGGTTTTAAACGAGGAAGAAGCCATCGCCCGCCTTACCCAGAGCCACATCCAGGTGGGCAAGCCCATCACCAACTTCACCGAGTACCGCAACATGCTGTACGGGGCCGCCCGCAACAAGCAACGCTACAGCCTGATGGAAAGCAAGACATACCAGAACATTCCCCGCACCATCAGCAACGTGTTCATGAACTCCTCGCTGGATGCCAGCTTCATCAAAAGAACCATCATCCACTCGCTCAGCGACGAGCCCTATGCGATTGATCTGGAAACCCACCGCCACCACATAAGCCGGGTTCAGCGCAACTATTACGACATCCTCGAATACAAGAAACACCACCAGCGTGTAGCCAACATCATCAAACAGTACGAGGCCTACCTGGAGCTGCAGGAACAGATCAAACGCACGGCCTGGCAGCTGGGCGCAGCCTACAACCATTCCCGCAGTGCCCTGCATGAAATCAATGGACAAATCAATGATTACACGGGGAAGATATCCGGAGTGAAGGAGCAGCTGGAAAAGGCCCGTTCCAATGCCGAGGGCGAACTGCAGACCCTCCGCAACAAGCTGGCCGTGCAGAAGGAGAACCTGAAGAAGGCCCGCGAACTGGACAAGAAGTACAAAGAGCTGGACATTGAGAACCTCCTGGCCGAGTACAACCAAAAAGACCATTACGCCAACCGCAAAAAGCAACTGCAGGACCAGCTCAACCACCTGACCGAAAAGTCGGGTTCACTCAAGGCCGCCTATGACAACCAGCTCAGGCATATCGAGCTGAACACCCGGGAGGCGAACCAGAAGCTGGAATCCCGGATAGCGGCCGAGCGGGAAGATTATCACACCGCCAAGGACCAGATCACCGCCCAGTACGATGCACGCATGGACGAGCTGCGGGAGGAAGAAAAAGAACGGCTGGAGGAGTTGCTCAATGCCATCCATCAGCAGGAAAGGGAAATTGACCGGCTAAAGGGCAAAGAAGAACAGGTCAGGAGCCAGTCCTTCCGCAGAGAAGAGCAAGAGGAGCTTTCCGGGCGGATTATTGAGACGGAAAAACGCCTGACCACCCTCGACCATGAGATTCAACAGATCAACCAGCGGGAAAAGACCGAACAGGTAAAGGCCGAACAACAGGAAAAAGAGCTGGAAAATAAATACACCGCTGCCATCGATGATTATCAACGGCAGATACAGGAGCTGGCCGGGCGGGAACAAACGCTGCAGCGGCAACTGGACCAATACAGCAACACCCTGCTGGAGTACCTCGAACAAAACAAGCCCGGCTGGCGGGATGACATCGGCAAGGTGGCAGGCAGCGAGATCCTTCTGCATACCGGCCTGGAGCCCAAACAAGGGGAAGGCAACAGCCTCTATGGCATCCGGATCAACACCGACAAGCTGGAAGCGAGCCCGCTTTCAAGGGCATACCTTCGCGAACAACTGGAAAAAGCTGCGGGCGAAAGAAAATCGCTGGGCAGGGAACTGGAAAAGACCCGCCAAAATAAAGAAGAAGAAAGCAGCAAGCTGCAGAAAAAAATCAACAAGGCGTTCCGCGACCTGAAAAAAGAGCGGGAGAAAAAGCAATATGAGCGGGAACAACAGGCAATCACGCTGGAGTCGCTCCGAAACGAGCAGCAGAACCTGAAGGAGAAAGCCGAAGGGGAAAGGGAACAGGCCCTGGCTGAAGTCAGGGATAAGATAGCCGCGACAGAGCAGGCATTAAGCGAAGATCAGCAAAAGCACAAACAGGAAAAGGAAGCCTACGAAAAATCGCTGGAAAAGCTGGAGCAACAAAAAAAGGAGCAGACAGAGGGGCGGGCTGCAAAACGCGACAAGGCCATCCGCGAGTGGCAGAAGAAGATCCGGGAAAACGAGGAGGCCGCTTCCAGGGAAAAGGAGGAGGTCACCCAACAGCGCGACCAGGCCTTGCAGCAGAAAGGGGTAGACACCCAAACCCTGCGCGATCTGGAGCAACAGATCAAAGAGCTGGATGAGGCCCTTCACCAGATCGAGCAGTACACCCAGACGGTGATGGAGTACTGGAAGGACCACCGGGAGTACCTTTCCCAGGTGGACCATTTCAAGCAAAACCGCGACCACCTCAGCAACAAACTGCAGAAGCGGGAGGCCCGCTGGAAAGAGCGGGAAGAAGGCTTCAACCAACAGATCCGTCAAAAAGAAGAGGAGAAGCGGGAGCTGGAGAAACAGCGGGATCACCATCAGCGGCAGGTCAATAAGATGGACGATGCCTTCCGCCAGGAAGAACTCTACCAGGAACTGCGCAACTACATCGAAAACAGCGACAAGCACGAAAAGGAGGACGTGGAGACCATTATCGACAAGCTGCGCAACCAGAAGAACAGCACCTACACCAAAGCCGGTAAGCTGCGGGAGCAAATCGCCAACTTCGCCGGCTTCTTCGGGGAAGACAACACCCTGCAGCTGCCCGTGAAGGTCCAGACCGACACCGAGATGATCGATTTTGCCGAGATGCTCAAAGACATCGAAGACAACCAGAAGATCACCGACATGGAGCTGGACGTGACCAAAAAGTACGCCATGATGATCAACCACATCGGCAAGGACACCGACGAGCTGTTCAAGAAGGAGGAAGAGATCCAGAAAGTGGTAAGCCGGATGAACACCGATTTCCGCAACTCCAACTTCGTGGGGGTGGTGCGCTCCATCGAGATGCGCCTGCAGGAAGGGGCCGATCCCATCATCGATCTGCTGCGCAGGATACAGGATTTTCGCCGCGACCATATGTTTGCCGTTGGCGAGACCAACCTGTTCAGCCAAAACAAGGACAAAAGCGGCAACAACAAAGCCGTGGAGATGCTCGAGGAACTCGACAAGCGCATCCGCAACCACAAGGAGAGGTGGGTGAGCATCGAGAATGCCTTTGAGCTGGAGTTCCGCATCCGTGAAAACGAGAACGACACGGGATGGGTCTCACGCCTGGCCAACGTGGGATCGCACGGCACCGACATCCTGGTGAAATCCATGATCTACATCAACCTGCTGAACATCTTCAAAAAACGCGAGGCCAAAAAGAACAGCGACACCCGCATCCATTGCCTGATCGATGAGGTGGGTATCCTGCACGACACCAACGTGCGCGGGCTCATCAACTTCGCCGCCGAACGCGACATCTTCCTGATCAACAGTTCGCCCAACTCGCACAACGAGGAGGATTACAAGCACATCTACCAGTTCTCCAAGGACCCTGAATCAAACAAAACAGAAATATTTAAACTACTGAGCAATACGGTGTAGCGATGGAACATAATCCACAAGGTCATATCATCTTTCAGAACCTGAATCCCTCTAAAAACAAAAAATGAAGACACCGATCAAACCTTCTTTTGCCAAAGCGTTGCTGCGGATGGCAGGTGGAGAGACCCTGAAAGCCTCCGATATCAGCGACAGGAAAACCCTGGAGGTGTTTGTCCAGGACGGGGTGGTGGAGAAGGTGCCGGTGTCGCGCAAACGTTTTGTTTACCGGGTACCGGATGCGGCTTTGCTGAAGGATTACCTGGCTGCCAATTACCAGATCAAAGACCTGGAGGCTTACCTGGAAATCCTATCCCGGGATGAAGCAAGCGGGGCGGACTCGCTCAAAGCCACCTACCATACCAAAACCAAACGAACCACAGCGATGCCGGGTTTTTTTGTTAAAACCCTCCAACCCCTTCCTGTGCGTCTTAACCAGGAAGCCCTGAGCCTGCCGGCCTCCAAGGGGATGGAGACATTCATCTCGGAACCGGAAAACCTGGCAGTACCGGAAGATGTAACCATCATCGGGGTGGAGAACCCGGAGGCTTTTCTTAAGATCGACAGGTTGGGTAAGCACTTCAAAGAATATGAGCCCTGCCTTTTCGTGCTGCGCTACATGAGCAAAGGGCTGGTGCCATGGCTACAAACCATTCCCAATCCCTACCTGCATTTCGGGGATTTCGACCTGAGCGGGCTGCAGATCTACATCAGTGAATATAAGAGGTACCTGGACGCGGCCCGCTGCAACTTCTTTGTGCCGGGTAACATAGAAGAGCTAATCCTGTCCTACGGCAACCTAGAATTATATGACCGGCAGGTACAACACACCCAAAACCTGGACACCTCGAATCATCCGGAAATACGAGAACTTGCCCGCATCATCCGTAAATATGGAAAGGGACTGGAACAGGAGATATTGTTGAAGCACTGACAGGAAAAACAACCGGGCAGCTTCATGTTAAAAAACAAAGCAAAAGCATGCTTTTCGCTCACTCAAATATGGCCCGGATGTCTTCTTCGGTGAGCTGTTTGACGAAGCTCTGCTCGGCGCTGACCAGGTCGGCAGCCAGCGTTTTTTTGTTCTCCTGCAGCTTCAGGATCTTATCTTCCACCGTATCCTTGCAGATCATCTTATAGGCGAAGATGTGCTTGTCCTGCCCGATGCGGTGGGTGCGGTCGATGGCCTGCTGTTCCACGGCCGGGTTCCACCAGGGGTCGATCAGGTAGATGTAATCGGCCTCGGTCAGGTTCAGTCCCAGTCCGCCGGCTTTCAGGCTGATGACCATCACGCGGCAGTCGCCGTTATCCTGGAAATCCCGGACGGCCTTTTGGCGGTCGCGGGTGGACCCGTCGAGGTAGCTGTAGGCCACCCCCTCCTGCTCCAGCTCGCGGGTAACCAGGCTAAGCATGCTGACAAACTGGGAGAAGATCAGCACCTTGTGATCACCCGTTTTCTCGCGGATATGGCGCATCAGCTCCTGCAGCTTCACCGAGCTGCTGCCATAGTCTTCTTCGGTGTTCATGATGGCCGGGGAGTCGCATATTTGCCTGAGCCGCGTAAGGGCTTCCAGCACGTTGAACCGGGCCTGGTCCAGTCCCACCTCATCTACTTTCGAGAGAACCTTCTCCCGGTAATCTTTTTTGAAGGCTTCATATACCTGCCGCTGCTCTTTGTCCATCTCGCAGTACAGGGGTATCTCGGTTTTGGGTGGCAGCTCCGAGGCCACCTTCTCCTTGGTCCTGCGCAGCAGGAACGGTTTGATCAGCTGCTGCAGCTCGCGGGTCTTCTGCTTGTCTTTTTCCTTGTCGATGGGCAGGGCGTATTCTTTTTGGAAAAATTTCTGCGATCCCAGCAGGCCGGGGTTGACGAACTGCATCTGGGCATACAGCTCCATGGTATTGTTCTCTATGGGTGTTCCGGTAAGGGTAAAGCGGTACCGGGCATCGATCAGGCTCACTGCTTTAAAACGCAAGGATGTAGGGTTCTTGATGGCCTGTGACTCGTCCAGCACCGCGGTGGTAAAACGGAAATGCCGGATCCAGTCAATATCCCTGGCCAAAGTGCCGTAGGTGGTAAGGATCACATCCTCATCCGCCCATTCGGCAGTGTCCTTATCTCTTTGTGGTCCCCAGTGGACCCGGTAGCTCATGTTAGGGGTGAACTTGGAGATCTCGTTCTCCCAGTTGAAAAGCAGGGTGGTGGGGGCTACCACCAGGAAGGTCATCTTTTCAGAGCCGTTGGCCTGCTGGATATGCCTAAACAAAGCCAGCATCTGCAGAGTCTTGCCCAGGCCCATATCGTCGGCCAGGATGCCGCCCCACCCGAAGTGCAACAGGAAGGCCATCCAGTTTAACCCGGATTGTTGGTAATCCCTCAGCTCCGCTTGCAATCCCCGCGGTTTCTCTACCGGCTCAATCTTCTCGAAGGATTTCAGCAGCTTCTTCTTCTCCCGAATCTCCTTCTTAAGTCTTTTATTGTCGAGCTGCTTGTACAACCGGTCGACCAGGTGAAAATGCAGCTTGCTGACCTTCAGCTTTCCGTCCTCCACCTTGCCAAACTTCAGCAGGTTGGCCCATTGCTCGAGCCACTCTCCGGGCAGGATGCCCCAGGTATCTTCGCCCAGCTTCACGTAGTTTTGCTGTTTCATCACCGCCTTGCGGACCTCCTTCAGGGATGCCTGCTGATCGCCAAACTGCACCTTTATGTCCATGTCAAACCAGTCGATGCCCGAGTTCACCGAAAAGGATGTTTTGGGCTTAGCGGGATTGTACCGGATGTTTTTAAGGCTGCGAATACCGTAAACTTCAATGCCATGCTCACGACACTTTTCATAAAAATCGAAAAACCACATCCGCTTCATCACCTCATCGGCATGGAGAAAATAATATTCCTGCTCTGAGAAAGGATTGAACCGGGAATGAAGATTCACGATAAAATCCCGGATCTCTTGCTCAAAAGCCTTGTCACGGTGTATCACCATAAGCTGGTCATCCGAATAGTAGTAGAGTTTGTCGCCATCCTCATTGAGCATCACCTCTATATGCCCGTAGGTGATAACGGGATAGAACAGCAGGAATTCTCCGGTTTCACTCAGGTTGATCTTTGCAGAAGGCTTTTGTTCTTGCCGTTGTGGTTTCATCTTTTCATCCATTTCAACGTGTATCTGGTTTTGAACTTTTTGTATGAATTCTTTAAACACTTTGTGCCATCGCTCCGGCTCCATTTCAATGACAGCAGTTTCCTTAAACCCGAAATAGGCGGCAAGCAGAAAATGGTGGTGGCTCTTCCACTGAAATAGATCTCCGTTTAAGGTGATGTGGATCCATGGCGGATAATAAGGGGGCTGCAGGGGAAAAGGAAGCTCATCGCCATCGAGGGTAATAAAAAAACGAATCTGTGTCCTGTCCTCCAGCTGGTCAACATACAGGCGGGTGGAAAGTTCGTTTTGATTTTGAACAGCCAGTGGTTTCAGATCTCTTGCTGCAATATTATGTCTGTCGCCCTTACCATGATAATAATAAAGGTATTTATCCTTTGTCTTATCTAAAAATTCCCGAAGATAGCCCAGGTAAAAAGCGGAATAATCCTTTAGACGGAACAGGGCCCGCTGATTTTCCTTTATATCTGAAGGGCTCAGCCAGCCGGTTCCTTTGCCGGTGACATGATGAATGTGCCGGTTCAGCCATGGGCCCATTTGGTTGTTGCGTTTCATCAGGGAGATGATATCCTGATCTTCCGGATCAATGTCCTTCAACAGATCGTCAACAGGAAATAAATTCCCAACCACGCGAACTCTGTTCTTATGCATCGACCGATCCTTGCGTAGCCGGCCGTGGATCAGCTCCGTATCCAATACTTCCAGTCCGGAATCAATATCTGATGGGATAAGTGTATAGCCCAAAGCCGTTTCATCCGTTGTCTGTTCTTTTCCGGAAAGCCCCATTAGCTCATGCTCGGTGGGTCCGTTATTTTTTGTGGTGGGAAATGCAGTCAAATCAATTGTCGAATCCTCTTCTTCCTGCTCAAGGTCTTCAATAAGTTCGCGCTCGTCAGCATCAGGGTCATCCCAATCAAGCCCCGCCTCCTTGAAAAGTCTTTTCAAATAATCGATGTTGCTTTCGGCGTTTTTTTTATCAGCCTGATCCTTTTCTTCTTGCGAAAGATCTGCCCCAAAAGAAGCGAAATCAAGAAGAGTTTTATCTTGCAGGATTGTCTGAAACACGGCCACCTGGTGCTTGCAAATCCCGCCCCAATCATAGGGACAAGAACAATCTGAATCAATATCTGCCGGATCATTCAGATTGATCGCCACCAGGTATTTATGATCATGGCCGGAACTTTCAACAGCAAATTCCATGATTTTCGGGAAGATCGTCCTAACAAAACGCACATGACCTTTTCTCCAAAGATACTGTCCCCTGTCGACAATGACCGATGATGCATTTTTGTCAATATATTCTTTGATGGTCCGGATCAGATGTTCTTTTTCTGCCATACGAAAGTGTAATTGGGGTATGGGACCACCAAAGATGGGAAAATCCGATATAAGAATAAAACCAACCTGCGAATATTTTTGAGCAATCCCTCTAATTCACCGGGATGGTAAAGACAAAGGTGGTACCCTGGCCCTGGGTGCTTTCCACCCAGATATTGCCGGAGTGCTTGGCGATGAACTCGCGGCAAAGCTTGAGCCCTAGGCCTGAGCCCTTCTCATTTTCGGTACCGGCGCCGGTATGGTGGTCATAGGGGTTGAAGACCTTCTCTTTGACCTCTTCCGGCATGCCCACACCGGAATCCTTCACGGCAATCTGAACGGCCTGGTCGGTTTTCTCACCCCGGATATCCACCTCTCCGCCCCGCGGAGTGAACTTAATGGCATTGTCCACCAGGTTGCGGATCACCAGGTTGACCATGTGGTAGTCCACCTTGCCGTGCAGGTCTGTATCCAGGTTGTGGTTCAGCCGGATGTCCTTTTGCCCGGCCTCGGACGATTTCAGCTTCACCACCTCATCCACCAGTTCACGAAGGTTTTGGGATTGCGGGCGGAACTCGATCTCATCCTTCTGGGCCCGGGCCCAGTTCAACAGGTTTTCCAGCAGGGAATAGGTGGAACTGGCTGATTGCTGCATCAACTCCATCACTTCCCGATACATGGAATCATCTTCGCGGGTGGAGTCTTTCTGCAATATCTCCAGCAGCCCCTGGAAATGGCCAATCGGCCCCCGCAAATCGTGGGCAATGATGGAAAACATGCGGTCCTTCAGGGCGTTGGCTTTCGTGAGTTCCTCTTTCTGAGAGGAGATGATGCGGTTTTTGGCTTTCAGCTTCCTGTTCATCATCACCAGCAGCAAGACAATCCCAACTGCCAAGACCAGAACCAGAACAAAGATCAAAATCTGACTCTTTTGCTGTTTGATCTGAAGGGCCTGCAGCTGGTTGTCCGTTTCCAGCTTTTCATTCTCCCAGGTGCGCCTGCGGATCTCGAAGTTGGTCTTCAGGGCCTGGATCTGCCGGCTGTTCTGGTCGCTTCTCACGCTGTCCTTGTAACGGGCATATGCCTCGTGGTAGTGCAAAGCCTGATCATTTTTACCAAGTTCCTTGGAGGCCTCATACAGGTTGAAAGCTGCATCCTGCATTCGGTCGTAGGTGCGGGTCTCCCGGACCATTTGAAAAGCCATTCGGGCTTTCTCCACGGCTTCTGTATAATCTTCCTCCAGCAGCAACAGATCACTTTGATTAAGGTAAATCTCAGATATGCGGCTCCTGAAACCATACTGCTCTGACAGTTGTAGGGCCTGGTCATAATAATTCCACGATTTGTCGTAATCGCCCATCTCCTTATAGATGCCCCCGGTGGTATTCATCGCGTTGATCAATTCATACGGATTGTCAATGGATTCAAAAATTTCCCTGGCCACTGAAGCATGTTCCAGGGCCTTTGAATAATTCTCCTCCTTAGCATAAATCTGGGCCAGGTTGTGGCTGCCCCCGCCAACACCTTCCTTATGTCCCATCTCCCGGGATTTTTCAACATACAGCTTGTTGTACTCCTTTGCTTTCTCCATATGCCCCTGCGCCTTATAGATGTTGGCCACCATCACCAGGCTGTTGGCATAGTAATAGTCATCATCCCTGGCCTTGAATTTCTCCACCAGCGGCAAAAGGCGCTTTAAAGCCTCGAAGTACCGTGCCTGCTGATGCATCAGGATCACTATATTGAAACTTGTTTCCAGAGAGACCGGATCGTCCGGGGCATAATACTTCAACGATTCCCTGAAATATTTTTCAGCTTCCAACAGGTCGCCCTGGTAAAAAAGGCTGCTGCCCAGGTTGTTCAGACAGTGGGCGTACAGCTCCTTTTCGCCCTGTTCTTTAAAGATGTCCATGATCGAAAGGGCGATGGAATCATGCTGCTGATATTCCCTGGAAAAGTAATGGGTTAGGCTCACCTGCCGGGCCAGGCGTGCCTGTCGCAGCTCATCTCCCATCTCCTGGGCCAGGTCGCCGGCCTGTTTCCGGTATTTTGCCCCCAGCGCTGTATCTTCACGGGCATGCAGTTTATAAAGCTCCAGGAGGGCTTCAAAGCGCGTGGTATCTTCCGTGGCTGATTTCAAAACTTGTTTCAAACTGTCGGTGGGTGGATTGTCTCCATGGGTTGGAGGGATGACAGCTGCAAAAAAGACGAAAAAGACAAGGGAGAAGGCATAGATTCTCATAAACCGGATATTTGGGGGATTAAATTTCACCTTGTAAAAGTAAAAACAATATCCATTTTTCCGGCAATTCCATTCAATTTTCAGCCGATACTTAGGGCTGTTTTAGAAAGAGGCAGCCTTGCCAGGGTTGGAGGCGATTTATTAAAGCTTATGCCACGATTCCTAACCATCGGGGATCTGCTCTCGGAGCTTTACCGCAGGAAGGAGTTGCTGTCGGGGATGTTTGGCCAGCGATACCTTTCGGTTAGCGAGGAAAAAATCCTGTCGTTGCTGGAAGATGATTTGGATAAGCGAGGAAAAAATCCTGTCGTTGCTGGAGGATGATTCGGATAAGCTGGAAGAAATTGATTAATTTAGAGGGTGAAAATTTCCGGTGAACCATGACCAGGGTAAAATTCGTCCACACGGCCGACCTTCACCTGGACACTCCTTTCAAGGGGCTTTCCAGCTGGAACGGTCAATTGGCCTGCAGGCTGAAAAATGCCACACTCAAGAGCTTTCAAAACACCGTTGACCTCTGCCTGCGGGAAGAGGTTGATTTTCTTTTGGTTGCCGGCGACATTTTCGACAGCGAGGATCAGAGCCTCAAGGCGCAGTTACAATTTATCCGGGAACTAAAGCGCCTGGATGAACAAAACATAGCGACATATATCATTTGTGGCAACCATGACCCCAGGGATTCCTGGGTCGATGCCCTGCAGCTTCCCCCAAACACATACATGTTCGGGGCTTCTGAAGCGGAAAGCTTCACCCATCTTAAAGAGGGAAAGCCCGCGGTGGATATCCACGGGATCAGTTACAAGGAGCGGGAGGTACAAAAAGATTTGACCCCTTACTATCAACTCAAAAAGGAACCATCACCGCTTTCGGTTGCCCTGCTGCACGGAACGGCTACCACCCCGGGTCCGCACGAAAACTATGCGCCTTTCCGGGTAGAAGACATTGCCGGCAAAGATTTTGATTACTGGGCCCTTGGACATATCCACAAAAGAGCGATTCTCCGCCAGAGGGATCCGGCCGTGGTATATCCCGGCAATCCGCAGGGACGGGATTTCGGGGAAACCGGGGCCAGGGGCTGTTACCTGGTGGAAATGGAAAGGGACAACCCCCCCAAAATGCAGTTTGTTCCCACCCAAATGATCCGTTTCGAGGAGCTGGAAGTAGACCTCAGCGATACCCAGAACCTCAGCGATCTGCCCGATGCCATCGATGAAGCCCTCTTTAACCTAACTGATTATCAGCCAAACACCAGCTATATCCTTAGAATTGTCTTTACCGGCAGAACTTCCCTGCATACCAACCTCAATAAAGAAGGTGACATCGATGAGCTGTGGGAACACCTGAACCAGGACCAGCTCAGCAAATCCCTGTTCCGATGGATCGACACAATTCAGGTAAGAACCCAACCCAATATGGACCTGGAAAAAATCAAAAAAGGAAGCGACTTTCAGGCAGAAATAGTAAAAACCATCGAAGCTTATGAAAACAATCCACAAAACCTCGAAGAACTAATCAGACAAGCCGAAGAGAATTTTAAGGATAAACGCGCCGGAAGAAAACTCAATGAATTATCCCGTGATGAGCAAAAAATCCTGCTCGAAAAAGCCAAATGGCAATTGCTTGAAGAATTATTAAAAGACAAGGAATGATCATCAAAGAGATCCATACCGAAGGCTTCGGAATATTCAACGGATTTTCACTGACCGGGTTGGACAAAGGAGTAAACATTCTCCATGGGAACAATGAGGTGGGCAAATCCACCCTGCTGGCTTTCCTCAGGTATACCTTGTTTGGTTACCCCGATAAAAGAAGAAAATTAAATCAATACTACCCATTAAACGGAGGCAAACATGGAGGCAGAATAAAAGCCGAGCTCTACTCCGGTAAAGAAGCAATTTTTGAACGATATGCCGGAACCGGCAACGGAAATATTACCCTGCATTACAACGGGCAGGAACTCCAGGACGAAGACCTATGGAACCAGCTTCTTGGCAATGCCAGGGAAAATCTTTATAACAATGTTTACGCCTTTTCCCTGGATGAACTGGTCAATCTCGAATCGTTGTCCGAATCAGGGGTAAAGGACAAGATATTCAGTGTGGGAATGGGCCTGAGCAACATCTCCATTGGCGAGGTCGAAGATAAAATCCTAAAGCAAAACGAAGAAATATATAAACCCAGGGGCAACAAACAACTTATCCCGGAAATACGCACCAAAATAGAAAACAAGGAATCCAGGATTAAACAAATCCAGCAATACCTGCCCCAATATCAAAGCCTGCATCAAGAAATAACACAGCTGAAAAAAGAGGCAGATGAGCTCGAATCCCGGATAAAAGAATCAAGGGAGGAAGCAAACACCCTGCACAATTACATAAAATGCTATCCTTATTTCATCACCTATACCCATTCCGAGCAAGCCCTTAAGGGACTTCCCCCATTAAAAGATTATCCTGAAAAAGGACTGGAACGACTTGAAAAGCTGGAAGAAAGAGAAGAAACATTAAGCAATACCCTCCGGGAATTGCACAAAGGCACGAAAGAGGAAAGGGGAATTGAAGAGCTTCAAAAGATCTGCGGAGAGATCTCCTACAACGACAAATTAGCGGAAAAGCACGACTCATTGGAATACCTGCGCACCAACCTGGAAAAATATAAACAGGCAGTGTCTGAAAAAGAGGGGGAGGAAGAAAAAATCAAGAAATACAACCAGCATATCAGCAAGAAAATATCCGATATCAACAGCCAATGGACCGAAGAACATATAAGTGGATTTTCCGACATCACGGTTCATAAAAACGCAATAGAAAATTACAAAAACACGTTCAATGAGTTAACCCAACAAATACGGGACCAGGAAGCCCAGCTTAAGGCAATCCAGGCAAAAGAGGGGCCCCTGAGGCCAAAGGCCTTCGCCATATCCTTGGGCATTATTTTTCTTATCGGCGCTATCCCGGCCTTTTACTACAGCGTGCCAATTCTGGGCGGTGCCTTGCTGGTTATCGCCCTAATCCTTATTCTGGGCAAAAAATATTTCCTGAAAGAAGCCCCCGCCAATAAATTGAGAGAAAAAGCCGAAAAATTAAAAGCGCAAAAGCAAAGTAGGGAGCAGGAATATGGACAATACCTGAAACACCAGCTCAACCTTCCCGATTCACTATCGCCGGATGCCGTAGTGAATATCTTCGGTGAGATAGCCCAACTTCAAAACTGGATCCAGGAGAGAAATCACCTCAGGGAAAAGCTCAACCAACAACGAACTCCATTTATACGGCAATTCGAAGAAACAGCCGGCGCAGTGAGGGAAATATCCCACAAAGCAAGCAAACGGGAAAACACGGAAATCCTTGTAAACCAGCTGATTTCCGAATACGATGAAACAACGCATCAACTCAAACAAAAACAGGAGTTGGAGAAGGAACTGAACCGCAAAAGGAATGCTTTTAACAATTCAAAAGATCAGCTGGAGCAGACACAAAAAGAAATCGGGAAGATTTTAAAATCTGTTTCCGCTTCAGACCGGGATGAGTTCAGAAGAAAATACGAACAAAACAACAAGGTAAAAGAATATTTGGAGCAAAAAAAAGCGGCAGTTGAAGCCATTGAAAATATTGTAGGCCAGGGCAAAGCCGGGCAGGTGATCGAATATCTCAACAGCTATGAAAAAGAATCTATTGAGGCAAGGATTCGCGAGCTTGAAGAGCAAACGGAGGCAAAATCGCAGGAATGGCAGGATAAAAACAACAAATTGGGAGAAAAAAGAAATGAGCTCAACAGGATTGAGGGGGAATCCGAACTTGCAGCTGAACTCACTGAATTGGAGACGGAGAAGCAAAAGTTACAGGATGCTTATAAAGAGTGGGTAGCAGGTCAAATCGCTTCAAACCTCTTGAATGAAGTCAAATCCAAATATGAGCGGGAAAAGCAACCACAGGTCATCAAGAATTCAAGCCATTATTTCACACGGATCACCTCGGGCGGCTACAGCAAGGTACGAGTGCCGCTGGACGACAAAGAAATGGGCGATATGGTGGTGTATGACGCCCGGGAAGCCCCTAAAAAAATAGATCAACTCAGCCGCGGAACTAAGGAGCAGTTGCTCATAAGCCTTAGGCTGGGTTTTATAGAAGAATATGAAAAACAAGCCGAACCCCTTCCACTGGTTGTGGACGAGGTTATGGTCAATTTCGACCCCCACCGGGCCAGGCAACTGGCAAAAATACTCCAGGAGTTTGGACAAAACAGG
>Ga0207714_1000793_pt1 | contig 21395 bp, 16 predicted proteins | sample PonA232FremontCA_2_FD_187270 | JGI IMG/M metagenome (GOLD analysis project Ga0207714, IMG submission 187270) | Marine sediment microbial community from Fremont, CA, USA - Pond A23 Sediment 2 (SPAdes) | ecosystem: Environmental > Aquatic > Marine > Unclassified | place: USA: Fremont, California...
CTTGCGCTCACCACGCACTTTCACCAATACTGATGCCCTGCGGCAGCCTGCGCTCCACTATAAGGAGCACGGGTACTACTGCGACCATCCCCAAGGGACCAAGGCATACTGGGACTACTGGGAGGAGCAGAAGCGGCGCTGTCTGGAGGGCTACGAGGTAGACGGCCTGAAAATCACGGGCTACCACTACTTCTACCTCAATTTCAGTCCCATCCTCCTCGTGGAGGAGGCTGAAGGCAACTCCGCGCAGAAAATCGAGACCTTCCCTCATTTCTGGGACGGGGACTACAACTACTTCTGGACTCTGGAGATTGCCCAGAATGGCATCTCTGAGGAGGAGTACGAAGACCTTCAGCTTGGACTGGACATCACGAACCTGGAGGGCGGCTTCCACATCGTCGTCCTGAAGGCCCGTGGAAAGGGATTCAGTTACAAGGCGGGGTCCATGCTGGCTCGGAATTTCGTCCTGAAACGGAAATCCAAGAATTTTGCCCTGGCCCACGAGAAGGAGTATCTCACCAAGGACGGGCTCCTCACGAAGGCCTGGGACACGATAGACTTCATCGATGCCAATACCCCATGGAGACAGCCCCGGCTGAAAGACGCCACGATGCACAAAAGGAGCGGCTACCAGCAGAAGCGGGGCGGCTCCTATGTGGAGTTGGGCACGAAGAATGAGATCATGGGCGTGTCCCTGAAGGACAATCCCGACAAGGCCCGTGGAAAGCGGGGTGAGCTGATCTTCTTCGAGGAGGCAGGCAAGTTTCCCGGCCTACAGGAGGCGTGGGAAATCTGTCGTCCCTCTGTAGAGCAGGGAAAGTACACCACCGGGACCATGATTGCCTACGGAACCGGTGGTTCTGAACAGGGGGACTATGAGGACCTGGAAGAGCTATTCTACAACCCGGAGTCCTACAACGTCCAGCCCATCAACAACCAGTGGGACGAGGGGGCAGACGGCAACAATTGCTCGTTCTTTTTCCCGTCCTACATCAACTGTGAGGGTTTCATCGACGAGGAGGGCAACTCCGACATTGAAGGGGCCAAGGCGTACCACGAGGACCAGCGTGAGAAGAAGAAGCAGACCGACGAGCCCCGGGCCTTAGAGCAGTACACCTCTGAGAATCCGTTTACACCCCGGGAAGCCACCCTCCGCGTAGCCACCAACATCTTCCCGACCCGCGAGCTACAGGAGCAGCTAAACCGCGTCCTGGCAGAAGACCGCCACAACTCTCTCGTCTCGGGTCAGCTCTACACCGATTCCGATGGAGACGCCAAATTCCGACAGACGGAAGATGCATCTCCCATTTTCAAGTACCCGGCTCCGGAAGGGATGGATAAGACCGGTGCCGTGGTCATCAAGGAAGCCCCAGTTCGCAACAACGACGGGAAGGTACCCCAGGGCCTCTACACCATCTGTCATGACCCCTATGCCCACGACGGGCAGCCTGAGAAGGGATCGTTGGGCGCGGCCTTCGTCATCAAGCGAACCAACAACTTCTCAAAGACCCTCAACGGGTCCATCGTGGCCTCCTATGTTGGCAGGCCCCGCAGGCAGGACGACTACAACCGCAATCTCTTTCTCCTGGCCGACTACTACAACTGCAAGATCGGCTTCGAGAACAACCGGGGAGACGTGATTGGCTACGCCAAGCGCTTCAACCGCCTCCACTACCTGGAGGAGGAGTTCGAGATCTTAGACAAGAAACAGCGCAAGAAGAAGCCGGGAAAGACCACCAACAGGCCGTATGGAATCAGGATGTCCAAGCCCCGCAAGAACCAGGGGCAAGTGTACCTGCGAGATTGGCTTCTGACCCCACTCTCGAAGTATGAGGACGGGGAGGAGAAACTGGTCCTGCACACCATCCTGGACCCCGCTCTCCTCAACGAGCTGATTAAGTACAACCCGGACGGAAACTTTGACCGCGTTTCCGCTCTGCTGATCGGCATGTACTACCTCAAGGACCTGCAAACGAAGCAGGTCCGCTCAGAGAGTGGGCTCGAAAAGCACCAAGAGTTCTTCAACCGGCCTCTATACCAGTAACCCTTCAACCAGCACATGCCCAACTCTACCACACAACTCCCCCGGCAGCGGCTTCCACGAGAAGAAAAGGATCAGGAGTGGAAGGAAGATGTGATCGACTCCATCATCGGCCTCTCCACCTTTGACCGTCCCTACTCCGTCACGGATAGCGACCTGAAGAAGGCCTACGAGTACTACAACGGCGTGGTCGATGACTCCGACTACACTCACGTGACGAAGCCCTATGGCAAGAAGCGGGAGAATTTCCCCGCCAAGCTCCAGAACTACAATATTATCAAGCCGGTCATCGACCTGCTGAAAGGGGAGAAGGCTCGTCGTCCCTTCGACTTCACCACGAAGGTGCTCAACGACGACGTGGTGACCCGGAAATCGGAAGAGAAGAAGCAGAAGCTCTTCCGCAACCTGATGCAACACTTCCTGGCAGAGCTTGAAGCCCAAGGGGTGCCCATTGAGGATCTGAGCCCCGATGAAATGCCCCCGCCGCCGGATGATGTGGAGGAGGCCTTCGAGCAAGACTACCGCGACCAGCGGGCCATCACTGGCCAAAAGGCCCTGAACTACCTCGTAGAGACCCTGGGCGTAGAGCGCCAGCTTGTCGAAAAGGGCTGGCATCACTGGCTCGTGGCCGGGGTCGTGGCCACCCTCCGAAATGCGGGAATGAACGAGGTGGAATACGAGGTTCTCAACCCCCTGAACATCGATTGGGACAAGAGCCCTGACTCAGACTTCATCGAGGATGGACAGTGGGCTGTTCACCGACGCCGCTCTACGGTCTCCGACGTGATTGACAGCTTCTACGACGAGCTGACTGATGAAGAAATCGATCAGCTTGAGAAAGGGGAGAAGGACTACTCCACGCCCTTCATCAGCTACAGGGACGCTGAGCAGGATGAGCGCCACGACAACAACAACGGGCGCATGGTAGAGGTCATGGAGGTCTATTGGAAGTCCATGAAGCAGGTGGGGATCGCCACTTACGAAGACGAGATGGGCCTCCTTCAGGAGAAGACGGTGGACGAGGGATATGAGCCCTCCGAAGGGGAGGAAGTGGAATGGTACTGGGTCAACGAGGTATGGCAGGGCTACCGCATCGACGAGGACATCTACAAGCGCGTCGAACCCTTGGAAGTCCAGCGCCGCGACAAGGACAACATTTCCGAATGCAAACTCCCGATCAATGGGCGGCGCTACTCCGACATCAATGCCCCCAACATCTCTCTCGCCCAGCTCGGGATTCCCTACCAGATCACCTACAACATCTACAAATTCCGGCTGGCCAATGCTGTGGCGAAGAGCAAGGACATGATCGCCCAGCTTGACATCAACCTCGTCCCCGATGAATGGGACCTGGACACCTGGTTCTACTACATGGATGCCACGGGCATCGCCTTCACCGACTACTCGAAGGAGGAGCTAAACATCAGTCCCCAGCACCAAACGGTTCTGGACATGACCGTGCAGGTCATCCAGGACTATATCGCACTTCTGGAGGCCATACTCGACGAGTGGGAGCGTCTTTCCGGCGTCTCTGCCCAACGACAGGGCATCATTGCCCCCTACGAAACACAGGGAGGCTCTGAGCAGGCCATCGTCCAGTCCAGCTACATCACAGAGGACTACTTCAACAAGTACGCCAACTTCGAGGAGCGGGAGCTGAACGCCATTCTGGACTACTCCAAGTCCGCATGGGTCAATGGCAAGTCTGCAAGCCTCGTGCTTCCGGACAAGAGCCAGGAGATCATCCAGATTGACGGACTGGAGCACATGGAGTCTGAATACGGCGTCGTCGTCTCGAACAGTGGAGAAGACATCCAGGCCACCGAACGCCTGAAGACCCTCGCCCAATCCATGATGCAGAACGGCGTTCCCCTCTCAGATGTGATCGACATTCTGGATGCCAACAGTCTTTCCGGCATCAAGGACAAGATCAAGAAGGCAGAGAAGAGCCGTGAGGAGTTGGCCAAGGCCCAGCAGGAAGCGGAGAACCAGCAGAAGCAAGCTGAACTCCAGATCGAACAGATGAAGCTCCAGGCCGACCAGCGGCAGGAAGAGATGGAGCGTCAGACGAAGATGCAGCTTGAGCGCCTCAAGCAGCAGCAGGAAGATGAGGAGCTGGAGTCTGAAGAAGAGCAGGCCGAAAAGGACCGGCAACTTGAGCGCGACAAGATGAAGCAGGAGAAGGAGCTTCGGGAGAAGGAAATTCGCGCCCAGAAACAGTCCGATTCCGGGTAATGAGGCCCCGAAAACTATAAATGCACTATAGTAGAAGGGTCGCTAAACCCATTAGAACAACCCCTACTAACGTACATACTAACCAGCGCATAAACAAGACAGCCTATGCCACTCGTTGACAAAGTAGAAGACAGCGGACTCTTCGGTGACTTTGACCTTCCTGAAGATGACGTAGAGAAGGAATCCGAAGAGTCTCAGCAGCAGGACGATACCCCTCCGGAAGAGCCCGAAGAGACTCCCCAGGACGAGCCTGAGATTCAGGACGAGACTGAAGAGGAGCCCTCTGAGGAGGATCTGGAGGAGGAGCCGGAACAGGACCCCGATCAGGAGGCCGACGAGGAAGAGACTCCCGACGAGGAAGAGGAGGAGCTTCCATCGGTGGCCGAAGAGGTTCAGGAGGTAACGGGCCTGGAACTTGACGGCGACTATGAGGACTCCGTCGAGGGCATCTCCAAGATGATTATGGACGCCGGGGAAGAGCTGGCGAACTCCCAGATCGAGAATCTGATGGAGGAATACCCGGATGTCGGGCAGTACCTCCAGTTCCGCGCCAACGGAGGAGATCCGGATGAGTACCGGGACACGTTCTTCAACAGCGAAGGATGGAGTGGCGTCGAGATCCGCGAGGATGACGCCACTCAACAGGAGAACATTGTCCGGGCACGCCTTCAGGAGGAAGGATACGACGAGGAGGACATCGACGAAACTGTCGAAGAGTACAAGTCAGCCGGGATTCTGGAAAGCGAAGCTCGCCGCTCCAAGAAGCGCCTAGAGAACCTCGAACAGCAGCAGCAAGAAGAGTTGCTGGAGAAGCAAGAGGAGCGGGCCAAGGAGCGCCAGCGCGAGCAGCAGGAGTTCCTGAACGAGGTTGAAACCACCGTCCAGGAGAACACGGATTTCAACGGCATCGGTCTTCCGGAAACCAAGAAGGATGATTTCCTGGAGTACCTCACGGAGCCCGTCGATGACGAGGGCAACACGCAGTATGCCCTGGACACCATGAGTGCGGGAGTGGAGGACCAGATCGCCATGGCGCTGATGAGCTTCTACGGCTTCGACATCAGCGACCTTATTCAGCGTGAGGCTTCGTCGGAAAATGCGAAGAGCCTCCGCGAACGCCTCAGCAGAGGCGGGAAGAAGAAGCCATCGGACAAATCGAAAACCCGACAGAAGTCGAAGAGCGACGAGGTGGACTTCGACGCTCTCAGCACCGATGTCGGCAACCTGACCTAACCCGTCAAACCCATCTGGCCTCACCAGCCAGATGTAAAGCAACCAACCCTTCTAACCAACCCAGCACATCGCACAGACAATGGCTGACATCAAAGTCTCAAGAACGTACTACAATGACCAGCAGATGACGGACAGCAACTCGCTGGCCAACGCTATGCTCCAGCGGCCAGCGGAGTTGTCTCCGGTCATCACCTTCCTGGGCGGTCGGCAGGACAAGAAGTTCCCGCTGACGATGCTCACGGAGGGAATGCAGAACACGAAATCCATCGACGAGGACGAGTACGAGTACAAGGTCCAAACCAAGGTCACGCGGACACGTCCCGTGGCTGAGACCCCGGCCAATTCCGCGAACCTTGGCCAGGGTGGGCAGACCTTCAAGCTCGTCTTCCCAGACCAGTGGTTCATCAAAGACTACGTCCTGGTAAGCCAGAGCGGGGTTCAGGCTCGCGTGATGCGCCAGCCGGTACCCAAGGGCTCGAACTACGAGTACACGCTCCAGCTCGTCAACCCCAACACCAATGCCTACGTCCCTCAGAAGGATGTGCAGGCCGGTGCCACTTGGGGCCAGCTCTTCGCGCCTGTCGGCAAGGACTTCAGCCGTGGAAACGCCTCCAACTGGACGGCTCCCTCGGAAGTGAAGCACAAGCTGACGAAGATCCGCAAGTCCTACCAGATGAGCGGAGACGCGAAGGACTACGTGATGAGCGTCGAGCTTCCCACGGAAGGCGGGGGCACGTCCAACCTCTGGATGGACTACGAGGAGTGGCAGCACATGCTTCAGTGGAAGGAAGAGCTGGAGATGCTGCACTGGTACGGTGAGCGCTCCTACAACGCGCAGGGTGAGACGCATCTGCGGGATGAGAATGGCCAGCCGATTATCATCGGCCCCGGGATCTTCCAGCAGATCGTGAACAAGGACACGTACAGCGTACTCACCGCCGACAAGCTCCACAACACCATTGGCGACCTCTTCTTCGGTATGACGGATGCCCAGGAGGTTCAGGTGACGCTCTTTACCGGAACCGGTGGGAAGCGGGAGTTTGACCGCGCCATGAAGGATGAGCTTGCCAGCGGCAAGTTCACGGTTCTGGACCAGGGCAAGTTTGTCCAGGGACAGGGCCAGGAGCTGGAGCTGACCGGCTACTTCACCAGCTACCGCCACATTGACGGCCACCTCGTCAACGTGGTCAAGAACCCGCTCTTCGACCACGGGGCCGTGGCTCAGGCCTCGGAGAAGCACCCGGTGAGCGGCCTCCCGCTGGAGAGTTACCGGATGGTCTTTCTCGACCAGTCCATCTACAACGGTGAGCCCAACCTCCAGATGGTCAACAAGTCGAACTACGAGTTCAAGCGGTGGGCTGTCCCTGGCAGTGTAACGCCGCCTGGATTCGACCAGAGCACCTCTCGGGCGTCGGACATTGACGGAGCCTCGGTTCACTTCATGAAGCAGGGCTCAGTGTGTCTCAAGCGATTTGACACCTCCCTGGATCTCCAGTGTGTCCGCGCCTAATTGTCGTCGCGTGCAGCGCAAGGGAGAGAACAAAGGCGGGTGGCCCTCGTAAGGTCACCCGCCTTTTCTTTGTCACTAATAACCCTTCTAACATGGCCAGTAAAGAAGTCCGTATCATGCGGCTTGACGAGGTCAACAGTCACCTCCCTGTAGAGGTCGTTGACCAAGCAAAGGTCAAGCTGTCGAGCATCCTCGTCCACCAGCGCCCTCTCAAGGGGCTCAACGCCGAACAGGAGAAGGAGTATCTGCCCCGTATCACGGGCGTGGGACCCGACAGCCCTGACTTCACACAGGCCTGCCGCAAGTTCTGGGCTGAATTGTCGGTCGATGTACCCTCCGATGGAGCCCTTCTGGAGATTGGCACCGGCCCCGATGATGAACCTCTGGAGCTTCGAGACTGGATCATCTACCAGTGGGCCAAGAAGCACAAGCAGGTGGCCGACAACAAGCAGGAGGCCCTGGAGAATCCGGACAAGGAGTTCTGGATCTACGACCCCCACCGCGAGACGCAGAAGGAGAACGCGCAGGTCAAGCACCGGCGCAGCGCCTACCGCGAGTTCATCAAGATGGAGGACGATCAGGACAAGATCGATCTCATGCTCCGCGTCCTCACCAGCCGTCAGCCTGAACGCATGACGACGGAGGAGAAGGAGAACGAACTCGAAGCTTATCTCCGGGAGAACCCCAAGGAGTTCATCTCTGCCGCAAAGGACAAGAAGTTGGAGACACGCGGCCTCATCATGGATCTGATCGAGCACGAAATCCTCCAGAAGGTGGGTGCTCAGATCATGTACATGGACACGGTGATCGGAGACTCCATCGACGAGGCTGTGGCGTGGTTCGGCAACAAGCGCCACTCCTCGAAGGTCTCGACGATGAAGGCCAAGCTGAAAGAAGCCAAGCGATAGTCCCACCGGGAAGGGGGCCGCGAGGCCCCTTTTCCACATTCCAACACCGTCATGACGATTGCTGAAATGCATCGGGGGGTACGCACCCAGTTTGAGCAGGTAGCTGCTCAGACTCTGGACAACTTTCTGCCCGGAGAACTGGACTACTACATCAACCGGGCCATCGAGAGCTATGTGGACCGGCAGAGAGCCCTGCTTTTGAGCCCAAAGGAGCAGGTCAAGAGCCGGGAGGCCAACGAGAACCTCCGGACCCTTATCGAGACTGAATCTCTTACCAGTCTTGCCAATCTCCCCGACTTTGGGGATGGCACCGTCAGCCTTTCCCTATCAGTCCTGGGCAGCACCTACGCCTACTTCCTCAAGGGGCGGGTGAAGGATGATGAGAATCAGTTCTACAACGCCCGGAAGGTAAGCCTGGAAGAGTGGCATGAGCACGCCCCCACGAAGCATAACGTGCCAATCTTTCGCGAGCCAGTCATATTTGAGCGAGGTGACGAGATCTGGCTTGCCATGCCCAATGATGCGGGTGACCCCTCCGAACTGATTCTGACGTATCTGAGGCCGCCTGTGGATGTGTCCTCAGAGCTACAAATCACCCTCACTGTGCAGGAGAATTCCAGTGCCACGAGCGACGGGAAGCTCCACATCTCCGGCCAGGAGTATCCGGCTCCGTGGAATACCAACCTTTCCACCACGCTGGACGACTTTGTCGAGTCCCACGCGAATGGCATCTGGACCAATCACGAGGTTCGATTGGAGCGGGAAGGCACCAACAAGCTCCTGCTTACCACCTCTGCCTTCTACGTGACCGCCAGCTCTTTGGCCACCACCGATGGTCGCGTAGAATTTACCATTTCCAACAGCGATGGGAGAGTAGACTCCGACCTCCCTGAAACGACCCATCAGGATCTCGTCAACCACACCGTGCAGATCCTCAGAAGCGACCTTCCTCAACCCGCTAAGAGAGAGTAAATGACATCGACAGATCTGGTCCGGGCCTTCCAGTCAGAACTCCATCAACAGGACCGGGGGCCAGTGGCTGACACCGACGACATTCTGCACTTCCTCAACAAGGCCCAAGAGAACTTCGTCAAGGACAAGTTCGCCGGGAGCCGATCTTCTACCCTGGGCTTCGAGCAAAGCCAGGACTTGACAGACGATCTTCGGGTGTTCTTCGAGAAGGATTGCGTGAACGAGACCCTTTACGGCGGGGCCGCAGCCCGGTGGGAGAACATTGAGGTTGACTGGGCACCGATGCCGAAGGACTACCTACATCTGGTGTCTGTTCGGGCCAGGGTTCACGTCTCCGACATATTCTCTGGAATGGATCGGGAGGACTTCGCCTGGGATCTCCAGGATGCCACCTACGAGGAAACCACCTACGATAAGCGAGTGGCTTCTGCCAGCCAGTCCTTCGAGGAGAAAATCGTCACTCTTCGATTCTCTCAATCCGACGACATTTTCCGTAAGCTCGACGACCCATTCCACACTACATCGCATAATAGCCCACTTTGTGACCTGAACAATGATAGGGTTAATGTCTATACCAGTAGTGACTTCATCGCAGACGCTGTTGTGATGAATTACATCCGGGCTCCCAAGGAGATTACCTTGGACGGCCCCTCACCACAGACCTCCGAACTTCCGGAGGCTCTACACAGAGAACTGGTGGATCGGGCAGTACGCCTTTTCGCTCAGTTCTCGCCTCGCACCTCCCAACCAGAGGGCGAGTCCTCATAGCCATATCGACAACCTGACTCCTTCTAACCAGTCATGGCTCTTAACCAAGTCCTCGTACAGAACACCGGAGAGATCAACGGAGCTGGCGGCAATGGAGACTTTGCCACCCCCGATGAGGTCCCTGCCGGAACCATCGCTTTCTTCCCGGCCTCGGGGGGAAGCTCCATCGACATTTCGAGCACCCAACTTGAGAATCAGGGAGAGATCCTGATCGTCCGGGGAACCCCGGATGGACACCGCATCACCAACATCCTCGACGCCGAAGATCTGCGTGTCGATTCCCTGGCCTACCAGGCCCCCTCGGCCCAGGTCACGGAAGTGGATGTGGGCACTGTGAGCGAAGACACGTTCCTCTCGCTCAAAATCACCAACCTTGAACAGGGCTACGAGCCCTATGACCGGCGCACCTTCGAGATTGAGGCGCTGTCCGGCGACACTGAGGTGGACATCATCACGAAGTTTGCAGACGCCTTCCTGAGCCGCCCGGATGCCATTATGGGCGAGGAGGGATCCACGGTTCTCGCCGCTGGAAACGCCTCTGTGGAGTTCGTGCCTTCCAGCGCTGGAGGTTCGGCCAACCCGGCCACCATCACCATCGATGGTCAGTCCTACGACATCCAGTGGGACACGGACAAGACCACAACGGTGAGCAACTTCATCGACGCCAACGCTGGTGTTATCCTCTCGCGCCACGGGATTCGCCTGTCGGAGAACGGGGACAACAACCTCGTTCTGACTTTCGTCAACAACGCGCTCACCGTCAACGATGTGAGTCACGACGACAACAGCGGCTCTCTGGACTCGGACACGGATCTGGCCCAAAACAACACCGCTGCCACGGCCCTGCGCCTGGAGGCCAAAGAGAACGGCGAGATCTTCGACGTGGCCGCCATTGGCTTGGAGCCCACTATCACCGCTGTCACTGACCCTGTGGAGGGTTCGGGGACCGGTGAGCAGGTCCGCGAAATGGAGTCCAGAGTCACCGCCGTCACCACGGGGCGTTACAACGTGGAGGACCCGGTTCTCGGCTCTCTCGATGACGTGGACCTCTTCGCTGATGAGGCCAACACCTACGATCTGGTGATCCTGCGGCAGGAAACGGACTACAACCGCGCCATCAACAAGTCTGCGCGGTGGCAGGATGTCGTGCTTGCTCTGGAGACGGGTCTGGACAAGACCCACATCAACTCCTTCCTCAGCAACCACGGCGTGTCTCTCTAAACGAGTCACCCGGCAAGGATCGGTAGGGGGCGCGTGAACAGGCACACGCGCCCCCATCCGGTTCTTATTCATGCTTGTGCTCACGCCCCATCTGTGTCCATCGTGTTGCTGTGCTACGTCCTTGCGCTACTTCCCCAGGCCGCTGAAATGGCCGACAGAGCCATGCAAGTCACGCCTTATTCCGGGGCTGCTTATGGGGCTCTTGTCTTTGTTCTGGGGGCGGCGTGCTACCTCCTCTACAAGGAGCTTCAGGACCAGCAGCGACGGCACGAGGAGCACTTGAAGAAGACCCTTGGTGTGCTTCAGATGATCGAGTCCAAGCTACCTGTGCTCGGGGACATGAATCAGACCATCAAGGACATTGAGCGGCAAGTGCAATCGGTCCAAGATGACATCAACCAATGATTCGATCCCTCTTTCGCAGCAAGTCCATGGAAAGCCTCTCCCAGGAGGTGGACGAGAAGGTTCAGAATATCACGGACCGCCTCCAGATGGAGGAAGATGCCCGGATTGAGATCGGTATCGACTTCCCGGCTGTCTTCAAACAGCAATCGGAAGAGATTGCAGAGGGGAAGGTGGAGTGGAGAAACTTCTTTTCAGATCCGGAGAGCGGCATCTATTCCATCCACTGCCGGATGGAAAAGGGGGCATACATCCGGGAGCACTCACACCCTGGGGCCAACGAGTACATCTACGTCGTCACCGGAGGACTGGTGGACTGGCGAGGAGACTCCTTCAGCGGAGATCTGATCTACCCGCCTGAGCACGTCTACGAGGCCAATTTGGAGCTGGAAAGCCCCACAGTAAGAGGTTGGCATAGGATTCCCGCTGGCAAGATCCACCGTCTACAGGCCACACAGGACGACACCCACTTCGTGAGCAAATTCATCCTCGATGGTTAGACTCATCAACTCCCTGGTTCGCTTGTCTCAATCATCTCTCCTCGTCCGCATTGCTGTCGTTGAGTTTCTGGTGATCGTGGCTCTGGGAGCTACCCTGTACTACCAGGGAGAAGAGACGGTGCGGACTGTTGTCAAGCGGGACACGACGCAGACCACGAAGGTGGATACAGTTTGGATGCAGGAGGACGGACTTGAGGAATGGTCCCTTGCCGACCTCCCAGATCCCACGCTTCTTCAGGCAGCCCAGCGAGACACAACCGTCGAAGAGAGCCCTGATTCCACGGCGGCTCCAGATACGGTCTATATCTCGCGGATCCCGCCGATTCAGCGCTACTCGACGCCGATTACCAACCCCCACTTCACAGGCACCATAACCTCTACTGTCCAGGGCTCGCTCCTCCACCAGGAGCTTGACTACAGCCTCCGGACCTACAGGATCAATCACCTGAAGACACAGACAATTAGAACTCGCACAACGCATTACCAGCGTGAGCGCTTCAGGCTCAACGCTGGTTTTTCTGTTGGAGCCAACTCCAAGGCCCTCACTCAACTAACCCCAATGATCGGCCTGGAGAGGCCCGGAAGATGGCAGGTCTACTACGGCTTCAATCCGCTCCGTGAGTCTCACCAACTCACGCTGATTACACCCCTTCTAACCCGCTAACCAGACAGGCATCGCTCCATGGGACGAAAAGAGTTGAAGAACCACTTGATTGAAAACCAGGGATACCTCAAGTGGGCCGCCAGCAAGATTGCAGACAAGTTTGGAGATGAGACCGTTGACGAGGAAACCGTCAGTGAGATCCGGAAGGAGATCCGTCAGAACTTCGACAATAAAAACCGCTCCACCAGCGACCAGAACCAATACTCAACCACCTCTGAGGACATCCCGGAAGGAGCCCGGGGTGAGTACCTGAAGCATCTCGAAGACTTGGGAATCGAGGAGGAGGACGTAGACAGCGTCAAGTACTGGCAGACGTTCTTCGGAGAACACCGCTTCAGCGTTGTCACGAAGTCCGATGACCCGGAAGAGCCCGGAGAGGATGAAATGCTCCAGGTGATCGAGGAGCATCTTGCGGACTACGAGATGCCGGATGCCATACCTCAAAAGATGGAGCCGAAGGGGGATAATCTCGGGGTCATCAACCTCTATGACGCCCACCTGGACAAGGTCTCACTGGCTGCCGAAACCACGGAGGAGATTGACGGGAGCATTCAGGAAAACATCCAGAACTTCGAGAGTGCTTTCGACGAGTTCCTCCATACCCTGGTGGACAACGGAGTGAGACACGTTCACTTCCCCCTCGGGCACGATCTTTGGGAGGTCAACGACCACTACTTGCTCACGAAGAATGGAACCCCTCAGCGGGTAAATGTCCCCTGGCAACAGGGTTTTTCCGTTGGGCTGGACATGGTCCGTCGCTGCATTGACAAGGCAGCTCAGGTCGTGGACTCTATCGACGTGATCCTGATCCCAGGCAACCACGACGAGGATCAGAATTTTTACCTGGGCGAGGTGCTGCGCCACATCTACCAGTCCAGCGACAGAGTTAACGTCGGATACTCCCGTAGGAAGCGTAAGTACCGTCTCTTCGGAGATGTGCTTCTGGGCTACTCCCACGGGGAGAACACCACCAGCCAGAAGAAGATCGAGCGCCTACCCCTAAACATGGCCCACGAGGCCGCCGAAAAGTGGGCTCAGGCCACCGTCCGGATGATGTTGTTGGGCCATATTCACCGTAAGCTCCAGTACAAGATTCTCCACAACCTTGACGCCATTGGTTGCGAGATTAAGTTCCTGCGCTCCGTGGGAACGGAGAACAAGTACGAGTTTGACAACGGCTACACCGGCATTCCGAAGACCGCCGAACTCTACGTTTTCTCCGAAGATGGCAGGAAGCGCTGGAATGCTCAGAAGGTATGGTGGTGATTGTGCGGGCCAGTGATGAGTCTGTGAAGCCGTTCTCGAAGGTTGTCTAAATGTGTCCACCATATTACATTTTTCGTGACCACAGGCTTACCCCGCGTAAGCCATTAGAGAAGCACCTCTTCAGCCACTGTCTGAGACACACACTATGTCACCTACAGACCCTCGTACAGAGAGGTTAAGGGAGGAGGACCTCTTTCAGATCATTGATGACGGGGAGGGTCAGATTTGCGGAGTTGTCGTTAGCGTCGATGCTCTTCTAAGGTCGTTCGACCAAACTGTGAGTATTTGCGAGACGCTTCTACAAGACATCATATACATCCATCGCCTTTGCGATCTGAAGGGATGGAGGTACATCACTACAGAGACCGCCTGGGAGCTTTCAAAGGAGAACGTAAGCATCCATGACCACGAAGGACGTTGCCTTGCTGTAGACCCTACTCTGGATGGCAGAGGGAGACAATGGTGGAGGAGTGCCATCGGAAAGAGCAGCTACAAGCAACTTCTCCCAGAGGATCGCCATCAGACCCGATTTTTCCACAACGAGGCTCTTCGGGGAAACGCCAATCAATTCAGCTACCGGGCAAAGCTCAACGGCACTTACTTCGAGAAAACCGTCAGATTTGAACCCTTCGACTCGTTAAGCAAGCGCCTTTTGCGCGTCCAACACCATATCCACTAACCATGGCCACTCTGAACGAAATCACCTACAACATCCTGGACTCGATGAGCGGGGGTCACTCGACGAATGATGCCCCGTACAGTCCCCGGCAGATCCGGTTTATGGTCCGTTACTACCGGCACCTCCTCATCCGTCGAGACACCGACTACTGGAAGCGCCTTTCAGACCTGGAGCAAGACCTGGGGACTCTCGCTGTTACCACGGTTCAGGAGCCGGTGGGCAAGATCCACGAAACCCCCAGCAGCGCCCTTCAAACCAGCATCGAGATTCCGGAGCCCGTGAGGCTGCGAAAGCGGAGTCCTTTCACGTTCATCGGAAGCCCTGATCTGGAGGAGCACTACGACTTGATGCCTTCCGGACAGCTCCGGTACCAAAGCTACTCGAAGTACACATCCTCTACGCCCCGGGCATATCTTCATGACGGGCGTATCTACATCACCTCAGACGCGGTAGCTACGCTGATCCAAAAGGTGCAGTCTGGAGAGGCAGACATCGATGATTACTCCACGTCGGACTTTGAGGATGGAATTACCACCATCCGGGTGAAGGGCGTCTTTGCTCATCCGGAGGTGGCCTTCCAGGTGGCCCATGGCCGCCCCTATGACCCGGATATGGAATACCCAGGAATGCCGGAAGACATGGTTCAGCGTATCACTCAGTCCATTCTCAGCGGAGAGGCGCAGGCCATGATTCGCACTCGCATGGATACGGAGGCCGACCATCTCCCCACAAACGTGGAGGCGGTGGACAATGAAGGGGGATAATTGGTGAGAACAAACTGGAAGATCAGGTGTAATACTGGTAGGTCTAACCAACCTGTCAGTATTCTTCCTAGCTACCCTTCTAACCAGTGGCTCATACCCTCCCGAATATCTATGATCGCTACCAGGAGGAAGAGGACGGCGATCTGACCTACAAGGAGTTCTCTGCGGCGTGCTCGGAGTTTAACATTGCCGCCATGGAGCGCATCCTCGAAGGGGAGGAGCTGAACATGGGGCATCGTCTTTCCACCCTGTCGGTGATCCGCATCAAGCGGGATTTCAAGAACCCCAATGTCAACTGGCCTGCATCCTTCGAGCTGAAGGAGCAGATCATTGAGGAGGGGGGTACCCCCAAGTCCGATGAAAACCCCGATGGGGAAGAGTGGCTCGTGTACTACGATGATCCGTGGTACGCCCGGTTCTACTGGCAGAAAAGTCGCTGCCAAGTCCCCAACAAGACGGCCTACAGCTTTCGGGCCACGAGAGGGGACAAGGGCAACAAGACGAAGCTCCACGAACTGCTGGAGGAAAACAAAGAGAACGATGGGTTGGCCCACCTCAACTTTGAACTCGTCGAGCACATCTCCTCACAGTAGGCCAACCTCATGCTTTATGACACCACCTCCTGCAAGGAGGTCCTCGCCAAAGTCTATCGAGACCTCCAGATGGAAGACTCCCACTGGGAGGCTGACGCCATCGAGTGGATCGGCGAAGGCCTGGAAATGATCGGGGCCGGGGTGCAGCTTGAACGCCGCCAGGAAGTGATGAGCGTGCAGAACTTCAAGCTCGCCATCCCCAGCGATTTGGTTTTCATCGAGGCCCTCTACAAGCTCCCGGACAGCGTCAGCTTCACCGGGGCTGGGGAGAGCCTCAGCTACGATGCCCAGCAGGTGGAGCATGGCACGAAGCATCGCGTGCCCCGCAAGGGCAAAGCTCGGTCACGTGGTCTACTGGGGACGCTCCACGAAGGAATCGGGAAAGAGGAGACCCAGCACAAGGCCGCCGACATCGAGGAGACGTATATGCTCAATCCCGGCGTCATTCACGCTTCCTGGGAGCGGAGCCTCGTGATCTTGGACTATAAGGCCGTGGCCACCGACGATGAGGGCTACCCACTGGTCCCCGATGAGGCGCACTACAAGGAGGCTCTGTTCTGGCGCATCGTCATGAAGCTCTTTCTCCGGGGCTACGAGCACCCCCAGCTCAACTATCCTCGCGCCCAACAGCAGTGGAAGCACTACGCCGCTGCTGCACGCACCAAGGCCAAGATGCCGGATGTGGACGAGATGGAGAACTTCCGTCAAATGTGGGTCCGCTTCGTCAACCAAGGCTTTCGGGGTCGGGGAGGGCGCATTTCCAATTCATCCTACGGCACAGACCACGTCACTGACTAATGAACATTGTCCCCTTCGTATTTGACAACGTGAAGGAGTTCTCCAACGACTCGGAAATCCTCCTGATGCTGATTGATGATGCCGTGCAGGAGGCCCCAGCAGAAGTGCGTGGGACCCTCGCGGAGATGCTCAAAACCATCGATGCCAACAGCCCACAGGTCAAGAAAGACTGGGTCGAGGAGATCCTTCGGGAGATCGTCTACTACGACTACATCCCACCTCTCTTCCGGGTGAACCAGGGTGAGGACTTTTCCATCCGGATTGACCTTGAGCAGGGCCGCGACTTTACGGGCTTCAACCTCACGATCCGCAGAGCGGATACCAGCGCCCTGCTCTCGCCCAATGACACCGCAGGCCAGTCCTACACCCAGGCCCCCACGCAATACGCTTACATCTCCGATCTGAGCCTCTCACAGGACGAGGTTTTCAAGGTTCACGTACTTCTGGAGAACACCGATGGGAATGACTTGGCCAATGGAGATGTGGCCACGCTTCTCACCAATGCCTACCTGCTGGTTGATGACAGCCTTGAGTAATGAGCAACCTGATCGACAAAATTGTCGTTGACCGCCAGAAGAACGGCTTCCGGCGTGGCGGTGAGATCCACTACGATGGTCAGAACTGGGAGGACCACTGTAGCCAGATCTACATCGACGACATCACCCTGGATCGCCCCACTCAGACCATCACGGTCTTTGCCGTGGATGACGGCGACGACAACCCCGACTTCCGATACCGGGTAAACCAGGGAACGTGGACCGATACTCCGGACTTCGTGGGCCTTTCTCCGGGCCACTACGACGTATTCGTAGAGAACCAGAACACCGGCTGCGTGGTCAACGCCGCCGTACAGGTAATTGCCTGCGACCTCACCATCGATCAGTTTCTCTACGACGACGAGTACTACGATCTCACCAATGGCTGGATAGAGCTAACCGTCTCTACCACCAGTGAGAATCCGGTAGAGGTCCGGTTCAACGGCGGTTCCTGGATTGAAAAAGAGGGCCGCACCTTCCGATGGGAGGGGCTCAATGAAGGGGATTATACCATCGAGGTGCGCGACGAATGGGGTTGTGCGGTGTCTAAGAGCATCACTCTCATCAACATTGCGGACACCGAAGAGCCCACTGCCCCTGATAAACTTGAGACCCAGGACGTACAGGAAGGGGAGGCGCTTCGCATTGACTGGGAGAAATCCGTCGATTCCCAGACGTGGGTAGTCTACTACCGAATCCATCGGTCCACCACACAGGGCTTCACTCCAGATGCCTCCACCATCATCAAGGACACCTATAACGGTGGGGTCAACACCACGGGAAATGACAGCGAGTGGGAGGAGCCCTTTTGGGTAGATGAGAATGTCACCCACGGGCAGACTTACTACTATCGCATCACGGCCTTCGATGCCCGGGGCAATGAATCTGCCCCTTCCGACGAGTTGGCCATCACCTTCACGGATGATGTACAGCCCAATCCCCCAACGTCGCTGGGCACTCTAAGTGGCAACACGGAAGCGGAGCTTTACTGGAATCTCTCGTCTACGGGGGATGTCCAAAAGTACCGCATCTACCGGAGTCTGGATGGGCAGAGCTGGATGCAGATCGCAGAGCAGCAAGTCCTGACCTACCTGGACACCGGCCTCACCAATGGCACTCAGTACCACTACCGGGTGACGGCCATCGACGAGGCCGGGAATGAATCGGTACCCACGCAGCCGGAAAGCGTCATTCCTGCGGACGTAACTCCACCTGCGGTTCCCTCGATCAACGCTTCCGTGACGGAGGACGTAAAGCAGGTAGACCTCTCCATCACGATGGACGACACCTCAGACCTTCAGGGGTACCGCATCTACCGGGCCTACGAGAAAAGCGACGGCACCCTCACTGCCTACAAACGAGTCCACCAAATCGACGCCACGCAAGGTACAGCCTCGTGGGTTGATACCAACGTCGAGTGGGACCGGAAATACTACTACAAGGTGACCTCCATCGATGAGGTCCCCAACGAAAGCCCTCAGTCTGCCCGGACTCCCGCCACTCCGTTTCCTGATCGCACTCCACCGGCACTGCCCTCCATCACGGGGAAGCAGAAGTTTTTCGGTGAGCCGGAAGTGGAGCTTACGGTGACGATTCAGGATACCACTGACCTTCAGGGCTACAACATTTACCGGGCTACGTCCAGCGGAGGCCCCTACACACTGGTCAAGCAAATCAGCAGCACCAAGGCCAGCGAGACGTGGCTGGATACGACAACCCAACTCTCCACAGAGTATTTCTACGTCGCAACCAGCTTCGACGAAGGCCCGAATATTCCCGGAGCAGACCCCAACGAGTCTGCCTACTCAACGGAGATTAGTGTTCTTCCGGAACCGGTCCCCCAGGACCAGAGCGTTGAAGTCAATCTTGCGGCCAACACTGCTGGAGCTGACCCGGGATTCTTGGGCTACGACCTCTCCACACTGGCCGATACCATCTTCTGGGACTATGTCCTGGAAAGCGGAGATGACATCCGGATTCGTCGGCCTGATGGGGACAATCTGCCGATGGTGCTCCTGGAGTTCGATAAGCAGAACTCCAGCGGATACGTCCTCTTCTCGGACCCGGAATTTGACCCCACCTCTGACCACAAGTACTTCATCTGGTTCGATGACCCGGACAATGCCGGGAGAGAAGGGACCCCGGCAGGTAGACAGGCCTTTGCCGACGACGTGTACCAGAAGATCCCCAACCTCCAGTTTTTGATGCTGAACGGGGAGACGCAGAATCGCATCTCTGCACAGAGCGGAGTCACCATCCACTATGTCCATGACCACCTCCCGGAAGGCTGGCAGAAGGCCACCTTCAGCGGCACCCAGAATAAAGGAGCTGTCACTTACAACGGAGACCAGTCCTACACCTTTGAGGCCTACGGGGACGACATCTGGAATAACACCAGTCATGGAGAATACCTCTTCAAACCCATCGTCGGGGATTGCAAGATCACGACGAAAGTGATCCTCCAGGATGACACCGACCAGTGGGCCAAGTTCGGTCCCTACATCACGTCGGATGTCTATGAAAGGGCTCCGATGGCTGCCCTACTTCTGACCCCCAACGATGGCCTCTTCGGGGATGTCCGCAAATCCAGGAACGGCAACAACACACACGCAGCAGAGGACCGGAATATCGATCTCTCTCCGCAGTCCACCAGCGAGGATCCGGTTTGGCTTCAGATGGAGCGGACTGGTGGAGAGATCATCTATCGCTACTCGACAGATGGCTCCACCTGGACGGAGTTGGGAAGGGCTCAGGACTTTCTCCCGAAGAGGATTGCCGCTGGGCTGGCGGCCACCTCCCACAACCAGTCTACCGCCTGCACAGTGGAGACCCGGGAAGTCTCTGTTGAGGGCGCTGAAGGCAATTTCATGCACGGAGACGATCAGATCCTTGCCCTCGATGGGATTCACTTTGACCCGGCCAACAGTGACACCATCGAGAACATGCACACCACCCTCCTGATCGAGCCCCGGATGGTGGTGGATAACGCCGGGGAGGGGATGGTCCTCAGCTTCGACCGGAATGAGTATTTCCGGCTCTCTGCTCCCGATGGGTATGCCAACCGCATTGGTTTCGACAGCCAACACAACGGGAGCCAGTACGACAGTGACCAGATGGATCAGGGATATGATTTCGATCAGCAGGTCGAAGCCCTGATTCAGTGGATGTTCGAGAAGGAGGGCTCCTCAGACTACCGCAAGGAGAAGTGGATGAATGGAGCCCGGGAGGACTATCAGAACACCTCGGATCCAATGATCGGGTCAAACAAGAGATACGGCCTCATTGGGGGCAACAGTGAGAGTGCAGCCTTCATGGACGAAAATTGGTCGGAGAAGGGGCCACATCACATCTTCAAGTTCTTCCTGTGGGCGCTCACCGCCAGAACGGGAGCTGAACGACAAGCGGAGGAGGATTTCCTGTGGCGTGCGAAGAGACTTTGGGACTACCCTATCATCTACATCTACCGGGATGTCTCCGACCCCGACCCCACCTTCCTGAAAATGGCCGGGGAGCCGATGCAGGGAGATATTCTCACGATGGACCTTCAGAGCGATGTCTTCACGGAGAAGCTGGTTGGAGAACCAACCCAACGCCCAACTCTCATCGTCCAGGGTAGCACTGACCCACAATTTGCACCCCCGACGCCGACGAATATCACCAATCTGTCGGCAGCCCAGGAAGCGAAGTTGGAGACGGAGCTGCCCACGACGGAAGGAGTGGATACCATTGAGGTCTATCGATCCAAGAATCCAGGCGGCCCCTACTCCCACGTGGCGTCGGTCTCTGTGGCCTCAACCATCGAGACATGGACTGACACTACACTCACCCCCTTCGGAGAGTACTACTACGTTCTGAAGGCCGCCACTTCTGTGGGGGATGAATCTCTTCAGTCTTCCTCTGAAGAGGGTGTAATGACTGGCTCTGGCAATGACATCAATCTACGGAGTATAGGGGTGAACTCCGTAAGCGGTGGCAATGAGATGGTGATCGAGGCCTCAAGCCCCAATGGCGGGATGGAATACAGCTTAGATGGAGGAGCCTATCAGACCTCCAACACCTTCTCAAACATCTCTCAAGGAACCCACACTCTTGATCTTCGGGATGTCAACGGAATCACAGCATCAATCGAGGTAGAGTTCTCAGGGGAGGATGGTGCTGTGCTCTTCGAGAACACCCCTCCACCGGCTCCTTCTGCCAAGCATGAAAGCTCCGGGAGTGGGTCTTTCACCCTGGAGGTGGACACCCAGAGCATCGACATCGACAAGCTGGAGATCTACCGGAAGGCTGAGGCAGACTCCTCTTACA